>ERZ779861.2469-NODE-2469-length-17533-cov-3.766278_pt1 | contig 17533 bp, 17 predicted proteins | sample MGYA00511558_ERZ779861 | MGnify/ENA primary metagenome ERZ779861 (study PRJEB29588, sample SAMEA2163432) | human gut metagenome | biome: human gut; feature: human-associated habitat; material: faeces | place: Denmark | collected 2008/2010 ...
TGTTTTTTTGTATACAATAAAAATACGTCGTATTCCACAAAAATGCACAAAAACGAAAACGATAATAGATGTTTAATTGGTAAAATGTTATAATTGTCTTAACACAAAGTTTACATTTATGGAGGAATGCAAAATGAAAATAATTAAAAAGATTTTCCATAGTATTGGCAATATTTTTTATTTATTTAATCCGTTTTGGACCAACGGCAAAGCATATATGCTCGGACAGTTTTTCACCGCCTTGATAATTCTTCCTGTTGAAAGAGTGCTGTACGTAGCTCTGCAAAAATATATCATTGATTCTCTCGCGGCAGGTCATCTCTTTTTGCAAATCATCATTGGTATTTTGAGCTTCAGTCTTGGAATGATGGCGCTTGAATTGTTTGATTCCATTTTTTTCAATGCGTACGGATTAAAAAAATATATTACAATCAGAGGTCTCGTTGATAAAGAAAACTACAAAAAGTCCATAAAAACCGATTATAAATACTTTGACGACCCCGAATTTTACGATAACTATACATACGCGATCAATGAAAGAAGCGGCAAAGCAGAGCAAGCAAGGCTGCTTATAATACGCTTTATGGCGACTGCCATGACAATAATATCAATTTCCGCGATGATTGCCTCCAGCAAATGGCCGATAATCTTAATCATCGTAGCTACATTTTGCATTTCTACATTCATCAGCAATAAAAGCATGGAAATCAATCACCAAAAGTATCTTGAGCAAATCCCTCTTGACAGAAAATCCGGATATATACATCAGCTTTTTTACAACAAAAATTACGCCGCAGATTTAAAGGTCAACAGATCCTCTGATTTTCTTTTTAAGCATTACGACAGTGTGCTTGGAGATAAAGTAGAGCTGTTCAAAAAATATCAGTTCAAAACCGTGTTCATAAATGCTGTCTCCATCGTTATCGAGGATCTTTCTGAAATAGCGATAAGCATTTATCTTGTGTATTTAATCATAAATAACGAGTTGAGTATAGGCGGCTTTGCAAGTATGCTCACGGCGGCAGGCTTATTAAAATCAAACATGGGAGAGTTTTTTGATTTGATTCCGCGCTCAAACGAGCTGAGCATTTACGCCGATAAAATAAAGCAGTTTTACAATCTTCCCTCGAAAATCGAAGAATCAGACGGCAAAAAACAGCCTGGCAGCGGTTCGTTCGCGGTGGAATTTGACAACGTAGGCTTCAAATACAACAATTCGGAATTTGAACTAAAAAATATCAGCATGAAAATAAACGCCGGAGAAAAAATTGCCATCGTCGGTGAAAACGGTGTGGGTAAAACTACGCTCACAAAGCTGCTTCTGCGTTTGTATGACGTGGAGAAAGGTGAAATACGGCTAAACGGCACTCCGCTCCCCGACTATGATCTTTCATCGGTGCGGAACAGAATCGGAATCGCCTCCCAGACCCCGCTTGTGTATGCAATCCCTCTTTCGGAAAATATGCAGTTGTACAACGACAAATCTCCCGAGCAGCTTACGGAAATTCTTAAAGAGCTGCAGCTTACATCCATACTTGAAAATCCGAATGTTTCTCTGTCGACAGAGCTGACCAAGGAATTCGACAAGGATGGCATTGTATTATCGCAGGGTGAAACACAGAAGTTAGGCTTATCGAGACTGCTGTACGGTGACTTCGGACTGTTGATACTTGACGAGCCTTCGTCCTCGCTTGACCCGATTGCGGAATATGAGTTGACAAAAATGATTTTCAATCAGTCGAATAAAGCGACAACTATTATGATCGCACATCGCCTCTCCACAATTCGTGACGCAGACGAGATTTTCCTTGTTGACAACGGCGTAATCAAGGAGCATGGCACACACGATGAATTGATGGCAAAAAAAGGTAAATACTACGATATGTTTACCAAGCAGGCTGAGAATTATGTGAAATGATGTTGTACCAATGTATGGAATATATTGATTGTTTATTTTTGTACTTAAAACGTTTGCGCTTTGTAATCGACATTGACTCAAACCTTCGCATGAACAAAACGACAGTGAAAGCCCGTAACCTCAAGCAGATGGCGCAGATGATAAATTACCTGCGTGAACATGGACTGCTTGACCTCACCGAACTGCAAAAGAAAACGGCTGATGTCACGGTAAAGTATCATGAATTATCGGAGAAAATCAAGTCGGCGGAAGCGCGGATGAAAGAGATAAGTGAAACAAAAACACACGCAAAGTCCATCGAAATCCATTGCGCAAAGGGCGGCATTGTGCTATAAACAGTCTTACGATCGTGCATTTTTGCAGAACATGAGGCAGAACCAATGACCGGGCAGAAGAAGAAAACCGTGGCAACCTCAGACAGGCGGAAATCAATCGCGAGCTGAAAGAGGTCAACCGAAAGCGGTGAGTGTGCTGACGAGCGACCGTATTGTATCTCACGGAACTATGGACGAGCTGAAAGACGCCGCAAAAGCTCTCGGAGTTGCAGTGCGTACCGAGGGATATCTTCCGCACGACACTGCCGTAGAAGAGTTGACTGTAGCTGCCGGCAGAGAATGCGTCACCAACTGCATAAAACACGCGGGTGGAGACGAGGTTCAGATACGCATAGCCGAGAGGAATGAGTTATACGACATCACCATCACAAACAGCGGCATTCCTCCGACATACAAAATTCGCGAGGGCAGTGTTCAGCTCGTTTTGATGGACGTGCAGACGCAGCATAAGCATTCCGGACTTGCGGCGGCTGAGAAAATAAAAAAGGCGTTCCAGCAGATAAAAATCGTCATAGTTACCTCCCTTGTAGACCCGTAGATACTGACAAAGGCAAAATCCGGCGCACTCTTGACGGCGATAGAGTGTTCCCGACGACTGCACCGGCTGTGGAAATGGAGAAAACTATGTCCGATACATTCTCTCCAAGGCAGCTCGATATACTCCGATGGTACATATGCGGGCTGACGTATCAGGAGATAGCGGACAAATTCGGAATCACAAAAAACGGCGTGCGGTGGAATCTCGACGACATGGTGGAAAAAGGCGGATTTGAAAACCGTGAAGCCCTTGTCGCAACCGCAATCGAGAACAAGCTCATGGTCACGACGCTGAAAGACGAATAATATGAAATTTTCCTCTGACTTACAAGGTCGGGGGATTTTTTTGCTTTCGGACGTTCCAAACAATGCGATTACTGGCACAAATGCCAGTGACAAAAACGATGAAAATCGGTACAATAATATCAGTAAATCCATTTAGCGCCGAAAGGAGGGGGAAGGCGTATTCTCCGTGGATGTTCGGCAAGAGGATGAAGATACGCGACAGGATAAAAAAGACACTCCGAACTGCCGCATTATTCTGTTTGTGGATGACGAGAGCGACTCGGAGCTTACCGAAAAAGTACGGCAGGCAAAACGAGAGGGACTTATCGACGCGTTTCTGTTCGGCTCGGTGTCGGAAAACTACTTCAGGAGGAATTCATCATGGCTAACACTTGTGCAATCTGCGGAGCATCCATCAACATTTTCCAGTCTCAAAAGCTCGCGGACGGAAACTATCTCTGCCGCAAAACTTGCTGTGAAAAGGCAATGCGCAACTTTGATCTTGTAACCGCTACACTCCCGCAATTCAAAATGCACGCCGCTCAGGTCGAGAGGGGAACAATGCTCTGGGAGAAGATTTTCGTGCCGCGCCGCAAGAATAAGAGCATGAAGTCAAACTTCTATCCGTTTATGTGGATCTTGACACCGGACTTATGGCTCTGCTTGAGACAAGATACAAATTCATGTGGTTCGGCAAGAGTGAACTCGCGTGCGTCTATCGTATAGCTGACCTTGTCGGTTACGGAGTTGTTATGATGGAACAGTTCTCGGGAGCATTGAAGCCGGACATCGTTATCCCGTTCAAGCTCGACAAAAAGGCGGCAAAGGCGGGACTGATGAATCATTTGAGTGGCAAGCGGCTTCTGCCAAAGGTGTTCCGCGACCAGAACCATATTGACGAGATAAAAGGCGTGTATGTCCCGTTCTGGCTGTTCGATACGGACGCGGACGCTCAGGTCAGATATCGTGCAACACAGTCACGGCATTGGAGCGACGATAAATACGACTACACCGACACAAGTCACTATCTTCTCAGGCGCGGCGGCAGTATCGGATTTGAACATGTTCCCGTTGACTGCTCATCCAAAATGGCGAACGACCTCATGGAGTCGATAGAACCGTATGATTTCGCGGACGCAGTCGATTTCCGTACAGCATATCTCGCCGGATATTTTGCCGACAAATACGACGTGGACGCGGAAGAAAACGAGTCCGTATGGCAGATCTGCGGCATATTCTGGGAAGAATAACAAAAATTAAACGCTGTACAGCCATGTCTAATAAGGCATGAAAATGTACAGCGTTTCTTTATCCCACTACTCAGCGGAATATTTAATCCTATTTATAATCTCCGATGAAATCTGCGTTTATCTCAAACAGCTCGTCGCACATATGCTTTATCTCGTCAAGTGAGCATACTGCGGAGGTCAGCGGGTCCATGTACACTGCGTGATATACTTCTTCACGGCTTTTCTTCGCGGCGGCTTCTACTACCAGATTCTCAATTCGTGCGGTTGTATTTACAAGTATCGCAAGATGTTCGGGAAGCGCACCGGCGATTGTTGTCTTCATACCCATTCTGTCCGCAACCACAGGAACTTCAACACAGGCGTCTGACGGCAGATTCGGTATCGACGCGTGATTGAGCACGTTTCCGTTGAACACAAAAGGCTTGCCGTCGCCGAAACGTGCATTGAAAATATCAGCAGCGTACTCATGGCTTTTTTTGCTGTCAAATTTTGCGGCGAACCAATCGTCATATTGCTTTTGCGGGTTTTCCTTGCGTTTTTCGCGCAGCTTAAGAGAGTATGCGTATTCTCCGGGGTTCCAGTTTGTACCGTGTGTGCAGTATTTTTCGATTAAATCCTTTCTTTTTCTGAACCACTGATTGTATTCGGAATTGTGACCGCTCGACTCTGTTACGTAATACCCGAGCTTTAAGAACATTTCATTGCGAACCAGCTCACGGTTGTAGTATTCTTTGTCTTTCAACAGCTCGCGCAGCTTCGGGTAAAGATTTTTTCCGTTATGCTCAAGGACAGTGTAGAACGCCTGATGATTCACTCCGAGACATTTGTAGCTTATTTCATCATACGGAACATTCAGCCACTGGGAAAGCATCATGACAGTACCTTGTACGCTGTGGCATAGTCCCGTGACTTCGACATTGCCGTATTTCAGCATCGCGCCGCACAGCATTGACATCGGGTTGGTGTAGTTAAGAAATACTGCCCTCGGACAGTACTTTTCTATATCGCGGCAGATGTCGAGAAGAAGCGGGATATTTCTCAGCGCGCGGAATATTCCTGAGACTGAGCGTGTGTCGCCGATGTTTATGTCCACGCCGTATTTTTTCGGTATTATAATGTCGTATTGCCAAATGTCGATGTCTCCGTTAAAAACCGTGCAAAGAACTCCGTCCGCACCGCGAAGAGCTTCGGCACGATCGGTCGTTATGCTGACCTTGCACTTCGGCTTGTTCATTTTCTCGATTATGGTTTTGACGATTTTCTCGATGTTCGCGAGATTTTGCGGATTTATGTCCATGAGGGCGAATTCACATTCCTCAAATGCGGGAAAGGTAAGCAGGTCGCGCACACAGCTGCTTGTAAACTGGAGACTTCCCGCGCCGATAAAAGCAATTTTCTTCATTGGTTTTCCTCCGAGCTTGATTTGATATGTTGATTATATATCGGAGCGGGCAAAAAGTAAATGAAGAAAATTTTTGATTTGTATGGACAAAAATGCTGATATACGATATAATTTCTGCGAAGGGGGAGTGCATATGGAGATATATGACGGCAACATAAGAGACACGACGAATTTCGATACCGACAGATTTTTGAAAATCAACGGCTGCGGATATCAAAACAGGGCAAAAGACAGTGCTGTAATAAGAAAGAAAGGGCGAGTTGACTATCATCTTGTGCTCGTGGCAAAGGGAAAACTTGAGGTTATGTATCACGGGGAGATATTTTGCCTCGGCAAGGGAGGAGTATTCATCTATGAACCGGGGGATGAGCATTATTACCGAGCGATGACTGCCTCATCAACCTTTTGGATTCACTTTGCCGGAACTGCGGTTCGCGATATCTTTTCTGATATGGATATAACTGCCGGAGTTTATGAGAGCGATGTTGGTGCGGCGGCGACCGATGAGTTTCGCATATTGGTGCGCAGAAACGGAAGTACAAACGAACGCAAGCTATCTCTCGGGACTTTGCTCAATCTTCTGGCGCTGATATCCGACGGCGTACACAAAAGCAGGCATTCGGAGAAGCGCGGAGAAGTAAAAAATATCGACAGCATACTTGAATACATGAACATGAATTATGAAAAAAAGCTCACAGTCACGACCCTTGCGGAGATGTCGGGGTATTCGGTAAGCCGTTTTCTGCATCTGTTTTCGGATATGATAGGTAAACCGCCGATGCGTTATCTGCGTGACATAAGGCTTGAAAATGCGTGCGAGCTGCTTGACACCTCCGAATACCCGGTGAGCGAAGTTGCGTCTCTTTGTGGATTCGATGATCCGCTGTATTTCAGCCGTGTCTTCGCGTGCAAATACGGAATCTCACCGAGCGGATACAGAAAACGCACACAACGGCTTACCGATAAATAACGTCAGCAACAAGATTTTCGGTTCATTCAAGCATAGTTGCGCTCTCCTATTTTATTTGCACACCACCTGATGTCAAGCCGGCTGCACAGCATTACAGTCGCTCCGAGGATATATCGGCAGTCCGTTTGATATGAGCGGCGGTCGAGCAAATAACTTTCATGGCAGACTTCTTCGGCAGTAAAAATATCATCGCGGTGCGTTTGCAGATACTCGGTAAAATACGTGTGCAGCACCTTCTCGTATTGGCGGTGTTCTATTATGCTGCCGGTAAAAATGCGGTTGTGCGCAAAGGTAAAGCTGTCCGCCAGATAGTGAAGCGCCGCTCCGAAATAAAACCATTGCAGCGGAGTGCGTACACCGGTCTTCATCAGTCTTTCCGTCATGTGCGTCAGGTGCTTTTGAACGTTTTCCGCATTGTGTCCGTGGAGAAACCTGTGTTTTATTGACCCTCTTGTGTATGTAACCAAATTCCAATCAGGTTCAACACAGCCGAGCAAAAACAGCTTTTGGCATATGGGTTCAATGCACGCACCATATCGTTTCAATATAAAGCATCCTAAAAGATAGTGATCCTTGTTTTGCATTTTATAAGCTCCTTTCTTTACCGCTACAGGCAAGCTCTTCTACGGATATTCTTTTGCTGTGCGTTATAGGCTTCCACTCCGGCTTGCATATGAGCGCGGCGACCGTAACCGGAAGATATGTCAGCATAAAGAGTGGGAACGTCACAGCAGCCAAAATCTTCCGCCATACGGAGCAGCGGATTTGTTTCCATTCGCTTATCGTTGTGATCAGTCCGAGAATGAATACGGTCAGGCAGAGGTTCAAAAGGCTTTGTCCGATGGAGGAGAGCACCGTCAGCACATCTGCTCCGTTTGCGAATCTGAATATGGCGGAGGCGATATTTATAATTACGCTTACCCACGCAAGAATCGCGGCAGGAGCAATGTTCATGAGCATATCGAAGCATGAAAAACTTCCGCGGAAGCAGCCTTTTATCAGTTTCACACCGTAGCGGCGAAGCACCTGCAAATATCCCTGAACCCAACGCATCCTCTGTCGGAAGGACTGGCGAAATCCTGTAGGCTGCTCGTCATAGAACACGGCGTCGGGGCAATAACCGATTTTTTCTCCGTTTGCGATGTTGTGCGCGGTGAACTCGATGTCCTGCGTCAATAGGAAGAAGTTCCAGCCGCCGCACTGCTCCAAAATACGACGTGAAAACAGAAATCCTGTGCCTGATACTCCGCAGCTCGCTCCCAGTACAGCACGAGGACGGTTCAGATACTGTGCCTCACGTAGGAACCACAGACCGTAGCCAGAGGATATCCAGTTGTCGCCGTAGTTTTTTGAATTGCGGTAGCTTGTTACGATGTCGTATCCGGCGTAAAAGGTTTTGTTGATTTCCCTGACAAAGTTCTTGTCGACAACATTGTCCGCGTCGAATACAAGATAAGCGTCGTAGATTTTTTTAATCCTGCCGAGCAGATAATTCAGCGCGTACCCCTTGCCTATCCTTACTTTGTCGAAACGCTCAAATACAGTCGCGCTGTGTGATTTTGCTGCTTTCGCGGTACAGTCAGTGCAGTTGTCGGCTATCACATATATGTCGATTCGGTCAGCGGGGTAGTTCTGTCGTTTTATGCTTTCGATAAGGCTGCCAATCACTGTCTCCTCGTTTCGTGCGGCGATAAGCACGGCATAACGGTGGAGGAGTCCTTTCGGCAGCGGCTTTTGCTTTTTCAGCCATGCTATCGGAATGTATAAAAACTGGTAGGCATAGCAGGCGAAAAATATCACCATTATGACATAGTTGATGACTTTAATAGTTTCCATGGTTATTTCCTCACGAGTATCGGAGCTTTTTCATGCGCAGGAACCTTTAACAGCACTGCAATCAGAATGCACGGAATCGAAACAAGCAGAAGAAGCACCACTCCGCTTACCGCCAAATGGGGGAGCTGAAGCAGAGGTGAAAACAGCAGCACGGCACAGAAGAATCCAAGCACCGAGGCGATACTGAGAAAGCCATGCAGCAGATTCATGGGAAGGCTTGCTTTCAATACACCGGCAAGGCTGATTATACCGACAGTCAAATACATAACCAGATTCATCTGCGCGTGGTTCAGACCAAAGTGCGGCGCGGCAAAGAATACTGCAATACAGCCGAGAAAAATGGCGATGCTGTTAGGCAAGGCTGAACGGAACGCACTGTCCAAAAATGTTCCCTCAACCCTGCTGTCGTTACGCTCGAAGGACATAAAGAACGCAGGAAACGCTTCAATCACAGCGTCAATGAGTGTAATTTGAATCGGGATGAACGGAAAATCCGTGTTCAACAGGAGACACAGAACACTCAGAAGCACCGAATAAATAGTCTTTATAAAGAACACGCCCGCCGATTTTGTCAGATTATTGATAACACGGCGTCCCTCGGAGATAACATCGCGGAGAACGGCAAAGTCGGAATCGAGCAGTACCAGCTGAGCTGTCTGTTTTGCGGCGTCGCTTCCGTTTCCCATAGCAGCTGAGCAGTCCGCCTGTCGCATAGCAAGCAGATCGTTTACGCCGTCTCCTGTCATGGCTGCTCGGTGTCCGTGTTTTTGCAGCGCGGCAATCAGCACCTTCTTCTGCTCCGGAGTTACTCTGCCGAATACAGTGTGAGTCTCGACGGCTTCGGACAATTCTTCGTCAGTCATGCCTGTGGCGTCAAGCATTCGGTTCGCATTTTTTACGCCGGAGAGTTTTGCTACCGCCGCAGCTGCCATCGGGTTGTCACCTGAGATGATTTTGACGTCCACGCCCTGCTCATAAAAATAGCGAATGGTCTGTGCCGCATTTTTACGCAGCTTGTCTGAAATTACGATCATTGCGGCAAGCTCTGAATCAGCGGCATCCTCTTCACCATGGCATAATCCGACGAAAAGGACACGCTTGCCCTGCGACATAAGCTCTTCTGCTTTCTGAGGAATCGTGCGGCACAGCTTCTCCGGCGCTCCTATTACCAGAACCCTACCGTCAGACAGCGTAACAGACGACCATTTGCGTTCCGAGGAAAACGGCGTTGCTGCGGTGACTTCGTATGGCTCCGTGCGCGAAAAGTGTTCGTTCAGTGCATGATAGGTTGAGTTGTTGTCGTCGGTGTTGACAAGATAGGTCGCCATCAGCCGCCAAAGCTCATTCTCATCCGTATTTTGATAAACACGCTCGACCTCTAAGCTGCCCTCAGTCAGTGTGCCGGTTTTATCCAGACATACCACATCGCAGTGTGCAAGGTTTTCAAGCGATTGCAGATCTCTCACAAGTACATTCTTCCTAGACAAACGAATCACACCTACCGCAAGACCGATGCTGATGAGAAGTACCAGTCCTTTCGGGAGCATTCCGAGCAGTCCGGCTGAAGTGGCAACTACCGCGGTGTCTATCGGTGCTCCACGGAAGAAGTACGCCTGTACGAACAGCAGCACGCCGAGCGGTACAATGAGAATCCCGTGAATTTAGTGACCTTTTTCATGGAGGCGAGCAATTCGGAGGTGCCGCTTTTTGTTTTTTTCACCTCAACTACCATTTGAGAGGTAAAACATTCGTCCGTACCGCATTCCGCCAGAGCAAGACATCTTCCTGAAATGACGCTGCTGCCGGAAAGAAGCTTGTCTCCCGCCGACTTGACTACCGCTTCCGATTCGCCGGTCAGAATGGACTCGTTGACTTCAAGCTGACCTTCCTGTACAGTGCAATCTGTGCAGACAGAGCATCCGGCAGTCAGCACAACTACATCGCCTTTTTTAGCTCTTCCGGGCGTATTGTTTGCTCCGCTCCGTCCCGCAGTATTGTGACAACAGGCTGTGCAAGCAATGTGAGACGCTCTATCTGACGCTTTGCTTTTATCTCCTGCACGATACCTACCGCAGTGTTGATGAGAATGATGAAAATGAACAGTATGTTTTTCCACGCTCCGACAGCTGCCAGTGCGACGGCGATCATCAGGTTCAGCAGGTTGAATACGGTGCATATATTGTCTCGCAAAATCTGCGGGATTGTTTTTGTGGCTTTGTTCATGGATGTTCCTCCTGATTTTTGCTCTTTCATTCTCTTACACGCAGGAGTAGGGAAAAGGTTGGAGAAAAAATCGACCCCCGAATTTTGAATTTTCGGAAGCCGATTAGAGTAAGTTAAACGGGAGCTTATTTGATTTTGTTGCCGCAGTGATGGCAGAAGCTGTCTTTTGATCTGACTTTGCATCCGCAGCTGTCACAGCGAGTACCAAGCTGCACGCCGCATGAGGAACAATACAGGTGATCCATACTCTGGGCAGTGCCGCAATTCGGGCAGACTGTCATACCGCGCTTGTAGATTTTGTAGACTATCAGTCCGATGAGGTTGGTAAACAGTCCGATTAAACCCCAATAAAGCGGAGACAGCCTGCATTTTGACGCGTCATTATACATCCAAAGGGCGATGAGCACCCAGTATACGCAGAAGAACAGCATGGCAAGAGCAGCCGCAGCCTTGATAGCTGTCATACCGCCGGGAACTGTAGTGGGGATGGTTATCACATATACCTTGTCATCGCTTCCGTGAACACCGACACGGCTGAGCATATAGATGGATTTCTGCGCCAGTCCGACTTCAAAAGCGCTGTCATCGTCGTAATCGGAGCGAATTTTACCGAAATCCTTGTTGATTATGGATTTGAGCATAAATTCCTCGCCCTTGACATACTGGAATACGGCGTCGGGATGCTCGGCGGAAGTAAGGTATTTTTTCTCGCTTCCGGACTTTACAAGCTCCAATGTGCCTGAGGCAAACTCTGAGTTTTTGGCGGAGTACGTCACCTGATTGCCGCCATCCAGAATCAATACGTCCACAACATCAGCAGACGCGGAAGCGGTTTTGTCCACGGCTGTCTTTAACGCGCTCTCGTCCTTTGCTTCCTCCAAGCGTGAATACTGCCATGCAAAATTCAGCCGTTCACGGTATATGAATCCCACCGTTCCCACACACGCAAGCCCCGCGACAACGGCAAGGATGAGATACCACGTGGCAATTTTTTTGAAATTCCATTTTGATAAAATCTTTTCAAGTTTGTTCATAAATTCCTCCTCCTTTATTTCCTGCCTTGCCGGAGAGCAGCACCGGAAGCAGCAGCAGTACGCTCAACGCCATAAAAGCAAGCGGAGCGATTAAAACGGTAAGTGAAACACCCGCAAAAACAAGCAGCGCGGGAATCAGCACCACCATGGCACAGAGCAGAACAAACAAGCGGGATTGCAGACGTTCTTTGCGCGCCGTTTGCAGCTCCGCACATTTTTGTTCAATCGCCGGTGTAAGATTACTTATCATGCGGTCTACATTCGAGTTCATGTATCATCCTCCCCTTTCCTTGAGATTCAGCATTTTTCGGAGCTTTACCGTACCGTCATGGATGCGGCTTTTAATGGTCTTTTGCTGTACTCCGAAACGCTCTGCTATTTGCGCGAGGGTCATGTCCTCCACATATTTCAGCTTGATTGCCAGAGCCTGTTCCGACGGAAGCGTTTCCAAGGCTTTCATGATTTGCTCGTATTGGAACTTTTTCTCCACCTCGTCCGCTACGCTTTTCTCATCTTCGAGAGGGAGAGAATCAATATCTTCCAATTGAATACGGTTTCGCCGCAGATGGTGATGAGCCATGTTCCGAAAGAAGCGCTGCCGCCTGTATCGTATTTTTCGATGCTCCGGATCATCTTCAAAAAGGTCGCCTGCGTTAAATCTTCCGAAAGCGTCTCATCGCCGGTGCTTTTGAGAAGAAAGCCGGAAACATAGTCGTAGTACAGCCGAATCAGCTCGTCGAAAGCCTGCCGGTCTCCACGTTGGCATCTTTTGATTAAGGCTTTGTCATTCACCGTTTCCTCCTCCTTCTTGATTTCATTTACTTACACGCAGCAGCTGCGAAAAGGTTGGTGGGAATGTGGAATTTTCAAAAAAGCGGTCATACGGCGGGGTTTGGCTCGGTTGTTTTTAATTATTATATTGCAAAATCGGTACGTGTTCAATGAGGTGTATATGAAGATCATGGCTATGGTACTTTTGCAAACTTTGTCCGATGACATGCTCCGAATTTTTTGTGTATAATATATTTACAAATACAAACTAATATGTTAAAATAAACCTAACAACTGAATTATATAAATTACAAATTACCAACCATCTAACCGGGAGAGCATAACACATGAAACATAAATCCACCCGACGTAAAGAGCTGCTGCGACTGTTACTATTCAGCGGTGCAATTCGGCTGATTTCTATACCCATCGGGATTTTGACGGCATAATCCGCTTCTATATCTCTTGCCACAAAATCAATCACTTTAGGAGGGAAAGCCTATTGAGACAGTGTTGAACAAGAAGAACTACGACGTTCCTGAAAGAATACTCATCTGAAAATCAAAACAAAAATTGGAGGGATTTAATGAATTTTAAAATTGCGAAACCGACAATGGAGCAAATCGACAAAGTAGCGGATACATATTGGAAAAGAAGTACTGTCTGGCGCGAAAACAGATACGGCTATATCTGGTTTGTTGCGGTAGATTCTGAGGAGAATGTAATCGGCCATCTGGTACTCGAGGAAAAAGAGATACCGATACCGCCGTTTGGTAAAGACTGGTTCATCTTAACGATAGTGGTCGAGCCGGAATATCGCTGCCGCGGAATTGGAACGGAGCTGGTAAATCGCGCATTTGCGGAAGCCGGACAGCTGGGAGTCAGAAACTTCCAAGGCTCAGCCAATCCCACAAAAGAAGCGCATTATTTCTGGCTGAAAAATAAATTCTGCTTTTACAAATACGGAGCAATGCACAACGACCCGTCCAAGAAAGACAGATACGGAAATTACAGCCATATTATCTTTCGACGGGTAGACAACGCGCCTGTAGGAATATGCAATAACAGTCTGCGTTACAAAAAAGCAACGAGAGAGCAGATATATTCGGCTTACAGCGACTATATAGAAAAAGAATGCGTCAATATGTATCACGGAAAGCAGGACGAAATAGACGGTATCACGGCATACACAAGTGACGGCGAAGAGGTTGGAATTATCACATGGCTCGAAACACCTCTCATGCCGCCGCTCGACGGAAAGCAGTGGTGCATCCCCTATGTTTACGTAAAGCCTGAGTTTCGCAATAAGGGTATCTCAAAAGGATTACTCGAAAAATTATTCAGCATGGCAAAGGAAAACGGTGTTGTTCAGCTGTTTGTTGTGCATCGGAGTGAAGATATTATGCCATATTGGTATAGCCTCGGCTTTGATGTGTTTGTTGTCAGGTATTTGTTCAAGGTTTCAAGCGGCAATTACTTTATAGGTTTCGGTAAGAATATTACGAGAAGCTGATATTTCAATAAGGCAAAGCGATGATTATGAAGATTATCCTTTGCCTTTTTTGTGTTTGCGAAATGAGCCGGAAAACCAACGCGCGATCTAACTATTGCCTTATGATTCTATAAATCAGAGAATCCCGCAACCTACAGCATATTGCTCACTACCGGCGTTTGTGCTATAATTACATCATAACATCCCCCATTGGAGGAAGAAAAAGTGACAAAAAACAACATCCGCATTGCCGAAAACATCACAAAACTTCGTAAAGAGAAAAACGAGACGCAGATGCAGCTTGCTGAGGCTGTCGGCGTGTCAAATAAAACTATCTCCAAATGGGAGACGGCGGAAAGCGAACCCGAGCTGTCGTATATAGCCGCGATTGCGGAGCATTATGAGGTCAGCATGGATTCTCTGATTCGGGGAGATTCCTTTGCGGACTCGGCTTACGGCTCACAGAATAATCTTTCCTACAGAGAAGCGGCGCTGAAACATTTCTACGACGGAATAAAAAGCACCTTTGTCTTCATGGAAAACGCAGGCGCATCATATAACGATGTCGAAAAGCACGAGCCGCTTCTCCCGCACACCGGAGTTTCATATAAGGGGAATGAAGGCAGCTATACAGGAGCGCAGACCCCCGAAATTTTTGTCCACGCACGGTCTTCACGGGAGGTCAATATGCTTGTCACGCTGATGCATAACGAGGATAACTACGGTTGGATGGAGCGCGAGTCGGACAAGCTGCGTGAGATATTTGCGCTTTTCGCAGAGCCGAACGTCATTTCACTTGTCAGGCTTATCCACACCGACGGTACTTCTGTGCGCCTGACCGCAGAGTATGCTTCCGAGAGAACTGGGTGCAGTGCGGAAATTGCTCGGCGGCTGTTTGAACTAATGGGAGTGCGCAAAGACGTCATTGAGTTTGACGAAGGGAACAAGACTGTCTACACGGTATGCGGGAACGGGTATCTGCTGACAGCTTTTGTCGCGATATACGAAGCTTTTCTCGATACGACAAGCGATGCGACACGAACGCTCAACGCGGACTATAAGCCGATATTTGACAAAAAATAAAGGAGTAAGACATGAAATTCGCTGAAAATCTGCGGGAACTACGCCGAAAGAAAAATCTCACACAAGAGCAACTCGCAAATCTCGTCAACGTCAGCTCTCAGGCGGTCAGCAAATGGGAGACGAGCGACACTCTTCCCGATACTGCGCTGCTGCCGAAGATAGCACGGGCGCTTGACACGAGCATTGACGCGCTGTTTTCCTACCACAGCAGTGACAACATGAATGTATATAGTGCGGTTCGAGAATACATTGCCAAACCCGCTACAGATGAAAAGTCGCTTCTATCCGAGCAAATTGAGAGGATATACTCTCTTATTATAGCAGGCGGCAAAGCTCAGAGAGGGTATGACGGAAGTGAAGAAGAGCCGCTTGAACCCGAATACTGGGATTATTACAGCAGTGTAAAGACAGAACCGAGATACGATACTGCCGTCGCGAGAAGTCAGATTGCGGTAATGATGGATAAAGCCGCGATGTGGATGTTTGAGTCAAAGCTGTTTCCGTATGCCGCAGTGATGTTAGAGCCGGAAAAAGGATATGCCGAAGTATTCAAGGACAATACAAATATAGAGGAGCTGTTTGCGGTTTTGGGCGACTGTGATGTGTATCGTTGCGTAATGTATCTCCTGACACAGGAAGAGAAAAGTATAGAACTGTCCGCTCTGCTGAAACAAGTGGGAGTTCCTTTGACACGTATGGATGAGATTGCTGAAAAGCTGACACATATCGACACAGGGGCAATAAAAGTGCGTGAGGAATACATTGACGGGACGTCGTACAGAATCGTGTCATATGAATATTCGTGCAGTATCTTGATGCTCCTTGCCGCCGCGTATGCGTGTACAGTAGCTAAGAATGGTAAAAATTCGTTCAGCTATGAGAGAAAATCTCCGATTATGTAATGCAAAAGCACCGATGGGGTATAATGTCTCCGTTGGTGCTTGTCTGATTGTGGGAAAATATTTTCTCTGTCTGTGAATTGGGGATAAAGCCAAAATCGGCTATGTTGATTCTACGTCCGGTGTGATTTATAATGAGCTTGAAATTACATCGGAGGTAAAACAATGAAAAAAATTATAGGCGTCGTGAAGGACTTTTTCGCGGATTTCAAGGATTTTTGGTTTCTGCTGAAGCCGCAGTTCAAGTATGGCGGAGCTTACTACACCCTATCCTTCATCCTTTACGAGATAGGACAGGTGGGGAACAACATTCTTTGGATATATTTTTACAAGGTGATTCTCGATATGGCTGTCGCGGGGGAATCATTTCTCTCAATCATGACAGTAATCGCACTGTTCCTGCTCGGCGTTGTAGTCGTTGACCTCTTGCGAAACTCGCCTCTTGCTAATTTCTGCCCGGAATGGGGAGCAAAGATCAACGCAAGAATATCCAAAAACATACTCATTAAAGCACTGGAATGCGACTACAAAAATTTCGATGACCCCGAGTTTTATCAGAACTATACTCTTACCCTCACGGATTATATGGGTCAAAGTCAGAAAGCTTTTTCATATTTACAGCAGATAGTAGCGAATATCATCACATTTTTTACAATGATTGTGCTTGTTTCGTCCGTCAGCCCCGTGATACTTGTTGTTACCGTTGCTGTTCTTGTTGCGACCAGTCTTTACGGAAGGCTTGATAACAAATACAGTGAGAAAAAATGGGAAGAGACGTCAAAAATCAACCGCAGAAAGAGCTATATTCAAAGAATTATATATCTCAATACATACGCGGCAGACCTCAGAAGCAACCGTTCGGGAAGCTATATGATGGAACAGTACGACGAGGCGGTGGAGCAGGATTGCTCTATACGAAAACGTTTCAAAGCGATTATGCTCAGTTTTCATCTTCTTGATTTTTCGGTTCCGCTTTTTGTTGACCTTGCCGCTATGGGTGCCGCGATCCGAAAAATTGCCTCAGGTGCGCTCAGTGTCGGTTCTTTTTCCTCTACCATCAAAGCGTCGGAGTATCTGTACAATTCGTTTGACCCGATTATTGGAATCGGAAATATGATAAACAGGTACGCTCTCTATTCCCGTAAGCTCCAGAGTTTCTTTAAGGCGGAATCCACCATAGAATCCCCGAAAACCCCCACAGGCAGAGAACTCACCCCAAAAACCACCGATATGCCGTTTGCGGTTGAAATGAAAAACGTCTCGTTCTCATACGACAACAGCAATTTCGCGCTGAAAAACATCTCCATGTCAATAAAACCCGGTCAGAAAATCGCCATTGTCGGTGAAAACGGCGCGGGAAAGTCCACTCTCACAAAACTCCTTCTTCGCTTGTACGACACTTCCTCAGGAGATATTCTCATAAACGGTCAGCCGATACGGGACTACGACGTTCACGCTCTCCGCTCCGACATAGGCATAGCGTTTCAGAACACGAACC
>ERZ779861.2471-NODE-2471-length-17520-cov-3.235671_pt1 | contig 17520 bp, 16 predicted proteins | sample MGYA00511558_ERZ779861 | MGnify/ENA primary metagenome ERZ779861 (study PRJEB29588, sample SAMEA2163432) | human gut metagenome | biome: human gut; feature: human-associated habitat; material: faeces | place: Denmark | collected 2008/2010 ...
TTACTGTTTGCCATTTTTCTTAAGTCCTATGTGATCAAACAGGATCCGGGCACTGACAGGATGCGTGAAATCGCAGACGCGATCGCAGAAGGAGCCAGAGCATTCCTTGCTTCTGAATACCGCATTCTGGTCATTTTCGTTGCTGTATTATTTGTCGTTATAGGTGTTGGCACCCGCAACTGGGTAACAGCTGTATGTTTCCTCACCGGAAGCCTTTTCTCTACTGCTGCCGGTTATCTGGGAATGAGCGCTGCGATCCGCGCAAACTGCCGTACTGCAAACGCTGCCCGTACCCAGGGTATGAAACGCGCCCTGGCTCTGGCATTTTCCGGCGGAAGTGTTATGGGTATGGCCGTTGTCGGTCTTGGCCTTTTAGGCGTTGGCACCCTTTATATCATTACCGGTGATGTTTCCGTTCTCTCCGGTTTCAGCTTAGGTGCTTCTTCTATCGCCCTGTTTGCCCGTGTAGGCGGCGGTATCTATACAAAAGCTGCTGACGTAGGCGCCGACCTGGTTGGTAAGGTAGAAGCCGGCATTCCGGAAGATGACCCACGTAACCCTGCTGTTATCGCAGACAATGTTGGTGATAATGTTGGTGACGTTGCAGGTATGGGCGCTGACCTTTTTGAGTCATATGTAGGTTCCCTGATCTCAGCTCTGACTCTTGGTATTGTTTTCTATCAGGAAGCAGGTGTTCTCTTCCCGCTTTTACTTTCTGCAGCAGGTATCATCGCTTCTATGATCGGTTCTGCTTTAGTAAAGGCGATTGGCAATGCTGATCCACACAAGGCATTAAAAACAGGCGAATACAGCGCTACTGCTCTGGTTGTGATCAGTGCTCTGGTATTAAGCCGTACTTTCTTTGGCAACTTCTTAGCTGCTTTCACCGTGATCGCCGGACTTTTTGTAGGTGTTCTTATTGGTGCTATTACAGAAGTTTATACCTCTGGTGACTACCGTTTTGTAAAGAAGATCGCAAAACAGTCTGAGACAGGTTCCGCTACTACGATCATCAGCGGTCTTGCTGTTGGTATGCAGTCTACTGCTGTTCCGATCCTGTTAGTTTCCGCAGGTATCCTGGTTGCCAACCGTTTAATGGGACTTTACGGTATCGCTCTTGCTGCTGTTGGTATGCTTTCCACAACCGGTATCACCGTAGCTATTGATGCATACGGTCCTATCGCTGATAACGCCGGCGGTATCGCTGAAATGTCCGAACTGGATGACTCCGTCCGTGAGATCACTGACAAGTTAGACTCCGTAGGTAACACCACTGCTGCGATCGGTAAAGGCTTCGCTATCGGTTCCGCAGCTCTGACTGCTCTGGCACTCTTCGTTTCCTATGCAGAGGCTGTTCAGTTAAAGACCATTGATATTTTAAATGCACATGTTATTGTAGGTTTATTTATGGGCGGTATGCTTACTTTCCTCTTCTCTGCTATGACCATGGAATCTGTATCCAAGGCAGCACATGAGATGATCGAGGAAGTACGCCGTCAGTTCCATGAAGACGCCGGTATCTTAAAAGGAACTTCCCGTCCGGATTATGCTTCCTGTGTTTCTATTTCCACCAATGCAGCCTTAAAGGAAATGTTCCTTCCAGGACTGATGGCAGTCCTTGCTCCGATTGCAGTAGGTCTGATCCTTGGACCTGACGCTTTAGGCGGACTGTTAACCGGTGCTCTTTTAACCGGTGTACTTATGGCCATCTTCATGTCCAACTCCGGCGGTGCCTGGGATAATGCAAAGAAATACATCGAAGAAGGAAATCACGGCGGCAAGGGAAGTACCGCTCACAAAGCTGCTGTTGTAGGTGATACAGTAGGTGATCCATTTAAGGATACTTCAGGACCTTCTATCAACATCCTGATCAAGCTGATGACCATCGTATCTTTAGTTTTCGCTCCTCTCTTCCTTCAGTTTGGAGGACTGATCTAATACATAGATCCTATATAACTGATTGAAAATGTTTAAAACAGCCAAACCCATTTTTAGAAAAAGGCCCCTGCAGGGAATGATCTCTGCAAGGTCCTTTTTTCTGAATTTCTCCACATCATCTGTTTTACAGCAAATGCTTATAATCATCAAACTCCACCAGCACAAAACGTTCTGTTTCCGGCTCGTATTCAATGGTAGTAATACTTGCGTTGTGGGCAACGGTGGATGCAGCAATGCTTTCGCTGCCTAAAAGCTGCTCCATAAAATGAGCCAGCAGACCGCCATGAGCCACAATCGCGGCATCACCTGTAAGCTGGGGTTTGATCTCCTTCCATGCCTGACGGCAGCGCTCATTGACCTGGTTAATGCTCTCTCCCTCAGGAGGCGCTGTTTCTGCCGGATGGGACCACCATGCCTCATACAGGGCTCTGTCATCTCTTAAAAGTTCTTCCTCTGTCTTTCCTTCCCAGACTCCGTAATTGATCTCCATCAGATCCCTTACAGGGATCACCGGAACACCTGCAGGAGAAGCAACTGCTATTGCTGTTTCCATGGCACGGATCTGGGGACTGGAAAATACAGCTGTAATAGGACGGTTTTCCATTGCTTTCCCAAGGCACTGTGCCTGAAAATGTCCTCTTTCATTTAAGGGGATATCCTGCCGTCCCTGGATCTTCTTGGCTATATTCCAGTCTGTCTGACCATGGCGTATGATGTATAGTTTCATTTTACTCTTCCTCTTTCTGCTGCTCTTCCGATACTGCACCTTCTCCGTTTACAGTGATCGCATCCAGAGCCAGTTTCATAATATCTTTTACTTCATCTTCTGTCATTTTCATCTTTTCAGCCAGTTCTGCCACAGTTGCTTCTCTTCCCAGCTCTTTTGCCATCACCTGGGATACAGTCTGGAGTACATTTACTCTGGCTGTCATATTTTCTTCGATCTCAGCTTCTGTCTTCTGTTCCTCTAAAGCTGCCTCTACTGCCTGATGGATCTCCTGGGCTAAAAATTCCTGCCACTGCTGACTTCCGTCATAAGCTGCTGCAGCTGCTGTAAGGGCCACATTTGCCTCCTGTACCACATCAGACATAGGAAGCTCTCTTCCCTCGTATTCTTTTACCATCTGGGCAACTTTTGCCAGAGAGCCTTCTACCAGGCGTTTCTTTGCCTCTTTATCCCCTGTAGCTGCAAGAGCTAAAACCTTTTCTTCTTCCTCTGCCTCAAGTACAGGGATCAATGCCATTTCTTCTAAATACATTTCATAAAAATTTACTTCCATAATTTTCCGTTTTTCTCCTGTTCTAAATTAAATCTATTGATGAAGTCTGCGGATGATCCTGTAAAGCAGGGTTCCTTCCATGATCAAAGGCTGTCCACAGGCAAAAAATATGGTTCCTTCTGTAGGCGAATGGATCTGGCTGATCACGGAACCGTCATCCGGACTGATCACATCTGCCAGCACCTCCCCACGCTTTACTTCATCTCCCGGCTTAAAATAACGCCTGTAAATTCCTGCATTATCAGAGCAGACACTGGTAAGATCCTGCTCCACCACTACACTGGCAATATAACCGCTGTGACTGGTGTAACGTAAAATCCCCATACGGGTAAGAAAACGTAAAACAGCCGATACAGCCTGTTTTGCAGAACTTTCATCTACCTGGTCACAGGCTCCTGTATAAATGGAAAACGCATGGGTGTTCCACTGCTGCCAGTTATAATTAAGGGTTGCCTTATCATAAGGACGCGGACTTCGCATAACTACATAAGGCAGTCCAAACAGATTAGCCAGACTGGCACTTTCCATTCCAGCTTCCATCATACGCACATGGGGAACAAAATCTCCGGGCATATAAAAGCTGGGAAACTGGATACCGTAACTGTAGCCTTTTACTTTTTCAAAAAGTCCTGCAGCAATCCGTTTCGTTGTCTCTCCTTCTTCGTTTCCCGGAAACATACGGTTAATATCCGTATTATCTCCCGGCCAGAAGCGCTTTCCTATATTAATAGAATAGTCATTTACATGGGGAATCACAAGGATCTCATTGCCATTTACGATCGATCCCCGTTCTTCTAATTCTTTTAAACTTTTCACCAGCAGAGCACCTATATACATCTGCTGGATCTCATTGCCACGCATAGCCCCTACAATACAGGCTGCTTTTTCACCTTTTCCAAAGCGATATCCGTATATGTCCATATTTTCCCTGTAAAGACTGGAAAGGGAGTATATTTTTTCTTTTCTCATCCTTCTATCTCACCTCCCAGTACTCTGGCGATCAGAGAACCTGGCATTACAACCGGATATTCCCTGAGTGTAAAAAGCAGGCCATCCTCCGGAGATACGATTTCCTCCTCTACTGTACCATTGATAGGATTTAAAATCTGTCCGATCAGTTCGCCCTTTTTCAGATCTTTTCTGTGCTGTGCTGCCGGAAGAAAAATACCCGGTTTAACCGCATTGATAAAACATACTTTCCGATTTTGAGATGAAACCGGTATGCATGGTACCTTTATTTCTCCATCCCATACACCTAATTCTTTTAACAATGAAAAGATGCCCTCTGTTAATTGATGGCCGAAATCTCTGGTAATGCGCATGCCTACTCCCATTTCTACTACCAATGTAGGTACTCCCGCTTCATTTAAGCTGTGAGCCAGCGTAGATTCCTGAACAGTAGCTGCCGAACTGATCCAGATAAAATCTGTATTCAGTTTTTTTGCATATGGAAGAAGTTTTTCGGCCATTTCTGCACTGACCCTTACCTGTGGAATTTCCCTGAGGAAAATATTGCTGGCATGGATATCAATGCAAAGAGAAGCACCTTTCAGATCCTCCATGATCTTATACGCTGCGTATTCCGGCAGGGAGCTTTCCTCAGAACCCGGAAATACACGGTTCATATCAAGATCAAATCCCGGAACACCTCTGGTGATCGAATTTACTCCCAGAGGATTTAACGCAGGATAAATTTCTACGATTCCCTTTAAATATTCCAAATGTTCTTCAATCCGTCTGTTTAATTCATAACAGACAAACTGCCCCTCCAGTTCATCACCGTGGGTGCCGGTTACAATACATACTCTTTTTTCACTGCCTGTTATCACCATTGGTTTTAACACATTCTTCTTTACAAGAAGCCGCTCACCGGCAGGCAGTCCTAAGGATACTACTGTCTCTATCATTACTTGTATTCTCTGCCTTTGTCTAAGTTTTATGTCTGTTATAAAGATAATCCATCCCTCTTTATTCGTCAAGTTTTATTCATCTTTACAAAATAAAGTCACCCGTGATAGAATATAGGTAATTATAAGGAGGACTTAATAATGGATATTAATTATGAATTATACAAGGTATTTTATCACGTAGCCGTTACACTTAGTTTCTCGGAAGCTTCCAAACAGCTTTTTATTTCCCAGTCTGCTGTAAGCCAGTCCATTAAGGTCCTTGAAAAGAAGCTGAACCAGCCGCTTTTCATCCGCAGTACCAAAAAGTACAGCTGACACCAGAGGGCGAAATTTTATTAAAACATATTGAACCAGCCATGAACCTGATCCAGAAGGGGGAAAACCAGCTGTTAGAGGCCCATACCTTAAACGGAGGCCAGCTGCGTATTGGCGCCAGCGACACCATCTGCCGCTACTATCTGGTACCCTACTTAAAACAGTTCCACAAAGAATACCCCAACATTCATATCAAAGTGATCAACCACACTTCCATTGAATGTGCCAAAGCCCTGGAAAATGGTCAGACTGATTTTATCATTGCCAATTATCCTAACTCTGCTCTCGCAGGCAACCTGCACACCCGGGTCATCAATGAATTCCATGATGTATTTGTAGCCAGCCGTCAGGCCTTTGACTTGGAAGGAAAGGAACTGACCTTAGAAGAGCTGTTAAAATACCCGATCATGATGTTAGACCGTAAAAGTACCACCAGTGAATTCCTGCACCAGATTTTCCAGAAAAGTCATTTGGACCTGGTACCGGAGATCGAGCTTTCCAGTAATGACCTGCTGATCGACCTGGCCCGCATCGGTCTCGGGATTGCTTTTGTTCCGGATTTCTGTATCCCGGCTAATGATAAGGATCTGTTTATCCTGGAACTTTCAGAAAAACTTCCTGCCCGTCAGATGGTGGTTGCTTTCAATGAAAGCCTTCCTGTATCCCAGGCTGCCAAGCAGTTTATGGATATGTTGTAAAATGGCAACCTTTCACAGAAGTTCTTTGACCACACGTCAGACTGCTGCAGCCACTACACAAACTGTCCCCAGAAATCATCTACCGCCTGTTTTACATTAAAGCGGTTCACAACCGTATAACGTTCCCATTCCCTTGGAAATAATGCCACATATTCAGGCAGCAGGAAACGGTCATCCAAAAGGGCAATCACCCCTTTATCATTTACAGTGCGGATGACCCGGCCTGCTGCCTGCATTACTTTATTCATCCCCGGATACTGATAGGCGTAATCAAAGCCACCTTCTCCCTGTTCGTCAAAATATTCCTTTAAGATCTCCTGTTCCGGATTTACCTGTGGAAGTCCTGTTCCTATGATGATCGCTCCGATCAGTCTCTCTTCTTTCAGATCGATCCCTTCTGAAAAAATACCGCCCATTACACAAAGACCAGCAAATGACTCCTTTGGTTCTTCCTTAAAACTTAAAAGAAATTCTTCCCTTTCTTCTTCTGACATATTCGATGACTGGGCTTTCCATTCAAATTTTAACTTTCCCTGTTCCTGCCGTTCCTCAAGAACCTTCTGTACCTGAAACAGAAACTGATAGGATGGGAAAAAGATCATGTAATTTCCTGTCTTTCCTCCTATGACCCCTTCTATATAGTCAGCGATCCGCTCATACTGGGTCCTGCCCCGTCTGCTGTAACGGCTGCTTACATCAGAAGCCGCAAGTACCAGCCGTTTATCTGCCTGAAAAGGAGATTTTGCATACACGGCATATTCTTCCTGGCTTCCGCTTAAAAGTTCCTTATAATAACGGATCGGCAGCAGCGTTGCAGAAAAAAACACTGTACTCACGCCCCGGTCCAGGCATTCCCGCAGGCAGCTGGAAGGATTGACACACATCAGTTTTACCATAAAAGAGCCATCCGCCAGTAAGCGGCTGTATATCCTGTAATTTTCATCCAGCCGGTCACTTACATAAAGGAAATCACGGATCTTAAAATACAGATCAAGGACTGTCTCCCTGTCATCAAATTCGCTGTTTTCATTTAAAAATACTTCCATCTCCCCAAACAGCCCCATTAACTCCAGGGAAAGAAGTTTTACATCCGGATGCATGCGGTAATGTTCCCCCAGAACCATCCGTGCTCCCCCTTCAAACGCCAGTTCCATGTCTGCTTCATCAGAAAAGGGTTCTGTCTCTCCCAGGCGTTTTAGATCCAGCATCCTGCGATTGCACCTTTCTAACAGCTTCAGGACTTTTCCTGCCTCGGGGATCCCTTTTAAGATCCTTTTTACAGCAAGCAGCTCTTCCTTTATAAGAACAGCACTGTACATCTCCCTGGCTCTTGAAACCAGGTTGTGGGCCTCATCTACAAGGAAAATATAATTTCCCCTCTCTTCTCCTTCTGCAAAATAGCGTTTCAGGCGCACATTGGGATCAAATACATAATTATAATCACAGATGATGCCGTCTACCCAGCTGCTGATGTCCAGACAGAGTTCAAAGGGGCAGACCTGGTATTTCTCTGCATATGCAAGGATCGTTTCCCTGGTAATCCCCTGCTCTTCCTGTATGATCTCATAAACAGCGTCATTGACCCGGTCAAAATGTCCCTTTGCCCTTGGGCACGCAACTGGATTGCAGTCCGGTTTTTCCAGGATACACAGCTTTTCTTTTGCAGTAATGGTCACAGTACTGAAATACAGGTTTTCCCGCTCCCTTAACAATTCAAACGTCTCTTCTGCCACGCTTCTAGTAATAGTCTTGGCTGTGAGATAAAACAGCTTTTCCCCATAGCCTTCTCCTATAGCTTTCAGGCTTGGAAAGACACAGGATAAGGTTTTTCCGATCCCTGTAGGCGCCTGTATGTAAAGATTTCTCCCTCTGGCAATACTTCTGTATACAGAAACCGCCAGTTCTTTCTGACCTTCCCTGTATGCATAAGGAAACTGCAGTTCTTTTAAACATTCTGTTCTGCGGATGCTGTGATGGTAAAGGTATCTGGCCCACTTTACATATTCATGGATCAGACCCTGAAACCATTCTTCCAGTTCTTCCCTTGTTTTTGCCTGGCGGAAACGGCGGATCTGTTCTGTTTCTATATTACAATAGGTAAGCTGGATCCCCACACTGTCCAGATCCTGCTCACTGGCATACATATATCCATAACACAGGGCCTGTGCAAGATGAACCGGATCCGGCTCTTCCAAACGCTCTACGTCCATGTAAATACATTTGATCTCATCGATCACGATCCCGGACGTTTCTGTAATGATCCCGTCTGCCCTGCCTTCTAAAAGGATACTGAATTCATCTTCCCGCACCTGATGTTTCAAAGCAACTTCTGAACGGTAATCCGCTCCCATGCGTTTCTGGATCTTTCTGTGCAGCCTGCTCCCCGCCTGCATAGCCTCTTTTTTTCCGCCCTGGCTCCTGCGGTTATCCAGATCTCCGGACCGCAGGACAAACTCTACTAAATTGCGGACAGAGATGCGGATCTTAGACTGTGCTTCTGTCATCAAACTGCCTTCCAATGTTTCCCTCCATCTGTACTCCTAAAATTCATGACTTTAGGATAACACAAAAAGAGCAGGAATGCAAACTGATGTTCGTTCCCGCTCTTTTTCTTATTTCTGATTCTTATTCTGCGATTGCCATGATCCTGTCATCCCACTTTAAGCAGCAGTGGTAGATACAGGTGCCAGGGTATCCAGGTATTCTTCAAATTCTGCATTATCACCATTCATCTGTACGGTCAGTACCCGCGCCAGATCCAGGCTTAAAACACCTAAGATCGACTTGGCATCAATGGTCACACGGTTATAGAATACGTCAATATCAAAGTCACATTTCGTTGCCTCTGCTACAAAATGTTTTGCTTCTTCTACAGATGGCAGCATGATTTTCTTTTCTTTCATAATTCAAGACTCCTTTTTAAGATTTCCACCTGTTTTTTACAGGTAGATCATCCTGGTTAAAGTGCTGTCCGTCCAGTCATTCCTGAACGTTGGAATATATATAGCACTATTATTTTTCAATGTCAAATTTTATTCCTCTTTTCAGATTATGCCCTTTTTCGTAAATATTTATATAAATCGCTGTAAATCATTTTTACATTGTATCTGATTTTATGCATAAAAGAAAGGTGGCTTCCCATATCCTGGAAATCCACCTGAATAGTTACTCTTTTTCTTTTGTTTCGGGAGTTTCTTTTTCCACCCATTTATAACCGCCGGCTGTTTTCTGAGCTCCTGTCATCGCGCAGGAAATACTTCTGCGGCTGATATTTAAAGCACGGCTGGCATGAGCAATAGAAAGATATTCTGCTACTACCTGTCCGTCTAATGTCAGCTGGATCAGCGGTCTCTTATCATGGTATCCGATCTTGCTGCTTAAGTCCACCTGGATCGGTTCCCAGGGCAGGTCTTCCGGAACTACACGCCACAGATAGCCTCCTCCTGTCTTACGCTCGCCATGGGCTGCTCTGGCAATGGAGCCTAAAGAAACACCTGTTGCCTCGTGGGCCAGTCTTGAACTTTTATAATCTGCTATGGGCATTCCATCTTTGGAATACTGCCGATACACATGTCCTGCTTTAATTGTCCGACTCATTTGTACTCTCTTCCTTCCGCTCGTAAAATTTTCTTTCTAGCCAATGGAGTAGTCGCCATTTGCTGGTACGTTTTATTTTTCACAGACCAACATAGTCATTATAACAACTATTGTTTATTTTGTCCAGATTATATCCTAAACTTGCGAAAGATAATATCTTATTTTTACAAACCCAGGGGGAGTATTCGCTTTTTCTTATACTTCATCTGCAGAGCGGATCCCCGTTGCCACCGGACGGATCTCATCAGATCCGGAAGGATCCTGTGTACCATTTTCTTCTTGCCATGGTGCTGTATCTTCTGCCCCTTCTCCTGCCGTCTTGCGGTCTGCCAGTGGTACAGGACGCACAGAGATACCATTGATCTCCACATGTTCGTTAATAGCGATCACAAGGCAGGGCCGTCCGTCGATCATACGGTTTTCCACCAGATAGGTCTTATCGGGGGCTACCTTAATGGTCACATCCGGGGTTTTGATCTCAAAGCTCTTTGTATTCACTACATTTGATACAGCGAAACTGGTTTCAGGACCGTCCTCTACATCTGCATAACGACTTTCAAATTCCTGAAGTTTTTCCGGTGCTGCCCCGTTGTTTTCCAGAAGCTGTTTAAGCTGTGTTTTATTCAGTACCGGCGGTGCAGGTTCATCTTTTGTCTCTTCCACCAGTTCACTTAAATTTTCATGGATGCTTTTTACAGTCTCAAAGTCGCAGTTTTCCCCTAAAGTTTCCTCTACGATAGTCTGGAAGGTCTCTTTCTGGTTTTTGGCAGACATAGGGATATGGCAGCCCAACACTTCATCGATCAGTGTATCCGGCAGCTGTTCTCCGTTTTTCGCATAAAGTAAAAGGCTATGGATGTCTGTATTCCGGTCATTAAATGCAGGAAACAGGAAACTGGTCACAGGTGCCTCCACCAGCCAGTCACGGATCCTGTTTTCAATCACATTGGTAGTGGAATTATAGCACAGACCTGCCTTGGAAAGCTTTACAGGGCAGATTGTACACTGGATAAACTCATACACATAATCAGAAGCGTCAAACATCTCAGAACCGTCTGTAGCCTTTGCAGGAATGTCATATGCACAGTGGATCAGGATAATATAATAATTCTCTGCATAGTCAAAATTGGCGATCACACGGTCATAAAATTCCTCGATCAGCCCATCGTCTTTTAATTCACTGTCCCGAAGCTTTAAAAGGAAATTCTGGGTACCGCCCTCTTCTTCTGTGTGAAGGGGAAATTCCATATTGATCAGATTTTTTCCAATGGTTCCTGAAAGGCCATTGCGGAAAATGGTAAAATATTTAAAGGCTTCTTCTTCCGGAAGGGATAAAAATGCTTCCTTCAGTTCTGTTTTTTTATTTTTCTCTGAGTCTACATAGCAGCCGCAGATCCGGCTGATGGCACAGTTTGCCGGAGTGAAAAGTTTTTTTATTTCGTTGCATTCTTTTTTGTTCATGTATGTATCTCCCCTGTTTTTGTAGATTTTAACACAAAAGAAAAAGCCCAAAAGCCATACGACTTCTGAACTTCCTTCGGGTTGGGCTATTCTCTCAAATAGTCAGCAGGGGAAGAGGGGCTCGAACCCCCATCTACGGTTTTGGAGACCGCTGCTCTACCATTGAACTATTCCCCTATGTTCTTTTGTTTTTTGTTTTGTTCCCTCGAACGAGTATTATAATATCACAGGTTTCCAACACTGTCAACAACTATTTTGAATTTTTTTCAAAGTTTTTTCAAAAAAAGTAATTGCTTATTTTTTTCTGTTTTTTAATACAGTTTTATTGAAACATAAACCTGCCTGACACCGGCTTTTACACCAGGCACAGGCAGGTGCTGTTCTTTTTACGCTATATTTTTATAACAACCCGATGGCTTCCCGCACATTCGACACCCCGATCATGCGGATCCCCTCTACAGGCTTTATCTTATCCATATTTACTTTCGGAAGCACACAGGTGGTAAATCCTAACTTAGCTGCCTCTGCTACTCTCTGGGCTGCCTGGGATACACCACGAACTTCGCCGGAAAGACCTACTTCCCCAAAGATCAGCATACCCGGATCTACAGGCCGGTCTTTATAGCTGGACATCAGTGCCATGACAATGGCAAGGTCCAGAGCCGGTTCACTCATACGCATGCCGCCGGTGATATTTACATAGGCATCCAGACGGGACAATTCGTAGCGGCACCGTTTCTCCAGCACTGCCATCAAAAGGTTTACACGGTTGTAATCCGTACCTGCCGCTGTTCTTCTTGGCATACCAAAATTTGTCTCCGCTACCAGTGCCTGAACCTCCAAAAGGATAGGCCTTGTGCCCTCTAAGGAACAGGATACCACTGCTCCTGATGCCTCCTGAGGCCGTCCATCCAGCATATATTCAGAGGGATTTTCTACTTCCACAAGACCCTCTTCCCGCATTTCAAATACACCGATCTCATTGGTGGAACCAAAACGGTTCTTTACGCCTCGCAGGATCCTGTAAGAAGCATGTCTGTCCCCTTCAAAATAAAGGACCGTATCTACCATATGTTCCAATACCCTTGGACCTGCCACTACTCCCTCTTTGGTCACATGACCTACTACGAAGATGGCAATTCCACGGCTTTTTGCGATCTGCATTAAAACGCCGGTAGACTCACGCACCTGGCTTACACTTCCAGGCGCAGAGGTGATCTCTTCCCGGTACATGGTCTGAATGGAGTCGATCACTACGATCTGAGGCTTTTCCTGATCGATCACAGCCTCAATGCGCTCTAAATTCGTCTCACTTAAAAAGCGCAGTTCCCCTGTGACCGTTCCGATCCTGTTTGCCCTCATTTTGATCTGTTTTAATGACTCTTCTCCGGAAATATAAAGTACCTTCTGTCCGTCTGCTGCCAGATGGCGGCATACCTGCAGCAAAAGGGTTGATTTTCCAATACCCGGATCACCGCCTACAAGCACCAGGGAACCGGCTACAATGCCGTCTCCCAATACCCGGTCCAGTTCCTTAAAACCAGTGGAGATCCGGTCTTCCTGTTCCAGACGTATTTCTGAAAGAAGAGCGGGTTTAGCCACAGCTCTCCCCGCTCCTCGATCAGAAGACATACGTCCTTTTCCTGCAGCCGAAGCTGTACCTGCCACCGGTTCCTCTACCAGAGTGTTCCATGCCCGGCAGGCGGGACACTGTCCCAGCCATTTGGATGACTCATATCCGCATTCTTTGCAGAAAAATGCAGTTGTCTTTGCTTTTGCCATATTTTCTATGCTCTCTTTACTGCCTTTACCTTAACGGAAGTTCCTTCTTCTAACTCTACGCTGACGCTTAACTTTCCGCTCATGTTGGTCTTCATGCTTCCCACAGCAGCTCCGTCTACATATACTTCGTAGTCAGTATCATTTTCCAGCTGAACTGTGATCTGGGCATCCTTATCGCCCTCTACTTCAAACTCTATACTGTCATCTGTTACTTTAAAATGTTCTGCTACTGTGCCCGGAACAGACTCATATACGAACATTTCGTTGCGCTCTAATTTTGTGATTTCGTTGTAAGTTTTAACCTTATAGATATCTCCCTGGTATTCAAAATCGGACTTCTTTGACTTCTGTCCTAACTTGTAATTTCCAAAACTGATGGTGCCATCCTGCTCTGTGCGGATCAATTCTTCAACAACTGGCATCTTTTTATCCTCCTGCTCTTTATCTGTAAATTCTCTGGTCGTACCTTTTCATCCGGCATTCCTGTCAGACTTTATGGGTTTTCACCGTATTCCCAGTAGATCATTTATAACGGGTATCTATAATTATACAACAATTTTCATAAAATAACCAGTATATTTTACGCCTTTGCCTCAGGCTTTGAAGCAGTATCTGCTGCCTGCGCTTTTTTCTTTCTGGCTGCTGCTTTCTTCTTTACTGTAAAGGTAAGTTTTCCTTCTTCACAGTCAACTTCCACATTTACACCCTTCTTCAGTTTTCCGTCCAGGATCTCTTCTGCCATCTTATCTTCTAACAGGCTCTGGATGGTACGGCGCAGCGGTCTTGCACCGTATTTATCATCATAGCCCTTGTCGATCAGCAGATCCTTTGCCGCCTCATTTACAGTAAGGGTAATGCCAAGCTGTTCTTTGCTGCGTTTTTCAATGCCTCTCAGCATAATATCCGCAATTCCCTTCATATGCTCTTTCGTCAGCTGATGGAATACGATGATCTCGTCAATACGATTTAAAAACTCCGGCTTGAACAGGCGTTTTACCTCTTCCATCACACGGCCCTTCATGAATTCATGATCTGCCTTTGCGTCTGTGGCAACTCCGAAGCCAAGACGTTTCGGTGCGATGATATTTTCAGCACCTGCATTGGAAGTCATAATGATAATGGTATTCTTAAAGTCGATCTTTCTTCCCTGGGCATCTGTGATGTGTCCGTCATCTAATACCTGCAAAAGGATATTAAATACATCCGGATGGGCCTTTTCGATCTCATCAAACAGGATCACGCTGTAAGGATTTCTGCGCACTTTTTCACTGAGCTGTCCGCCCTCCTCATAGCCTACATATCCTGGCGGGGAACCGATCATCTTGGAAACACTGTGTTTCTCCATATATTCGGACATATCTACACGAATCATCGCCTGTTCACTTCCAAAGACAGCTTCTGCCAGAGCCTTGGAAAGTTCTGTCTTACCAACACCTGTAGGTCCAAGGAAAAGGAAAGAACCAATGGGACGGTTCGGATCTTTAAGTCCTACTCTTCCCCGTTTCACTGCCTGCGCAACAGCTTTTACTGCCTCATTCTGTCCGATCACACGTTTATGAAGTTCTTTCTCCAGACGAGCAAGACGTTTGGTTTCTCCCTCTGTCAGTTTCTGAAGAGGAATCTTTGTCCAGTCAGAAATCGTCTCTGCAACAGCAGCTTCATCTACAACAAGTTTCTTCCTCTTATTTCTACGTTCAGTCTTAATGCGGATTTTCTCCATTTCGGCTTCCACTTCATTTTGGCGTACCTGTGCTTTTTTTGCGCGTTCAATATCTGCAGTCTTAACTGCCTGTTCTTTCTCCTCACGAAGTTCATTCAGTTCCAGTTCATATTGTTCCATTTCAGGTGCTGACTGATAACCCGCAAGCTGAACCTTTGATGCTGCTTCATCAATAATATCAATTGCCTTATCCGGAAGGAAACGGTCATTGATATATCTTTGTGACATTTTTACTGCGGCCTCAAGTGCCTCATCTTCAATCTTTACCCCATGATGTTTCTCATAATATGGACGCAGACCTTTAAGGATCTCAACAGTCTCCTCTGAAGATGGTTCTTCCACTGTCACAGGCTGGAATCTTCGTTCCAGTGCTGCGTCTTTTTTAATATATTTACGGTATTCCTCCAGAGTAGTCGCGCCGATAAGCTGAATCTCACCTCTGGAAAGAGAAGGTTTCAGAATATTAGAAGCATCCAGTGCTCCCTCCGCTCCACCTGCTCCGATGATGGTATGGATTTCATCAATGAACAGCAGAATTCCCTGATGTTCTTTTACTTCCTGGATCACATTCTTAATGCGTTCCTCAAATTCACCTCTGTATTTGCTTCCCGCAACCATGCCGGAAAGATCTAACACAACAAGACGCTTATCCTTCACTGTATCCGGAACCATTCCCATAACGATGCGCTGTGCAAGTCCCTCTACAATGGCAGTCTTACCTACTCCGGGTTCCCCTGTCAGACACGGATTATTCTTCGTACGTCTGCTCAGAATCTGGATCAGTCTGGTAATTTCTTTATCACGCCCTATCACAGGATCCAGTTTTCCCTCTGCTGCAAGCTGTGTCAGGTCACGACTGTACTGATCCAGCGTAGGGGTACTGGTCACTTTTTTGTTTCCCGCATTCCTTGCGTACTGAAATTCCTCTGCAATGGTATCATTGTCAAATCCCATAGCTGTCAGGATAGCCACAAACAACTTCTGGATATTTACTCCCATTGTAAAAAGCAGTCTGGTCGCTACGCAGTCTGTCTCTTTCAGAAGCGAAAGCAACAGGTGCTCTGTTCCACAAAGACATTCCATACTCTCAGCATCTTCCTTCGCCTGTTCAATGATCCTTCTTGCTCTCGGGCTGTACTGGGGATCTTTTGTTTCTGCTGCCGCAGTATTGCCCTGAACCGGTGTAACCAGGCTGCTGATAAGTTCCCTGAGTTTTTCTTCTTCTACGTTAAATTCCTGCAGCACTTTTCCCGCAGTGCCTTCAGGTTCTTTCAAAAGACCTGCAAGAAGATGCTCTGTTCCGATATATCCATGTCCACAGGATTTCGCAATTGTCGTTGCCAATTTGAGGGCATTCTCTGCCTGTCTGGTAAATTGTCTCTCCATGTCCTCTCCTATCTGTTTTCATCATATTCGTCAAAAATCTCATCAATAAGCTGATGTACTTCCTCTCTGCTTACGCTCTTGCAACATCCTTTCGCAAGCGCCACCATGAGATTCTGTTTCAGTTCTTCCAATGCTTTCCGTTTATTTACATCAATAGAAATCACTGCACCACGTCTGCGGTCGATAGTGACAAATCCCTCCTGTCGCAGCAGTGAATATGCTTTATTTACTGTATGCATATTTATCCCAACTGTATCTGCAAGCTGTCTCACTGATGGCAGTGTATCTCCCTCCTGCAGTCTTGACGTAGCAATCCCCATGATGATCTGATTGGTCAGCTGGATGTAAATGGCTTCATCACTGCTGAAATCTATTTCTATCATCATACGTTTTCTTCTCCTTTTTGTGTTACACATATCCTAGCACAAACCAACATTTTTTGCAACAGAAAGACGTATTGCTGTATTATTTTTCAAAACAAAAAGGGGTGTACTGCCATGTTCTCACACAGCATGCACACCCTTTATCTTCTTTCTGTCAACTGAATTTCATCTACATGACTTGATTATTTTAAGCCAATGATCTTATTGAGCTGTTCTCTGTTCAGAACAAGGTTAAAGCCTAATGGATTAACTGCATAAGCCATTGCCTTATCGATTAACAGCTCCGGAAGTTTTGCAAACGGTACTTTCGCAATACGCAGCTTCTGACCTTTTGTAAACTTCTCAAGTTCCATAACGTCTGTAAATACAGGCTGGAGAATTTCTTCTTTTTTATTTTGGATATCTTGAAGTGCTTGTTGTATTTGTTGTTCAACATTTTTATTCATTGCTCTTTGTTCATTCATATCAAAAGATGGTAAGTAGTTATCTACCATTAAAATAGAATGAATATAATTTACATGTCTTCCTTTTTCTTCTAATAAGCGTGCTATACATTCAGGAGCATCTGTGACATCTTTTCCATAAGTTAAAATCAAATAGAAATACTCTTCTGGCATCACTATTTACGCTATGTTTAAGAATGATTATGGATTACAACTTATCAAGGATTATAATAAAAGCACCAATACATATCTTAATTGCTTCGAGCTTTTAGACTCGTTAAACAAAACATGTATTAGCGCTTTTTTCTATCAAGATTATATGACTGCTTTAAGATTGCTTTCGTTGTGCCAATTGTAATAATGCATCTCGTTCTTCCTCATTCATTCTATAATTCATCATGTATGAGTTTATAAAATTAACAAGTGATCCACCATAAAATTTGTCCAATAAAATATTAGTTTCTGTTTCCTGGATTTTTTTCTTAGTAACATTTGCTTTGCAAATAAAACCGGGATCTTCGCGAACAATAGCACCTTTGTCGATTAGTCGTTTGATCACCGTATAGGTTGTGTTTTTCTCCCAACCGATATATTCCTTTATGATTTT
>ERZ779861.2473-NODE-2473-length-17508-cov-3.552283_pt1 | contig 17508 bp, 16 predicted proteins | sample MGYA00511558_ERZ779861 | MGnify/ENA primary metagenome ERZ779861 (study PRJEB29588, sample SAMEA2163432) | human gut metagenome | biome: human gut; feature: human-associated habitat; material: faeces | place: Denmark | collected 2008/2010 ...
CGCCGAGTCGCCCTCCTTCTCCCTGCTTTGCCTTCCTCCCGACAAGGCTTCCGAAGACGCACTATTCGCCCGTCTCCCCCGCTTTGACGCCGTCTACACCTGCGGAGTTCTTCAGCATCTGTCCGACCATGAACTCTATGAAGCCGCATGCTTCATGGAGCGTGCGGTCACGGACAAGGGCACGCTGATCGTCGTCGTGCCTCTTGACCACAAGGGGGATCCAGATCGCAAGACCTTCTTGCGCGATTCGCTCGACTATGCCACGCTCTTCGAGCGCATGGGCTTTCGGCTGGCCTCGCAGGAAATCCGGGACGGCGTCGGCTCTCCCGGTCACGAGTGCAGATGGGCGTCCTGCGTTTTTCTTCGCGACTCACAAAGCGAACTGAGCAACAGACGATTCAGGCACATTCTCGAAAAGGATGCCAAAACCTCGACCTACAAGCTCGCGCTCCTACGCGCACTCTGCGACATCAACCGCACCATGCCGCGCAGCGTCCGCTTCGACAATGGCAAAGCTCTGGTGCCGCTCGGCCTCATCGCCGAACGATGGATCAGGGACTACTGGCAGCTCGCCAGCGGCCCCCGCATGCCCAGACAGATCCATCAGAACAGAGAGCTCGGCTTCGGCACTGCGCTCGAACGGACCATGACAAAATGTCATAGCCAATACGGCGTCTTTGAATCCCTGATGCGAAACGAGGCACGTTCAAAGGATCAGACCTCACTGCTTCAACAGCTCTTCGACGATGTCGTCACGACCGCTCTCAAGGGGCCCATCCATTACATTCAGGATGACGGCAGGAACCCCGTTTTCACCTACGTCGCCACGCACACCGGTCGCAGGCCTCCTTTTACAGGACGCGGATCAATCATCGAACGCTACGGTCTCCTCGCCTTTCCCGCCGAACTCTGGCTCGAACTCAACCGCATCGCCCCCTGGCTCGAGGACAGCTTGATTCTCGAGTGGGCCAGACTCTCCGCACGCTTTGAATCCCTGTGCAGCGGTGAGCACGTCCTTACGCAGGCCGACATCGTCGTGCGCCTTCTGCCGCCGGAGTCCGCCCGCGACACAGACTTTGCCGCAAGCGCCTACAAGGCTGCAATCAGCCGAGGCTCCCTTCGGAGCGTCTGGAGCGGAACGCCGCTCAAGGCGCAGACGCTGGCCGTCGACCACATGCTGCCCTGGGCCCGCTTTCACTGCAACGACCTCGGGAACCTCATGCCCGCCGACCGCGTGGAAAACGGAAGAAAATCGGACGCCATTCCGTCCGCCGACATTCTGCATGACTCGCGCGACAGAATATTCTCGAACTGGGCCCTGCTCTCCTCGCTCGCTCCCACCCGCTTCGCCAGTGAAGCTGAAATAGCGCTCACCCGAACGCCGCTTCCCAAACTGCATTGGGAAACCCCGCTTTTCGACGCACTTCTGGAAACCGCCGACATGGCGGCGAGACAACTTCAGTCCGCCCGATGGCCCTGAAACGCCTCCTTACCTGAGAACGGCGTCCGCCCGTCACCCGATCTGCTATCCTCATCCGACAGGCCTTCGCCTTCCGTCGCCCATAGGCAACAGAAGATGCATTTCGCACGCCTGCGCACAAACACTGCAAACTCTGTGAGGACTCCCCCAATGTCTGTTCACATCACGCGCCGCGCGCTGATTGGTTCCGCTTCCGCCGCTGCGGCACTCTGGCTCACAGGCTGTGCGACCACCGCCGCCCCCCGTGAGGAAAACATCCGCCCCGCCACCTTCAGCAATCTCGGCGCCCGCGCCGCCCCCGCCACGCCTCTCACCGCCAAGCGCATTCCCATGCCCGTGGTCGATGCCTTCAAGGGCGACGGCATCTTCTTCTTCGACGATGATGAAGGCGCGCAGTTCCGCATCACCGACCTGATCCGTGAAAACAACCGCTACAAGGTCGAAGAGGACTACGCCTTCGGCAAGCCTCACGGCTTCTCCTGGGGTTCCGGTGCCGTCGGCATCATGAGAGACGGCCGACGCGTTCCGCCTGAAAATCCGACAGGACTCCGCCCCGAGGGCGACCACGTCGTCATCGAATTCGACGGCAGGGAAAAACTCGAGCTTCGCGTCACGCTGGAGGCCTACGACGTCTCCGGTCAGGAAATCCGAGACTTCCTGCGCACCCGAGGCAACATGCCGACCAAGGCCGCGCTCTTCATGGGCGAGGAGCGATTCCCCGCAGGCAGTGTAGCCTATGCCGCCACGCTCTGGATCATTCAGGACGAGCTGCTCGCGCTGAGCCACACTGCCTTCACGGGTTCGAACAACATCGAGGACTTCTCCGAGCGCTTCACGAAGGAAACGCCATACTGTCTCAACGTGCTTCCCGGCGACGGTGTCATGCCCGTGGGCCTTCGCTTCGAAAAGACCATCAAGAAGAAGACTGGCAAGGAAAAGATCAAGACGCGCCGAGGAACAAAGACCCGCACGGTGGAACTGCCGCAGAACGGCCTCGTCAACGTCTATCACACGAAGTCCGGCACGATCTTCTGCCAGCGAAGCAAGCCCGACCCCGTCGTAAAGGCCCGCTGGGACCTTCGCTACCTCAACGGCACCCGCACGCTGACGGTCGACTTTCCCACGCTCATCGACTCCCTGAGCATCGGCCTCATGACTGCCAACCGCGGCAAGCTCATGCCGGCCTTCGCCGAGGAGCTCACGCCGACGAGCCGCAAGACCCGCGTCATTCCCACCGCCGTCTGGCTCAAGAATGAAAGGATCCGAGACAGCCAGTACCGCTTCAACAAGACCGCAGCGACGGCCGTCAAGGCCGCCATCGAAGCCTCCCGCCCGCGCCGCAAGGCCTCGGAAGCCGCGAATGAAAGCGACGTGACGCGCCGCGCCCGCGCCCTTCAGGCCAAGAAGGCCGCCTCTGGCAAGGCACGCAGGACGCCCGCCAAGAAGCGCTGATCATCCTTTCGCGTACGAAAACGCCAGAGCTTTCACCCTGGCGTTTTTCATGCCGTCATCAGCCTTCGCCGAAGGCCTCCTCCCATGCATACTGAATGAGCCCCGCTCCCCTGTCCTTGATGGCCGCAGGATCGGAAAGCACCTGACGCCATCTGCGTGCGCCGGGCAGCCCCTGAGCCAGACCGTTCACATGACGAGCCACGGCACGGATGGCGTGCACGTCGTCCCTGTAGTTCTCCTCCAGATACGCCGTCATGCGATGAACGCATTCAAGGCGCGTCACGTCGTGCTCAACACCGTAGAGCACCTCGTCGACGCCGGCGAGCATCCAGGGATTCTGATAGGCCGCGCGTCCCACCATCACGCCGTCCATGCCTGCATCAACAAGCGCCTTCGCCTCATCGAGGGAGGCGATCTGTCCATTGATCAGCATCACCGTGTCGGGAAAGTCCTTCTTGAGCCTGAAGGCAGTCTCGCGAACAAGCGGAGGAACCTCTCGATTCTCCTTCGGCGACAGCCCCTTGAGCCAGGCCGAGCGCGTATGAACGATGAAGACGCGGCAACCAGCATCGTAGACCGTGCCCACGAAGTCGCGCACAAAGCCGTATTCGTTGTGATCATCCACCCCGATGCGGTGCTTCACCGTCACGGGCTTGTCCGTCACGTCCTGCATCGCCCTGACGCAGGCGGCCACGGTCTGAGGCTCGAGCATCAGACACGCCCCGAAGCTTCCCTTCTGCACACGCTCGGAAGGGCATCCGCAGTTGAGGTTGTATTCGTCATAACCGTAAGCTGATGCAATTCGGACGGACTCCGCCAGATCGGCAGGATCCGAGCCGCCCAGCTGCAGTGCGACGGGATGCTCCGGCTGTGAAAAGCCGAGCAGGCGGTCACGATCGCCGTGAATGATCGCCCCAGTCGTCACCATCTCGGTGTAGAGGCGAGCCCTGCTCGTGAGCAGCCTGTGAAAGTACCTGCAGTGCCGGTCTGTCCAGTCCAGCATCGGCGCCACGGTGAAGCGCCAGTCCCCGGGATTGAGAGGCATGAAAGTCGGTTCCGTAAACAAGTGTTGTTGAATAAAAATTAAGCCGCCCCGAAGGGCGGCTCATAAGTCGAGATCTTACCTGTCGTCAAACGTGCCGTCGACATATAGCCATCGGCCGTTCTCAAGACGGAAGCGGCTGTTCTCCTCCAACCTGAAGGCGCCCTGAGAGGTCCTGCCGCGCGCGGTGAAGCTGACTCTGCCCTCCGCCCCTTCCTCGTAAGAGGAGTGAATGACGAGGGAAAGCCACTTCGGCCGTTCCTCGCCATCTTCGAAAAGGACGGCGGGCCGCGTTTCAGGCGCCCACGTCTCTAGGACATAGGCGTCGAGATCGAGAGCATATGCCGAATAGCGGCTTCGCATCAGAGCCTCGGGCGTTTCTGCGGGCACGCCCGCATGAAGACGCCCGCAACAGGCTGCGAGTGCGAGCCCGCTCCCGCAGGGACAGGCCGCATCACACGCCTTCGACTTCTTCTTACTCATCCTTCTCGCCGAATTCGTTCTGAACGGCGCGGGCGGCGCGCTTGCGTTCGAAGTCCTTCAGATAGCGCTTGCGCAGGCGGATGGAGTGCGGCGTGATTTCGACAAGTTCGTCGTCATTGATGAACTCGACGGCGCTTTCCAGCGTGAGCTTGACAGGCGGCACCAGACGGATGGCTTCGTCCGTACCGGAGGCACGGATGTTGGTGAGCTGCTTGCCGCGGATCGGGTTCACGACGATGTCGTTTTCACGGGCGTGCTCGCCGATGATCATGCCTTCGTAGAGCTTGTCGCCCGGGGAGACGAAGAGGCGGCCGCGCTCCTGAATCTTCCAGAGAGCATAGGCCACGGCATCGCCGTCGTCCTGGGAGATGATCACGCCGGAGCGGCGCTCGCCGATGTCGCCGCGGCTGATGGGACCGTAGTCGTCGAAGACGTGGCTCATAATGCCGGTGCCGCGGCACATCGTCATGAAGAGGCTCTGGAAGCCGATGAGACCGCGGGCGGGAATGCGGTATTCAAGGCGGACGCGGCCCTTGCCGTCCGGCTGCATGTCCTGCAGGTCGCCCTTGCGGCGGCCGAGCTCTTCCATGACGGAGCCCTGATGCTCTTCCTCGACGTCGACCGTCAGAAGTTCGTACGGTTCCATCTTGACGCCGTCGACTTCCTTGAGAAGGACGCGCGGACGGGAGACGGCCAGTTCGAAGCCTTCGCGGCGCATGTTCTCGAGAAGAATCGTGAGATGAAGTTCACCGCGACCGGCGACTTCCCAGACGGTTTCGTCGTCGGTGTTACGCACGCGCATGGCGACGTTGGACTTGAGCTCGCGTTCGAGACGTTCGCGAATCTGGCGGGACGTCACGAACTTGCCTTCACGGCCGGCGAGCGGAGAGGAGTTAACCTGGAAGTTCATCGTCAGGGTCGGCTCATCGACCTTGAGCATCGGGAGGGCTTCGGGTTGCTGAAGATCGGTGATCGTCGTGCCGATGGAGAGCTCTTCAATGCCGTTGACGAGCACGATGTCGCCGGCTTCGGCTTCATCGACGAGCTGACGCTCGAGACCCTCGAACTTCAGGACCTGATTGATCTTCACGCGCTTCGGGGTGTCTTCCGGACCGTTCATGATCGCGACGTCCATGTTCGGGCGGATGCGGCCGCGATGCACGCGGCCGATGCCGATCTTGCCCACGTAGCTCGAGTAGTCGAGCGAGCAGATCTGAAGCATCAGGGGGCCGTCGGGATCGTCGTCACGGACGGGGATGTACTTGATGATGTCGTCGAAGACGGCGCGCATGTTGCCGATCTGCTTGAGCTCTTCGACGTCGGTCGTGTGACCGGCAAAGCCGTTGAGAGCGGAGGCGTAGATCACGGGGAAGTCGAGCTGGTCTTCCGTGGCACCGAGCTTGTCGAAGAGGTCGAACGTCTGGTTGACGACCCAGTCGGGACGGGCGCCCGGGCGGTCGATCTTGTTGACGACGACGATGGGCTTGAGGCCCTGGGCGAGAGCCTTGCGGGTCACGAAGCGCGTCTGCGGCATCGGGCCTTCAACGGCGTCGACGAGGAGCAGCACGCCGTCGACCATGGAGAGGACGCGTTCAACTTCACCGCCGAAGTCAGCATGCCCCGGGGTGTCAATGATGTTGATGTGCGTACCTTCGTATTCGACGGCGCAGTTCTTCGAGAGAATGGTGATGCCGCGTTCGCGTTCCAGATCGTTGGAGTCCATCACGCGCTCAGCAACCTGCTGATTGGCGCGGAAGGTGCCGGCGCTGCGAAGCAGGCAGTCCACCAGCGTGGTCTTGCCGTGGTCGACGTGCGCGATGATCGCAATGTTACGAATAGCTCGAGTCATTTTTTTCTCGTGTTGATTTAATGTGCGATGAGTCTTTCAGGCTCAAGGACGCCGCGCTCGTTTGCGCGGGCCGTCCCGAGCAGCATGTTGTTCGGTCCGTATACGCGGACGCGCCCCCGCATTGTAAGCCCGAGGGCAAGGCGCTGTCCCGTCATGAAGCGTGCCGTCTGCATTTCGTCAAGCGTCACGGCTTCAAAGGTCTGCAGAAGAGAGTCGGCCCCCTTGAGAAGACGGCGGGCCTCTTCGGGAGAGCCGCATTCTTCAAGCGTCTCAACCGTCACGGCGTCGTCGATAGAAAGGTCGCCGACGCGCGTGCGGCGAAGAGCCGTCAGATGAGCGCCGCACCCAAGCCTGCGCCCGATGTCCTCGGCAAGCACGCGAATGTACGTACCCTTGGAAACGAGACACGTGAGTGTGAAGGACGTGCCGTCAAAATCGGAGGCCGCGATCTCGCGCACGGTGACCGTGCGCGGAGCACGTTCAACCGTCTCACCCTGACGGGCGAGCTGATAAAGGCACTTGCCGTTGACCTTGAGGGCTGAGTACATGGGCGGAATCTGAACGATCTCACCCAGAAAGGCGGCGACGGCCTCTTCGAGCGCCTCGGCCGTCACGTCGACGGGATGACGCTCGACGATCTCGCCCTCGGCATCGCCCGTGGACGAGACCTCGCCGAGCTTCACGCGGGCGACATAGCCCTTTTCGGCGTGCAGCAGGTCGGCGGAAAACTTCGTTGCGTTGCCGAAGCAAAGCGGCAGAAGCCCCGTGGCCATCGGATCGAGAGTGCCCGTATGGCCAGCCTTCTGCGCGTTGACAAGCCTGCGCACCGTCTGGAGCGCAGCGTTCGAACTCATGCCGAGCGGCTTGTCAAGGAGCATGACGCCGTCAATCGGATCTCCACGCCTGGCCAAGTCAGTTCTCCTCGGGACGCGTTTCGCTCATGGCCTTGCGGATGAGGGCGTCCATTTCGAAGCCGCGGTTCACGCTGTCGTCGTGCGCGAAGTGAAGCGTCGGCACAGTATGGATCGTCAGCTTGCGAAAGAGATGGTTGCGAAGCATGCCCGCTGCGGCATTGAGACCTTCCTCACAGACGGCGGGATCGCTCCCGATCACCGTAAAGAAGACCTTGGCATGCGCATAGTCGGGCGTAATCTCGCAGCCCGTCACCGTAACGAGGCCGACGCGGGGATCGCGGACCTCCTTCGGGATGAGCACGGCGAGATCGCGAGCGATCTGGTCGGCCACTCGGAGGGAACGGCCGGGTTTCTTCGGTTTCATGAAGGTTGCCCCCCTTGCATAAAGTCAATGACGGGAGGACAGCCCGAAGGCATGTCCTCCCCTGATGTTGGAACGATCCTCTTAAAGCGTGCGGGCGACTTCGGTCACCTCGAAGATCTCAAGCTGGTCGAGCTCACGGATGTCGTCGTAGCCCTTGAGCGACAGGCCGCATTCCTGACCGGCCTGAACTTCGCGGACGTCGTCCTTGAAGTGCTTGAGGGAGGCGAGCTCGCCCGTCCAGATGACCACGTTGTCGCGAAGCAGTCGGACCGACGCATTGCGGCGAACCACGCCTTCGAGCACGCGGCAGCCGGCGATGTTGCCGACCTTCGGCACGCGGATGATCTGGCGGATCTCGAGAAGGCCGAGAGACGTTTCGCGGCGTTCGGGAGAGAGCATGCCGCCCAGAGCGGCCTTAACGTCATCCACGGCGTCGTAGATGATGTTGTAGTAGCGGATGTCGATGCCTTCGGTCTCGGCAACCTTGCGCGCCTGAGCGTCGGCGCGGACGTTGAAGCCGATGATCACGGCGGACGACGCAGCGGCGAGATTCACGTCGGACTCGCTGATGCCGCCGACGGCGGCATGAACGACCTGAACGCGGACTTCGTCCGTGGAGAGCTTCGTAAGCGCATGGATGAGCGCCTCCTGAGAGCCCTGGACGTCGGCCTTGATGATGAGCGGCAGCGTCTTGACTTCGCCCTCGTTCGCACCGGAGAAGAGGTTGGCGAGGTTCGTCGCATGCTGTTTGGCGAGTTTCTGATCGCGGTACTTGCCCTGACGGAAGAGCGAGATTTCACGGGCCTTGCGCTCGTCGTTGAGAACGATGACCTCGTCACCCGCGGCAGGAACGCCGGAAAGGCCCTGAATTTCGACAGGGATGGACGGACCGGCGGCCTGCTGGGCCTTGCCGAGTTCGTTGATCATGGCGCGCACGCGGCCGAATTCCTGGCCGACGAGCACGATGTCGCCGCGATGCAGCGTACCACCCTGAACCAGAATGGACGCGACGGGGCCGCGGCCCTTGTCGAGGCGGGATTCGATCACGATGCCGTGGGCGGGACCTTCGACCGGAGCCTTGAGCTCGAGCATTTCGGCCTGAAGCAGCACGTTTTCAAGAAGTTCGTCAACACCTGCGCCCGTCTTGGCGGACACGGGGCAGAACGGCACGTCGCCGCCCCACTCTTCAGGCATGACGTCGTTGGCAACGAGCTCCTGCTTTACGCGCTCAGGATTGGCCTCGGGCTTGTCGATCTTGTTGATGGCGACAACGAGCGGAACGCCAGCGGCACGGGAGTGCGCAATGGCCTCCTTCGTCTGGGGCATCACGCCGTCGTCGGCGGCAACCACCAGAATGGCGATATCCGTGGACTTCGCGCCGCGGGCACGCATGGAGGTAAAGGCCTCGTGGCCGGGGGTATCCAAAAACGTGACCATATTCCCGTTCACGTCCACAGTGTAAGCGCCGATGTGCTGGGTGATGCCGCCAGCTTCTTCCGCAGTGACGGAGGTCTTGCGGATGGCGTCCAGCAGGGAGGTCTTGCCGTGGTCAACGTGACCCATGACCACCACGACGGGGGCGCGGGTCTCCAGCTCTTCGGCGGTATCCACATGGTCGTCGATGATCTGCTCCTCGATGGTGACGGTGACTTCCTTCTCCACCTTGCAGCCCATCTCGGTGGCCACGAACTCGGCGGTGTCAAAATCGATGCTCTGGTTGATGGCGGCCATGACGCCGTTCTTCATCAGGCACTTGATGACCTCTCCGGCGGTCTTCTTCATCCGGGAAGCCAGCTCGCCCACGGTGATCTCCTCGGGGATCTTCACCGTCAGAGGTGCCTTCCGGGCGACCTCCATCTGCAGGCGGCGCATTTTCTCCTGCTCCTCGTTCCGGGACTTGCTGCCGCGGAACTTGCCGGACTGCTGCTTATTGCCCTGCTGACCCTTCTTGCCGCCGATGCGCTGCTTGCCGCCCTGATAATTCTGCACCTTCTCGGAGACCAGATTGTCCACGTCGGCAAAGCGTCCGGCGTTGACCTGCACGGCGGAGGTATCCACCACCCGGCGCTCCCGCTTCCGTTCAGGCTCCTTGGGCTTGTCTGCCTTGGCAGGCTGCGCGCTGGGCGCGGCGGGCTGCTGGGGACGGTTCTGATTCTGGGGCTGGGACTGAGGCTTCGCCTGCTGGGGCTTTGCGGCCTGCTGGGCTTCCTGCTTGGGAGCCTCGGCCTTGGGGGCTTCGGGCTTGGGCGGCTCCGCCTTGGGCGCGGGCTTCACGGCAAACACCTGCTCCAGCGATGCGATCTGGTGGGTCTGGGTCATGCTGTCAAACACCAGATTCAGTTCCTCATCGGTGAGCACCTGCGTATTGGACTTGGGCTTCTGAAAATACTTGGAGATGATGTCCGCGATCACCTTCGGCGCAACGCCGAAGTCTGCCGCGACCTCCTTCAAACGATACTTCACTAAACTCATACGATAAAACGCACCTCCAAAATATGACAAGCGGAAAGCGGAACGCAGGGGATATGCGCTTCTGCGCTCTGCTTACTACTCAAAACTACTGCTTCTTTTTCCCTTTTCGCACATTTTTTACATGGGCTTTCGCTTCGGCCTGATGCTTCTTTACCTTTTCGGCCTTGGCGGAAAGCACTTCCAGAGCTTCCCGGTTTTTCTCCGGTTCGCCAAGCGCCGTCAGCAGGGTCAGCGCCAGCCGGACATCCGTCACGGCGGCGATGGCAAGGCTGGTCCGGCCGATGGCAAAGCCCATTTCCTCTTTGGTGGATTTCAGGCGGACGCACTGCTGGTCGGTTCCGGCGGCGAAGGATTTCGCCCGACGCCATGTATGGTCGGAAGCGTCGGCAGCTACCAGAATCAGATACGCCTTTCCCGCCCGGGCGATCGCGCCTACCGGCTCCTCGCCCAGCTCCGCCACGCCGCCCTTGCGGGCTATGGACAGATATTGCAGCGCCTTATCCATTCTCCATCTCCTTTTCCAGCCGCTGGTAGACCTCCTCCGGGATGGTCACTTCCAGACTGCGATCCAGCGCTTTGGAGCGGATGGCCTTTTTCAGGCACTCGGGGTTGGGGCAGATATACGCGCCCCGGCCGTTTTTCTTGCCGCCGAAGTCCAGGCTGACCTCGCCCTCGGGGCTGCGGACGACCCGGATCAGCTCCCGCTTGGCCTTCCGTTCCCGGCAGCCCATACACTGCCGCTGGGGGATTTTCTTCTGCATCGAACTGCCTCCTTATCGCTCCGGATTTTTATGCTTCCTCCGTCTCCTCGGCAGGTTCGGCCTGAGAGGCGGGCTTGATGTCGATCTTATAGCCGGTCAGGCGGGCGGCCAGACGGGCGTTCTGCCCCTCCTTACCGATGGCCAGGGACAGCTGGTCGTCGGGGACGATCACCCGGCAGGCTTTCTGGCCGGGAATCAGGCTGACGTCAATGACATCCGCAGGGCTGAGGGCAGCCCGGACATACTGGCAGGGGTCTTCGCTCCACACCACGATGTCGATCTTCTCGCCGCCCAGCTCCTTCACGACGGCACCCACACGTCCGCCGTGAGGGCCGACGCAGGCGCCCACGGGGTCGATGCCCTCCATGGCGGCGCGAACTGCCATCTTGGAACGGGAACCGGCTTCCCGGGCGATGTTGCGGATCTCCACCTGACCGTCGGCGATCTCCGGGGTCTCCAGCTCGAACAGGCGGCGCACCAGATTGGGATGGGTGCGGGAGACGTGGATCAGCGGGCCGCGGCCCATCTTGTGGACTTCCAGCACGTACACCCGGATCATATCGCCCTCGTGGTGGGTTTCGCCGGGGATCTGCTCGCCGGCCTGAAGCACGGCGTCGGAGGTATCGTTTCCCTGGCCGATGCGCAGGAACATGTCGCCGGTGGTGGGGTCGATGCGCAGCACGGTGCCGGTCATCAGCTCCTGTGCCTTGTTGGAATAGCTTTCGTAAGCCACGCCCCGCTCGGCTTCCCGGATGCCCTGAATGACCACCTGCTTGGCGGTCTGGGCGGCGATGCGGCCGAATTTCTGGATGTCCACGGGGATGTTCACCGGGTCGCCCACCTGAACGTCGGGGTTATAGTTCCGGGCGGCGTCGATGGGGATCTCCAGCGCGGTATCCTCCACCTCCTCCACGGCGGTCTTGACGATGTGCATGGAAAGTCCATGCTCGCTCAGATCGACCACCACATTGTCCGCCGGGACGTCCCGGCGATCCTCCCGGTCTTTGCGGTAGGCGTTGGTCAGCGCCTGTTTCAGACGCTCCACCATATAGTCCACAGGGATGCCCTTGAGCTTTTCCAGCTCCCGCAGAGACGCGAAGATCTCCGCGCCGATGTCCACCTTGGGGGCTTCCGCCTGCTTTTTGGCTGTCTTTCTTGCCATTTTATTCTGTCCTCCTATCAGAATTCCACACGAAGCCGCACCAGCGCGACCTCGGATTTTTCAAACGTTACGGTTTCCTTGCCCGCTTCCACGGTCAGCCTGCCGTCCTCGTAAGCGCGCAGGACGCAGGGAATTTCCTTCATGCCGTTTCTGGGGCGGTAGAGCTTGACGGTGATGGGGCTGCCCAGATATTTCTGGAAATCAGAGGGGCGCTTCAGCACCCGTTCCAGTCCGGCGGAGCAAACCTCAAAATGGTAGGAGCCGGGGATCGGGTCCTTTTCGTCCAGAATGGGGTCAACGGCGCGGGAGATGGCCTCGCAGTCGTTGATGTCCACGCCGCCGTCCTTGTCAATATACAGCCGCAGGAAATATTCGCTGCCCTCCCGGACGTATTCCACGTCCCAAAGCTCGCAGCCGTGTTCTTTTACGATGGGCTCGGCGAAGGCCGCCACTTGTTCGGTAACTTTCATGGATACACCCTTTCCCTGAGTCTGTCCGAAAGGTGGCTTTCACCTCTCTCAGACACGACCTTAATCAGCAAGAAAGAGAGGCGCTCGCGCCTCTCTTTCCTACCTTCTACCTGTTCACGTTAGGATTATATCACTGTTTTTCCTGTTTGGCAAGAGGGTTTTCACAAATTCCGGGACTTTTTTTCAACATTTTGCCCAATCGGCGGTGGAAAACGCCCTTGAAGGAAAGCGCTTCGGATGATACAATACTCAAAAATAATTTTCCAGAATACGCAACCTTTTCCGCTTCTCATACGTTCTATTGGCAGAAGTACTTCTACGGGGAAGCTCTGGATCAATCGGCGAGAGCTGACAGCGAGAGATTTTTCACCAGATGAAGGTTTCCAAAACGGAGGAATACTTTGTGTATTTCCCGCTTTGGAAACCGCACAGCTGGGGAAAAAGATCCGCTGCTCAGCCGAAGACGATTGAGCCAGAGTTTCCCCCCAACAAAAAGGGGCTACATATGAAACTGTCAGCTGAGGATGCCTTTCGCTTATACGGCGACCGTGTTTTCTCTGCGGCGTTCAGCGTCACAGGGAATCAGGCGGACGCCGACGACGCGGTGCAGGATACATATCTGCGGTACTGTTCCTATGACAAGGAATTTACCGACGAGGATCACATCCGCGCATGGCTTTTGCGGGTCGCCATCAACCGTGCCAGAGATCAGAAGCGTTCCTTCTGGGAAAAGCACCGGGTCTCATGGGAGGACTATATGGAAACGCTGTCCTTTGAAGCGCCGGAGGATAAGTCCCTCTTTGAGGCGGTCATGTCCCTGCCCGCCAAGTACCGGACGGTGATCCACCTGTTTTATTACGAGGACTACAGCGTCGCCCGGATCGCGGAGATTCTCCACTCGCGGGAAGGCACCGTCAAAAGCCAGCTGAACCGGGGACGGCAGCTCCTGAAAACCAAACTGATGGAGGCGTGGAACGATGACGAATAAGGAAAAGTACCGGCGTGCCTTCGGCGTGCTTCATGCCTCCGAGGATATTTTGACGGAGGTAACCCATATGGAAACGAAAAAGCATTTTTCCCTGCGGAAGGCGGTGCTGCTGTGCGCTGCGGTGATTGCGGTATTTGCCATGGCGGGCGTCTGCTACGCGGAAGACGTGGGCGGCATTCAGCGAACCATCCAGCTCTGGTGCTACGGCGATCAGACCGACGCCGTTCTGGAAATTCAGGACGGCAGCTACGAGCTGACCTACGAAGCTGCCGACGGGGTACACAGCGAAGGGGGCGGCGGTGTAGCCATCGACGCCTTTGGCCGGGAGCGCCCTCTGACGGAGGAAGAGCTTCTGGAAGACCTTCAGAACAGAATCGATGTGACCTACCGGGAGGACGGAACGGTGTGGGTCTACTACAAAGATCAGAGCATGGACATCACCGATCTCTTTGACGAAAACGGCGTGTGCTTCGTCCAGTTGAAGGACGGCAAGAAGACCGTCTATCTGACCGTCGAGTACGATAGCTGTTTCAGCTGGAGCACAGAATGCTACCTCCAGCCCACCCAGCGCCATTCCTGACTGCAAAAATTCCTCTGTTGCCACCGCAGCAGAGGAATTTTTTACTCCCGTTCCTTCACCAGCATGGGGGTGAACATGGGCTTGCCGAAGCGGGTGACGAACCGCTGGCATTTTACCAGAAACGCGTAGTACACGTTGTACCCGCAGCCCAGCATCGTCTCCGCGTTGGCCATGCCCTTGGCAAGGATCACGTCCGCGTCCGACAGCGCCGCGGTGGCTTCCTCGCTCAGCATATCCAGCTGGGTGCCCGCCACCCGGTTGCCGTTGTCGATCACCGGGAAGGGAATTCCCACGGCGGCGGCGTCCTCCCGGGTCGCGTCGTTCTGGGCAATGGCGCCCCGGACGCAGAAAGTGACGGAAATATCCGGATACGCCGCCGCGATTGCCTCGGCCAGCACCCGGTCAAAGCCGATCTCTCCGGCATTGTCCGTCAGGTACACCAGCTTCCCGCCCCGGCGTAAGTCCCGGCAAAAGTAAGCGTACACCTGCTCATCCAGCTCCATTTCCAGCGCCTTGTCCAGCATTTCCTCCAGCTTTTCAAAGCTGACCTGCCCCTGCAAGGCGGAAAAATCCAGATAATTTCCCAGAATGGCAAATTGCAGTCCCGCGAAAACCGGGTCTTTGGCGGCGGTGACCTTCTCCCGGATTGCGGGAAGCCGCTCCAGCACGAAGTGGTTGGAATCCAGCTTTTCCTGACGGAAACGGTCATAGTCAAGGCCGTACATATCGTGAAGCAGGTCGGTGATCTGGGGCCCGAACCAGGGGGAGGACACCCCCTCCGGCGCGGCGATGCACAGCTTCATGATCTCTTTGGCAAAGGCCATTGCCTGCTCCTCCGTCCCCAGAGTCTGGGCGAGGGCGATGTTTCGCCGCAGAAGGCATTGCAGGCAGTAAGTGTCGATTGGGATACTCATGGAACCTCCATAATGTTTATAACTTCAGCAAATCCTCAAAGGAATCGATTTTCCCGGCGTACCCCGCCGGGGTGCCGAAGCCGTAGCTTGCCCAGAGGAAGGGGACGCCCGCTTCCACCGTGGCCTCGTAATCCCCCTGCGTGTCGCCGATGTAGGCGCAGGAGGTGATGTTGTATTTCTCCATCAGTGTGCGGATGGTCTTTCCCTTGCTGGTGCCGGTGTCGCCGAAGCACAGATGGCCGGTAATGCAGCCGGTCAGCCCCAGCTTGGAAATGCACAGCTCCGGATAGCCCTGCTGACTGTTGCTGACAATGAACAGGCGGTGCGTCTTCGCCAACTCTTCCATCGTCTCCCGGACGCCGGGGTAGCCGATATGGCAGGGGTTTTCGTGGAGGTGGCGGTTTTCCGTCTCCATGCACCGCGCCATCAGGGCGTAGCGCTCTTTTTCCGGAAAGTCGGCAAACAGAACGTCGGCGATTTCCGTCATCACCCGGCCGAACAGGGGCTTCAACGTTTCCGCCGTGATGCAGTACCGGGAAAGCCCCTCTTTGTTAAGCTGGATGTTATACCCCTCCGCCACCAGTGCCCGGGAATCCCAGAGGGTGCCATCAATGTCAAAAATCAGACTCTCGTAATTCATGTTTCCTCCAGATGCCGCTGGATGCGGCCGACGATCATGTCCAGCGCCACCAGATTTTTTCCGCCCTCGGGGACGACGATGTTGGCGTACTTCTTGCTCGGCTCCACGTACCGCTCGTGCATGGGCTTGACCGTGTCCTGATACTGCTTCAGTACGCTTTCCAAAGTTCTTCCCCGCTTGTTCACGTCCCGCTTGATGCGGCGGCACAGGCGGATGTCCGCGTCGGTGTCCACGAAAATCCGGATGTCCATGAGGTTGCGCAGTTCCTCGTTCTCGAAGATCAGAATGCCCTCCACGATGATGACCTTTTTCGGCACGATGTGAATGGTCTGCTCCGACCGGTTATGGATGGTGAAGTCGTACACCGGGCATTCGATGGCGTGTCCCCGGCGCAGTTCTTCCAGATGATAGACCATCAGGCTGGTGTCGAAGGCGGCAGGCTCGTCGTAATTGAGCTGACTGCGCTCCTCGTAGGTCATGTCGTCGTGGCGCTTATAGTAGTTGTCGTGGCTGATGACCGTGACCATGCCCTCAAAGCGGGAGATCAGATTGTTCATCAGGGTGGTTTTGCCGCTGCCCGTGCCGCCCGCAATGCCGATGACCAGAATGTTGTCGTCCATAATCTTTTCCTCCATATCTATTTCTCATCCAACAGCTTCCGGGACAATTCGAGAATCGATTCGTCCGGGAGACTGTTGGTGAGGATGACCTCGCCTGTTCCGTTTTCCAGAAGGCCTGCCTCCGCCAGACGGCGGCGGGTCTCCCGGGCGGTGCCGTCACCCCCGTCTAACAGGGCGACGCCGCTTCCCAGCACCCGGGAAATGGCCTTCGCCGCAAAGGGGTAGTGGGTGCAGCCCAGCACCACCTCGTCCAGCTTCCCCTGATAGGGGGCGAACAGCTCCCGCAGAAGGGATTCGGCTTCCGGGGAATCCGCCTGCCCCCGCTCCACCAGCTCCACCAGCCCCGGCGCAGGGATTTTGTAGACCCGGCAGCTCTGGTCGTAGCGATGCATCAGCGCTTCAAATTTTCCCTCCCGCAGGGTCATGGGTGTGGCCATCACGCCGATGCCGCCGCCGTGATACCGGTCATAGGCCAGCTTGAGGGCAGGCTCGATGCCGATGACGATGGTATCCGGATAGGCTTCCCGCAGGTCGTCCTTGGTAAGGAAGGGCAGCTTGTATAAATCATCCACAGAGCGGATATCTTCCGGCGTCACGCCCTTTTCTTTCATCAAATTGCGGTAATAGGGAACGTGATCGTAAACATGACGAACCTGCTTTACCAGCCGCTCGTCCTGCCAAGCTCGGATCTGTTCCCGGGAAGCACATTCGATTTCCCGCTGATAATATTTTTCCATTGGTATCCATTCCCCTCTGTTCTGTAATTTCTCGGGCAGAAGCGTACAAGCTCGCCCTGTGTATTTTGACCAATAGTAACCGGTTGATAATACAGTAACATTGTAGCATTTTAGCAGGGTAATGTAAATATATTCTGTGATTCCTTTGAATTTTTGGGAATTCTTTAAAATCCGGGGGACAAAAATGTAAGTTTATTCACAAAATCTTTTTCACAATTTCTCCCGGCGGGCCAAAATCTCTGTCAACAGGGCGTGGGCAGCCTCCTCTTTGCTCATCAAAGGAAGGGCGCGCTCCCCGTCTGCTGTGATGAGGGTAAGCAAGTTGGTATCCACAGCAAAGCCTGCTCCCTGTTCCTTTACGTTGTTGGCGGCGATCATATCCACGTGTTTCTTTTGCAGCTTTTTCCGGGAGTTTTCCAGCATATCCCGGGTTTCCATGGAAAATCCGCAGAGGAACTGGCCTTTTTGCCGGTGCTCTCCCAGCCAGGCCAAGATATCCTGGGTGCGTACGAGAGGGATACTCATATCTGCGTCCGATTTTTTCAGTTTATCTCCGGCCACTTGGGCAGGAGTATAATCC
>ERZ779861.2510-NODE-2510-length-17338-cov-3.476711_pt1 | contig 17338 bp, 18 predicted proteins | sample MGYA00511558_ERZ779861 | MGnify/ENA primary metagenome ERZ779861 (study PRJEB29588, sample SAMEA2163432) | human gut metagenome | biome: human gut; feature: human-associated habitat; material: faeces | place: Denmark | collected 2008/2010 ...
TAAATCGAATTTTTGCGATAAAAGGCTAAAATACATAAAATTCAGAGGCTTCCTGACAGAGTAGATTTTCGGGCGTAAAGTGCCGGCAAAACGGGGAGTTGTTTGTCGGACGAAAGCAGGAGGCAGAATAAAACTGCATTCCGCTGCGGTCCGAATTTCGCATCCCGCTGTACATATATAAGAGCCGATCCCTCTCAGAAATGTTCAGGCGTGTGATTTAATGTTCACGTTCCGTATGCGCAAACGCAAGTATGACATTTTTTGGGAGGTTTTTATTATGAACAATAATGTCAAAAAAAGAAGCAAAGGTTTGACTGTCAGAGTTATCACAACATCGGCTGTTCTCGTGGCGCTTGAGATAGTGCTGAACCGTTTCTGCTCGATTAACACGTTCGGCTGGAAGATAGGATTCAGCTTCGTTCCCGTTGTGGCGGCGGCTGTCGTGTACGGTCCCTTAGTCGGTGCGATTGTCGTAGGACTGGGAGACCTTATCGGAGCGCTTTTGTTCCCCATAGGACCTTATTTCCCCGGATTTACTGTCTGCGCGGCTCTCATGGGCGCTGTTTACGGACTGTTCCTCTACCGCGGCGACGGCTCGTTCTCTCTGTTCAAAGGAGAAAAAGTAAATCTCTTCCGCCATGTTGTTCCCGCTGTGCTTATTAACGGAATTGTCCTCGGACTTCTCGTGAATACGGCATGGGTAAGCATTCTCTACGGCTCAAAGACATACTGGGGATGGTTCATGTACCGTCTTCCCGAATACGCGCTTATGGTTCCGGTGAAGATAATCATCATTCCCGCCGTAATAAAGCTCTGTGAAAAAATAAAGAAAACGATTGGTTGATATTATGAATTACGAAGAAGCTATCGAATATATTCATTCCGTGAAATGGAGAGGAAGCAGACCCGGACTTGAGAGGATAACGGAGCTGACAAATATGCTCGGAAATCCCGAGGACAGCCTGCGCTTCATCCACGTTGCGGGAACAAACGGCAAAGGTTCGACCTGTGCGATGCTGTCATCAATACTCTCCGCCGCCGGATATAAAGTAGGGCTCTTCACGTCTCCGTTTGTTGAGGAATTCAACGAAAGAATAATGTACTGCGGCGAAAACATCTCGAACGACGACTTAGCCGCGGAAACCGAATATGTCAAGCAGTTTGCCGACAAAATGGCAGACCCGCCGACTGAGTTTGAGCTTATCACCGCCATCGCGCTTTCCTATTACAAGAGAAAGAACGCCGATTACGTGGTGTTTGAGTGCGGACTCGGCGGCAGACTTGACTCTACTAATGTAATAAAAACTCCGGTACTGTCCGTTATCACAGGGATCGACCTCGACCATACCGCCATACTCGGAAACACAACAGCAGAAATAGCCGCCGAAAAAGCAGGAATCATCAAAAAAGGCGTGCCGATTCTGTTCGGGGAAGGCGACAATTCAGCGGAAGAGGTGATTCGGACAAAAGCGGAGGAAATGCATTCACCATACTACAGGACGGACTTCGCGGGAATATCCGACATAAGAACCGACCTTGACGCGACTTCATTCAAGTTTGAGGGACGTGAGTTGAAACTTTCGCTCCACGGACTGTACCAGACGAGAAACGCCGCGACCGTGCTGACAGCTGTAGAAATACTGAGAGAAAGCGGTATTGTAATTCCCGACAGCGCAGTGGAAAACGGACTTTTCTCTGCTCACTGGAAAGCGAGATTTGAGATACTGTCAAAAAGTCCCCTTGTGATATATGACGGCGCGCACAACCCGAACGGTATTGCCTCGGCTGTGGAGAACATAAAGTGCTATCTCTCACCGCTGACAAATGACGGAAAAACGGTGCTGCTCATGGGAGTTATGGCTGACAAGGAGCCCGGCAGGATGATAAAAATGCTGTCCCCGCTCACCTGCCGCGCCTTCACCGTAACGCCGGAAAATGCCCGCTCGCTTGATTCGGTGGGAGTAATGCGTGAGTTTTCCGAAAACGGCGTTGAAGCTCATTCCTATCCCAGCATAGACGAGGGCGTGAGGGAAGCTGTAAGGTTCGCCGAGGAAGAGCACAGACCGCTCGTATGTCTCGGTTCGCTTTATATGTATGCCGACGTAAAAAAAGCCGTACACAAATGTATCAACTGAATATTTTTGTTTGAGTATAATTAAATGAGAAAAAAACTGACTGTACTTGTATTATTCTGTATAATTATTCTGACTTCGTGCTCACTGACAGACAAGCTCGGATTCGACACATACGATTACATGAGCGAGAGCATTGTCTCCGTACATGATATTCACGACGAGACTGCCGCCGAAATTTACGAAATGCTGGAGGTGCTCGTGTCCGACAAGACTGTTCTGCCGACGTTTGACAATATGAACGATGCCATACGGGAATACAGGGACGCGGTGCTCATGTTTATGCTTGAAAGCGGCTACGCGAAATATTCTGGCAACACGGAGCTTATCGAGAAAGCTGAGAAGTCGTATCCCGAATACACGATATCCCAGATAATTCCCGAGAGCGAATTTGAAGCCACGATGTACCGATATTTTGGCGGAAACGTAAAAATAACGCACCGCGACGGAGACAGATTCAAATATCTTCCGAAGGTCGGTGCGTATATTTCCCCATCAGTCACAGAGAGCGCAAAGCCCGAAACCGAAATAACATACCTTGCCGAAACCGAAAAGACATATCGTGTGAGGTTCAAGGTCTGCACCTCGTCCGACAGTGAGGATGAAGAGTATTTTGCTTTGATTATAAAAAGAGAAGACGGAACACTGTACTTCAAAAAGCTGCTGAAGTCGGCAGATGTAAAATAGTTTAAGCCTTAAAAAGTGCCTGAGAAACCCTCGGGTGCTTTTTCATATATACGGCAAGAATCGTTCCGAGAATACCGCACGATATAACCTCGCCGAGTCCTACGGTAAGCGCGAAATAGGGGAACATATTCACTCCGCCGACGCCCGACATGATGAGCACGATAGGCACGATGACTGCGTTTGAGACGATTGTCGGTATGGACGATAGGAGCGGATTTTTTATAAAATAAGTGATGACGGCGGCGATAAGCGTGGCAAGCGTGCCGAAAACTATGTCATATACTGTTCCACCGCAGAGTATATTTGCAATAAAGCATCCGACAGTCACTCCGGGAACGGCTGAGAGGGTGAATATCGGAAGAACACACAGCGCCTCCGAAATACGAACCTGAATCGCGCCGGAAGAAAGACCGAACGCTGCGGATATCATTGTAAGTGCCACATAAGCTGCCGCTATCATTGCGGAATATGCGATAAATCTGACTTTGCTGTTTTTCATTTCTGGGGTAATCCTTTCATATAAAGGAAAAAGCCGCGCGCTACAAAATAAGCGTCACAGCTTGTTCCGTAGTTTTTCTTATAGTGAGGATGGTTACGAACTCACTTTGTATATTTGATTGTGTTCCTTCTTCGACTTTTGCGTTAGTTTTTCAGATTTTACCCTAATTTTTCAATGCCTGCATCGGAGCGGGTATTCTTCCTCCGCGGCTTATGAATTTCTCGGAACTGCGGTCGTTGTGCAGCTTCATTATGGGACCCGAGCCGAACAGTCCGCCGAACTCAAGCTCCTCTCCATCATGCTTTCCTATTGCGGGAATTACACGGACGGCGGTAGTCTTGCTGTTGACCATGCCTATTGCGGCTTCGTCTGCGATGATTGCGGAGATGGTCGAGGGAGCAGTGTCGCCGGGGATTACTATCATGTCAAGTCCGACGGAGCATACTGCGGTCATAGCTTCAAGCTTTTCTATGCTGAGGTCACCGGAGCGTGCCGCGTCTATCATTCCTGCGTCCTCCGATACGGGAATAAACGCGCCTGACAGTCCGCCTACATGGGAAGACGCCATAACTCCGCCCTTCTTTACGGCATCGTTGAGGAGAGCGAGAGCAGCCGTAGTTCCGTGAGAACCGCAGACTTCAATGCCCATTTCCTCGATGATGTGCGCGACTGAGTCTCCTACTGCGGGAGTGGGGGCAAGAGAAAGGTCAACAATGCCGAACGGTACGCCGAGCTTTTTTGAAGCCGCTGTTCCGACGAGCTGTCCCATTCTTGTTATCTTGAAGGCTGTTTTCTTTATTATGTCCGCAACTTCTGTGAGATCTCCGTCGGGACATCTTGTGAGAGCGGAACGAACGACACCCGGACCGGATACTCCTACGTTTATCTCACAGTCAGGCTCGCCTACGCCGTGGAAAGCGCCTGCCATGAACGGGTTGTCCTCGGGAGCGTTGCAGAGTACGACAATTTTCGCCGCGCCCATGCAGTTTTTGTCAGTGGTAAGCTCAGCCGCACGCTTGATGATACCGCCCATCATTGCAACGGCGTCCATGTTTATTCCGGCTTTTGTCGAGCCTACGTTGACGGAAGAGCATACGTGTTCGGTTTCCGCGAGAGCTTCGGGAATGGAGTTTATCAGCTCACGGTCGCCCGCGGAAAATCCCTTGTGTACAAGAGCGGAATATCCGCCGAGGAAGTTTACTCCGACTTTTCCGATGGCTTTTTCAAGCACCTTCGCGTATTCCACGGGATTGCCGCCGGAGACTGCGCAGAGCATTGATATCGGAGTGACCGAGATACGCTTGTTTATAATCGGAATGCCGTAGGTGCGCTCGATTTCCTCTCCTACGGGAACAAGGCGTTCGGCGCGGCGGCATATTTTTTCATATATCTTGTCGCATGAAGCGTGAATATCCGAGTCCGCACAGTCGAGCAGTGAAATGCCCATTGTAATAGTGCGTATGTCGAGATTTTCGTCGTCTATCATGCGTATGGTTTCGAGAATATCGGTAGTGTTCAGCATAGGTAGACGCCTTTCTCAAATATGGTGCATGGAGTTGAATACGTCCTCATGCATAATGTGTATCTTCATGCCTATCTCTTCGCCGAGCGCGTTGAAAGACGACTGGAGAGCGGCAAAGTCCGAGTTGAGGTCGGAGATATCAATTAGCATTATCATGGTGAACAGCTTCTGCATAACCGACTGGGTGACGTCGATTACGTTTGCGTTGTGTTCGGCACAGACGGAGCTTACTCTCGCGAGAATACCGACTGAATCAAGTCCTATAACGGTAACAACAGCCTTCATTTAAAGAACCTCGTATTTTTTTAAGTAAGAACAATTATACCACACCGCGCGAGAAAAATCAATCCGCGATATTAATAAAAAAACACGATATTGCGCCGTTTTATGTGTGTTTCCTTAAAAAAAGTGAGGAAGAGCTTAAATCATGGTTAAGATTCACGCGCTTGTATTGATAGTCTCATGCCGAGGTGGTATAATTTGTTTAGATAAAAACGATTTAAGGAGAATGATACAATGAAAATAAGACATATTATAATGGGAACGGCGGCTGTGGCTCTTCTGTCGGCTGTGCTTTCGTCATGCGGAGCTTTCGGCGGAAAACTGTACAAGGACAGCGACAAGTATATATCCGGCAATTTTACATACGACTCTGCGAACATAAAAAAGGTAGAGGTGAGCTGGGTTTACGGAAATGTGAACGTATCCTGCGGCGAGGGTGAGCTTAACGTCTATGAGACCGGCGAGGACATTGACGAGGACGAAAAGCTGCACTACTATATTGACGGAGACACGCTGAAAGTACAGTTCTGCAAGCCCGGGTACAGTATGGATACGAGCGGTTTTGGAAAAGTCACAAAGGATTTGTTCATAGCAGTGCCGACAGGAGCAGAGTTTAGCTTCAACACGACCTCAGCAAACGTCACGGCAGACGAAATCACGGCGAAATCGCTTAAACTGAAAACCGTATCAGGCGGCGTCGGCATAAATTCCCTTAGAACCGAGGGAGACGCGGAGCTTAACACCACAAGCGGAAAAATCACCGTGTCCGAATGCGGCGTAAAGAATTTGAAAGTTAAAACAGTGTCGGGAGACGTGAGCATTGACGGTATAAGCGCGGCGGATATCGACTACAACTCAACAAGCGGCAGCGGAGAGTTCGGTTTTGTCAGTGTAGGTGAAATGGAGTCCGTTACTGTCAGCGGAAACGTTACGATTAATCTGAACGGAAGCGGCGCGTCTGTCGTCATGAAGGGCGTGAGCGGAAAGCTGTACACCGAGCTTGAACACACGAAAAACGCAAAAGCATACATCTTCGGCGACGGAAAAGCGGATTTGCGGCTTGTTACGACGAGCGGAAACGCTTATATTAAGTAAAATTAACATCTTTTGCCTTGACACTATAAGCCTTGTGACATATAATAGAACTTGTGCGAGAATCAAAGTAAACCGAAAGGATATATTATTTTAAATGAAAAAGACTGCAATTCAGAAATATGCCGCTCTTATCGCAAGAAAGGGTGTAAATGTACAGAAGGGTCAGGACGTTATCATTAACGCAAGCGTAGAACAGCCCGAGTTCGTCCGCATGGTTGTTGACGAATGCTATAAGGCAGGAGCACGCAGAGTTAAGGTTGAGTGGTCATACCAGCCCATCACAAAGAGCACATACCGTTACGCAAAGGCAGCGGCTCTCGCAAAGGTAGAGGACTGGGAAAAGGCAAAGCTCGAACACATGGCAGAAACCCTTCCCGCTATGATTCACATTATCTCCGACGACCCGGACGGACTTAAGGGAATCAACCAGAAGAAGGTCAGCGAAGTTGGTCAGAAGAGATATCCCATCATGAAGCCTATACAGGATAAAATGGCTAACAAGTATCAGTGGTGCATCGCTGCTGTTCCCGGCAAGAAGTGGGCGAAGAAGATATTCCCCGAGCTCAGAGCAAGCACAGCTATGGAAAAGCTCTGGGAAAGCATTCTCTATACCTCCCGTGCAGACGGCGACGATCCGGTAGAAGCATGGAATCAGCACAACCTCGACCTCAGAGAAAGATGCGACTACATCAACTCCCTCGGCGCAACCGAACTCAGATACCACTCCTCAAACGGTACCGACTTCAAGGTAGGACTTATCCCCGAAGCTATGTTCCTCGGCGGCTCCGAAAACACAATCGGCGGCGTAGAGTTCAACCCCAACATTCCCTCCGAAGAAGTGTTCACCTCTCCTATGCGCGGCAAGGCTGAAGGCACTGTAGTAGCTACAAGACCTCTCTCATACCGCGGCGAGCTTATCGAAAACTTCTCCATCACATTCAAGGACGGCAAGGCTGTCGACGTTAAGGCTGAAAAGAACGAGGAACTCCTCCGCAAGATGATTGCAATGGACGAAAACGCGGCTTACCTCGGCGAATGCGCTCTCATTCCTCAGGATTCTCCCATCCAGAACACTGGAATCACATTCTACGAAACACTCTTTGACGAAAACGCAAGCTGCCACCTCGCTCTCGGCACAGGCTTTGAAAACTGCATCCGCGGTTACGAAGAAAAGACCCTTGAAGAATGCCGCGCTCTCGGTATCAACGACTCCATGATTCACGTTGACTTCATGATAGGCGCACCTGATATGTCAATCGACGCTGTTAAGGCTGACGGAACAACAGTACCGCTCTTCCGTGACGGCAACTGGGCGTTTTAATTGAGCATATATTTCACATGAGAATAATTCCCGAGCAGAGATGTTCGGGTTTTTTCTTAAAAAAATAAATGAAAGGGGAAAAAATGAAGGTTCTTATTTTAAACGGAAGCCCGAAGTCCGCCGGAAACACTGCCATCGCCATTGAAGAGATGAGAAAGGTGTTCGCGGAAGAGGGAGTCGAGACCGAAATCGTGCAGGTCGGCAACAAAGACGTTCGCGGATGTATCGCCTGCGGAAGATGCGGTGAGCTTGGCAGATGCGTATTCGACGACGTGGTGAACGAAATCGCCGAGAAGTTTGAGAAAGCGGACGGTCTTGTAGTCGCCAGTCCCGTTTACTATGCTTCCGCCAACGCGACGCTGATTGCAGTCCTCGACAGACTATTCTACAGCTCCCACTTCGATAAGACGATGAAGGTCGGCGCGAGCGTCGTATGTGCGAGAAGAGGCGGGTGCTCTGCTACGTTTGACGAGCTGAACAAATACTTTATGATATCCTCCATGCCCGTCGCGTCAAGCCAGTATTGGAACTCCATACACGGACGCACTCCCGGAGAAGCAGACGAGGACGAAGAGGGAAAGCAGACCATGCGCGTTCTCGCAAGAAATATGACGTTCCTCATGAAAAGTATCGCTCTCGGCAAGGAAAAATTCGGACTCCCGAAGACAGAGCCGCGCGTTGCGACACATTTTATCAGATAAAAGAGAAGACAGGCTTCGCGGATTTTTGCGGGGCTTGTTTTTTTCTCTAAAATGAACCTTTCGATGTAAAATCCCGTCTATATAAGTGAAACCGGTTTTAATATAGTGAAGGGAGGCGGATATATGGATGAGTTTGAGCAGCTGCTTGAGTGCGACAGAGCGGCAGTGGAGAGATTCGTGAGATACCGCGTGAGTATGGTACACGACGCGGACGACATCTTGCAGGAAGTCTACATTACCGCATACAGTAAATTCCCGCAGCTGAAGAATAAAGAATCCTTCAAGCCGTGGATTATCAGCATAGCGCGAAACAAATGCACCGATTATTTCCGCCGTATGGCAAAGCAGTACGAGATACCGATAGATGTTGTCGCGGAGAGTGAAATGTCTTACGGCAGATGCGGAGTTTCGGTAGTCGATACGGTGCGCGAGGTTGTGGAAATGCTCGGAGACCGCGACAAGCAGATACTGTACCTCTATTTCTGGAAGGAGCTCCCGCAGGCTGAGATAGCAAAACGGCTCGGAATACCGCTCGGCACAGTCAAAAGCAGACTTCACACCGCCAAACAGAATTTTAAAAATAAGTATCCGTACAACAATACATCAAAAGGAGAAAACGATATGAAAAAGTTACCCGAATATCTGCCTGAATATAAGATAGAAGAGAGCAATGAGAAGCCGTTTTCGGTGAAATGGGAAGAGCTTATGGGATGGTTTCTTGTGCCGAAGCTCGGAGAAAAGCTGACGTGGGGTATGTACGATATTCCCTCACGAAAATGCGACCATGTTTACGATATGCAGGTCACCGGCAAGGCAAAGGTACACGGCATCGAGGGGGTAGAACTCACGGCTCGTGAAGCGTCATACTCTGATAAGACGGACGTTGTAAACCGTACATTTGTGGCGCAGCTTACCGACACGCACTGCCGATATCTTGCGACGCTGAGGAATGACGGAGATGTGCGAAACTATATTACGTTTCTCGACGGGGATGAGTTCATGCCAAACTGGGGATTCGGAGAGGACAACTGCGGCAACGAGACAAATCTCTCACAAAAGGGAGACGTCGCCAGAGCTGGGGCAAAAATTAATACCGCGGACAAGGATTTCCTTCTTGATATAGTGGGACGATACACCGTGACGATAGGCGGCAGGAGATACGACACCGTATGCGTTATGGATATCGAAACCTATAACTGCGGAGTTGTGTCCGAGCAATACCTCGACATAAACGGACGAACGATACTCTGGCGCAGATTCAATAAAAACGACTGGGCATATAAGCGATACGGCAAGCTCTGGACAGAAATGCTCCCCGAAAACGACAGACTTGACATAAACGGCGAGACCTACGTTCACTGGTACGACTGCATAACCGACTACATTCTCTGAAAATAAAAAAAGCTGTGTAGATTTTCTAATACACAGTTTTTTTGCGTGAAAATAAAATAAGCCTTGCCCCATAGAGTCAAAGCCTATTTTAATATTGAAAGAAGTTAGAATTTCAGTTTTACGCGGCGGTGTTTTCTTCCGTGATGTCGAGCTTAATCTCGCTCTCAAGCACGGGGGAGGACTTCGGAACTTCAAATATGATGTGCCATGCCGCCATGTCGTCCGTTGCCTCTGAGGGTACGAATCTTATCAGGTTGAGCGTATATCCGCTCTCGTTTTTCGAGAATCCGCGGTTGCCGTGCGTGTATGAGCCTGACGCTTCATTCAGCAGAGCCATAACAAGCGAATTGTTTTCAAAAAACGCGGCGTCGTACTTTGTTACAGCGTCATAGAAGCTCACGGAGTAGGCGTTTGTTTCAAAATCGTATATCTTTTCGCTGTCGGAGGTGTATTTTTCAAGCTCCTCGCGGGTGGATATCGTTACAAGACGGGGGTATGTCGTGTTGTCCTCACCGTAAATGTCAGTACGAACATAAACAGCGGGATATACAAGGTCGTTGACTGTCACTTCCGGAACATCGGTGTAGCGGCTGATTCCCGACTCCGACGACACCTCCGCAGGCTTTCCCGATGAGCATGACGCCAGCATCAAAAGCGACAGCAACAGAGCACCGCCCCTCAGTATTGTTTTTCCGATATTCTTTAACATCACTTGTCACTCCCATCTTGTCTCTCGTCGTATTTTATGCTTATATGACGAAAGAGGCGAGGCGAATGTTCCGTGATACGAAAAAATAGTTCAGTTATTTCCTAAGATAATTTTTACCATCTCGGGAATGTTCTCTGCGATGTTGTCCGCACCTGCTTCTGTCAGTTCTTCGCGTGAACCGTAGCCCCACAGCACTCCGACAGAGGGGAGTCCGTTTTTCTCAGCTCCTATGATGTCGTGAAGCCTGTCGCCTATCATTATCACCTTTGACTTGTCGGAAATGCCGTTTGTATCAAGCGCGTATTTTATCACGTCAGCCTTGTCAACGCGTTTTTCGTCCATGGAAGCTCCGCATATCGAGGTGAAATATTTGTCAAGAGAAAAGTGCTCCAGTATCTGCGCGGCGTAAACCTCTGGCTTGGATGTGGCAAGTATAATCTTAGCTCCGGCATTCGAGAGGTTCTCGAGAGCTTCGGGAATTCCGTCGTAAACCTTGTTTTCAAACAGTCCCTTCACGCTGAAATACTCACGGTAAGTGCGCAGTGCCGTTTCCGCTTCATCCTTAGTCATGCCGAGCGACTGAAATGACTGCACAAGCGGCGGTCCTATGAAGCTGTAGAGTGACTCGCGCGGCGGTATCTCCCGTCCCATTTTGTCAAGCGCGTACATTATGGAGTTCGTAATTCCGAGAGCCGGGTCGGTCAGGGTTCCGTCGAGGTCAAAAAGTGCGTATTCAAACATAATATCAACCTAAATTTATAAAATATTGTATGCCGTAGAGAACAGCGAGATGCAGGGGATAAAAAACATAGAAGAAGTATTTCAGACTGTGCTTGCCGCGCTCTCCGTTGTACATTGCGATAAGCGGAATTGCGGCGAGGGACCAGTACTGTATCATGAGCGTGTCGGTGAGGTCTATGCACAGCGCGATAAGGCAGGCGGAGAACATGACCAGACGCTGCTTCCTGTCGCTGAAAAAGCTCGTGAATACCGGCAGCATGATTCCGAAGAAGCTGTAGTCCACGTCCACATAAATACACAGCACGAACGCCGCCATGATTGACGCACAGCACAGCACAAGTGAGAGGACTTTATCCTGCTCGTTTGTGATATCGCGATGGAAAACACGGCTGACAAACGACGAAAGCGCGCTTTTTTTGCCCTGCACCGAGGTTTTTACGCATTCGGTGAACGTCATTATGATTATCGAGATGGAAAACACAAGGAGTATTCCTATGTACAAGTCGTGCGAAACGATGGTGTAAACTATCTGGCAGAAAAGCCCGAGCAGGAATATCCTGAGAAAATACTTGAAGCGGTTTCTCGTGTAACGAAAACCCTCGGCAATGCAGTAGGCGTATATCGGGAATGCGAGCCTGCCTATTATACGGAATATCATCTGATTCGGGAAGAGAATAAGTCCCGTGTGGTCGATGAGCATGGTTATGGCGGCGATGAGCTTTAAAACAAAAGATGTCATATCAGTTCTCCGGGTGACGGTTTCTTACTATGCTGAACGCCTCGCGGGCAATGTCGACGGTCTCGTCAATATCCGCATCGGTGAGAGCGGCGTTAATGAAGTGGTTGTGGTGGTTCGTGAAGAATACTCCGCGGCGAACGCATTCCGCTATCCACTCCTGATGGAGCATGAGGTTGTTGTCGTTCGCAATGCGCAGGTAGAACAGCGACGGAATTCCGCTGACGTGAAGGTCGAAGCCGTAGTCCGTAGCAGCTTTGATAAGCTCTTTTTTCAGGCGAGTACCCTTGTTGATGAGTATCTTCGGACAGTCGAGACGCTTCATTTTCTCAATGCAGGCAATTCCGGCGGCAAAGGGAACAGCTGAGAGCCAGTAGCTTCCCGTGTACGACATTGACGAGACGGTGTTCTTGAGAAAATCCTTGCCGCATAGAGCCGAGACGTTGTAGCCGTTTGCCAGAGCCTTGCAGAAGCATATCATGTCCGCTTCAAATCCGAAGTAGTGGTCGCTTCCGGCAATGTCAAGTCTGAATCCCGCACGGACGTCGTCGACAATGAGCACAGTTCCCGTGTCGGAGCATTTCTTGCGCAGCTTCTTCCAGTATCCGTCGGCGGGCAGCTCGTTGTCGACAAAGTTTCCGTGCATATACGGCTGAGCGATAACGGCAGCAATCTCCCCGCGGTTTTCTTCAAACGTCCTCTCGACCTCTTCCCAGTTGTTCCAGTCGAGGTAGATATTGTTCACAACGTCTTCTTCAAGTATGCCGGAGCAGTCGATTTTTTGAGTCCATGCGGAAATTCCGTGGTAGTAGCCCTTGAAGAATACTATCTTTTTTCTGTGAGTGTACGCTCTTGCGGTCATTACGGCGAGGGTTGTAACATCGTTTCCGTTTTTCGCGAAGAACGCCCAGTTTGCGCTCGCTACGGTGTCGACAAGAAGCTCCGCGAAGTCTATCATAACAGTCGAGGGGGATGTTACAACGTCTCCTTTTTCTCTCTGCTTTGCGGCGGCTTCTTCTACGTCAGGGTCGTTGTAGCCGAGAATGTTCGGACCGTACGCGCACATATAGTCGATGTACCTGTGTCCGTCAATGTCCCAGAAGTAGCTGCCCTGCGCTCTCGACGAAAACTGCGGGAACGCCTCGACGGGAATGAAGCAGCCCTCAGCCGGACCGAGATGACCGTAAACTCCCGACGGGATTACTTTAGCCGCACGCATAAATTCCTTGCGTGAATTAGGATATGTAAAAGGTTCTCTCATAATTATTCTCCAATTATTATTTCAGATAAAGCTCCACTCTGGACATAATCTTGTTTATGTTGTCGATCTGCGAGATAATGCCGCCCATGCGTACCGTTCCTTCTCCGACAGCGGTGACGGCGTTTATGTTTCCGTCAAAGATATCGCGCGCGCTTTTGATATCGGCAAAGGACATATACGACGTGATGTTTTTCGGCACTCTGTCAAGCAGCGTAAGACGGTGTCCCTCAACCGCGAGAGCTGCCTTTGCGCATCCGATTATCTCGAACTTTATCACGCCGTCTACTATGTTTGACGCACTGAAGCTGCCTATCTTGTCGTAGTTGCCTATCTGAGCGACGGCGGCGACGATTACACGGAACATGATGAGCGTGCTTTGTCTCATGAAGCCGTCGTCAAGCTGCTTGTCGCTCGTCGGTCTTAGGTACGCTTCAAGCAGATCCGTCAGCTTCTTGAATTTGCCGAGCAGAAACGACACCTTAGTCAGTCCGCGCACAGGTACGGGAGTGTATTCGCCCTTTATCATCTTGTTGAATTTGTCGCATGAGGGGAAACGCAGGAGTATGTCGCTCTCGTCCGTGCCGTCGGTCAGTCTGCATCTTCCGCCAACAAAATTGAGCGTGGCGTGAGGACCGTCCTTTACCGCAAATCCGATTGAACAGCTTGCTCTGCCGAGAATTGCGCCGGCTTCTGTGGCAATGTCGCAAAGTGCGGTAAGACCGCCGAGTATGGCGTACATATTTATATAGGCGAGGGTTCTTTCGTCGGTTGTCGAAGTCATTTTCATCACCGAGCCTTTCTTTAATTTCGGTATGTGTAAAAATTTCATGTTTTTTATGGATACTCTGAATAATAACCTTAAATCAGAGGTTTTTCAGTCTTACGCTTATCTCTCCCGAGTCAAGGAGCAGCGTTTCGTTGTCGGAGCAAACTATAAGTCCGCCGTGCTTGTCTATGCCGAGAGCGGTGCCGTGCCTTGTCTCTCCGTTTCGGGTAAAGGTTATCTCCCGACCTATCACAACGGAGCGCGCGGCGTATTCTTCGGAGTACAGGCTGAAGTCAAAGCTCTTGTCCCGCATCGAGATAAGCTCACGCGCAATTCCCGCGCACAGCTCTTCTCTGGAAGCCGCAGAGCCAAGCTCCGAGAGGCAGGTGCATTCCACGGAAGAAGATGGAACGACAGGGGTTGTCATCACGTTTATGCCTATGCCTATCACGAGGTATTCCGATATCCCGCGCGAGTAGTCGTTCACCGCTTCCGTGAGTATTCCGCAGAGCTTTTTTCCGCCGGCGTAGATATCGTTCACCCATTTTATTCCCGTGTCAATTCCGCAGACGTTTTTTATCGCACGGGAAACCGCAACAGCCGAGCATGAAGTCGCGCCGACCGCTGTCGTTATGGGCATACCGCACCGCAGAAGCAAAGTCATGTAAAGCCCGCCTTCGGGTGAAGAAAAGCTCTTGCCCTGCCGTCCGCGTCCTCCCGTCTGCTTCTCCGAGGTTATCAGAGTGTCGGAGGGAGAGGAATTTATCATTTCCTTCGCGTCGTTGTTCGTCGAGCCGGTCAGCTCCTTTGTTACGACCTTCACGCCGGGGAGTTTTTTCTCAAGCACAATTTTGTCAAGCATAGGACTACCATATAATTTAATGTAAATAAAGGTTTAGTATACGGTAATTTTATCAGATTGAGCGGGAGTTGTCAACGGCGGAGGCTCTATTTTAACGATATTATAATATAATCGGCGGTTTTTTGTTCGGATTGCACCGAGAATACGCGCATTTCGGCATTATGTTACCCATATGTAACTTCATTTTCGTTCTATCGTAATTTTTTTGTGAAAACGGTTGATTAAATCGGGAAATTGTGGTATATTAATACTGTGAAAAAATAATTCTATATTTCAAACAAAGAGGTAGAATATGACTTACAACAAGAAATCCGTTGAGGATATCGACGTAAAGGGCAAAAGAGTCCTTGTAAGATGCGACTTTAACGTTCCGGTAAAAGACGGCGTTATCACAGACGCAAAGAGAATTGACGGCGCTCTCCCCACAATCAAGTATCTCATGGAGCACGGCGCAAAGATTATCCTCTGCTCTCACATGGGCAGACCTCACAACGTGCTTGACGAAAAGGTTTCCCTCAATAAGAAGGAAAAGGCTAAAATCGAAGCTCTTCCCGAAGCTGAACAGGCTGCCGCTAAAGAAGCTGCTCTTGAAAAGGCTAAGAAGGACCGCACAAGCCTCTCCCTCAAGATTATCGCTGAAGCTCTCAACGAAAGAGGCGTACCCGCAGTTCTCGCTCCCGATGTAGTAGGTGAGAAGACTCACGAAATGGCGATGAACCTCAAGGAAGGCGAAGTTCTCCTTCTCGAAAATGTTCGTTTCCACGCAGCAGAAGAGAAGAACGACCCCGCATTCTCCGAAAAGCTCGCTTCTATGGCTGAAATCTATGTAAACGACGCGTTCGGTACAGCACACAGAGCACACTCCTCCACAGCAGGCGTTGCAGCATACCTCCCCGCAGTCTGCGGCTTCCTCATTCAGAAGGAAATCACAATCATGGGTCAGGCGCTTAACGATCCTAAGAGACCCTTCGTTGCTATTCTCGGCGGCGCTAAGGTTTCCGATAAGATAGGAGTTATAAACAACCTCATCGACAAGGTTGACGTTCTCATAATCGGCGGCGGTATGGCATACACATTCTTCCGCTCCATGGGCAACTCCATCGGCACATCCATCTGCGAAGAGGACAAGCTCGATGTAGCTCGCGAAACCATGAAGAAGGCAAGAGAAAAGGGCGTTGCATTCCTTCTCCCTGTAGACAACGTTATCGGTCGTGAATACAAGGAAGACACAACCTTCATGAGAATTTACTCCGATTCTATCCCGGACGGCTGGATGGGTCTCGATATCGGCGAAAAGACTCAGGAGCTCTTCTCCAAGACTATCACAGGCGCAGGCACTGTTGTTTGGAACGGACCTATGGGCGTATCCGAATGGGAAAACTTCGCGTCCGGTACAAAGGCTGTAGCTAAGGCTGTTGCTGAATCAGGCGCTATCTCCATCATCGGCGGCGGCGACTCTGCGGCTGCTGTTGAACAGCTCGGCTATGCTGACAAGATGACTCATATCTCCACAGGCGGCGGCGCATCTCTCGAATTCCTCGAAGGTCTTGAACTTCCCGGTATCGCTTGCCTCCTCGATAAATAATCAAATACTGTAACAGAAGGCGAATAATAATGAAAAAAGAATCCCGTAAGGTTATCATTGCCGGTAACTGGAAAATGAATATGACTCCCTCCGCTGCAAAGACCGCTGTTGCCGAAACCGCTCGTCTTACAGAGGGAAAGAACGGCTGCGAAGTAGTTCTCTGCGTACCGTTCGTTGATATCGCAAACGCTGTTGAAGCCGCAAAAGGCACTCAGGTTAAAATCGGCGCACAGAACGTTCACTTCGAGAAGAAGGGCGCGTTTACCGGTGAAATTTCCGCTGATATGCTCAACGAATGCGGCGTAGAATACGTTATCATCGGTCACTCCGAAAGAAGACAGTATTTCGGCGAAACAGACACCACAGTTAACAAGAGAACCCGTGCCGCTCTTGACGCAGGTCTTAAGGTTATACTCTGCCTCGGTGAAGTTCTCGAACAGCGTCAGGCAGGCATCACAGACGAAATCGTTTCCATGCAGACAAAGCTCGACCTCGCCGGCATTCCCGCTGAGCAGATGAAGAACGTTGTCATCGCATACGAACCCGTTTGGGCTATCGGTACAGGTCTTACCGCTACTCCGGATCAGGCTGAAGAAGTGTGTGCTCTCATCCGTAAGACTGTCGCAGGTCTTTACTCCGATGAAGTTGCCGAAGCTCTCACAATCCAGTACGGCGGAAGCATGAATGACGGCAACGCGGCTGAACTTCTCTCCAAGCTCGATGTTGACGGCGGTCTTATCGGCGGTGCGTCACTCGTTCCCGAAAAGTTCGCGAAGATCGTTGAAGCCGCTCAGGCATAACGACATTATTTAACAGAATATTGCAGATACAGTTTAACTGTTTCTGCGGCGGGCGTGGTAACTGAATCATATCACGTCCGCTTTTGTTTTTGAAAGGAACATGACATGACAAAAACTGTTCTTATAGGCTGCGGAAACAGCGGCAGAAAAATCGCGGCTTCCGGCATAGATATCGTCGGATTTTGCGATTTGAGCATAGACAGAGCGGAAGAGCTTGCGAAAAAGTACGGCGGGGAAGCATACTCGG
>ERZ779861.2511-NODE-2511-length-17332-cov-4.012213_pt1 | contig 17332 bp, 18 predicted proteins | sample MGYA00511558_ERZ779861 | MGnify/ENA primary metagenome ERZ779861 (study PRJEB29588, sample SAMEA2163432) | human gut metagenome | biome: human gut; feature: human-associated habitat; material: faeces | place: Denmark | collected 2008/2010 ...
TTATTCTACTGTATTTATTAAATTTCGGTGTTTTCGGTAGTTTTTTCCACGGTATTTCCGCCGCTTTCACGCAATTTTCTCAGTCTGAGCTGACCGCACGACGCGTTTATGTCAGAACCCAGACGGCGGCGTATCGTTGCGTTGACTCCTTTTTTCGTGAGTTCATCCGCGAAGGCTCTCGCTCTCTCACGTCCCGGAGTTTTAAGTCCGGTTTCGCTTACCTCGTTGAGCATGATGAGATTGACGTGGGACGGCGCGCGCATTCCGTTTTTTATGACTGAGGCAAGCCTGTCCGCGTCATGTGCGGTGTCGTTTTTGCCGGAGATGAGAGTATACTCAAACGAAACTCTGCGTCCGGTTTTCGCAAAATAATAACGGCACGCTTCCATCAGCTCCGATATGTTGTATCTCTTGTTCACCGGCATGAGCGCGCTTCTTGTTTCGTCGTCGGAGGCGTGAAGAGAAACGGACAGCGTAACGGGAAGTCCTTCATCGGCGAGCTTTTTCACTCTCGGTGCAAGTCCGCAGGTGGAGAGCGAGATATGTCTCAGTCCTATGCCCAGTCCGTCCGGGTCAGACACAAGGTGAAGGAATTTTATCACGTTGTCGTAGTTGTCGAGCGGCTCTCCGATTCCCATCATAACTATGCCGTCGACTCTCTCTCCCGTATCGTGAGTTACAGCCGCGGCCTGCCCAAGTATCTCCGATGGGGTGAGATTGCGCACTCTTCCGTTCAGTGTAGACGCGCAGAACTTGCAGCCCATAGCACAACCTGCCTGAGAAGAGACGCAAAGGCTTGTTCCGTGCTCGTAATGCATGAATACGGACTCCACGCATTCTCCGTCGATAAGCGAAAAGAGGTATTTCACAGTTCCGTCAATTGCCGAGACATATTTTTCGACGATTTTCGGAAGCCTGTATTCACATTCGTTTTTCAGCTTTTCGCGGAAGGATTTCGAGAGATTGTTCATCCCGTCTATCTCTTCCCCGCGCGACATCCATGTGAAAAGCTGCGCCGCACGAAATTTTTTCTCGCCGAGCGATTCAACAACGGGAACAAGCTCTTCCTTCGTCATTGACATTATGTCCGGCTTTTTTTCTGTTTCAGTCATTTTATTCTAATCATTCTCGCGGCAAAGAATCCGTCGCATCCGTCCCTGTGTGGGAGGAATGTACGCATACCGCCGCATAAGTATTCGTTTTCTTCAAGCTTAAAGCTGTCGTTTGAGTCGAGGAACGCCTTTACCACGCCCTCGTTTTCATCGGGATTCAGCGTACAGGTGGAATAAACTATCACGCCGCCTACCCGAACATACTCCGCCGCTCCTTTCAGCACGTCAAGCTGTATTTTCGGCAGATTTTCAATATCTTTTATGTTTTTATACCGTATCTCCGGCTTCTTTGCGATAACTCCGAGACCAGAGCACGGCGCGTCGCAAAGCACTCTGTCAGCACTTCCGATAAGCTCATCCTTTGGTTTTCTCGCGTCTCTCGCTTCCGTTTTTATTATATGAATGCCGAGCCTTTCCGCACCCTTTTCGACAAGAGAGAGCTTATTTTTATGCAAATCGAATGAATATACCGCGCCCTCGTCCGTCATATCAATAGCCATCGAAAAGCTCTTTCCGCCTGGACACGAGCAGGTATCCACAACCATTTTCCCCGGCTTTGCTCCGACTGCCAGAGACGTTATCCGTGACGCTTCATCCTGCACGAACCATCTTCCGTCCGCTATTCCCTCGCGTATCTCGTCGCTCATGCAGTCGGTGAGGACAACGTCGCGCGCTATGACGGATTCGGTGCATCCCTCGGGCAATTTAGGATTTTTCAGCCGATTCAGTCTCAGCGCGATATGCGGCTCACGGTTCATGGCTTCAAGCAGTGCGTCGATATCGTCGGGACAGGCTTTTTTGTATATTCTGCAAATCTCGCGCGGTACGGAATACTGCACTTCAAGCCGTTCTTCTTCATCTTCAGGAAGCGTGAACTTTTTGCCGCCTCTTATGAATGAGCGAAGCACCGCGTTGACATACCCGCTTTTAGCCCTCGACACAAGCTCCACGGATTCGTTTACCGCAGAATGGTCGGGAATTCTGTCCATGAACATCATCTGATACACGCCGAGTCGCAAAGCAGTCAGCACATCATGGTCGAGTTTGTCCGCGCTCATCCTCGAATACTGCGATATGATATAGTCGAGCGTGAGCCGTCTTTCCGTAACTCCGTAGACAAGGCGCGTGTACAGTCCGCGGTCTGCTTGGCTCATTTCGGATTTTTCGAGGGTGGAGTCTATCTCAAGGTTTGAATATCTGCCGCTTTCCTCGATTTTTCTGAGTGAATCGAAGGCGGCGCGTCTTGGATTTGTTTTGATTTTTTCTGTCATCTGTTTCTGTCGTTCCGTTTTGCTATCGAAAGAAGTCTGAGGAAGTTTCCTATCGCCGAAGCAAGAGCCGCAACATATGTGAGAGCCGCGGCAGTCAATACTTTTCGTGCAGCCTTTACTCCGTCCTCGCTCATGCCTGAATCCGCGAGAGCCTTCACCGCTCTGGAGCTTGCGTTAAACTCAACGGGAAGTGTAACAAGCTGAAACACTACCGACGCGCCGAAGAGTATCACCCCGATGTAAGCAAGCGTAGAGAAAGAGAACACGATTCCGAGCAGGAAAATGGGGAATGCCGCCGTAGACGCGAGATTTGTCACGGGGATTATAGCGGAACGCACCTTCACCGGGAAGTAATTCTGCGCGTACTGGACTGCGTGTCCCGCTTCATGTGCCGCAACTCCCACCGCCGCAGCAGTCTGCGCTCCGTACACCGATTGGGACAGCCTTATCACGTTGGCTTTCGGGTCATAGTGGTCCGTCAAGTCTCCGGCTACCTGCTCTATTCTGACATAGCCGAGTCCGTTTCTGTCGAGTATAAGCCTTGCCGCGTCGCAGCCTGTCATTCCTTTGTCGGAGCTGACTCGGGAATACTTCGCGAAGGTTGTTTTTACGTTGAACTGCGCCCACAATGCGAAAATCAAGGCGGGCAGCACGAACACGATATACGAGTAATCTATACCGTAGTAATATCCGGGCATAATCAGCCTCCTGTCAGTATTTTAAAATATCTCCCACAGAAATACGTCTGCCTCTTATATAGTCCGCGCTTTTCATAGGTTTCTTTCCCTCGGGAACTACACCTGTCACCGATATACAGCCGTCTCCGCATGACAGAACTATCTCGCCCTCTCCCTTGTCCGAAAGAGCTGCGACCTCTCCCGCGTTATCCGTTTTTTCCATGTCGGACAGACGCGCGTGTGTCAGCTTTAAGAGCTTTCCGTCAGGGGTTCTTGTAACGGCAAGAGGGGCAGGAGACAGTCCGCGCACAAGGTTTACTATATCCTCGGCGTTCTTCGTGAAGTCTATGACTGTATCTTCCTTTTCTATCTTTGCGGCGTATGAGGATTTTTCGTCATCCTGCTTTGTTCTTGTGATAGTGCCGTTCTCGGTCATGTCTATCACGTCGCACATTGCCACACCCGCGAGGACTGCCAGCTTATCGTGGAGAGAGCCGAAATCGTCGTCGGGTGTAATATCGCAGGGGTATATCTTTATAATATCTCCCGTGTCAAGTCCTTCCGCCATGTACATAGCAGTGATTCCCGTAACTTTTTCTCCGTCGATTATCGCGCGCTGTATCGGTGAAGCTCCTCTGTACTTCGGGAGAATCGAGCCGTGAGCGTTGACGCATCCGTATTTCGGGTAGTCGAGCACATATTTCGGGAGTATCTTTCCGTATGCCGCTACAATTATCATGTCGGGGTCGAGTTTTTTCAGCTCATCCTCAAACGTGCCGTTTTTTAGGGTCTGCGGCTGATATACGGGAATTCCGTGCTCCTCTGCGAAAACCTTAACCGGCGGCGGAACGAGCTTCATACCGCGTCCCTTTGGCTTGTCGGGCTGAGTAAGAACTCCGACTACCTCCACGTCCGCCTTATTGTAAACAGCTTCAAGGCAGACTGCGGCAAGGTCGGGAGTTCCCATGAACAAAATCTTCAATATATTTCCTCCGTTATCTGTCGCCCATCATCTCGTCCACTTCGTCGGGAGTTAAGATGTGTACCGCTTTGTCAGTGAACAGCTTTCCGTCAAGATGGTCTATCTCATGGCAGAAACAGCGCGCAACAACGCCTTCTCCTTCGGCAGTGAATTCTTCACCCTTGCGGTTCATTGCCTTCACTATGACCTTAGCCGGACGGTGAGTGTATCCCCATACGTCGGGAATTGAAAGACAGCCTTCCACCGCTTCCTGTTCGCCGTTTTCGTAGATTATCTTGGGATTTATAAGTTCAAGCACCTCTTCGCCTGTGTCAACTACGCAGATTCGGCGCAGAATTCCCACCTGAGGGGCAGCAAGTCCGGCTCCGTTCGCGTCTTCGAGAGTTTCCTTCATGTCGTCGAGAAGTCTTATTATCCTCGGTGTTATCTCTGTCACGGGACGGCACACCTTGCGCAGTGTATCGTCGCCTTCTTTTACTATATTAAGTATTGCCATTATTATACCTCTGTTTATATAATTGTATTATTTTCTCTTTTTTATACTGTGCTGGGGTTTAAGTCAGCCGTCACGGTTATTCTCGCGTTTGACTTGACCGACGGGAACTTTTTCGCAAGTCCGCTCGGAGATAGGCGTGAAAACTCGCACACAAGTTCGGAGATAAACTCGCGCATTCTCTTGTTCAGGCGGCACTTTATCACAAACCGCATACGGTACATATTCTGCACACGGTACAGCGGCGCTTCAAACGGTCCGAACAGCATCATCGGAATGTCGTGGTAGTCGTCCCGTATGTGCTCCTTTATCCTATCGAACATAAGATTTGTCATCATTCCGAGATATCCCTCGTCGGCGGAGGACAGCGTAATCACCGCGATATCGCAGAACGGCGGGAAGCACAGCGCTTTTCTAAGTCTTATCTCGCTTTTATAAAAACTCTTGTAGTCCTGCGAAGCCGCTCGGAGAATGACGTCGCTTTCGGGATTGTACGTCTGGATTATCGCCTTGCCGGGGACATTTCCGCGACCGGCACGACCTATCACCTGCGTCAGCATAGCGAAGGTTCTCTCCCCTGCTCTATAGTCGTCGAGAGCGAGAGAGTTGTCCGCGCTGAGCACTCCTACAGTAGCGACACGCGGGAAGTCATGTCCCTTTGTCACCATCTGAGTTCCGAGAAGCACGTCTGCCTGTCCGCGTCGGAATTTGTCGAGAATTTCCTCATGGGAGAATTTCGCCTGCGTAGTGTCGTAGTCCATGCGCAGTATTCTGAGGTCGGGGAACATTGACGCGATGTCGTCCTCGGCTTTCTGCGTACCGCATCCCATGAAGAGGAAGTGATCCTTTCCGCATTCGGGGCATTTTTCGGGAACGGAGCATCTGTAGCCGCAGATATGGCAGACGAGATACCCGCCCTCTCTTCGGCTTTTTTCGTATTCCTCACCCTGCGCGTCGGGAAGCTTATGCATACTTTTCGCGTGATATGTAAGGGTAACGGAGCAGTTCGGGCATTTTATGCTTTTTCCGCAGCTGCGGCACGAGACGTAATTGTTGTACCCGCGCCGATTCAGGAAAAGTATCGACTGGTTGCCGTTTGCCTTATCCTCTCGCAGTCTCTTCTCAAGCACCGAGCTTACGGGAGAGATGTTTCCGGCGGCGGCTTCACCTCTCATGTCTACGATATCGACGGCGGGAAGCGGCATATTTCCGTATCTTTCCGTCAGCTCGATGAGAGTATAAACTCCGCTCTCCGCCTTATAGTAGCTTGTGACGGAAGGAGTTGCGGAGGACAGCAGCATGACGGCATTATGGTCGGCACATCGTTTTCTCGCAATGTCATGAGCCTTGTACTTGGGATTTGTGTCGGATTTGTAGGTGTATTCGTGTTCCTCGTCGATTACGATAAGTCCGATATTCGAGAGCGGCGCGAATACTGCGGATCGGGTTCCCACAACGACACGGGCAAGTCCGTCCTTTATCCGTCTCCACGCGTCGTATCTCTCACCCGCCGACAGACCCGAGTGTATCACCGCGATGTCTCCGCCGTATCTGCGAGTGAATATGCCGACAGTCTGCGGAGTAAGCGCAATCTCCGGCACCATCATGATAACTCCGCGCCCGCTGTCAAGCACATGGTCAATCGCCGCCATTATGACAGAGGTTTTGCCCGAGCCGGTAACTCCGTGAAGCAGAGCCGCCGCAGGTTTTCCGCCGTCGCACAGCTCTATTATTTTCTCCGCCGCTTTCGTCTGTTCATCATTCAGGACAGGCTTCTGCACGGGCGTTTCATCGTAATTCTCGGCGGTATAGTGGTTGCGGTATTCTTCCTCTTCGCATGAGGTGAGAAGTCCGTCTTTTTCAAGAGAATCCGCAGCATTCTTTACGGCAGTTATCTTTATGTCGGTCGCGTCCGCTATCTCGCCGAGTGTAGAGGGGCTGTTTTCCGCAACAAAAGCGAACACCTTTTGCTTGTTCACTCCGCGCAGCTTTTTCACCTGAGCCGATATATCCTCGCTGTCCGTTGAAATTTCGTCGGCGAGTGAGTATATTATTTTCTTCTTTGTGGCGGCTTGTCCCTTGATTTCGGTTATCTTTTCGATGTAGCCTTGCTTTTCGAGCTGATACACCGTTCCAGACACGTCAAAGTCAAGCTCCGACTGTATAGTTTGGTTCGAGAATCGCGTCTTAGTCTTTGCGATATCGAGCACACGGCGCGCCCTTTCGGTCAGTGATGCGGAATACGGTGCGTTTGCTTTTTCGGGAACTGCTTTATAGTATGTGATAACCCTCGACATTGCCGCTGCGGGAACTATAGCTTTGAGCGCTTCGCTGAACGTACACAGTGTATATTCTCTGACGAAGCGGCAAAGACCGAGCTGTTCCTCGTCAAGTATGGGGTACGGACTTATGACGGAAGTTATCGGTTTTGTGCTCATCGGGACTTCTCCCATGACAATTTCGTCGACTATTCCCGTCATGCGCCTGTTTCCCCTGCCGAACGGAACTTCAACTATCGCTCCGGGGCAAATTTGAGAAGCGACGGCGTCCGGGATATAGTATGAATAAGCCTTATCCGCGTGATACGGAATATCGAGAATATATACCTTAGCTTCCCCTGCCATCGCTTTACCTCACATAATATTAGTTTTATCGAAAATCACATTACGAGATCTTCGTTGAGTTCCTGCTCGTTTTCAGCCTCGTTCGCCGCGTCTTCTTCCGCTCTGTTTTCGTCAGGCTTGTGTCCGCCGAGCATTACAACATGACCGTTCGGTTCGATTATCTTGAATTCACCGCTGTAAAGTCCGTTTATCGCGGTTTTTACTGCCTTATCATCGCGATATTCACGCTTTATCATGCTTGCGATGTTGTTCTTCTTGTCGGAATCCTTGTTGAGCGCGATTTTCTCTGCGTATTCTCTCTGCTTTACATATTCATCGGTGATGATTCTTGCGCACTTTGATGTTGCGGTTACAAGCTCATAGCGGTTTATTTCGTTATTCTTTAAAAGTTCGTTTACTGAAGGATATATCATGATTTGCCCTTTCTGTATATGAAAAACTGTATTTTTAACTGAATTAATCGAAGTAGTGGCTGATAAAATCTTCGCGGCGTGAGTATTTCTGACGTTCCGCTTTGATTATCGCCACAATATTCTCTGCGCATTCCTCTACCTTACCGTTTTCGTTGACTACGATATAGTCGTACATCGGTGCAAGGCTGATTTCTTTGCGCGCCGTCGCAAGTCTGTTGAGTATTGCTTCTTCGGAGTCCGTGCCTCTTCCGCGAAGCCGTCTTTCAAGCTCTTTGTGGTCGGGAGCTATGAGCATTACCGCGGTACATTCGTCTCCGAGGAGCTTTTTTATCTGACCCGCACCGTCAACCTCAATTTCAAGGATAAGGTCGCGTCCGGAATTTACTATTTTTTCGGCTTCCGAGCGGAGTGTGCCGTAATAATTGCCGTTATATGTGGTATGCTCGAGGACTTCGCCGCTTTCGATGAGCTTCTCAAACTCTTCGCGGGACTTGTAGTGGTAATGCACGCCGTCAACTTCACCGGTTCTCTTCTGTCTTGTCGTGGCGGAAACTGATACTCCGGCGTTCGGGTATATCTTACGGAGCTGTTCTACAACCGTACCCTTGCCGCTGCCAGACGGTCCTGAAATAACGATAACTATTCCCTTATTCATCGCTTTCCTCCTCATCCGCGCCGCCGAGACGTTTCAGCATTGTCTCGTTCTGCAAAGCGCAGAGTATAATATGATCGGAATCCATTATGATAATGCACTGCGTTTTTCTTCCGCAGGTACAGTCGATGGCGCGTCCGTTGTCCTTAGCTTCCTGAATCATTCTCTTCGCGGGAGCGGAATCCGAGGCTATGACCGCAACGGCACGATCGGCATTTATGATATTATTGAATCCTACGTTAATGAATTTCACGCCGTCCTCCGCTTATTCTATGTTCTGAATCTGCTCGCGTATCTTTTCAAGCTCCGTCTTCATCTCAACGACAAGGTGCGCGATTTCGGAGTTGCCCGCCTTTGAGCCGATGGTGTTTATCTCGCGGTTTATCTCCTGTACGAGGAAGTCGAGCTTTCGTCCCGCCGTCTCGTCGGAGTGAACAATCTCGTCGAGTGCCTTAAAGTGGGAGTCAAGGCGCACAAGCTCTTCGTCAATGGCGGCTTTATCGGCGAAAATCGCGGCTTCTGTGAGGATGCGCTGTTCGGTAGTCTCTACGTCAAAGTCGGAGAGAAGCTGTTTTATCCTCTGCTCGAGCTTTGCGGGATAGCTCTTTATGTCGTTCTCCGAAAGCTCCTTTATCTTTGCCGCAGACGCTTTTATTGTCTCCGCCTTCTTCATCACGTCGATGCAAAGTCTTTCACCCTCAGCCGCGCGCATTGCAATGAATCCGTCTACAGCTTCGGAGAGAACGGTCTTTATCTCCTCCCAGTCGGAATCAAGGTCTTCATCCGCACGCTTTGTGGTAAATATGTCGCGGTTTTCGGCTACCTTCATCGTTGTAATATCGTCGGGAAGCGAAAACTCGTCTCTAAGCTCCTTCAGCGCGTTTATATACGACTCCGCCGCAGCCTTATCGAGAACTACAGTGTCGCCGCGTTTTTCGAGCACGTCAACTCCGATGTAAACTTCAACCTTGCCGCGTGACACACCTGCGCTTGTGAGGTACGATTTTACCTTATCCTCAAGGCAGGAGTACGCGCGGGAGAGCTTCACCGAACAGTCGAGGTATCTTGAATTTACGCTTTTTATCTCCGCGGTTATATCGAGCGCACCGTCAGATGAAGTCCTGCGGGAACGTCCGAACGCGGTCATACTTTTCTGCATTTTTATCTCCGATATATTTCTCCCATGAGATTTTTTACCCTCTCGGGAGTAATGAAAAATCACAAAATTTATCTACTTTATATTATACTATAAAAAAAGCTCCGTTGTCAACGAAACGAAGCCATTTTTATCAGTTCTGTATAGTTATCTCTTGGTTTTGGCAAACTTTTTGCGCAGCTTTACCATGTACAAAGTGATGCACGCGCTCAGGCAGAAGTCGTAAAGCACGAAGAACACCGTTCCCACCGCCACCGTAACGACGGAGAGAGAGAAGAACTCGTCTCCCGCCATGAAAACGTACTGTCCGAGCACCACAAGGAGCAGGAGCATACAGTCAAGGCACGATATTTTAACAAGCCACGCGAACAGATTGCGCATTCTCTCAAAGTGCATTTTTAGAATCGGGTAAACCGCGGAGAGCATTATATATTCGAGCGCGTACAGCTTTGACGGGAGCAGAATCAGCGCGAGTGTTGACGTCACTCCGACATATACCCACGCGTATTTCTCGCCGGTCTCGACAAGGACTACCATCGTCATGATTGCGCACACCACGAGCAGTGACAAATCTGCAACCGTGAATCCGCCGATATACAAAAACACAATGCACAGCGCCGCGAATATACCGCACAGCGTGAGTTTTTTTGTCATATCCTTACTTTTCATAATTCACCTCAGCAGCACGGAATAAGATCTCCGCCAAAGCATTCACAGCAGGTGTCGCAGCATATCAGAGTCGAGCATGTTCCGCATACGTCGCAGTCGGAGCCGCTTGTCTGTCTGTATGTTCCGCCGAAATTGTTTGAGCGGGCGTGCATACGGTTCTTCGCTTCACGGTACTCGTTGTTCTGCGGGTCAAGGTAACAGGCGATTTCGATATACCGCATAGCGTCGTAGTAGAATCCTCTTTGTGCGAGCAGATATCCTTTGAGGAAATTCCACTCCGCACCTCTGTCACCCGCGGGAGTTGAGTCGATTATCAGCTCTGCGTCGGAGAACTTGCCCTCGTTGATGAGCCGTCTCACCTGATAGAAGGAAGTTGTTCCCGACGAGCTGTAGGTATTGTACGAGCCGCCGTATCCTCCGGAATATCCGCTGTTTGTGGTTTTACCCGAGCGTTCCTTCTGGATGATATCGTAAGCTTCGTTTATCTCCTTCATCTTCTCTTCCGCACCCTCGGCAGCAGCACCGCCTGAACCTGCGAAATTGTCGGGATGATATTTCCTTGCGAGCTTATGGTATGCTTTTTTTATTTCGTCATCTGACGCGCTTCGTGATACACCGAGCACATCGTATGGATCTCTCATCAATAATCGTTCTCCGTTTGCTTTTCAGCTTTCTTTTTATCTTTTTTGTCTTCTACGGCTCTCTCAAGCGACTTCACCATGCCGAGGTACACCGTATTTTTTATTACCGGGGTCATTATGTGCGTTTTGTCGAGCTTTTCTATTGCTTCTCCGAGAACTTCAAGCTCTATAGGCGCGGAGGTCATGACTGCTTCTTTTACCATAGGCGACATTTTGCCGTCATTCAGCGCGTAGTCTCCCCACCCTTCGGCGAGAGGATTGTACCTGTGCTTTTTTATGTCCTCGGTCATGTCGTCGGCGGCGTCGCAGATATACGTAAACCTGCCGGTATGATATCCGATAAGACGCGCGACCTCGGCAGTCTCTCCCTCAAGTCCGAGCGAGAACACATACCCGAGAACCTCACCGAACGCATTTGCCGTTTCTCCCGCCGAACCACACGACTGCTTTTCAAGCTCATACAGTTTCTCGAGCCTCTCTCGGATATTTTTCCTGCATTCGATCGGCAAATCCCTTTCGGCTTCTCTTGCAAACGCGGACAGAACGGGACGGACAGCGGCGGATTTCAATTTGTCAATGCCGTGCTCGTCTTCCCTGTCATCGCGGTTCTTTTCATCCGCAAGTACAGCAGATATTCTCGCGGCATACATCAGCGCCGGATTTTCAAGCATGACAAGCCGGTTTTTCAGCGGATGCACAAGACAGCGCATTGGTTTAAACTCCGGAGTGATGCCCTCAAGCACCATTCTCACCGCCGCAAGGAACACAAGGTCATACGAAAGCGTCATGCGTGAGAGCTGTCCGGTAGCACGTCCGATACACACGCAAAGTCCGCAGTAGGCGGCGCGGTATTTCTCGTATTCCGCCACCTTCAGCTCGGGAACATAGGGTTTTATATATCCAAACATAGCTCCTCACGCCGTAAAAACGATATAATATCATTATATAATGTTACCTTAAATTAGTATTCTTTGCAATGGACTTTTTGTAAATATAATATTAATCCAAAAAAGAAAGACCCGCGCGGACTTTTTTCGGTCTTTGCGGGTGGTTTCATATGTAATACTTTACTTTGTAATAACGCGGCGGTGCTCCACTATTTCTTTGTCTGCGGAAACAATGAGCTTTTTTCCGTCGGTGGAATACATTCCGAACAGGACAACGCTCTCCCCGCCGTATGATTCACACACAACGACGTCTGCTCTTTCCGCTTCGTAGGCAGCTTCGGGATATCTGTCGGTCTCTATCGCGAAATAGACGTAGCTGCGACCGCTTTCCTCCGTATGTATGGCTTTGCTCGGCACTGTTATCCCGTACGGCGAATATTCAAGCTCCGTCGTTTCTACTTTTGGCGAGAGCACCCCTCTGATATTTCTGCCGTAATGATTGAACAGGAACGCGGATGAGCAATAGATTAGCATCAGAAATACAATAATTACCCGTTTCATTTCAGCTTGTATTCCCCCAGTCCGTCCATTATTTCTTCCTCAAAAAACGTGAATATAAGGAGCGGCAGAAGAGAGAACACCACAGCCGCCGCGAATCCGAGCACATCCCCCGCTTTGATCCCGCTGAGCAGGACGGTTAGGGGATATTTTTCTTCCGTCTCCATGAGGACAAGCGGCTCGGCTACCATGTTCCACTGCTCGGTGAAGGTGAGAGCCCACGCGCATATTATTCCATGCTTAACGGACGGGATTATTATGCTCCATATTATCCTGAGTGTGGACGATGTGTCAAGGCGCGCGGCTTCAATTATATCGTCGGGCACTGTTTTCATCACCTGCGTCAGAAGAAATGCTGCGAACGGTGCGAATATTCCCGGAAGTATCATCGCGAGCGGAGTATCGTAAACGCCGATTTTTTGCGACACGATGTACTGCGGCAGAAGCGTGACCTGAAACGGCATCATCATCACTATAATATATAGGTAGAAAAGTACGTCCCTGCCCTTGAATTTGACTTTGGCGAAGACATATGCCGCGAGGGTTGACACAACGACAGTTCCGACTGACGCTCCGAGAGATATGATTATGGAATTGGTCAGCGCGTTCACATACTGCGGGTTCCAGATGAAGAAATTCGGGTACGCCGCTCCACCGTCGTCAAACGAGAGAAACGCGATAAACAGCACAGGCGAGACGACAGCAAGCGCGAGAATGCACAGAAACACGGTGAATATAATATCTGCTTTTTTCTTTACCATACCGAGTCGCTCCATTTCTTCTCGAATGCGAACACTACGGCAACCACAGTATAGACGAGCACTGCAAAAAATATCGCGGCGGTGCTGATGTTCTGGTAGTTGAGCTTCATGAAGTGGTTGTTCAGGTAGTTTTGCAGCATATACACGCTCTCATCCGGATATCCGCCGTAGAGCAGATACGACTCACGGAAAATCTTGAACGAATTCACTATCGAGAGGATGAATGTGAAAAACAGCGTCGGCGCAATGTTCGGTATTATGACATGGAAAAGCGTACCGATACTCACCGCACCGTCGATTTTTGCCGCGTCAAGCATATCCCCCTGCACCCCCGAAAGCGCGGTCAGCATGAGCATAACGTTCAGCCCGCCGTACTTCCACAGAAATATGAGAAGCAGGGACGAAAACGGCGCAAAATCCGAAAAATAGGCGTTCCACAGCATGATTATCGCAGCGGACGGAAGAATGACCGGCAGGAAAAACGCAGACTTCACAAGCGGGATTCGCGCGGCAAACTTTGCTATAGCCAACGCAATCAGAAGAGACAGAACCATAGTGAGCGGAACGGACAGCGCGGTGAAACGGAGAGTATTCTTCATGGCAAGGCGAAAATATCTGTTGCCGAACAGCATGACGAAATTATTCAGTCCCGCAAATTTTCCTGTAAAGGCGTTTTCGGTGAAGGCATAGTAGAACGTATACACAAACGGGATGATGAAAAACACCGCAAATCCCGCAAGCGACGGCATAAGAAGAAGTATATCTGTCCGTTTTTTCATAAGCTTTACCTTTTTTCATTCCATGAGCTGATACGAGGCTTCGGAGTAGATTTTGTCCGCAGCTTCTTCCGCTGTCAGCTTGCCTTCGTTCAGTCCGTCATAGACTTCGTTTATCATGTCTTCGAGACTGCCTGTATAGATCCTCGGAGCGGCGTTTACGAATATATCTTCGCCGTTATTCACGAGAAATGGGTTGCATCCGCGCATATAGAAGTTCTCTTCGCCGGAAAGCTTTGTCCTCCTGTATTCGTTTTCCAATTTGTTTGGTTCCGGAGAGAAGCAGAAATACGAGTCCTTATCTTTCGCAAGATATGATTTCTGATATTCGGTTATCCAAGCAAGATAATCATCCGACACAAGCATTGAGAGGTACTGCACGGCAAGATCGGTATTTTTCGTCTTAGAGTTAATATAAGCCATGCTCTCTATGTTAACATATCTCTTTCCGTCGTATGTGGGAAGCGAGCGCAAGCCTTTGTAATCTCTTTCGTCAAAATTTGAGCTGAGAGTACCGCCGATTCCTCCGATGATTCTGAGCGGACCGTCTCCGGGAGGGTTGAGGTTGAGCGATCCTGCTTTGCGGTACTTCATGTATGTTTCAATGCACTCGAGGATGGTGTCGCGGGAGATATCGCCCTTTCTCATGCCGTCTTCAAGGATAGAGCTGATAATGTAGTAAAACGGCTTGTGGTTCGTCAAGGTGGTGCAGAACATTATTCTCGAACTGCCGGACTCCTCACAGAAGTTCCAGAAGTCGTCGAGCGTGTAGTCGGGGCTTAGCTTGTCGATAGTGTTGTTTTCGGAAGTGAAGCCTTCAACCGTCAGGTAGTACGGTATGCCGAAAATATGCCCATCGTAAGACATAACGTCACGGACTCCGTCGAAATATTTGTCAAATCCGCTCGATATGCTGTCGTAGGCTTCAAGCGGGAGATACAAATTGTAGTTCAAAATTGAAGCAAGCAGCTCGTCCGCGTGTTCAAGCATAACAACATCGTAGTCGTCGTCTCCCGCAAGCAGCTTCAGACGAAGATTTTCAACAAATTTGTCGTGCGCGTAGCCTTTTGCGTTGACCGCGATCTTGTTTTCTTCCTCAAACTGCGTGTTCATGCGCTCCATAATACCATGCATCCATCCGAATTCCGATACATAATCCGAACTGTGCAGAGTTACAATTGACGGACTGTTTCTGTAAATAACCGTTATTTCTTCACCTGTATCGTTCACTTCTTCAGGCAGCACCCAAATAACACTGTTGCTTTGAGTCCAAAACATAAATCCGCTCTCGGTATAAAAGACAGATACAAAATATGATCCCTTTGCCTCTTTTCCGGCGGCTTCTGCAACAGGCTTTATTCTCGCGAAAATGTACTCTTCATTTGTGTTGCGAACAACGTTAATTTCTCCAGAAGGCAATGCGATTCTGCCTATCAATATCTCGCCGGACGTATTTGACTGATCCATAAAGTAAAGGCAGTTATCATTTGGTGAATAGTCAACTATGTATCCGTTGACCCCGTCATAAACCATCTCATATTTGCCGTTTGTCGCATCTAAAGAATAAACCTGATGATTGCCGACTAAGATAAACTCGTTCTCCTTGCTTGTCGGAATGATTTTTTCAAGCGTGTCTCCGTCCCTTACCTTTGTGTAGTCATATGTACTTATTTTGTTTGTTTTTCTGTCGATTACATAGATTACGTTTTCCCAACCTTCGCGTTGTTCAACATGATAAAAGCAGCAGACCGCTATGTACTTTTTGTTTATCGCTAAGCTATATTGACTGATACTCGCTCCAAGGTCTGGCAGGTCGATTTGGTTTCTTATATTTCCCTCAAAGTCAATATCATACACTACATATTCGCCTGAAACATATATGCCGGTATCGTCAACATATATGTCATGCAGTTCTTTATTCTCTATGGTGCATAATAAATGATATTCCATAGTTTCAGGCTCGCGATAGCCTATGTTTCCGTTATAATATGTTGCTTCATAAAATTTGTTGTCATATGGATAGACGGCTACAGGTTCGTCTTCTAAATAATATATCCCCTCTGGAATAGCGTCGCATTTGTATTTGCTTGAGCTTTCTATAAAATCATTTTTACACCCACACATAAGGATAAGCATGAATGTCATTAATATTGGTATGCAGGTTTTCTTCATGATTATACTCCTGTTATAAAATACATAGGGTGCCAACTTATAGACACCCTATTCTCATTACTACTTAGTAACTTTATTTAATGCGGATAACTTCCATATGGGCAGACATCATGGCTTATTTCATCAATACTATGTTCGTATTGGCAATAATGCCTTCCATAATTATGTTCACCACAATTTACACAAACAAAGTTTGTATATCCATATCGTTCAGTTAACGTGCATATATACGCTCCCTGGCTTGTCTTTCCATGTTCTTCACAATGAATATTTTGAGTTTGACTATCGTCTATTCCACCACAATCTATGTATGTAACTGATGGTTTCATACAGTATGAACATATCGGTAGTCTCGCTTCAGATGCACTAACAGGAGCAAGAAGAAGCGCGGTTGCGAATAAGGCTGCAATGATTCGTTTGAGTTTCATATTAACTCCTATTAAAATAAATATATTTACCATTTCATCCGTTATTGTTGGCATAGACAATTTTCGCTTTCGCTACACAATATGCTTATTTGATTGACCGTACGCTTCAACCTCTAAATCATACTGTCGGATGATTTTATAAATAATTCGCCTTTTTTAACATTTATTTGCTGTTTTGTTTGCATATAATAAGCTTTATTGTCATATCTACTTTCATCTTATTGTTTTTATGTCTATCTTGTGTATTTATAATATCATATTTCGAGTATTTTTGTCAATAGATTTTTGAAAGGTTTCCAAAAATTTCTTACTATTTTTTCGGGAAAATAAAAAAAAGTCCAGTCGAAACTGAACTTTTTTGATGTTGGCGAATACCGATTTTCCCGAGCCGTCGCCGGCGAAGTATCTTAGGCACGACAGAGCTTAACTTCTGTGTTCGGAATGGGAACAGGTGGACCCTCTGCGTAAAACACACCAACTTGTTTTCTGTAACTTACCGTCACAGTATATCACAAACACAAGACTTTGTCAAGTGTTAATGAGCTTTTTATCAGCGGCACAACTTTTGTCTATGCCGCGTCATGCACCTCCAGGGATTCGAACCCTGGACCCACTGATTAAGAGTCAGTTGCTCTACCAACTGAGCTAGAGGTGCTAGTCCTTAGGGTTAGACGTTTTTTACGTCGTTGGAATGCTCATTAAAAACCAAACAAGATTTGTTACACAACAATTATCTGAACCGTTTCGTAGTTCAAGCCCTCGGTCTATTAGTATCGGTCAGCTGAACACATTACTGTGCTTACACCTCCGACCTATCAAACTCGTAGTCTACGAGTGACCTTACCAGCTGTGCTGTGGGATATCTTATCTCGAGGTGGGCTTCACGCTTAGATGCTTTCAGCGTTTATCCCATCCGCACGCGGCTACTCAGCTATGCCATTGGCATGACAACTGATGCACCGGTGGTGCGTCCGACCCGGTCCTCTCGTACTAAGGTCAGCTCCTCTCAAATATCCTGCGCCCACGACAGATAGGGACCGAACTGTCTCACGACGTTCTG
>ERZ779861.2526-NODE-2526-length-17218-cov-5.401678_pt1 | contig 17218 bp, 20 predicted proteins | sample MGYA00511558_ERZ779861 | MGnify/ENA primary metagenome ERZ779861 (study PRJEB29588, sample SAMEA2163432) | human gut metagenome | biome: human gut; feature: human-associated habitat; material: faeces | place: Denmark | collected 2008/2010 ...
AAGCCGATATGCTGAAATAAAAATGGAGGTGTCGACAGTGCGGATTTTTTTGACGGGGGAAAAACAGATCGGCAAGAGCACAGTGTTGCGGCGCACGGTGGAGCTGTTGGGCGCGGTGCATGGGGTGCCGCAGTTCGACCTCGGCCCGCACACGGACGTGCTCTCCGGCTGCCCGAAGGCCGCAGGCATGCAGATGCTGCTGCGCGGGATGAACCCCCAGGTCCTGGCGGCCGATGAGATCACGGCGCCGGAGGATGTGGAGGCGCTGGAGCAGGCGGCCGTGGACGAGATCACAAGTCCCGCCGACCTTGCCGGGATCCGGCAGGCCTTCGGCTGCGGCGTGCGCATCCTTGCGACGATCCACGCGGGCTCCGCCGCGGAGCTGCAGGAAAAATCCCTGTGCCGGGCCGTCCTCGGGGCCGGGATGTTTGAACAGGTATTGTTTCTGGATAACAACAGAGCGTTTCACGCGGAAAGGATCCGGTATGCTGAAACTGATCGGACTGAGTTTGATCCTCACAGCCTCGAGCGCGATGGGCCTTGGCCTGGCCAGGACCGTCCGGCGGCAGCAGGCGCAGACGCTGGCGTTCATTGACGCGGTGCTGCGTATCCGGCATGAGCTGCAGTACCGGCTCACGCCGCTGCCGGACGTGTTCCTGGCTCTGCAGGAGAGCCGGGAAGCGGCAGTCGCGGCCTTTTTCTCCGGGCTGGCCGGGAGCCTTTCGGCCGCGGATACCTGCACGGTCGGCTATGCCTGCCGGCAGGCGCTGCGGCGGACGGAGGGACTCTGCATCCCGGCCGGGGTGCGTACGGCGCTGATGAGTTTATTCGACACGCTGGGCAAATACGACCTGGACGGGAATCTGCAGGCGCTGGATCTGGCGCTCGGGCGTCTGCGTGAGGAGGCCCGACAGCTGCAGGGCAGCGCAGCGGCCCGCTGCAAGACGTATGTGACGCTCGGCGTGTGCACGGGACTGGCTGTTGCGGTGATCCTCATCTGATATGGATATTGATCTGATCTTCAAAATCGCGGCGGTCGGCATCATCGTGTCGATCCTCAACCAGGTCCTCGTCCGCTCCGGACGGGAGGAACAGGCGACCATGACCTCGCTGGCGGCGCTGGTCGTGGTGCTGATGATCGTCGTGCAGCGGATCGCAGAGCTGTTCGACATGGTCAAGACGCTGTTTGAATTCTGATGGAGACGGTCGGGAAGCTGATCGCGGCGGCGCTCATCTGCTGCGCGCTGAGTCTGCTGCTCAGAAAACAGGCGCCGGAATTGACGCTGGCGCTGTGCGCGGTGGTGTGCGCCCTGTGTTTTCTGACGGTCCTGCCGTTTTTCTCGCCGGTCCTCGCTTTTGTACGCAGACTCGAGGAGATCACCGGCCTTTCGCAGGCCGTGTTCGCCCCGCTTTTTAAGACGGCGGCCATCGGCCTTCTCTCGCAGCTCGCCGGGACGCTCTGCCGCGACAGCGGCCAGCAGGCGCTCGGGCAGACGATCGAGATCTGCAGCGGCTTTCTGTGCATCTATCTGGCGCTGCCGCTGCTGGAGATGGTGCTTTCTCTGCTGCAGACAATGATAGGAGGGTAGTATGCGGCGCGGATGGATCCTGCTACTGCTGCTGGCGGCGCTCGCGCTGCCGGTCTCGGCCGCGGACGTTCTGGAGCAGGAACGACAGATCCTGCAGGTCGACTCGCTGACAGATCCGCTGTCCGGCCAGACCCGCGAGGCGCTGGAGGACTACAGTCCGGCGTCGCAGACCGATCCTGCGTCCGCGATCCTGGATATTTTCAAATGGGCGTCGAATCTCTCCGTCGGTACGCTGCGGGAGGCGGTGCAGACCGGGGCGATGCTGCTGACGGCGGCCCTCATCTGCCAGTTGGTCCGGCAGGCCTATCCCAAAGACCGGCTGCAGCTGCAGTCGCTGACCGGCGCGTTCGCAATCACGGCGCTGTTTGCCGCAAGTATGAAAAGCATGATCGGTCTTGCTACCGGCGTGCTGGACGAGATGGAGGCGTATGCGAAGCTTCTGCTGCCGGTCATGTGCGGCGCGGCGTCTGCCGCGGGCGCGCTGAGTGGGGCAGGAAGCCTGTATATGGGCTCGTCGCTGTTTTTCAGCCTCCTGACGAGCCTGATCCGCGCGCTGCTGCTGCCGCTCGTCTATGCGTATCTCGGGCTCGCAACAGTGGAATGCGGGCTGCCGGACGAGCGGCTCGGCAGCGTCCGCACGCTGCTCGGCTGGTGCATTTCAGCGCTTTTAAAGGGAGTGATGTATGTGTTCACGGCCTATCTCTCGCTCACGGGCTTACTCTCCGGCAGCAGTGACGAGGCGGCGGTCAACGCGGCAAAATCGACGCTCTCGGCGGCGCTCCCGGTCGTGGGCGGCATCGCTGCCGACGCCTCAGAGGCGGTCCTGCAGAGTGCTAAGCTCCTGCGGGCGACGGCGGGAACGTTCGGGATCCTGGCCGTGCTGGCAATAGCGCTCATGCCGTTTCTGAAGATCGCGATCTGCTATCTCACGATGAAGCTCACGGCCGCGGCCGCCGGGCTCGCGGCAGGGAAGGAGCACGCGGCGCTCCTTGGCGCGCAGACGAGCGCCATGGGGTATCTTCTGAGTATGGTCGGCTGCGCGGCGCTTCTGCTGCTGTTTTCGACGTGCTGCTTTATGAAGGTGGCGGCCGGATGATCGAAGCGGTACGCGGATATCTGCTGCGCATCACAGCAGGGGCGTTTGCCGGGGCGATCCTGCTCGCGGCGCTGCCGAAGGGGACGCCGCGGCGGGTGGCGGCCATGCTGTGCGGCCTTCTGATGCTGCTGCTCGCGCTCACGCCGCTGGCGGAGCTGGACTATGATTCTCTGGCAGAGGCGATCAGCCGGCTGGAGCTGGAAAAGGAGGAAGCAAGAACGGGTATTGAGATCCAGAATCAGGAGCTTGTGGCCAGCATCATATCCGGCCGCGTGCAGACATATATATTGGACAAAGCCTCGTCCCTCGGGATGCAGATCTCCGTGGAGCTGGAGATGGAAACACGGGCGGCGACGCCCTATCCCAGCGGGGTGACGATCCGCGGGACCGTCACCCCGGCGCAGAAGCAGCAGCTGCAGACCTATCTGGAGCAGACGTTTGCCATCGCGCCGGAGCGGCAGGTATGGCTGCCGTGAGCGGGGGAAGGCTTGCGCAGCTGCGGGAGCAGGCGCCGCGGCTGCTGAAAAAATACCGGCTGCCGCTGCTCATCTTTCTGGCCGGACTGATCCTTGCTGCGTGGCCCGCGGGAAAAAAGCAGGAGACGAAGAGCGTGCCGGTAGAAGCGGTGTCCGGGTTCGACCTGGACGCGACCACGAGCCAGCTCGAGCAGCTGCTTTCCGGCATTGCGGGCGCGGGGCGCGTCCGGCTCATGCTGACGCTTTCCGGGAGCGAAAAAACGCTCTATCAGACGGACAGCCGCACCGTCACCTCCGCCGGGAGCACGACGACGCAGACCGAGACGGTCTTCCGCCAGACGGGCAGCAGCGAAAAGGAGCCGGCGGCGCAGTCGGTCCTGTATCCGCAGTATCAGGGCGCGCTCGTCGTTTGCGACGGGGCAGACAGCGCAAGCGTGCGGCTTGCCATCATCCAGGCTGTCTCGAGCCTGACCGGGCTCGGTAGCAATAAAATTGCAGTGGTAAAAATGAAGGGGCAATAGGAGGAGTTCGTAATGAAAATCTGGAAGCGAAACGCGATCATCGCATCGGTATTGCTGCTGGTCTGCGCCGGCGCATACCTCAACTGGTCCAGGGCGCAGAAATCAGACGCGACGGATCTGACCGAGACACTCTCGGCCGAGCAGGTCATGGGCGAGGACACGCTCGTCGTCAATGACGGCGAGGGCGTGCAGGCGGAGGCCGTCGCGGCATCGGGCGGGGAGCAGACGTCGAGCGCGGATTATTTCGCGCAGGTGCGGCTGAGCCGACAGGAATCGCGCGATTCCGCCGTCGAGCTGCTGGAGCAGACCATCGCTTATGACGAGGGCACGGAGGTCGGCGAGACGGCCTGCCAGACGCTCAACACCATCGTCGGCACGGCGCTGAGCGAGGCGCAGATCGAAAGCCTCGTGATCGCCAAGGGCTATGACGACTGCGTGACCTATATCAATGACGGTGTGGTCTGCGTGGCGGTCTCGGCCCCGGCGGACGGGCTGAGCGACGCAGACGCCGCGCTCATCTCGGACATCGTGACCTCACAGACCGACTATTCGCTCTCGCAGGTCCGTATCATCGAAGTCAAGCCCTGATCCCGCCGTCCGGATTTTCAGAAAGGGATTGCATTTTAGCGGTTTTGTGGTAAAATGAATCCAATATAAAAGCAGAACCTTTTCTGTATCCCTGAAACGGAGGAACCAGTATGGCTGAGAAGAACGAATACTTCACGCAGAAGCTCGAAAACGGGACGCTGCAGATCTCGGAAGACGTCGTCGCGTCCGTTGCGGCTGCCGTTCTTGAGGTAGAGGGTGTTTGCGGCCTGTCCAGCAGCATCAGCACTGACATCGCCGAGATGCTCGGCATGAAGACGCTGGCCCGCGGCGTCCGCCTGACGCCGATCAAAGACGGCTCCGTCACGATCGAATGCGATGTCGTCGCCAAGTTCGGCCAGAGCGTCTTTTCGCTGGCCAAGACCGTGCAGGACGCCGTCAAGACGAGCGTGGAGTCGATCACCGGTCTTGCCGTCGCACAGGTCAACGTCAACATCTGCGGCATCGCCATGCCGAAGGAACTGAAAAAATAAGCCAAAAAGCAAACCCTTTGCTTGCGTAAAGGGTTTCTTTTTTGGAACTACGGAAGAAAGAGCAGCAAGGAGAAACATATGACCAGATCGAACGCCAGAGAGATCGCGTGCCATCTCGTCTTCGAGATGAATTTCAACAATATCACCGCCGGCGAAGCGCTGCAGACGCTCATGGACGACGGCTATTACCCGACGCTCAAGACCGAGACGGACATCTATGCGGAAAAGCCAGACGGCAAGCAGCTTGAATACCTGACCAGCGTCGTGCAGGGCGTGCAGGCCAAACGTGAGGAGCTGGAGGGCTACATCTCCAAATACTCCGTCGGCTGGAGCCTCGGGCGCATCGCCAGAATGGCCGTGGCCATCATGGAGGTCTGCATGTACGAGGCGCTGTATATCGACGACGCGCCGGTGAGCGCTGCGATCAACGAGGCGGTCGAGCTCACGCGCAAGTATGAGAACGAGGACGTCGTGTCCTTTGTCAACGGGATCCTCGGCGGCTTTGCCCGCCAGATGGAGCAGCCATGCTGACGCTTGGCTTTGATACGAGCAACTATACCACTTCGGTGGCGGCTTTCGACGGCGTGGGCGGCAGGAACTGCTCACGCCTTTTGGACGTGAAGCCGGGAGAGCTGGGGCTGCGGCAGTCTGACGCGCTGTTTGCGCATGTCAAGCGGCTGCCGGAGCTGGTGCAGGCACTCTGCGCGTCGGTAGAGCTGAAAGACATCACGGCCATCGGCGTCAGCACGCGGCCGCGGGCCGTCGAAGGTTCGTATATGCCGTGCTTTCTGGCCGGCTGGTCGCAGGCGAGCTGCCTCGCGCAGATCCTCGGCGTGCCGCTGTACGAGTTTTCTCACCAGCAGGGGCATATCGCGGCGAGTCTGTGGTCGGCCGGGCGGCTCGATCTGATGCAGGTGCCGCATCTGGCCTGGCATCTGTCCGGCGGCACGACGGAGCTGCTGCTCGTCGAGCCGGACGGGAAGAATGTGAAGGCGGAAAAGCTCGGCGGAACCAGCGATATCTCTGCCGGTCAGCTCATCGACCGCACCGGCAAGCTCCTCGGCCTGCCGTTCCCGGCCGGAAAATCCGTTGACGCGCTGAGCCGGGGATCGGACTGTAGGGACCGCTACCGCGTGAAGCTGCACGGGCTGGAATTCTCGTTTTCCGGGATCCAGAACAAGGCGGAAGCCTTTTATGCGGCAACGAACAGCCCCGCCGATACGGCGAGATTCGTCATGAACTGCATCGTGACCTGCATTGCGGACGCGACGCGGGCCGCGTTGGCGGAAAAGCCCGGTCTGCCGGTCGTATTCTCCGGCGGCGTGGCCTCCAATTCCATGCTGCGCGAGCGGATGCGGGAGTTTTTGCCCGTCTTCGCCGAGCCGCAGTATTCCACCGACAACGCCATGGGCATCGCCGTGCTGACGGCCCTGCAGGAGGGACTGTAATGGAGCAGAACATCATTGCCGTCTCGCAGGTCAACGAATATATCAAATTTCTGCTCGACCGCGACGAGCTGCTCGGCAATATCTGCGTGCGCGGCGAGCTCAGCAACTATAAAGTCTATCCGTCCGGCCATCATTATTTTACGCTCAAGGACGCGGAGGGCGCGCTGCGCTGCGTCATGTTCCGCTCGAGCGCGCAGCGCCTGCGCTTCCGGCCGGAAAACGGGATGCAGGTGATCGCCTCCGGCCGCGTGACGGTCTTCCCGCGCGACGGCGCGTACCAGCTCTACTGCAATACGCTCACAGCCGACGGCGCGGGCGATCTCTACGTTGCGTTCGAACAGCTGAAGGAAAAGCTGGCCAAGGAGGGTCTTTTTGATCCCGCGCATAAGAAGCCGATCCCCAAATATCCGCATACCATCGCCATCATCACCTCCGCCGCCGGTGCGGCGATCATGGATATGCTCCGCATTCTCGGCAAGCGGTATCCGCTGACCAAGGTCAAGCTCCTGCCTGTACGCGTGCAGGGCGCGGAGGCCCCGGCGGAGATCGCGGGCGCGATCCGCTATGCCAACCGCTATCAGGTCGCGGACCTCATCATTACCGGCCGCGGCGGCGGCTCGATGGAGGATCTCTGGGCGTTCAACGACGAGCGCGTGGCCCGGGCCATTTATGATTCCGAGATCCCGGTCATTTCCGCCGTCGGGCACGAGCCGGACGTGACGATTGCCGACTACGTCGCCGATCTTCGCGCCGCGACGCCCAGCAACGCGGCGGAGCTTGCCGTGCCGGACCGGCAGGAGCTGCAGAAAAAGCTGCAGATGATGCAGGCTTCCATGCAGCAGAGCGTGCAGAAAAGCGTGAAGCTCGGCCGCCAGCGGCTTTCCGCGCTGGCAGAAAAGCGCGTGCTGCAAAGCCCGCTCAACTATCTGGAGGATCGCCGGGTCCTGCTCGATTTTCTTTCGACCCGTCTGCAGGCGGCGGAGCAGAAGACGCTGCATGAAAGCAAGCAGCGCTTTGTCCGCCTGACGGCTGCGCTTGACGCGATGAGCCCGCTGAAGGTCCTCTCCCGCGGCTACAGCATGGTGACGAACGAGGCGGGAGCGGTGATCAGCCGCGTGGCGGACGTCCGCGAGGACGAGACGATCCGCGTCAGCTTCAGCAGCGGCAGCCTGACGGCCCGCGTGGAACAAATACAGGAGGATGCGACATGAGTGCAAAATCGAAGACCTTTGAAGCCTCGATGGAGCGGCTGGAGACGATCGTCCGGCAGCTCGAGCAGGGCAACGTCCCGCTGGAAGAATCCCTGAAGCTCTTTCAGGAGGGGACGGCGCTTGTCCAGTCCTGTACAAAGCTGCTGGACGGCGCGGAAACCGAGATCGTGAAACTGATGAAAACCGCCGACGGTACGCCGGCAGAAACGGAGTATGTACGCGATGAGTGAATTTCGGGACCAGATTGCGCAGTATCGTGCTGCCATCGAAGAATTTCTGCAGGGGCAGTTTTGTGAGGATCTGCCGCAGAAGCGGCTGTTTGACGCCATGCGCTACAGTCTGCTTGCCGGCGGCAAGCGGATCCGCCCGGTGCTGACGCTGGAATTCTGCCGGATCTGCGGCGGCGACTGGCGCGGCGCGCTGCCGTTCGCCTGTGCGCTGGAGATGATCCACACCTACAGCCTGATCCATGACGATCTGCCGTGCATGGACAATGACGACTACCGCCGCGGACGGCTCACGAACCACAAGGTCTTCGGCGAAGCGCTGGCCGTGCTGGCCGGCGACGGTCTGCTCACCGCCGCGTTTGAGACCGCCGCGTCCGCAGCCACCGACCCGGCTGTAACGGTCAAGGCCATCCGCATCCTGGCGGAGCAGGCGGGCGAGCTCGGCATGGTCGGCGGTCAGGTCCTTGACATGGACGCCGAGGAGCAGGAGCTCACCGAGCAGGGCATCTACGATATCCAGTGCCGCAAGACGGGCGCACTCATCCAGGCGGCCTGTCAGATCGGCGTCGTCGCCGCGAGCGGCACGCAGCAGCAGCTCGACGCCGCGAAGACCTACGCGCAGAACCTCGGCCTGGCCTTCCAGATCCGCGACGATATGCTCGACGTCCTCGGCGACGCGGCCAAGCTCGGCAAGGCGACCCACGTCGATGAAAACAAGAACACCTTCGTCCGCCTGTACGGCATCGGCGCGTGCTCGAAGATGATCGAGTCCAAGACGAAGACCGCCATCGACGCGCTCGGCTGCTTTGAAAATTCCGACTTCCTCGTCGAAATGGCACGGCAGCTGGCCCTGCGTGAATACTGATGCATTCGGCAGGGGCGAACGTTGCCTCTGTAACAGAAAGTTTATGAATAACCGCTTGTATATACACTTGTAATATGCTATACTGAACCTGCGATGGCGCAGTATCCTAGTCAGCCTTGCCGGTTGCGAGGAAGGGCCTAAAAATCCTTTGTTTGGCATACCTGTGAACCCCGTGGTGTCTGCTTCTTACGCCCAGTCTGGGGTGGATGCTGTGGGAAGGCGATTGCGCCTGCGGCGGACGGGCTATCTCCAATGGCATGGAGAAGATGACCCGGTCGCTGTGGAGACTGGATATTGTGCAGCGGCGAACTCCCTTCGTGGTATCCGACCGTTGTACGATACCGGATATGAACCTGCATTGCGGTGCTAACCGGCTTTATGCCGTGAACGCTGTGTGCAGAGTAGCCTGCCTTGCGTGGGCCGGCCGGGAAAGGGAAGCTGATGCGCCGAGCGCTCATGGCCTTGAGCACAGGCGATATTCCCTTGAAAGACGGTCTGCAAAAGAGGATAAGAGCCGGAAAAAGCTGTGGTGGAAATCACCTAGGCTGTCGAAAGGGCTTTTATGGGATTGCGGTACGGACTAAGTGGCAATCGGGTAGTGGTCATGGTGACAGACCAACGCGAGCATGAAAGGGGAACCACCTCCATCGGCGACGAGAGGATGCTCCCGGGGAAAACAAACCCGACCTAAGCCGTAAGATTAACCATAAGAGCTGCCATTGCACCTTGTAAATCCTGATGAAATGCCGCGGGTGCGGCATTTTGTCAGCATTTACTTTTTTTCTGGATCTGCGTGCTAAATAGTTAACATAATCTTGGAGGCTGCCTTGGCTGCTGCAAAAAAGAAAAAGACCGGGAGATCTGCCCGGCCGGATTTTAGATGGATCGCACTGATCTTTCTTGTGACGGTCCTGATCTCCGCACTCATGAGCTTCGTATCGTCCAACTTGCTGGAGGGTGCGGGGCTGATCCTGTCATTTGTGGTCCTGATCTGCATCGTACTGACAGGTATTCTGTTTGATATCATCGGCGTCGCCGTCACGGCGGCGGATGAGGTCCCGTTCCATGCGATGGCCTCGCGCAAGGTCCCGGAGGCAGAGGATGCGCTGCGGCTCATCCGCAACGCCGGGCGGGTCTCGTCGTTCTGCAACGACGTGATCGGCGACATCTGCGGCGTCATCTCCGGCTCCGCTGCGGCGGTCATCTCCGCACGCGTGCTGCTGCTCAGCAAAAGCGGCTCGGAGATCTTCATTACGCTGCTGCTGTCCGCCGTCGTCTCCGGAGTGACCGTCGGCGGGAAGGCCTGCGGAAAATCCCTCGCCATGAATTCCAGCACCGCCGTCGTGCGCACGGCTGCGAAGGTCCTCTGCTTCTTCCGGACACTTCCGCAGCGATTAGAGAAAAAAAGCGCAAAAAAATGAGGTTCTCATGCTGTTAGATACCATCCACTCAAGAGAAGATCTGCTCGCCGTGCCGGAGCAGCAGCTGCCGGCCCTGTGTGAGGAGATCCGGCAGTTTCTGGTGCAGAACGTCAGCCGGACCGGCGGCCATCTGGCCTCCAACCTCGGCATCGTGGAGACGACGGTCGCCATCCACCGCGTATTCGATACCAGCCGCGACCGGCTGGTGTTTGACGTCGGCCACCAGTGCTACGTCCATAAGATGCTGACCGGCCGCATGGACCGGTTCGATACGCTCCGCCAGCAGGGCGGGCTTTCCGGCTTCCCGAAGCCGTGCGAGAGCGTGCACGACGCGTTTATCGCCGGGCATGCGTCGAACGCGGTCTCCGTCGCGCTCGGCATGGCCCGCGCAAGGACGCTCGAGGGCGAAGACTATCATGTGCTGGCCCTGATGGGCGACGGCGCGCTGACCGGCGGCCTGGCCTACGAGGGCTTCAACAACGCCGGGGCCAGCCGCGAGCCGATGATCGTGCTGCTCAATGACAACGGCATGTCTATCACGCCGAACGTCGGCGCGATCTCCCGCTACCTTGCCCAGGCGCGGCTGCGGCCGCGGTATCTCGACTTCAAGCTCCGCTACCGGACGCTGACCGCGAAGAGCGGCTTCGGCCAGAAGCTCTATGCGCTGACGCACAAGATCAAGGAACGAATGCGCCGGAGCCTGCTCGGTACGACGCTGTTTGAAAACCTGGGCTTTACCTATCTCGGGCCGGTCGACGGCCACGATGTTTCCAAAATCGAGACACTTCTGCGCACGGCGGCTGCGCTGCGCGAGCCGGTCCTGATCCACCTGATCACCCGGAAGGGCAAGGGCTACGAGCCCGCAGAAAAGACGCCGCAGGATTTCCACGGCATCGGCCGCTTCGACCCCGATACCGGGATGCCTGCCGTCTCTGCCGCGCCGACGTTTTCCGATATCTTCGGGCAGGAGCTCTGCCGGATGGCGGCCAGCGACCAGACGGTCTGCGCCATCACGGCTGCCATGCAGCACGGCACGGGGCTCGACCCGTTTGCTTCCGATTTCCCCGCACGCTTTTTTGACGTCGGCATCGCCGAGGGGCATGCGGTCTGCATGGCCGCTGGCCTTGCCAAGCAGGGGATGAAGCCGGTCGCCGCGCTATATTCCACGTTTTTGCAGCGTGCGTATGATATGCTGCTGCACGATGTCGCCCTGCAGCAGCTGCACGTCGTGCTGGCGGTCGACCGCTGCGGAATCGTCGGCGAAGACGGCGAGACCCACCAGGGCATGTTTGACGTCGGCTATCTGCGGCAGGTGCCTGGGCTGAAGATTTTCAGCCCGGCCAGCTTCGCAGAGCTGCGCGAGGATCTGCACGCGGCGCTCTACGCCTGTACCGGTCCGGCGGCCATCCGCTCCCCGCGCGGCGGGGAGGGGAGCTATACGGCTGCGGCTGCCGGCACGCTTCTGCGCGAGGGCTACAGCTGCACCGTCATCTGCTACGGCACGATGATCAACGCTGTGCTCGCCGCCGCTGATACGCTGCAGGCCGCGGGCTACCGGCCGGAGATCCTCAAGCTGCGGACCATTTCCCCGGTCGACTGGGCCGCGATCGAAGCCTCGGCCCGGAAGACCCGGCGCGTATTCGTATTGGAAGAGACGTCAGATCGCGAATGTCTGGCGGACGAGATCTTCGCGCACCTGATCGAGGCCGGGATCCCGGCGGTGTGCCGCAAGCGCAATCTCGGCCGGAGATTCGTCCCGCACGGCGCGCCGGCGGCGCTGCTTGCCGCAGCCGGACTCGACGCGGATTCCATCACAACGATGATGCAGGAGGAGCTTTCCCGATGAAGCATAAGGAACGGCTGGATGTGCTGCTGGTCGCGCGCAATCTGGCGGAATCGAGAAGCAAGGCGCAGGCCATGATCATGGCTGGCGAGGTTTATGTAAACGAGCAGAAGGCTGACAAGGCCGGGCTCGAGGTCAATATCGACGAGGATCCGGTGATTGAGGTCCGCGGCAGCGCCTGTCCGTACGTCAGCCGCGGCGGACTGAAGCTGGAAAAGGCGCTGCGCGATTTCGGCGTCGACCCGACCGGCTTCGTCTGCAGCGACTCCGGCGCATCGACCGGCGGCTTTACCGACTGCCTGCTGCAGCAGGGGGCCAGCAAGGTCTTCGCCATCGACGTCGGCTACGGCCAGCTGGCGTGGAAGATCCGGTCCGACCCCCGCGTCGTCGTGATGGAGCGGACCAACATCCGCTATGTCACGCCGGAGGATCTCGGTGAGCCGCTGGATCTGTCGGTGGTGGACGTGTCGTTCATCTCGCTGAAGATCGTCCTTCCGGCCATCCAGAAGCTGCTCAAGCCCACCGGACAGGTGCTGTGCCTCATCAAGCCGCAGTTTGAGGCCGGAAAAGAGAACGTCGGGAAGAAGGGCGTCGTGCGTGACCCGGCCGTCCACGCGGATGTGCTGCAAAACTTCCTCGCGCTGGCCGATTCCCTGCATTTTACCGTCCGGAACCTGACGTTTTCTCCGGTCAAGGGCCCGGAGGGCAATATCGAATTCCTCGCGCATCTTTCCATGCAGCCGGGACAAGCACAGATCCCGGACGTCGCCGCGCTCGTCGCGCAGGCGCATGAGACACTGAAGGGGTAACCGCACCATGAAGATCGTCGTTTCGCCGAATCCCTATCGGGACAAACAATTCAAACACGCCCGGCAGGCCTGCCAGATCCTGAAGGAGGCGGGCGCTGAGGTCTCGCTCTGCCTGCCGTTCGATGTGGACCGGAGCTTTGAGATCCCGTCGGACCTCCGCTTCCGCGAGATCCAGAAGGAGATCCGGACCGCGGATATGCTCATCTGCTTCGGCGGCGACGGGACGATCCTGCATTCTTCAAAGATTGCCACCGAGCATGGCCTCCCCATCCTCGGCGTCAATATCGGCACGATGGGCTTCATCGCCGAGCTCGAGGCTTCGGAAATGGAGCTGCTGCGCAAGATCCCGCAGGGGGATTACACCGTGGAGCCGCGGACGATGCTGGACGTCAGCGTGGTCAGCGGCAAGCAGACGCTGTTCCATGAGACGGCGCTCAACGACGCGGTCATCACTAAGGGCGCCATCGCCCGCGTGGTGCAGCTCTCCATCACCTGCGATGGGGTGGAGGCCACCAGCTTCTCCGGCGACGGCGTGATCCTCTGTACACCGACCGGGTCGACGGCTTATTCCATGTCCGCCGGCGGGCCGATCGTCGAGCCGTCCGCAAAGAACTTCCTGATCACGCCCATCTGCGCGCATGCCATGCTGGCCAAGAGCATCGTCGTCGCACCGGACCGCGTGATCGCAGTCCGGGTCGGCAAGGTCGGGCGGCACAACGCCTTCCTCTCTGTCGACGGCGGACGGGCCTTCCGGCTGAACGTCGGCGACGAGATCGTGGTAAAAAGCTCGCAGAAGGTCACCCGGCTGGTCCGGCTGAAGGATATCAGCTTTTTCGAGATCCTGAACAAGAAATTCATTGAAAAAATGAGGTAAGCCCCTATGAAATCAAAACGTCAGGAAAAAATTCTGGAGCTCATCCATGACCACAGCGTGCAGACGCAGGAGCAGCTGCTCGCGGAGCTGAACGACGCGGGCTTCCGGACTACGCAGGCGACGATCTCCCGCGATATCAAGCAGCTGCGCATCATCAAGGAGCTCGGACCGGACGGTGTCTACCGCTATTCCACCACGCCGAAGCCCGTGGAGCATACGTTCTCGGCCAAGCTGAATCTCATCTTCCGGCAGTGCATTACCAGCGTGGATTACGCCCAGAACATGATCGTCATCAAGACCATGCCGGGTCTTGCCAACGGCGCGGCCGCCGCGATCGACAAGCTGAACATCCCGGAGATGCTCGGCACGCTCGCCGGTGACGATACCTGCTTCGTTGTTTTGAAGGATACGCAGTCGGCGGCCAGCCTCTGCGCCGAGATCCGGGAGCAGATCGTCCACTGACGCCGCTGCCCGGACAGAACAGGAGGGAAACCGATGCTTTCTACCCTGCACATCGAAAATATTGCCGTCATTGAACAGGCAGAGATCTCTTTTGACCGCGGCTTCAATGTCCTCACCGGCGAGACCGGCGCGGGCAAGTCGATCGTCATTGACGCGATCTCTGCCATTTTGGGTGAACGGGCCTCCCGCGAGATGATCCGCACCGGCGCGCAGAAGGCGTTTGTCAGCGCCATCTTTACCGGCGTGCCGGAGCTGCCGTGGTTTGTGGAGAATCAGGTCCCGTATGAGCCGGAGCTCGGCATCTCCCGCGAGATCTTCGCCGACGGAAAGAACAGCTGCCGCGTGGGCGGCAAGCCCGTCACGGTCTCCACGCTCCGCAGGCTCGGCGTCCAGCTCATCCAGATCCACGGGCAGAACGACTCCCAGCAGCTGTTTGACGAGGCGACGCATATCGGGTATCTGGATCTGTTTGCGCACGACGAGGCGCTGCTGGAAAGCTACCGGCAGGCCTATGACAAGGTCAGCGCCGTCCGGCAGGAGATCCGTCGGCTGTCGATGGACGAGTCAGAGAAGCTGCGGCTGGTCGAGACGCTGAAATTCCAGATTGACGAGATCGAGCGCGCAGAGCTGCAGCCCGGCGAGGAAGAGGAGCTGCTCGAACGCCGGAAGGTCCTGCAGAACGCAGAAAAGCTGACCGACGCGATCGAATCGGCCGTGGCCGCGCTCTACGGCGACGAATCCTCTGACGGTGCGTCCGCCATGATCGCCAACGCCGCGCACGCGCTGGAAAAGGTCAGCCGCGTGTCCGACGAGATGCGCGCGCTCAGCGGCAAGCTCAACGACCTCATGTACACCGCGCAGGACATCGCCGACGAGCTGCGCGACAAAAAAGACGATCTGACCTACTCCGCGGACGAGCTCGAGCAGATCGAAGAGCGGCTCGATACGCTCCATAAGCTCAAGCGCAAATACGGCGGCAGCGTGGAGGATGTTCTGGCATTTCTGGAAAAAGCGAAACGGCAGCTCGACGAGGTGGAATTCGCCACCGACCGCATCGAGCAGCTGCAGAAAAAGCTCTCCGGCCTGCAGAAAACGCTGCTGGGGCAGGGCACGGCACTGACCGAAGCCCGCAAAGCGGCCGCGCAGCGCCTGCAGCGTGAGATATCCTCCGAGCTCATGCAGCTCGATATGCCGAAGATCCGCTTCGTCTGCGAGTTTTCGGAGCAGACGCCGCAGGAAAACGGCCTGGACGCCGTCCGCTTCCTGATGTCCGCCAACGTCGGCGAGGCGCTGCGGCCGCTGTCGAAGGTCGCCTCCGGCGGCGAGCTGGCGCGCATCATGCTGGCAATGAAAAACGTGCTGGCGGCGGAGGATTCCGTCGGAACCATGATCTTCGACGAGGTCGACGCGGGCGTCAGCGGCCGCGCGGCACAGAAGGTCGCGTATAAGCTCTGGACGGTCGCAAAGGGCCGTCAGGTCCTGTGCGTGACGCATCTGCCGCAGATCGCGGCCATGGCCGACACGGAATTCACAGTCGAAAAACGCGTGGAAAATGAACGGACGTACACAAGCGTCCTGCGGCTGGACGCAGCTGGGCGCAGGCAGGAGCTGGCCCGCCTCATTGGCGGCAGCATGATCACCGAAACGACGCTGGCCGGCGCGGCAGAGCTGCTGCGCCTGGCGGAACAGACAAAGAAGGGAGCCTCACATGAAAGCACGTAATATCCTGTTTCTGATCCTTGCGTCGCTGCTGCTCTGCACGGCGGTCAGCGCGGCGGAGTACACCGATGTATCTGACGCGCATTGGGCGTATAAGCAGATCAATTATCTTGATGCAGAAATCACCGGGTACCCGGACGGTACATACAAGCCGGAAAATACGGTCACGCGCGCGGAATTCCTCACGCTTTTTGCCCGCATCGCGTTCCCGGAAGAGTGGAAGCAGGCGGAGAGCGACGACTGGTGGAAGGCTGCCTATTCGGTCTGCATCGCGCATGATCTTCTGGACGGGATCAACGGCGGACGGGTGAATGCCATGCCGCGCGGCGAGATCGCTGCGCTTCTCGACCGGTTCTGCTCCGGCTGGGGCGGCGTGCATGAACGCGCAGACGCCGCGATTCAGCACACTATCAACTGGAAGGAGCAGCGCATGGAGTCCCCGGAGTGGCAGCCGCTGTTTCCTGATGCTGCGGAGTATGGAAACAGCGTGCTCATCAGTGCCAATCAGGGGCTTCTGACCGGCTATCCGGATGGCAGCTTTAAGCCTGAGAAGGGCGTCACCCGGGCGGAGGCCGCGGCCATCCTTGCCCGGCTTAAGGCGCAGCTGGCGCTGCGGGAAAAGGGCTGTGAATACGTCTGCACGGTCGGCGATTATTGGCTGATGCAGTACCCGGCCTCCGGCTCTGTCGGCCTTGCGCTGTATGAGCCGCTTACCGGCAAGCTGGTTCAGACGGTCGGCCTTTGGAAAGCAGCGCAGGGAGTCAACGGCTATGTCGCGTTCGACCGTCTGCTGAGCGGCTCCGACGGTATATATGTCTGGGGACGCGCGGGTCTCTATAAGCGCAGCGGCAATACGCTCGAGCAGATCGTGGCCGAGCCTGTGCTGGATTTCTGCTGGTACGGGGACAATACGCTCTATTATCTGAGCTGGGACGATACCAAGCCGATACCGGCATATGTTTACGCGGCTGTATATTCCCCCTGCGCCTCGAGAGTGATGAAGCTGGAAAACCCGGGACAGAATGCCGTGCGCTCCATCCTTGCCGAACGCGACGAGAGCAGTCCAACGCAGAATCTGACCGATATCTATGCGGAATACGGAACGCTATATGTTGCAGGCTCGTACTGCATGGGCATTGCGGATCTGCACGCTGCGCTCTACGAGGTCAAAGACGGAACACTTGTCGCACTGTTTGGCGAATATTGATTGACAAATCGGAACAAATCCGCTATACTGCATCTGTAATACAGTTACAGTGACGAAGGGAAGAAGTACCCTGACAGGTCCCGTCTCCAGAGAGCTTTCGGTCGGTGCAAGAAAGCAGACGACGTCAGGCGAATACATCCCGGAGCTGCCCTCTGAAACGCAGGACACTGCGCAGTAGGGGTGTGTCGGGTGCGCCCGTTATCGCGCAGGGGCGTATTGGCGCTCCGTAAGGCCGTTTCCGCAAGGGATCGGCGAACCAGAGGTGGTACCGCGAATATTCGCCCTCTGCTCGCAAAGAGCAGAGGGCGTTTCTGACAGAAGGGAGCCTTTTATGCGCCAGAAAACCTGCTCCGCCTGCGGCGGCAAGATGC
>ERZ779861.2529-NODE-2529-length-17213-cov-3.553386_pt1 | contig 17213 bp, 19 predicted proteins | sample MGYA00511558_ERZ779861 | MGnify/ENA primary metagenome ERZ779861 (study PRJEB29588, sample SAMEA2163432) | human gut metagenome | biome: human gut; feature: human-associated habitat; material: faeces | place: Denmark | collected 2008/2010 ...
CATATATGTATATCCTGCCTTCCGTTTATCCTGCATATCTGCAATACTGATTATTTCTGTTACTGTTACATTCTCCCTTGATCCGCTTGAAATACTCTTCTAAATTGAATGAATATGACCTACTCTGTAAGCAAGTACATTTCCCTCTTTTTAATACTGTTGTCTCTGCTATAACAACATTATTTGTCAAGGTTAAATTCCCTCTGATAATACTTTCCAATGATTTCCGTAAATCTCTGTATGAGCTGTCAAGATAATATTTCTTTCCGTTGTTTCCCTCATTGACAAAATATACAATTCTGTATGTGAAGCAATCCTCAATCATATTATTAGCAAGGCAACCTCTGTCTATATCCATTAAAATATCTGATACTGTATTCATATGCTTTACCTCAACTTCTCTTATATCAGGGAGGTTTGCCCTCCCCTTTTTTGCCTTATGCTACTTTCTTAATCTCTGTGAAATACTGATTGATAAGTGCTGTAAGATAATCAAGTTTTCCGTGTACTGTTCCGCTATCCCTTGTAGAACGGTCTACATCTAATTCAACCCATGTCTTTCCGTTGATTTCTGTATTTTTACCTTCTGCAATTAACCAATGTAAGAACTCCCCAAATTCTTTATCTTCCCTCCCTAACTTTGTAAATGCCCTAAATGCTGCCACAAAGATATATGCACTCTTTCTATTGAACAGTTCCCTTATCTCGCTTGTGATTTCCGTTGATTCTACTAACCTTGTGAGTAAATCATCAAGATTTTCAAAATCAAGAATGGTTGCATTTTCATTTAACCACTTGAAGCCTATCTTTGTATCTTTTCTGTACTGATTAGGGTATTCAGATAAGATAACCATATCTCCGATAGCTCTTTCAAAAGTTCCGTTTATTCTGTCTTTGTTATTGCAAGAGTACATATCTTTGAAAAATCTGTTTTCCGCAATTTCTCTTATCTCCCTTGCAAACGCATCAATATATGTAAAAGCACGTTGCGCCTGGTTCATCGGCTTGCAGTTATTCAGTTTACGTACCAGTTTTGAAATTTGCGTTGTGTCGCAATTCTGATGAATTACAACTTCTAACTGATAGCCATTGAATACCTCTTTCAATTCTTCTGGTAACTGCTCGTATGTCTTGTTACGAATGTCAAAATCTACATTCTCCCATACAATTTCGCCCTGCTCGTCTCGCTTTATATTTCCATCTTCATCGGTTGCCTTTGTCTGATAAGTAACCATATATTCATCAAGATTCTTTGTGATTTTTGCGTTTCCATATCTGAATAATGATAATGTGCTACTTCTCTGCAATCCGTCAATTATCCATTGTCTTGTAATTCCGTTTGCTGTTGTTTCCTCACCTAAAATAATAGGTGGGATATAATCATCTGTCAGAACCGATGCAATCAGTTCATTTACCATATTCGGATTCCATTGTCCTGATAATCTCTGACATTCCTGATCCGTTCTGATTTTTTCTGCCTTCATGTCCTTTAAATACTGCTCTAATGTGTATGTCTGCTTTCTGATATTCTTCATAGTGATTACCTCCTAAAATAAAATCTTTACATTTTCAAAACTTCTCATTATCTTCATATTTTCAGCATATTCAGTTGATGAAATTTCTAAAATCTGCCGTATGTCTTTAGGTGTGTACCCATCAATCAAAAGGTTTAATATATTTACCTGCTGATTAGAAAGTTTTGAAATGTACTGTTGTACCTTGTCTTGAAATTGTTCGTTGTTGTTTTTGGTTACTTCCTCAAATGTGTCAAAATCGGATGCTATAAAATCCAGTAGACTACATTCTTCTTCACTGCCATTAGTTGTGTCTAATGAAGTTGTTAATTGATTGATAACTCGTTTTTCTCTGTGTCTGTCTCTTATCTCTGTCTTAAATCTTTTCTTTAAACAATTACAAAGAAAAGTATTAAAACTTGCTCCTTTATCGGTGCTATAAGAGTTGTAACACTGCCACAATGTCATATTTGCAATGCTGTAAAAATCGTCATAGTCTGCTTCTGTCAATGGCTCGTTAAGCCTCAAAAAGATTGACTTTGATAACTTTTTTAGCAGTCGCATATTATCTTTACAATATGGCTCTAATACTGTTAAATCTGCACTTGTCATTGTCTCACCTTCTTTCTTGTTATAATGTGGCATTACTGCCGATAGGCAAGTTATAATTGAATACCACGGCTTGACCGCTCGCCTCGTTGTGCTTATTTGTCTGCTTTCTTTTTATCCTCGTACCACGTTTTCATGCTTGCACCTCCTCAAATACTCCGCTTCTCAACATATCTGTAAACCAACACTCAAAGTCTGGATATTCTGCTTTGTCTGCTAAATCTCTATAGACTTCATGCATCTGTTTTTCTGTAAAAATTCTTCCTTGTAATGGCTCTTCATAGGTTATATATTTTTTCATTGTCAATCACTCCTATTCTTTAGGGTATTGGGTGGATTTTTCCACCCTTGCCCTGCTAATTGCTTGTTGTTAGTTGATTCTTAAAGACTGATACCTACTAACTTTACTAACCTTTTCATAATCATCTTTACTAAGTAATTTCTTTACTTCATCTTTGTTGACTGTTTCACGCTCAACATTTGAAAGAGTAGCTTTGAAAATGTTACCGATAAATCTACGGATTGGCTTGCCCTTGTTATCAACTGCTTCACATTCTTCTGTTTCATTAAGAAACTCCATAACCTTTGAATTTAAAGTTGTGATATTGTCCTCTGCTTCTTCCTTGATTCTTTTCCACTCTTGAATTTGCTCCATTGCTTCATTCATTTCTTTAACCGTCATACACATAATGACTACCTCCTTAATGATGAAATTATTTTGTTGTTGTACCGCTTCGGTATGGGTACATATTAGCATAGTTATGGGTACATATCAATATGCAAACTGCACAAATATGGGTACATAATTTTGTGCAAATTTATGGGTACATATTTCTTGACTTTTGATATGTACCCATATTATAATTATATCAACAACAAAACATTATCAATTTTTTAAAGGAGGTTTTCATATGAGTAAAAATGTATATGAAATGGTTACAAATCGAATAATAGAACAGTTAGAAAGTGGAGTTATCCCATGGGAAAAGCCTTGGACTGGTGTAAGAGATGGAGCATACAACAGAGTAAGTAAAAAGAGTTATTCAATACTTAATCAGATGTTACTAAAATATAAAGGTGAGTATGCAACCTTTAAGCAGTGGCAAGAGTTAGGCGGTCACATCCGCAAGGGTGAAAAATCAGAAATAATTGTATTTTGGAAGATATACCCTATTGAAGAAGTACAAGAGGATGGAACAAAGACAATTAAGAATATACCACTATTAAAATATATAAATGTGTTTCATATTTCACAAGTTGACGGAGTAGAACCATTAAAGAAAGAAGAACTTCACGACATAGAGCCAATAGAAAAGGCTGAAAAGATTTTAACAGACTACTGGAATAGAGAACATATAACAGTTGAACATATAAAAGGGAATAAGGCTTTTTATAGTCCTATGCTTGACATGATACAGTTACCATTGTTTGAACAGTTCAAACAGTCAGAAGAATATTATAGTACAGCTTTTCATGAGTCAGTACATAGCACAATGAAAGAAAGCAGATGTAACAGAGCAGAAGAAAGAAAAAATAAACTTGTGGCTTTCGGCTCTGAGGAATACAGCAAAGAAGAACTTGTAGCAGAAATTGGAAGTGCTAACTTGATGAACATAATAGGAATTGAAACAAAGAAAAGCTTCAGAAATTCAACCGCATATATACAAAGTTGGTTAAGAGTTTTAAGAAATGACAACAAGTTTATTGTATCGGCAAGCAGTAAAGCAGAGAAAGCAGTTGAATATATTTTGAATGAAGCATAACAAAGAGAACACAGAAAGATATAATAAAAGGGTGTAGCCGATGAAGTTACATCCTTATTTTTTATACTGTTTTATTGATATATTTTATTGCATTTAATTCCTGCTCTTTTAGTAGGATATAGTGTGTCTAGGGTATCAAAAACCAAAAAAGAGAATTGTTTTTCTCCACCGCCCTGTAGTTGGTTGTTCCACAGACCGACTGCTGATTTTTACCTCTCCGATATTTTTTACCCTCATATCTTTAGAGAAAATCAATCAAAATCGCACCAAATCCGCTTCAAAATGCATCATAGGTAAACTTAATCAGCTACGCAATTACAAAGCCGATTTGACCTCAAAATCACTTATTTTCACTAAGGATAATAGCATATAACACAGGGGAGGGGGTACGCTTAAACTATGCCATATTAAGTACCTAACAGCAGCAGGCGTGCCCATAAAATTACTCTTCCGTTTTCTTAAACGTCCAATATTTATCCTTAATCAAATACTCTCCGTCCTCGTAAACAACATTATATCTGGACTTCTTCGTATCACCTTTATATTCATAATAAAAATATCCCTTTTCCGGAACTAACACTATTTTTGATGGATCATCGACTTTATCTCCATTGCTCAAATATGCACTGTCGTTATCAATGGTGAAAACAAAATCATATTCAGAATCACCCGTTCTCCATATACCATTTATTACTTCTGACATTTCATCCTTGCTCTGGAACTTAGCATTTTTATTGGATATTACCATAATCAAAATACATAAAAATAAGATTAAGGTCATCACAAAAAATGATATAATGATTGCCTTTTTATTTTTCATTCACTGACACCTCCTCTACCATTCACTTCCACATGAATTACAATGCCACTGCTTTTTAATCTTTTGTGAAAATTTATGCATTCATCAAATTTATCTTACACTTGGGGCAATGTTTATTCATATCATTTCACCTATTGTACTTACTCAAAATATACTTTATATAGCTCAACTATATCCCCTATTATGATTTCTGGATTATTTAATATTTTATCCAAACATTGTACATCATTATATATCCTTTTCCCTATTGCAAATTGTTCATATTCATTTATTTTATTAAAACAATCTTCAAAGTAATTTGGTTCTGTCTCCTCAAAAAATGAAAGATATGCCAATAGATATGAATATGCTTTAATAAGATTATCAAACATAAAAGAGTCCATTTTATCCTCAACCATTTTCTGTGAATCTTTCTTTGCAATTTCTAAAATCATAATAATAGTATCTATTTTGTCTTCAATTTCTTCCCTTAAGGTTATATTACCTTTTTCCCCACATATGGCTTCATCTAATACAACTGATTTATTCCTGCACCTTTCTATAATCTCTATTCTTGTAGCATTATATTCCGAATATGTATTCATTAAAAAAATAGAATTATCGTCTCCAACAAAGTTATATGCATCACTAATGTGTGTAAATTCATGAAACAATACAGCTTTAATATATTGTTCTGAACAAAGCTTAAATTTAGGACTTATATACAATGTAACATCCGATTCATTTTTTATACAATTCATTAACTCTTCATTATTTGTATGTGCAAGCATTGTATAATCATCACATTCACATAGCATAATTCCTATTATATTATGCTTATCATATGTTTCTTTATATTCTTCATAATATTTCATCACTTTATCGGATAATCCCTGTGAAACCATTTTCCCCTCCTATTTCAGCTTATTTTTAATATCCTGTAACAACTGTATAATCTCTGCAAATCCAAGAAACATCATACCGCTTACAATAGTTCCTATCTCTGGCAAAATAAATCTTGCAAATGAAAATTCATATCTATAACCATCTCCACCAGCAATTACAATACTTCCTATTGTACCAATAATCAGAATTAAGATACCGATAGCTTTTAAAATCCCACCAACAGTATTTTCATTGCTGATCGCATCCGATGTTTGAGTTCTTTTCTTCTCTTCTGGTAACACACTACTGAATGACGCACCACAGTTAAAACATTTACCAGATGCCTTTTCATCATTATTCAATAAAGTTTTACATTTAGGGCAATACATATCTGCCATACTGTCTACCTCCAATCTTAATAACTCTATTATATCCCTTTTAACGAAGATATTCAATTCAAAGAATACAAAGTACACTTGTTTCATATACTACGAAACGGAGGTGCTATGATGATTGACTATTCCCCATTCTGGAATACACTTGAAAAATCAAGTGAAAACTGGTACACACTTACAAATAAATATCATATGTCACATAGCACACTCCACCGATTAAAACACAATAAGGATGTATCTACTAAGACACTTAATGATTTATGTAGGATTCTTCAATGTGATATTTGCGATATTGTCAGATACATTCCATCTGATACAGACCAACCATTATAAAAGTTCATCATACATCCTTTGCAAGATAGTATCTATATTTTTCGTATTACACATTATGATCTTCTTGTCTATCAATGCTCCTGTTGCCTTAACCTTATAAAACATACTGTGTGACATCCATTTAATCAGCATTACCACCGCATCAACTTCTATATTGGATATATTAACTGTTTCCGATTCCATAAATATACTGTTCGGGAATTTGTATTTCAAATCTGGCAACGCATCCGATATATGCCCTACAAACAAATATCTCTTAGATTGCAACATTTCCAAGTCATATGTATTGTTTATTTCCTCAACTTCTGGCTTATTTAATTCAGAGATAAACAATTCTTGATATTCTAACCTTCTTTTTAAATCTGTAATCTCAGAATCCTTATCCTCGATAACCTTTAACAATTTATTATTTTCGGCTACCAATGGTGCTGTTTGTTTAGAATTATCCGCTGTAATCTGCAAAGACAATGTACTATTTTTCTGCATCAAATTCTTTATCCTATTTTCTTTATCTGTAATTGTCTGTTCCAGATCAGAGATGATATCCTCATAGCGTGTTGCAATATCTTGATTTGTTATTTTATCCCATGAAAAGTCTGTGTAATACTGTTTTTGCATAAGTACAAACATTTTGTATAATACATCCATCTCATACATACAAAGAATAGTCTGATATACCGCTTCATAGTTTGCTGGAATACAATCTTTTGATAAGGTAATTTTATTAAATCCTTGTTTCTTCTCAACAACCAACTCGATATATCTTGTTGCAACATATGATTTAAAATAGTTTATAATCAATCCGTCTACATTAGGAACATATAAAACAGATTCTCCATACCACTTTTCATTATCTGTCGTAGTCATGGCATTGTACCATGAAGTACCACCATTCTGATTTGCAATAATATCTCTTGTAAATATTTCTATCTGTCCAACAATTCCTGATCTAGTTGGCATTTCACCATTTTTACTATGCGATTTCATTTCGTTATGGATATATTCAGCCAAATTGTTTTCTTCTATATGCAAGTAATCCGCTAATTCGCATCTTCTTTTTGCAAGGTATCTATCAAAGAATTTTGATTGTAATACAAATTCTTTATCTACCCTATTTACACCACCATTAGACAAATATTCCCTTGCTTCTTCATCATCCGCACAAAAGATAAAAGCATTGTCAAATGTGTTTTTATCAGTCATATAAAAGCTGTAATTCAGCATATATCTATCTTCTTCATAGTCAAAACCCTTCAATACTTTGTCTGGTTCAGTAAATACATCTGACCTGTAAAACAGAAAATGAAGATAGTAATTTTCTGTATATGTCATTTTAAATTTAGGAACACTTTTTATAGCACTCATAGAAGCATACTGTGTTTCCCAATCAATAAACATCTTTTTAATTTTAGGACATCTTTTTGCATATAACAAATCAACTAAGTCTGCAATCTCCTGTCTATCGTTGATATAATCAGCAATTACAAATAATATGTCTGTATATACAGATCGTGTAAATAATGCTCCTAATGTTCTTTCTTCGCTTAATTTTGTGACAAGTTTATCATTATTTCTCAAATTAAGGCTCTCATATATCTTTTGCAACTCATTATATCTTTTATTCCGTATATCTGTTGATAAGAGTTGCATTATACTGTACTTAATTCCTATTTTTCGCTGTTCATACGTCAATTTCATTTTAAACCTCCAATACTTATGTCATTATCTACAGTATCTTTCTCTATTCTACCATATCCACCTACAAAAAGATAAAAAAAGGGCATATCAGATAAACTAATATCCAATATGCCCTCTGCATCAATCTGTAATCTCAATCTGCCAATTCATCATAGCTTGATAAATCTTGTCTGGTATCTTGTCCTTATGCTGTTCTGCTATATCTTTAATAAAATCTTCTTTATATTCCTTGTATCTTAAAAAGGCTGCTTCTACTGTCTCATACGCTCCCAGCTTTATATTCTTTCCTGCAAATGACATATTTGCAATATATTTCTTCTTATCCTTATCAAAATATACACCAAGCGGATAATCGCCTCGGTTCTTTTTCCCATTAGTGAATAATGAATTTATCATCTTAGGAACAAAGCAGACTGTCTCAGAGCTGTAAACTGTATTTCCTTTAATCAAAATATCCTTGTCTAATTCAAATGCTTCATCATATATTCGTATCTCAACAATATGCTGTTCATACCATAGCTTAAAATTACTATAATTCAGCCATTCCTCACATACTGTACAATCCTTATATTCTGGCTGCAATTCATGTATTGCATTACTATAACAACGATTCATTATCCAATGCCATCTCTTATAGGATTCCTCATTACTGTTAGTATATAATATTCCATGATACCCTACACCATACATAACACGCTTTGCAGTCTGTTTACTCCAATTATCAGGCTTATATCGAATATCATTCATAACATTTAATATAAACTGCTCCGAATCATCACCTGTTTTCTGAAAGTGATTATTCACAATGCGGAATTGCTCTTGATTTAGAGGATATAAATTTCTGTAATAGCAATCTTCCTTATCATGTCCACTATCTCTTAACAATGCTCCATTGTCTACAGTATTTGCCATTGTTTCATCCCATACATGAGGTGTATTAGTTGCTAAATTCTTTCCACCATGCAGACCTTCATTCGCCCATGTTGCGACCTGTTGACCAGTTACACCATAGTAATTACTCATATAATCCACATCAATATAAACAGATGCTACCGCCTTACCTCTGATGATTCTTGCATCAACCTTAAACCCAGACCTCAAGAAGTCATATTGTCTGCGATAATAAATCGGATCATATGAATCGTAATATCCCTGCAGAAAGAAATTCAATGTCTTATATACTCTATTCGCCATATTGTCAACCATCTTTTTCATTACTGGCTGCAATGCAATAGCCAACTCATCCATATTATTTATTGCTTTTGCCATGCTGTCTGTTCCTCCTTGTAATTCTTCCAATGAAATGCGTATTTCTTATCATGGTCATATGAAGGCTTTCTGACGCTCTCTGCGGCTCATATAAGCGTTTTAAAGCCATTTGTGTATATTTCCTTACCTTTGTATTTTAAGCCACTAAAATAAGCACTCATCAATCATATTTCTACAACTGATAAGTGCTTATTTAGATGTCCTAATGTTCTATTCGATTTTTATTTTGGTATGCATTTAAGGCATTGTAATTAGTAAATAATTAGTATAATCAGAAGATTTTTTCACCATGCACCTTATAATGCTATATTTTCAGTAGGTTTGAGAAGATAATCGCAATCATAATCAATGATTGCTATCATTCTGTCACCTCTGATAAGCCTGCCTTCTCTAATACTTTATAAATTTCTCTGGAATAAGTCTCTTTATTGGACAGTGCATACATGGTTCTTGCATCCTCTGCTGTCAATCCAAAATCCTGCTGTAATGCTGTCTCTGCTGCACTTTCAATCTTATCAAACTCGCCCCTGCATCCATAAGTCTCTGCATCCTGCAGATACTTGTCATATCGCTGCACCGTGCGGATCAGAGAATCCAGAGCCATATCGTAAACCTCTGCATCCATCATGCTCTCGTAAGCTTCATACTCTGCTGAAACCATAGCTGTAATACGATATTTCTCATAGGTATCCGTGTCTTTTTCCTTTACTTTCTCCCCTGCCACAGCCTGAAAAGCATCCGAATATCTTCCTTCTGCAAATGCCTGGTCTGCATCTGCAAAACTGTTTGAATATCCGAGTAAATGTGTACCTGCCAAAACAAGTACCAGAATGGATGCTGCCATCACAAAAACGAGGATCACCGGCACTTTTGGCAGCGGCGGTGTGTTATCCGGTTCTGCCGGTGGCTTTGGTTTCTTCTCTTTCTTTGGTTTTACTTTTTTCTCTTTCGGCTGCTTTGGTGCTTTTTCTTTCTTCTTTTTCTCTTTTTTCTTTTTTTCTTTCCCGCCCTTCTTATCACCGTCCGAAGAACCTTCTAACTCTTTTAAGATGTCCATATCATCCATAGACATCTCAGTAACAGCAGGTTCTGCCTGCATTCCGGAAATTTCTTCCTCATCTGGTTCATCATCACCGAACAGTAACTTGGACAGCTTTGCCAGAAATCCCTGTTTCTTTGGCTTCTTTTCTTCTTTTACCTCGTCATCCGGCTGCACTTCTGCTTTTGCATTGTCTGCCTCCGGTATTTCGGAATCTTCGCCTGTTCCACTCAGAATCCTCATTAATTCATCATCTTCATCTGATACCGCTTTTTCGTTTTCCGTTTCTGAATTATCCAGTCCAAAATCATCAATTCCGATATCATCGATTGCCAGATCATCAATTCCATCCTCACTGGCATCCTCATCATTTTTTACTTCGGCAGTATCCTCTTTCTGCTCTGCTGTTTTCTCCACTGCCGATGCTGCCATCTCTGCTGTATCATTTGCTGCTTCCTGATTCACGCTCTCCATGATCTGGTCAATATCATCAAGCATCGGCTGTGTTGCTTTTGTCACACCCTGTGAACTTTCGTCCCTGTCTAATTCCTGCTCGAACTGTTTTAAAAATTCATCGGGATCATTATCTTTCCGGAGTTCCTGTTCAAACTGATCCATAAACAGATCATTGGAATCCGGAATATCAATTGTCTCTCTTGTACTCTTCTGTGGCATTTGTTCTTTACTCTCAATTTCTTCTGGATTTACAGGATCACTGTCATTTAAATCAGATCTGCCATCGACGGCATTTAATAACTGATCCAGGTAATTTTCTGATTCATTCATGGTAATATTCTCCTGCTATTGGTTTCTTTGTAACTATCATATATTTATTTTTCGATTATAGTAAATCAGGGATGTGAAAAAACTCACACCCCTTTTTCTGACTTAATCTACGCTCTTATCGATCAGATTGTCAATTGCCTCTACCAGCATACCGATCTCCGGCTTTGTCAACTGGGCATCTGCTCCTAACTGTTCTCCCTTTTTGCGCATCTCCTCATTCACAAGAGATGAAAAAATAATAAGTGGTATCTTCTTGATCTCATCATCTGATTTGCAGAGTTTTGTCAATCTGTGTCCATCCATGAGAGGCATCTCAATATCTGTGATGATACAGTGTACGTCCTGACGGACTGTTCCTTTCTTCTTGAACTCAGTCAGCTTATCCCACGCCTCCTGTCCGTTCATTGTCATGATCAGATTCGTGTATCCTGATTTTTTCAGACACTCTGAGATCATTTTTCCAAGCAGTGGGGAATCCTCTGCAATGAGGATTGGAGAATCGCTTCTGTCTCTGGCTGTTCTATCCTCCACATCTGATACTTTCAGTCCGGTTTCCGGGCTGATGTCCGTAACTATCTTTTCAAAATCAAGGATCACCACTAATTTTCCTTCCAGCTTGATAACCCCTGTTGCAGCACTCTTATCTTCCGTGTTGATCGTAGAATCCGGTTTAATGATGTCCTCCCATGATACTCTGTGGATACCGATCACTTCATCTACATGGAATGCAATGTTTAATTTATTAAAGTTTGTGATAATGAATAAGCCCTTTTTCTCGGATGGTTCCATTCCCAGACACTTTTTCAGGTCAATAACCGTCATCATTGTATCACGCGGCATAAAAATTCCTTCCACACAAGGATGTGCATTTGGAACCGGTGTTACCTGCTGATAGGTAAGGATCTCTCTGATCTTTGCCACGTTGATTCCATAATAATTGTCACCTAACGTAAATTCAAGAACTTCTAATTCATTTGTACCTGACTCTAAAAGAATATTTGTATCCATTGTGTCTTCCTCCCACGTATATGTTCTCTTGTTTTTAATTTGATTTAATATATGAACCTCAGTCCGCAGTGCACGCCAGAAAAATCAGAGATTTTCCTGGCTGTCGGGCATTCGCCCTATCACTCTCGATATATACAGACCTCACCATGCAAACATATCCGGTCTGTATATTCTCGATTGGCACTGCTCATTGCTTACGCACATTATATCATGAAGCAAAGCTTCATGATCGTTATCTACACTCGCTTCGCTCGGCAGTCTTTATTATATCATAACTCTTCCTGTTTTTACAATTTTATTTCATAAGTTGTGTCATCTCTTGTCACATGGAGCACAATATCAGAAACTTCTGTCACGGAATCCGGTATCTCAAATAAAAGAACCGCTGATTTTGTCTCTCCTGCCGGGATCTCATCATCATAAGTTGAAAAATCCGTTGTCATGATCGTTGTATAAGCAGAAACCTGCGTACTCTCTGCTCCATCAGCAGAATAATCCGCTGTAAACTTTACCTTTGAAGTGAGATTATCCAGAGTAATACCCTCTTCTGTAGGATTGGTCATATCGATTTCAAGTACCATAAACTGTTTTCCATTCGAGGCTCTTACATCAAGCACATCCGACTCTGTATAGTTTCCGGCAAGGCTTACTCCTCCATAGGCAACTTCCAGTCCATCCGCTCCAAATACATCCTCCAGCGTATTTCCGGCTGGTGTCTCATCCATTATTTCTGTGCCATCCACACTCTCACTGCCTGTGACAGTCTCTTCCGGCTCTGTTTCTTCCGCGCTCTGATCCACATAGACCAGACCATCCTTCTGATATGAATTATGCTTGGAAACAACGTGTACTGCATAATTGACGATCTGACTTTCCTCTGCCTCTGTGAGATCATATGCTTTCGTTCCACATCCTGTCAGCAAAAGCATACCTGTCAGACATAAGATTCCTTCTATCTTTTTTCTTCTCATACTGTATCATCCTCCGCCTGTCCGGAACCAATCCCTGTTTTTTCCGTGTCAAGTTCGAACCAGAATTCTACGCCATCTTCATGATTTAACACGCCACATTCCCTGTGAAATGACTCCATGATTGCCTTTACGATAGAAAGTCCTATTCCACTTCCACCATATTCCCTCGTTCTTGCCTTGTCCACTTTATAAAACTTGATCCAGACATTATCAAGATCTTCTTCCGGAATCTGTTTTCCGGTATTGAATACACTCACCCGGACAACACTGTCTTTTCTTGTGTACCAGATTCTGATCTTCTTATCAAATTCTGCATGGTGGATCGCATTGCTCAGATAATTTGTCACAACCTCTTCCACCTTGAATTCATCTCCCCATGCATCCATCGGTCCGCTCTCATCAAATGTGACCGAGATATCATTCTGCTCTAATAAAATAGAAGATGAATTAATAATTCCATGGATCAGTTCTGTCAGATTAAAGCGCTCCATAGGAACAACTTCATTTCCAAACTCTAACTGGTTTAAAGTCAGAAGTTTTTTGACCATCTGATTCATTTTATCCGCCTCGTCCATGATCACTTCACAGTAGAAATCACGGCTCTGTGCATCATCATTGATACACTCCTGCAATCCCTCTGCATAACCCTGTATCAACGCCAGCGGTGTCTTCAGCTCATGAGATACATTGGATAGAAACTCCTTGCGCATCTCATCGATTTCTGTTTTTTTCTCAATATCCTGTTTTAATTCGTTATTTGCACTCTTAAGTTCTGAGATTGTGCTTTCAAGCGCACATGACAACCGGTTAAAATGTTCACCGAGTTCATCTATCTCATTTTTTCTGTGTCCTTTGGAAACATACTTGGCATCAAAATCAAGTTCTGTCATTCTTTTTGATATGTCCGTGAGTTCTGAGATCGGTGTTGTTATCCTCTTAGACACAAACACTGTGACAATCGCACTGATCGCAATTGCCAGAACGCCCACGTAAACCAGAAACTGATTTGAAATTTTTGCACTCTCACGGATACTCTCCACTGCGGTACGCATCAGGATCAGATTTCCATTGGAAAGTGTTCCATAAAGAACCATGTACTCAGATGATAACCTTGTATCTGTCTGTTTCTGTATGACGTAATTGTCTGATCTCTGTAAGATCTCGGTCTGGTTTCTGTCATCACCAAACAAAATATTCATAAATTCCATCAGAATGACCTGATTGTCATTCACCGACGACCTCACGATCGCACGGTTGGAACTGATGATCATAACTGCAATATTACCATTGGCACACAGATTGTCAAAAGTGACATCAAACTCACTGGAATTCAGTTCACCTGTCTCACTGGCACCGTTGATCACATCATATCCGTCGATCAGCGAATCCTGCTTATTCAACATATAATATTTTTCCAAAAAGGAAGTATTGATAAACCAGCATAACATAATCGTCCCTGCTACAAGTCCGACTAATATCACTGCAAGTTCGCGGGTCAGTGACCCTTTTTTATCTCTTTTCATATTATGACAACCATCCTGTAATGTCAATCAGTTTTGCAAATAATCGGCAATGTCCTACTCCACTATAAACTTGTAGCCAACACCCCAGATTGTCTTGATATACTCCCCTTTTTCCCCGATTTTGGCACGGAGTTTTTTGACATGTGTGTCAATTGTCCTTGCATCTCCAAAGTAATCATAATTCCACACGTTGTTCAATATCTTTTCACGGGATAGTGCAATTCCCTGATTCTCCATAAAATAGTCCAGCAGTTCAAATTCTTTAATACTTAATTCGATTGGTCTGCCATCCACGGTCACAAGATGCGCCGTCTTATCCAGTTTAATACCGCCCGCCTCAACAAATTTTTCATCATTTCCGGCAGTCAGTCCGCTTCTGCGAAGCAGTGCATTTACTCTTGCCACAAGGATTTTCGGTGAAAATGGTTTGGAAATGTATTCGTCCACTCCAAGTTCAAATCCGGTCAGTTCATCGCTCTCATCGCTTTTTGCAGTCAGCATAATGATCGGAACTTTGGATGTTTCACGCACTTCACGGCAGACATCCCATCCGTTGATTTTTGGCATCATGACGTCTAAAATAATCAGTGCGATATTCTTTTCTTTATAAAAAATATCCAGTGCCTCCTCACCGTCTCCGGCTTCTAACACTTCATAATCTTCCCGCACTAAAAAGTCGCGGACCAGTTTACGCATCCTGCTCTCATCATCTACTACAAGAATCTTTAATCTCTCCATATCGTCCTCCGGTTACGTCTGTTCTCTGTTAAAAATATCACGATTTTATGGCTAATCTGTGAAATCTGTCTGTTCTGTATCCACCTGGATCCCAAGTTCCTGTTCTTTTTCGCTCACTGCCTTTTCCCGCTCCGTCAGTTCCTGCTCCCAGGATGCATAGCGGTTTAAAAGTTTCGACTGATAGTCCACGATCGTCGGACTGTCGCTCGTCAGCGCCATGGCAAACATTGCCACAACGCACACCACAAGGATTGCATTCACACACAGGGAAATCTTCAATTTTCCGGAGGACTCTGTCTCTAATGCCTTCCTGTCGATCTTTGCAAGATTTTTTTCACGCTGTCTCGCCCTGACCGCCCGCACACGTTCCTTCTGTGCGATCTCACGCTTCTGCTTTTTTAAGCTTTCCTCAAGTCTCGGATGTGTGACCGGAATCGGCAGGATATCTTCATTTTTGATAAAAGGAATTGTCGTCAGGTATTCCTGCAGATCCTTTAAATAACTGTATCCGACTGCTGTTTCAAACAGTTTCTGTCCGATCATTTTGTTATAAACCTGCAATATGACCTCCGGATCACTCATATCGGTCTTGGTCTTGATATATCTGATCCCCTCGATTTCCTTTTTCGCCTGTTCTGCTTCATCCTTATTTTCAAAAGAAAATCCACCAACGCTCACTCTCTGCGTATTTTCCGGCATTTGTTCTTCCTCCGTTCCATTTACACTTCCTAAGCACATGTTATTTTTATTATAAAAAATAACTTTACAGTTTGCAAGTTTTATCCGTGCAGATATAGAATACTCTCCTCCGGGATAGCGAGATACTGCGGCATTTTTTCCTGATATTCTTTCTGCCAGCTTTCTTTCGGGATTTTCCACCAGACATCATGTTCGAAAACAACCACCAGTTCAAAAGGATCGTCGAGGATCTTTCCGTTTTGGCACTCCACCAGATTTTCACGCTGTCCGTTCTCCGGCAGTCTTAAATAATGTGCGCGGATGCCGATATGTGTCGTATTTTCCGGGATCATGCCCTTTACGCAGACCGTTGTATTCCAGTTTGACAGAACCATTGTATGGTCGTCCACTCTCTCGATTTTTTCAATATTTTTGCAGCCTGTCAGCTTCGCAGCCGCCGGTGTGCCGGGATTTTTAAAAATTTCTTTTGTGGCGCCAAATCCCGCCTGTCTGCCATCCTCCACGATCAGCATATGTTCACAGAAGCGGTAGATCTCATCGCGGCTGTGCGTCACCATCAGAATGTCTTTGTCATAACCGGACAAAAGTTCTAACAGCTCCAACTGCAGTTTTTCTTTCAAAAATGCGTCAAGCGCAGAGAAAGGCTCATCCAGCATCAAAACCTCCGGGTCTGACGCAAGGATTCTTGCCAGCGCCACACGCTGCTGCTGCCCGCCGGATAATTTCCCCGGATAAGAGTATTTTAACTCTGTCACATGCAGCAGTTCCATATAATCTGCCGTCTGCCTTTTTATCTCCTCCGCAGTCATTTTCTGACCGGGACGATATTTGAAACCAGCCGCAATATTCTCCTCCACCGTCATGTTCGGAAACAGTGCATAATTCTGGAATAAATAGCCGACATGTCTGTCCTGCACGCGCAGATTGATTTTTTTGCCGGAATCAAACAATACCCTGCCATTCAAAACAATTTTTCCACGATCCGGTGTCTCAATACCGGCAATGCATTTTAACGTCATGCTCTTGCCACAGCCGGACGCACCGAGGATTCCGGTGATCCCCTGTTTTCCTTCGGTATCAAAAGAAACAGACAACACTTTGTCATTTAGTTTTTTTTCGATCTCCACCTGTAAACTCATCTTTTCTTCTCTCCACGCAGATTCATTCCTGCCACGATGAGCAGG
>ERZ779861.2534-NODE-2534-length-17182-cov-2.900625_pt1 | contig 17182 bp, 15 predicted proteins | sample MGYA00511558_ERZ779861 | MGnify/ENA primary metagenome ERZ779861 (study PRJEB29588, sample SAMEA2163432) | human gut metagenome | biome: human gut; feature: human-associated habitat; material: faeces | place: Denmark | collected 2008/2010 ...
CTCTGCGGTCATCAATCAGTCCGTCCGTGAAGCGCTTCCAAAGCTTCTGGATGATTTCCAGATCGTGCACATCTGCGGCAAGGATAAGATTGACAACCTGTTATTAAAAACACCCGGCTACAAGCAGTTCGAATATGTAAAAGACGATTTAAAGGACATCTTCGCCATGGCGGACATCGTCGTTTCCCGCGCAGGTGCAAATGCAATCTGTGAGCTGCTCGCCCTCAAAAAGCCCAATCTGCTGATTCCGCTTTCTGCAGGTGCAAGCCGCGGCGACCAAATTTTAAACGCACGCTCCTTTGAGGCACAGGGCTTCTCCATGGTGATCGATGAAGACTACCTGTCACCCGGTCTTCTGATAGAAAAAGTGCATGCACTGTACTGCTCCAGACAGACCTATATTGACGCGATGGGAAAAAGCCGCCAGACCAATGCAATTCCTTCTATTCTGGAAATTATAAACGAGATAACGGACTGAACATGAATAAAAAGCGCTGTGCAAATGAACGATTCGGCAGAAAACAGCCTTTCCTTTTAGGAACGGCAGTTTCCAGACTCCGGATACATCAAATGCACAGCGCTTTTTCCTGATATTTGAGAGGATGAACGTGCGTCTGTCTTATCCAAGAATTTCTTCTTTTACAGCTGCCAGCTCTTCTGCGGTCGGGCTGGTCTGCTTCCAGTTGATCGTCTGTCCGTCATTTTCATATCTGGGAATCAGGTGGATATGGAAATGAGGAACAGTCTGTCCTGCTGTCGCACCATTATTCTGAACGAGGTTAAAGCCATCGCAGTGCAGCTTCTCCGTCATCTGACCTGCCATCTTTTTCGCCAGGGAAAATGCTTTCTGACACCAGTCATCCGGCAGCTCATAAAGATTTCCAAAATGCTCCTTCGGCATCACGAGGGCATGTCCCTTTGTCGCAGGTCCAAGATCCAGGATCACGCGGAAGCTGTCGTCTTCATACAACGTATTGGACGGAATCTCTCCGTTTGCAATTTTACAGAAAATACAATCATCTTTTTTCATGTGAAAATCCCTTCTTTCTAAATACCGGCGGTATAATGCTTAATAAAAATCCAAGAAGAAAACCGCTCAACAGTCCGCCTACATGCGCCGCATTGTTCACATACGCACTGCCAAACCCTGCATACAGAGACAGGACAACGGCGAATACCGCTCTTTTCAGGGAAATTCCCGCAGCCGCTCCTTTTTTGACAATTACCAGAAAAAGCAACGCACCCGTCAGCCCGAAAACCGCTCCGCTGGCTCCGATCGATTCATAAAAGCTTCCAGTTGAAAGCTCATATGCCGCAGAAAGCAGATTTCCGAAAATCGCAGAGCCAAAATACAGGATCAGAAAGCGCACCTTTCCAAGGCATCTTTCCACCACATCGCCGCAGCAGTAGAGCAGCAGCATGTTGTTGAGCAGATGCTCGACGTCGGCATGCAGAAATGCAGCCGTAATCAGTCGGTAAAACCCGCTGTGCTCATAGAGAAGATACACCACGCTGAAGCAGCCCTCCGATTCCATCCATTCTCCTGCTTTGGGCAGGATCAGTCCGATCAGAAAAAGAATGACATTCAACGCTACCAACACCACTGTACAATAAGGGATTTGGTTCTTTGCTCTACCAGCTTCCATCCCGTTGTTTTCCATCGTTTCCCGGTATGCCATAGCCGTTTTCCTCCTGAAATGAGGGTATCACTTACCTGTCCTGGTGTCAACGCTGTTCCTGCACTCTTTCATACCGAAAGCGCTCTCTTCCAAAGCATACCATATCCCCCTCCTGTAACTGCACGCTTTCGTTCGGAGAAAGCTTATGTCCATTGACACTCGTTCCATTTCTGGAATTCAGGTCGCGCACACTGATTCTTCCTCCGTATCCCTCCAGCCGTGCATGGATTCTGCTGACCGATCGGTCTGACAGCACGACGGAAACTCTTCCTTTCAGCTTTCCGATCGTAAGCGGAAGTCCCTTTAGCACAAGACGCTGCTCTTTCCCCTGCGCATTCAGGCAGTACAGCCCATCGTACTGCTCTGTCATGCTGTCCAGATCGGCAAAATAGACCGTCTCCTGACTGCCATTTTCATACAGCTGCTGCTCATAGCTGTCCCATACCATCTGATCCATCCTGCTGACCGACACTTCCTCACATTCCTCCCCGACAGACTTACTCTTCCGAAATCCTGAAAACAACCGCTTCCACCATGGCTTGTGCGCTGCTTTCTGTTCATCCCCCTCTGTCATGATATCTGAGGCGTATTCAGCGTCTTGATAAGAAACGCCTGTCAAAGCACCTCGCTGCCCCACAGCTCCCGACTCTGACGTACTTTCACTTTTTCGCAGCTCTACAGGCCATTCGCCATCCGGCAGCGTTATGCACGCCCCAACGGTACTCCTGCAGCTCCAATCTCCCGAATCTCCCTCTCCGCCGTTTCGTCCACCGCTTTCCGTGTACGCCCCTGACACGCACCAACCGTGCTCCTTTCCCCGCCCGGTCTGCTTCAAATCCGCCATCTCTTTCTCCAGAAACGGCAGAAAAGAGGACAGCACAAAGTAATCCGCCTTGGAAAGCTTATAGAATTCATACGCAAGGTTTACTGCCTGCTCCTGTCCATGATCGATATGCTCCAGAAAGAAATCCGCCAGCTCTACATACTGTTTTCCAGTCTGTAGTCCGCCTGGATAAAAAGCAAAATAAAGCTCTCCTGTCTCCACATCCGCAAAAATTACCTCTTCCTCCAGAAGAACCCCGGACTCATCCAACATGTACTCCCCCAGCTGTGCCTGTACCGCTGCTGTATCCCGGATAATCCGTTCCAGGTCTGCCGCCTTCATCCTCCGGCTTTCATACAGCCGTGCAAGCGGCTGGCGGGAAGTAATGTCATAGTATAAAAGCTCTTCCCCATCCAGATACCGCAGGCTGCACGGAAGCAGCCCTCCAATTCGGTTGTGCTGCATAATCCGGTAATCATACCGCTCCGCCATATCCTTGTCCTGGCAGGGTAATACCATATAGCTATGGTTCAATTCCCGTTTATAGATCACGTTTTCCGCAATCCGATCCTGTCCACTTTTTCGCTCCATCTGCTTATTCATCCCCCAGTTCCTTTCCTCTTCTGATTCCTCTGATATAAGCCGCCGCATTCCTGACATATGCAGTCTGCTTTACCTTCAGCCGTCCGCTGTCGCCAACAGCCGCCAACCGTGCAAGCGGCGTTTCCCGTTCCAAAGTCACTTCAACCCGAAGCATTCCGGCTTTGATCTGCCTTTCTTCTTTTCCAAAAGACAGAACCTCCCCCTCCAACAGCTGATTTAACTGCCCATCCGCATAACCGGCGTCCGGGCGTTCCTGTGCCGCACTCCGAAAAGCCACTGTATATGCCGCCTGCATCAGAAAACAGCCCTGATACAGATAACTGCAAAGTCCGATCAAAAGCACAATGAAAATCGAGGCAAGCGGAAGAAGCACCGCCGCTTCTACGACCACATAACCGTCTGATTCTTTTTTTTTCTGATATTGGTTTTTTCCCATAATTTTCTCATCTTTACGTCTGCAACAGCTGCGTAATCACCGTCGCAGCAAACAAAAACGGGGCAAACGGCAGCCTACTGTTCTGATGAAGCACACCGATCCCCATTCCGCAGCCAGCTACAACACCAATCAGCAGACAGCCCATGCACAAAATTGAAACGCATGCTTTCCACCCCAGCAGCAACCCGAATACCAGCAGCATTCCCGCGTCTCCGCTCCCGACCTTTCCGGCAGTCAGGATTACAACGCTTTCCAGACATACCGCCGGAAGAATTGCTGCAAGCATTTCCCAAGCACTCTCCGTTCCCTGCCAGATACGAATCCCGGACAGAATACATCCTGCGGCCGCGCCAGCCAAAAGCACCGACAATGTAATCTTCCTCCTTTTGCAGTCCGTTACCGAACAACACACTCCAAATAAAACCGCCAATCCTGTTTCCATATTTTTCTCTCTGTCATCCGCACCGTGGACAGGCATGTCTGCCCATCTCCAGCGCCTGCATCAGCGTGACGCTTTCAATCGTCCGTCTGAGGCCGCTGCAGCTTACTGTATTATGATATCTGCTTCCTCCGTCCGTCACATAAATCAGCCGATTTTCTAACCGTCCCCTGCCAACACATACGCTGCATGGTGTATAATCTGCTGTTATTTCCTCCCGGTCTGCAAGGCGGATGGACGGATTCAAATAGAGACAGCTCCGTTCCCGGTGATAGGCTTCTCCTGATTTTGTAATATAAACCAGCTCTTCTTCCTGCCGTTCCCAGTCTTCTCCCGTCCCGTCCCCGCTGTAGCCAATCCATTTGTGCATCACGCACCCGTTTACGACATAGCTGCTCCGAAAAGCGGCTGTCCCAAATGGCGCAGAGACCGGCGTCAGCCGCATCAGCCGTACATCCGGTTCTCCATCCTCCTGCCCATAGGCATACAGCGCAAGCTGACGGGCCGTCTGATGCAGCTGCGCTTCTTTTGAGGAATACGTCCAAAATACCAGAAACAGCGATAAAAGATTGGCAACTGCAAACAGGAAAACCGGCAGTACAACTGCTGCCTCCACCGTCATGCCAGCCGGAAGCGCCCGGCGAGATGCCTTTTTTCGCCCCGGACAGATCCACCTGCGTATCCATCCGGCAATTCGGTCTTTGGGCTTCCGGGAATTGAGAGCATGTTGTCCGTATTTTATACTGCTGTCCTGGAGAGAAAACAGCAGCGCATTCGATAATAGGTTTCTCCAAAAAGGCATCTGGCCCGACCCTCCCCTCTTAATCGCTTATTCATACTCGTACCGCCTTGTGATTTCATAGCTTCCGGTATAGCCGCTGACTACCCGGATACATGCCTGCATCCCGTCGATCAGCCCATCCAGCCGAAAATTGCTGTTTCCCGGCGTCTGCCGGATATCGCTCTCCATCACATCCATCAGTCCTGCAATCGCCTTTTTTGCACCGTGACATACCAGCAGCGCGCCGAGATAATCCTGATAGCTCATCCCGTCCGCAGACGAACGATAGGAATCCAGATGGCTTCTGTAGGTCAACAGCTGAGAAAACGGCGTATTCCAGCTTCCCTCGCTTTTGACAAGCGGAATCTTATCCCCCCGCAGCAAAATTCGGACATCCTTGACACTTTCCGCGTATGCCCAGGCAAATAAAATCACGGTCGCTGCAAGGTCTTTTATCTCAGGCAAGCCAAGCAGTATGGCAATAACGCCCGCTGCGGTTTCCGCCTCCGCTTTTAAGCTGCTTCCAAATAGAAAGGCTGCGTTCACAGCTTCCCGAAGCAACAAAATCTCCTGCAGCGTCTTTTTCAGATTTTCCCGATCCTGCGTCTGCTGCTGCAAAATATATTCCACCTCGTAAGCGAGCGCGCTGTTTTCTTTCTCCTGCCCGAAGCTGCCGCATTTTTTCAGGATATAAGCATACAAAAGCCCCTGATCGACCAGGCTGTTCACAGCTTCCTTTCCATCCGACAAACCGGTTCCACTGTTTAAATGCCGCACAGACGGTCTGCCCGCCCCGGAAAGACACGCACTGGAAAGCTGCATTCCCTGCGCCGCTGCTCCCAGAATTCCCTCGCTGCGCGTCGCCCGCACCGCATCCGACGGTGTTTCCGGAATTTCTCCGTCCCAGTCTTTATCCTGAAGCTTTTTCCGGCGAAAAATCTCTTCTTTCAGCGATTCCTCTGCAGCATCCCACTCTGCTTCCAGATCGCGTCCCTGCAAATCTTCCAGCTGGTTTCCCTGCTCCAGCAACGTTTCCGCCAAAGAAAGCCCGGAAATATCCTTCATATACTGGACGATATGATACTGCAGCACCGTCCCGCCATCGTCAGTTGCAACGCCTGCCTGCAAAAGCTCCACATCTTCTGTCGAAAGCCCCAGCAGGTCTTTTGCCCCTGCTGTTGGAAATTCCTCCTGTGGACGCAGATTCCGCTCCATATAACGGAAAATATGTTCTTCCGTCCGATGATAGGATGGATCGCCGGTCTGATACGCCGTATCGATAAAAAACAGATCATACTGATTCAACATTTCCCGATGATATTCCGCCAGCGCAGAATCCAACGCCATATCCGCACAGCACTCTATATACATTCGAATCGTGGAAATTCTGACCGCCGTCAGGACGGCCAGAATCAGCGAAAGCAAAATGCCCATAACAAGTGCAAGATACACCGTCATATAGCCAGGCGTACTCTGCTTTCTCTCGCTCCAGGGCTTATCTACACAGGATACAGCACGATGCACGTCTGCGTACTTTTCTGCTTTCTGCCTCATATCTTCCCTGCCTGGGACGTGATTTTGCCAAAAATATTCGTCACAAGCTCGGTAATTCTGTCTTTAAAAATCAGCACAAGTCCAGTTGCGACTAAAATCAATAACACGACTTCCACAGTTCCGACTCCATCTTCATTTCTGAGCACCTCATACACTCTTCTCTGCAGCTTCCATGCTCCATTCACTGCACGGTTTTTCCAATACATCAGCATATTTGTTCCTCCTTGTCTTCCTATCATTTATCGTTTCTTACTGCCCGTTCGATGCAACGTTTCCCAGGCACCGTCACAGTCCTCCGAAGGAGAGCCACGCCGGTACCAGAATCAGAATCATCACCACACCCAGCATCAGCAGCATCGGAAATAACAATTTTGTCTGTGCTTCCTCTGCTTTTCTCCGCGCGGCAGCTTTCTGTTCCTCGAACGCATTCTCTGCCTCTTGTCCGAGTGCAGTGATCAGTTCGCCTGTTCCCCTGCGGATGTTCTGGGCCAGCAATGCCGCGCACTTTTTATATTGCGGCAGACGGGTGCGTTTTCCAAAACGTTCCAGCGCTTCGGTCTGCGTCATTCCGCTTTCCATTTCCCGAAATGTCCGGCGCACCTCTTCGTAAACAACACCATTCTTTTCTTTGGAAAGTCTCGCAAAAATCTGTCGGATCGGCATTCCAGTCTGCGCAAGCAGCGTCAACCGCGCTAAAAAGGACGGATAGGCCAATGCGAGCTCTTCCTGCCTCGCTTCTCCTTCTTTTTCCAAATCGTGATCATATGCAAACGAAATCAAACCTGTCCCTGCTATCGTCAGACATAAAATCCACAGCCCATAGGGTTCCTGATGCAGCCGCCATTTTACAGGCTGCTCTTCCAGTGTTTCCGGCAGCGCTGCCGACGCTTGCTGCAGACTGCGCTCTGCTTCCAGCTGCCGTCCTGTTTCGCGCATCAGTCGATCTGCCAGACTGTCTCCCTTTGGCACAATCCGCACTGCAAAGGAACATTCCCGCTCCTGCTCAACACACTGCAGTCGGACGCTCAGCACTACCGGCTCTCCGCCTTCCCCCACCCACTGTTTCCGAATCTGTCCGGAAGCATCCATCAGGTCATAGCAGTCACTCTGCCAGCTTCCCGTCACCAGCCCGCCGCAGAATCTCTCCGGCAAGTCCAGATCGTCTTCCACGCTGTCCGGGTTTGGAATTGCCGCTACCCAGCGCTCCAGCTCTACCTGTGCCTGATCCAGAAGCGCTGATGCCTCTTCTTCTGACAGCTCCTGCTCCGGCACCGATACCGAAATCCTCCGCAGCTTTTCGTCTCCGACCTCAGCATCCAGTACATACGTCCGGTCTCCTTCCCCGCTGTCCGGGCGAAGCAGTTCTGTCAATGGCTCTAAACCTCCTGTCGTCAAAAAAATCTGACAAAGCAGTGCCATCGCCAGCCCGGCAGACAGAATCGCCAGCAGGCGCTCTGTTTTTTGAACCTGAAATTCCCGATATTTGAGAGCGCCTGTTTCCCGCCCCCAGATCCGGCACAAAATTTCCTGTCCCTGCCTGTTTCCCGTTTTCCTGCCGCCTCGGTTTCGTTCCATTTTTTTCTGCAACACTACCAACCGCAGCGCACACGAATGAAACAGTCCAACCTTTTTTCCTTTTTTCTGTTTCCACATGTCCTCTATCACGCCCGAATATCCATAATCTTCTCCGCCAGCACGCACGACGCCAGATACAGCCCGAGGCAGACCGTCATAATCGCGATTCCTGCCGGGTTATGATACAGTCCGTCAAAGAATCCCTTCGACGACACCTGCATATAGCCGTAGAGTAAAAACGGAATCAGCATCATCACCTTCTGCTCATATTTTCTCGATGCCAGCATCGTCGCAATATCCCGCTGCGTTTCCATCCGCTGTCCCGTCAGGTCTGCCGTTCTCTGAATCATCTCCTTTAAGTTGCCGCCCAGATGCCGCGCTGTTGCAAACACCTCTGTAAAATCCCGGATTTCTTCGATGCCGCTGCGCCTGCCAAAATCCAGAAGCATCTGCTCCAGCGCCACCCGGTTTGTCAGTCCCTTGCGAATCAGTGCAAGCTCCTGTCCCATCTCGCTATTTTGTCCGTAAAGGACGCCGATTTCGCGTTCCACATCCAGGAACGCATTTTCTATGGAGCTCCCTGCCTGGATACCTGCCGTCACCATCAGGATGGTATCCTTAAATTGCAGAGAGAGTCTTTCCTTTCTTTTTTGAATTCTGTTCTTTTTGTCGCGTCCGTATAAAACCTTCCATACTGCCGGAAACGCCAGCATTCCAAGCCATGACCGGTAGAACATCCCTGTAAAAGCGCCTGTTGCAAAAAATGCTTTGAAAAAGCAGAGCAAATATTCCTGCCAGGAAAACCGGTATTTGGAATAGTCTGTTTTATTTTCGGCCAAAGCCCGCCGCTTCCAGCTTTTCCACATGATAAAGTTCTCCTTTCTTTTCCAGTTTGCCGCTGACCTTTTCCCGCGTACTGTTTTCGTCCTCTTCAAAGGCATACAGCGTCCTGGTCGTAATCTCCCCTTCCGAAAATCCTGTAATTTCTGCGATTTCCAGTACCTTTCTGGTTTTGTCCCGCATCCTTCCAAGATGCACTAAAATATCAATTCCCGATGCGATCTGTCTTCGTATGGCAGACAATGGAATGTCCATTCCCATCAGGAGCATGGTCTCCATCCGAAGCAGCATGTCCCGCGCTGTGTTTCCGTGCCCGGTCGACATACTCCCGGCGTGCCCGGAATTGTAGGCAGTCAGCAGCTCACAGATCTCTGCACCGCGAACTTCCCCGACGATAATCCGATCCGGCCGCATTCTTAAACTGCTGCGGATCAGATCCCGCACGGAAATCGTTCTGCATCCTTCCATGTTGGCGTTTCTGGTTTCGAGAGAAACTAAATTTTGCGCATATTTTAACTGCAGCTCCGCGCTGTCTTCGATCGTCACGATTCGTTCCTCCGGCGGAATCGCCTGCGACAGCGCATTTAAAAACGTCGTCTTTCCGCTCCCCGTACCCCCGCTGATAAAAATGTTGTACCGGCACTTTACCAACAGTTCGAGAAAGCTTTTGCATTCTTCTGTAATCGACCCAAGCGCCACCAGCCTGTCCAGCGTCATTCCCTCTTCCGGAAACCGCCGGATTGTCATCGCAGGACCGTTTAACGCAACCGGAGAAAGCACGACGTTTACCCGTGAGCCATCGGAAAGCCTTGCATCCAGAATCGGAGACGCCTCATTGACAACCCGGTTGCAGCCCGCCGCGATCTGCTGAATCACATCCAACAGCCGTGCAGGACTTTCAAACCGTCCCTGCCACTGCGTAAGCCTGCCGTCCTTTTCGATAAAAATCCGATCCGGCCCATTGACCATGATCTCCGTAATCCGCTTGTCCTCCAGAAGCTCCTGCAGTACATCGAAACCCCGAATCGCCGCAAACAGCTCTCTGCCGAGTTTTCTTCGCTCTACCACGTCCAGTCTGCCGATACAGTCGCTTCTGCAGAGCCTTTCATCTATCAGCCGTCGTACCTGCCCATCCGAAAAATCCAGTCCGCAGTCCAGCTTCTGCAGAATTTCCTGCTTCACCTGCACGCGAAACTGTTCATACACCGCCCTGCTCATCTGCATCCAACACTTTCTTCGTATATTCCGCCAGCTCCCCGGACGACAGATTTCCGATGTCCTTGGGCAGTTGACAGAAAAATGGCAATTTTAACTTTTTCGAGCGCTCCCAGACGTCCGAATAATCCGTCCGTTCCAGCGTCTCCCGATACTGCGCAAGCTTCGCGGCGGCAAAGCCGTCCTCCCGTACGATCGTGTAAATCCTCGTACAACGCCGCAGGACATCAAATAATCCCTGCACCCCATCCGACAGATCCAATAGAATGACGTCATATTGCCCGTCATCCAATAAATCCAGCAGACGCCGCCATTCCTCTCTGGCGATTCCGTACAGATCGTACCCGCATGACGCCGGAAGAATGAAATCCATTCCGTTAATGCACTCCGCTGCCTGATACAGTCTGCCTAAAAACTGCTCCTTAGACTCCTGCAAATAGTACAGCAAACTTGCAAACTCCGTGTTATCCGCCTGTTTTCCAAGCATCTCAGTCAGCCCTGCACAGCATTCAAAATTCAGATACAGCACCCTCTTATTTGCCGCCAGAAGCTGTCCCATCGTCAGCGCAAGCGTTGTCTGCAGGCTGCGTCCTACCGGCGTATAAAATCCGTACACGCAAGCCTTCCCTACCGTCTGCAAAAATGGCAATTTCTCTGTTTGCATCGCCGTCTCCGTGACTTTTTTGGCAATCCGGAGCACACTGCTGTACTTGCTCACGCACGGAAGCTCCTGTACCGGGCTGTTTTCTTCCTCCTGCAGCAAAATGACATGCCGTACCCAGTCCTTCATCTCTTCCCGAAAAAGCCCCTGCGCGATCAGCAAAATCTGTACCGGCTTTCGGGCGAGAGAATCCTGTAAACGCTCTGCTCCCGTAAAAGCCAACACCTCAAACGGAAAATCCTCCCGTCTGCTCAGCGCATCCATCAGCCTGCATGCATACGCCTGCTCCGGATCGCAAATCGCCAATGTCCGTCTATTCAATTGTTCGTATTCCTCCTGGTAATTTCCTAAACAATAGAATACACGCTCTGCGAGTATTCTATTGTCATGAATAACAGAATACAGAATTCAGAAAATATAAGAACCGCTAATCAGCGGTATGGACCGGGATCAGATGCCTCTGCATTGATCCCGCCTGATGGTAAGACAAAGTATAGACCGGATTTTCTGTACTGTCCAGCGCAAGATAGTACCTTAAATGTTACTTGTGACGTTTTGACAAACCTGGTATGCAATCTTTATGTATTTTTACCCCATCAAATACACCCGCACGCCGTACAACAATGCAACACCCGGTAGTCCGAGAAATCCAGACGTCAACGCACTCAGCGCATTGATTCCGACGCACGCATCCAGTCCTTTTTCCTGCAGATATCCGTTTATCAGAAAAATGGCGATCATTCCAAAAACCAGCCGCAGCATAAAATTCAGCGCAAGCTCCGCTCCCTTTTTCATAAGCCCTCCCGCCCGGACTTCGTTGATCTATATATATTCCTGCCTGTCACGCAGATATTCGTATCATACGATGGAAACAACCGCAGATATTTTTTCTCCCTGCCCGGATATTCATTGTCCGGATGTATATTTCTTCCAGTTTTTCTCTATACTGTAACAAACTCCCCTGCCAAAGCTGTCAGAATACCGGGGATTTCGAACGTTACCACTTTATCTGTCCGGGAGGAACACACATGAAAGTTTCTTTTCGCATCGGCGGAAGACCGTCCGCTGAGCTTGCCTCAAAAACGCCAGAAGAAGCCTTGAGAAACAATCTGCAGCTCGCCAAATGGGAGCTGGACAATGCCTATGCCGGGTTCGAATACGCGACCGATCCCGATCTGATCGACTGCTACATTTTTCAGCTCAATGCCGCCATGAAACGTTACCGTTATCTCCTCAATCAGTGGAACGGACTTGATAAAGTCTCTGCAGGAGACGTGTAATTTGGTGCATAAGCTCCTTCCTGACCGTATTTTTCACACGATACAAAAGTGGAAAACAGGAGCAAACAAAGGGGCCTCTTTTTCGATGCGCTTTCTGTAAAAAAGGACCTTGGATTCCCCTTGGAACCCTTGGTCCTTTTTTCTCTCTGACAATATCTGCAATGCGTGTATTCTATTGGTTGCGGCATCAGAATACCCGCACAACGCATTTCTCAGAATGCAAATACCAGTGCGCCATATGCAGGCAGGTCAAAGGTAATCCGGTACGGCTTGTAGTCGCTGGGCTCTGCAGTTGCTGTATAATCGGTTTTCAGTTCTTCTCCGCTGCCGCCAAAGCGTTTTTCCGCGCTGTTTAACACCAGCTTATATTTCTTCTTTTCCGGTACCCCAACGCAGTAATCCTTACGCTCTACCGGCGTCATATTCAATACAAAAAGCAGTCTCTTTGTCTTTTCTCTACTGGTTTTACGAATAAAGCTGTAAGTGCTGCGATCTGCATCATCCGCATTGATCCACTCAAAACCGTCCCAGCTGTTGTCGATCTCATACATACAGGGATATTTTCGATAAAGCTTTAAAAGCTCTGCCACGTAATCCTGCAGTCCTTGATTCAGCTCATTTTGCAGCAGGAACCAGTCCAGCTCACGGGCCTCACTCCATTCGCGCTCCTGTCCGAACTCCTGTCCCATGAACAAAAGCTTTTTGCCGGAATGTCCGAGCATATAAGTATAGCCGACGCGCAGGTTTGCGTACTTGTCCACCTTGTAGCCGGGCATTTTGTTGACCATCGAGCATTTCAGATGTACGACCTCATCGTGAGACAGCGGTAAAATATAGTCCTCCGCATCGTTATAAGACATCGCAAAGGTCAGCGCATGATGATCATTCTTCCTAAAATAAGGATCCAGCTTCATATATTCACAGAAATCGTGCATCCAGCCCATATTCCACTTAAACGTAAATCCAAGGCTGTCACTGCCGATTTTTCCGGTCACGTTTGGCCACGCCGTAGACTCTTCTGCGATCGTCATGATACCCGGATAAGTTCCACGGATCACGGAATTGAAATGCTTGAAAAATTCGATCGCGTCCAGGTTTTTATTGCCGCCGTAACGGTTCTGCACCCATTCTCCATCTTTTCTGCCATAATCCAGATACAGCATAGAGGCAACCGCATCCACTCGCAAACCATCTACATGGAATTCCTTAATCCAATACAGGGCATTTGTGATCAGGAAGCCCTTAACCTCGCTCTTGGCATAGTTGAATACTTTTGTTCCCCACTCAGGATGCTCGCCCATTCTGGGATCGGGATATTCAAACAGTGCCTCGCCGTCAAAATCTGCCAGACCATGGGCATCCTTTGGAAAATGGGCAGGTACCCAGTCCAAAATGACACCGATCTTATTGCGATGCAGCGTGTTGACCAGATATGCAAAATCCTCCGGTGTTCCGTAACGGGAGGTCGGTGCATAATAGCCGGTTACCTGATAGCCCCAGGAGCCGTCAAACGGATGCTCTGCGATTCCCATCAGCTCGATGTGGGTATATTTCAGTTTTTTCAGATATTCTACGATACGATCCGCAAATTCTCTGTAATTATAAAATCCATCCTCCGTATCCGGATGCTTCATCCAGGAACCGATGTGACACTCGTAAATTGCAACCGGCGCTTTTTCCGGATCCTGCGCGCTTCTTTCTTCAATCCACTTGCTGTCCGACCATTTAAAATTGGTAATATCTGTCGTAACAGAAGCAGTTCCCGGACGTACCTCCCCCTGGTTTGCAAACGGGTCTGCCTTGTACAGCTTTCTGCCGTCCGGCGTGATAATCAGAAATTTGTAAAGCTCTCCCAGACCAACGTCCGGAATAAACGTCTTATAAATTCCGCCGGGTCCCAGCTTTTCCATCTGGTTTGCAGTCTCATTCCAGCTGTTAAACGTTCCAATCACAAAAACGCTGGCTGCGTGCGGTGCCCAGACGGCAAAGCTCATTCCTTTCTTCCCGTCTTCTACAGACTGATGTGCGCCCAGCTTTTTGTAAATATCGTAATGCGTCCCCTGAGCAAACAGATACTGGTCGGCCTCCGAAATGTATACCGTTTCCGGCACTTTCGCCGCTTTTACTGCTTTCGCTGTCTTTGCCTTTGCCATAATAACCCCCTGTTTGGATATATTTGAAACGCTCAGATAAAGTCTTTCTCCCGCAAAATAATCATGTCATCTTCATCGTAGCGTCTCCGAAGCACAATATCTATAAAGTGTCCGATCGTCTTACGGTTTGCATGAGCAATCGCCTCATCCACGATGTCACGCACTTCCCCCACCGTAACGGCATGCGAACTGGTCTGCATATCCTCGATTCTGGTATGCAGGGCGAGCCTGCCGAGCTCGTCGATCGAATACTCCTGTGTATATGCGTACTGACAGCCGTATTTTACCAGCGTTGCGCTGTCCAGCGCCGCGATATCAAACCGCGCGGTAAAGCTTTCCATCAGTCTTCCGTTTTTCTTATATAAACGGTCGATCGCCCGTTTTTCATCCAATACAAATACAATGATGCCGGTATGTTCCTGATTCAATGCGTCTGCAAGCTTCTCACATCCCTCGTTGGAAAGCTTTCCGGCTTTCTCAATGACGAGCGCGCCGTTTGCAACCTTTTCCACAAGCGCTTTTGCATCTTTTTTATTGATCAGCTCCGCGTTCACTTTGGCAACCTTGCCGGAGAAGTTTCCGTCGGACGCCTGAATTTCGCGGATCATACATTTTGTCAGTTTCAGTGTACCGGAGCCTGGCATACCGGTAATCACAACGTTTCCGGTGTACGCAGAAAGGCTGATTTCATCCAGCGCTGCGACCAGCTGGCGCATTGCGCGTTTGGTCGGGATGAACTGGGCAAAAAGCTTGCGTTCTGCCTTTGTCATGCTGCGCACACGCTCGGCTGCCTGCTGTTGGGATACACGCTCCTGCAGCTGCTTTTCTTCTCCGGAGGTCTCCGGCTGCGGTGTAGGTGCTTCCTGACGCGGTGCTTTGGTTTCTTCTGTTGCAGGTGCTCCGATCCTTTCCGGTGCGGCCTGTTTCGCATAACGCTGTACCGGCTCTGCATCCTGCGCTTCTGTTTCTGCATTCTGCTCTGTGCAGCCCTGTGCGGCATCCGCCACCGGCGGCGCTTCCTCGATCTCTTCGAGTTCTTCCGTCTCGGTTTCTCTGGATGGATCGACAAGCGGTGCTTTTGCTGCAGTCGTCTCTACAGCAGCTCTGTCTCCTACAGGCGCTTCCTGATTTTCAGCATTTGCAGGAGCTTTCTCCTCTTCTACCGGCAGGGATTCTTCTCTCTGCAGCTGTTCCAGCACGCCGTTTCTGGAGCTTTCATCAAAATCATCAAACAGGGAACCTGTCTGCTGGAGCATCCACTGTCTGGTTTCCTGTTTTCTCTTTTCTTCATTTTCCTTTTTCAGCCGTTCCCATTCCTTGAGCACCTCTTCGATGTTCATCTGGCCGGTCGTCTGGCGTTCTATCTTAGTGTTTCCCACAACAGCCTTCCTTTCCGGCTGTCTTTCCGGGACTGCCGCAGCCTTTTCCTGTATTTCCACGCCCTGTACGTGTTCGATTTTGTCGGTTTCCATCGGCATCCAGGGAGTCTCCACCACCGCCGGATGGATTTCCTGCATTCCGGCATCCGCAGGATCTGTCACCGCAGAAGTCTGTTCCGGCGCGGGCTGCGCCGCGAGGATGGGTGCCTCAGGCTGCGCGTTTACCGGCTCGGCAACATAAGCGCATGCCTCGCTGGACGATGCGACAGGTAATGTCGGTTCTACGTCAGCATACACCTGCGGTGTGCTTTGTGTAGGCTGCACGCTGACGGACTCTGCCGCGTCCACTGCATCTGCCGCCAGCTTCGTCTCTTCCGTATCGAGCTGTCCCGTTGCCTGTGCGTCCCACTGGTCAGATTCTTCAAGGACACGGGAAATGTCTTCCTGATATTCCCCATTTCCATTTTCTGCAGCGTAAACGGTCTGCTGATTTTTCATCAGGTCAGGTTCTTCTTGCTCAGGGGAAGCCGTCTTTACCTCTTCCCTGTCAACCGCAAACACGTCACGCATGCTCGCGGCAAGCGCTTCCTGTAAATTGATCGTATTATATTGTCCCATATCCATCGGTTTTACATGGATATCCAGATCTGCTTTTTCTTTGCTTTCAGCAGACCGGACTGCCTGAGTCTGTTCCTGTGCAGGCGCTTCCTGCGGTTCTTCCTCTACTGCGTTTCTGCCGCCGTACTGACTGTCGTAAAGCTGCTGCTGTGCAGGCGAAAGCGGTACATACAGGCGCTTTAACTCCATCGCCTTGAGCACATATTTGCCCTCACCGAACCAGAGGATCAGCTGATCGCACTCCTCTACACACTCCGTGGCAAGTCCGACCCTGTGATACAAAAATGCCAGCTCATATGCCCACTTTTCATTATATTCGCGTTTTTTGTACTCTTTCAAAACAGCGATCCGCTCTTCCAGGCTGATATCCTGTGCCTCATAAATTTTATACAACAGGATATACTTACTGTTATCGTTTGGCGAAAGCTGTACAAACTGCTTATAGTATTCCACAGCTTCCACAACCTGCTCCGAAACGCCGCCTCTTTGAAACGGACTTCCCGGTATCAGCCTTACGAGAAAAAAAGTGACCGTGGCAAGAAGGAACAATGATACTATCCCAGTCAATATTCTTTTCCATGTGTAACGCATCATTGCCCTTTCACCTCCTTGTTCAGACCCTGTTTTTTTCTTTGCTCTGCCGTTTTATTCCGTCACATCCTCCAGCTTTGCCGGAATGACTTTCAGAAGATCTTCCAGACTAAGTTCTACCTGATATCCGATCTTGCCGCCGCTGAAAATCATCGTTTCAAAGTTTTTTGCCGTTTTATGTATCACTGTCGTAAACTGTTTTTTCATTCCAATCGGAGAACATCCGCCGTGAACATATCCGGTAAGGGGAAGCAGTTCTTTTGATTTTAGCATTTCAACACTTTTTTCTTTTACGGCATGTGCCGCTTTCTTTAGATCCAGTTCACAGTTAACCGGAATGACAAAGACATAATTCGTTTTTGATTTTCCGACCGTCACAAGAGTTTTAAACACCATATCAGGATTTTCACCCAAAACTTCCGCTACTTCAATTCCGCTTACCGCTCCCGTATCAACATAACTATAGCTTTCATATGCAATCTTCTTCTGATCTAAAATCCTCATTACATTTGTTTTTTCTTTATTTTTTCCCATTATTCTTCCTTCCGAATTCTA
>ERZ779861.2539-NODE-2539-length-17144-cov-36.292001_pt1 | contig 17144 bp, 13 predicted proteins | sample MGYA00511558_ERZ779861 | MGnify/ENA primary metagenome ERZ779861 (study PRJEB29588, sample SAMEA2163432) | human gut metagenome | biome: human gut; feature: human-associated habitat; material: faeces | place: Denmark | collected 2008/2010 ...
GTTATCTGGAAATTGCAGAAACCTTTTTGAATCGCTTGCAGGCACAGGTCGAAAAGGTCAAAGCATTTCGTGTATCCAGGAATGTTCCCTATGCCGTTTTAGGCGCGGACGATTGCCTCCCTCCGTCGGAGGGATCTTTGCAAGGCAAGTTGATCGTTCTCCGACCCACCAGCCTTTCCCCAGAATACCGCACGGCAGACTGTCAACTTGGCTTCGCGCTGGGCGGTTTTGGCTGCACGCCCGGCGCACGCGGGCGAGCGGTTTATTTCGAGGAATTGTATTCCGGTGAACGGTGCCGGTGGGACATTACTGATGTTCTCGGTGTTGCCGATACGAAGAGGCTGCCCGAGTGGGCAAAGGCAAAACTGGCAGAATACGAAAAGAAGCGCACCACGCCGAAAAAAGAAAGAGGTGAAGCACGATGACCGACCACGAGCCGGTAAATATCATGGGCGTTTTTGCTTTTCCGAATCCTGACAGGGATAATCGTATGATTCGTTTTATCGACAGCGAATACAATACGCTCTTTACCGTTAAAGATGGAGAGCGTATTGTTTTGACAAATCTTGATGACCAAACAGAGATCCTGGCCTGCACTTACATCGACGATTGCCACACTAAGATAGGAAGCACCACGTTCCATATCCGTCAATTTGCAGAAATACAGGAAAACTATGGAATCCGCTACATGCCATGTGAACCAAAGCCAGAGGATATGGTCGATACCTATGAGATATATCGAGCTGTAATTGGTAATGCAGGCGGAGGTGTTCGATCCTTCGAAGAAGCAAAGAAGACCTTGCGCGCTAAAAACTACAGCCGTGTTTACGCCGGCATGTACGCAAAGGGAAATTCGCTGGAACATCTTGTAGAAAAGCATAGCAGATATGATCCGTCTTCCTATCTGGTACGCCCTGTGTCGGTGGGCAATGTTGTGGTGCTGACACGAGGTGGAAAGAAAACCGCGTACTACGCAGATGTAGATGGGTTTCATGAGGCACCGGATTTTTTGATGCAGCCGCAGAAAGTAAGAAACAGACGAAAGGACCGAGGTGAGTCACGATGAGCTATGATGCAAAAAAAGCGGCTTATCAGGAAGTCACGATTTTAGGTAGGCCTGCCCTGTTTGCGGAGTGCCGTATTGATAACTCTACCGTGCCGAAGGGCTTATACCGTTATGAACTGCGCCACGGCGACGAGAATTGGGGTGATCCGGTATCACTGTCACGGAATATCATAGTTAATTACTACGGCGCTGTCCTCACCCGTGAACCATTCCAGCTTCCGATTGAAGGGTGGATTCCGTTGGAGGACGACAGCCTTTCCTTTCAGGACGGTGGATGCCGTACCCTTGCCGAGTTTCAGAGGAAATATCCTGTCAGCAAGAAGGATGTCATCGACTTCTTTGTTGCCAACGATGATTCGCTGCACGACTTCTACTTTTCGCACAGCGAGGCACAGGACAAGGCTACGGGGTGTGTTGGGCATTTGCGAGGCGATTTTGGAAGCGGCAAGCAGTTCTTTACAACATGGTGGCCCCATCAGGGCGATCAGTTGAACACGCCGGCATTTAAGGCAGATATTGACCGTGCGGTGAATTGGCTGCGTGAACAGCCAGATTCCCCGCTGCACGATTTTGATACCATGAAACGCTTTTGTGGCCGCTTTGAGCGGTCCTGTGCCATCAAGGGCGCTATGCTCCCCTCTTACGCCTTCATGGCAAAAACGAAGCAGTATGTGTATATGATCCGCTGTACGCCGGTCAAGGGAGACTATCAGTTTTATATTTACTGCTATCAGCGGAAAGCGTTTGAAAAGGCCCGCGGCAAGCAGCAGAAAAATGATCGGCCTCCGGCAAAAAAGAGAGCAGAGCCAGAGAGATAAGCGAAGATGACTTTCCAGTATCGCTTTATATCAACAGACAATGAGAGAAAGTTTTTAAGGTTAAACAAGAAAAACTTGCTGAATACCGGAACTGTTTTGGCTGAAGCAGAAGAAGCCGCATAACAATAAGACAGAATATGAACCAACGAATGCTACAAGATAAAGGCAACGCGGCGCCTTTTTATGCTAAGGCCGCTTTTTCATACTATGAGAAGGGAGGATAAAATACTTGCCTACAAAATTTCAGCTCATCACAGAGCTGTATGACCAGACCGTGCAAAATGTCACTCGCAGCTATGAAAGCTGGACAGGCTTCTTGCGTGCGGCCTGCTATAACTATAAATGTCCTTTTGACGAGCAGATCCTAATCTACGCCCAACGCCCGGACGCCACCGCAGTTCTTGAAATGGAGCGATGGAATCGGCGGTTCGGGCGCTGGGTGAATCGCGGTGCAAAGAGCATCGCGGTTTTCAGCGATGACGGACAAAACTGTCTAAAGCTCTATTTTGACGTTTCGGACACCCATGCGTCCCGCTTTGCCCGCCCGCTGCCTATTTGGACGATGCAGCCAGCTTTTGAGCCAGAAGTCATTGAAACGCTGGAAGCTACCTTCGGTGACCTGGCCGAAAAAGAAAATCTTGTAGACGCCGTGCGTTCTGCCTGCCACAACGCCGTGGCAGACAATATCACAGATTACCTGCAAGACCTTTGCGATAATCGTCAGGATAGCTTGCTGGAGGAGCTGGATGACCTCAACATGGAGGTGTTCTATCGGGAGACGTTGGAGGTCAGCGTGGCCTATATGCTGCTCACGCGCCTCGGCCTACGGGCAGACGATTATTTTTCTCCGGACGAGTTTGTCCATGTTTATGAGTTTAACACCACGCCAACGATCAATGCCCTCGGCATCGCCGCCAGCGACATCGCGGAGATGGGCCTGCGGGAGATCAGCCGAACAGTCATGTAGGCTCAGCGGGATCAATTTTTTGCAAACCGTGGAAAAAGCGGTTATGATGACCGCACAGAACAACGCGAAATACCCCCTGAAAGGAGCGAACAGTATGGAGGTCACTTACAGGATGCAGAACGGCTATCAGGTGCCGAATCTGCTGATGCCGCAGACACCGGAGGTTCATCTGGGCAAATACGCAGAGCTGCGCCGCCAATATCTGATGAAGCGCCGCAGGGTGCTTTACACCAATCTCAAGACCAGCGGCAAGCTGACGGAGCATCTGGCGGAGATCGAGCAGAGCGCGCAGAAAATGGTGGAACAGACCGTAATGCAGATGGCGAAGACCGAGGGCGTGACGGAGGAGCTGAAAGCGACCGATCCGCTGCGCTGGACAGGCCTGATGAACAATCTCCGGCACAGCGCGGAGGAACTGGTGCTCAGCGACCTGATCTACTGCTAACAACCGAAGCTCCCACAGAGGCAGGAAGTGATGAACTTCCTGTCTTTGTTGACCATAGCGGGGATTATGTGCTGCTGGACCGTCTACGCGCCGATTGTGATTATTTCCTCGGCGCTGGCGGGCGAAGTGAAAAGCACCTGTGGGCAGGCAATGTCCACGCGCAGATCAAGAAAATGAGGGAGCTGTATGATGCTCTCCCGAAAAAACCGGAGTGGCTGACCGCAGAAGCCATTGACCGTTACGCCGCACAGATGGCCGCGCCTTATCAGGTCGCTGCTTATCACCATTTTGAAAACGGCTTTGACGATAAGCTGGACTATCAGACGCTGGAAGAAGCAGAAGCAGCGGCGCAAGGCTATGTTGCCGGCACGATGGAGGAAGATGGCTTTGCATACGACGGTGCTGCTGTCTATGACGCCGAAACGCGCCAATGTCTCCGTGTTTACGGTGACTACCCCGACAAAATGGCACAACAACAGGCAGCAGCTTTTGCGCTGGAGCATGGCACCGTACCCCCAAGCGGCAAGAGCCTTCCTGCCTTTCTGGATATGCACCTTATTGAAGCTAATTTGCTGGACGATGGCGGGCGCAAACACAAGCGACAGGAGATTTTCAACTTTTTTCAGTCACACAAGAGCCTCGCAGAACGCACAGAGTTCTTAAAAAACAGTTACAAGGATATATGGGTGGAGGTTCTGACCGATGGTGTTCGGACAGGCTACCACGCCGAAAAAGACGGACTCAAGATGTGGGAGGGCAGTTACCTCTCCCGTACATCGGAGTCCGTTTTTTCATGGTCGGTCATCACCGAGATGACCGAGGGCCTGATCGAGCGCGGAGAGTACAAGATCAAGCTGGGACTGCAAAATGCACCTGTTATCGCGGAGCAGCTTGCCCTATTTGATATGGGCGGCAACGAGCCGGTGTATGAAGTCTCGGCGGATACGCCCACCGGCGTTCTGACTCCGGCCCACACGGTGCCGCAGGAGGTCGTCGACCTGATCCTCTGCACGGCGGGCAATGAACCCAACAGTGCGGAGCGTGTCGCTGTGTTCTATATGCGGGAGCATCCTGAACAGGAAAATATAGCATTTCTGCGTCGGGAGTTTGGCATGGAGAATGGGCGCGGCATCGAGTACGAGGGCCGCAAATACGCTGCGTGGTTTATGGAAGATGGTATCCGCCTTGCCCAGGGCGACAGCATCCGCACCGGATACAGCAAAACCGTGGTCTCCTGGGGACTGGCGGCGGGCCGCATTTTGGGGCTGCTGCGGGCCGGAATCTATCTCTCCGCCGCCGAACTGGCGCAGGCCCCTGACAAGGTGCTGCACGAAGCGATGGACGCGCTTCTGATGACAGCCCGCGATCTGACCAAGGAAGGCCGGGACATGGGGCTGCTCCCGCAGACTTTGGCCATCCACGACCAGCACAAGGGCTACCCGGAACTGGACGAGGACATGGTCGAGTTCGCAAAGACAGACGGTGGCCTACAAATGTTGGCGCAGGAATACCACGCTTTTCTGTATGCTTATCATGATGATCCGTCCATTCTGCGATACCGCCTTTCAGAGTACAACACCCACCGTATCGGCATCATTCTCAACGGCCTGCCATACTCGGAGCGGCACTTTACCGCACAGCCGAACTTTCTTCGGCAATACAAAATGTTTATCACGCAGGATGAGATCGACCAGTACTTTTTGAATGAAGAGACAGAAAGCCGTCTGGCGGTCTACTCCCATTTCTGCTATCCACACACATCGGAAGAACATCAGAAATTCATCAAATCCCGCTTTGGAGAGTACAGCGGCAGTGGTCGCGCCGGATACCAGAGTACGAAAACATACAAGGGCCTGGAATATGAGCGCGACTACAATTTCAAAAAATATGATGCCGTTCATCTGACCATTCCCAATGTTGTCAAGGAGTATGAGTGCCTGATCGCGCAGAAGCGGTATCCTGGTGAGGACGCTATCGCTAAAATCCCAGAGTATGAGCGTGGGCAGTTGGCGAGGCTTATTTATAGCGGCTTCTATGATGCCCCGGACGATACTCCGCGTCCCTATCCAAAGGGTGTGGACTTTTATGATGCGCTCCCTATTATTGAAAAGCAACTGGAAGATAGGGGAAAAGCTGCGGAAATGCTGGCGACTCTGACCTCTCGGTTGGATGGCATGACAGATGGTGATCGCTATTACGATTCCGTCCGCCGCGCAAAAGAGCGGCTTGCTGAGTATGTGGACGGCACTTTCAGCCTGTTCAACCATCGGCACGATGCATTACGGCAGGTCCACCCTGTTGAAAATTCTCCTCGATCTGAACCGGTGCTGCAAGAAGCCGCACCGACTATGGAGCCGGAAGTACCCACACCGATTTCCACAGGCACACGCCTGACCATAGATGGGCGGCAGTTTGAAGTGGACAGCGTAGACGATCATACGCAAAGTGTCTCGCTGCGGGATGTGACCTTTGAAAACGGGACGGGGTTCCCCATTTTTCGACAGGAATCCGTAGAATTTGTACGCGAGCATGTGGAACAGCCCAACGTGGAGCAGACAGCGACACAGGCAGACGAGCCGCGTGTGGTTCTCACACCGCCGAAAAAGAGAAAACGGAACACGATTGCCTACCCGCTGGACGCAGATGGCAGAAATTACCGCATCACCGATGACCATATCGGAGAGGGCGCGCCGCTGGAGCGCTTTCAGCACAATTTGGATGCGATCCGCACGCTGAAAACCGTAGAGGCCGAGAATCGCACCGCCACCGCAGAAGAACAGGCGGTGCTGGCGCAGTATGTCGGTTGGGGCGGCCTTGCCAGCTTTTTTGAGGAAAAGAACCCGCGATATGCTGAGCTGAAAGACCTGCTCACCGACGCCGAGTATGCCGCTGCCCGTGAATCCACGCTCACAGCGTTCTACACGCCGCCTGTGGTCATCCGCAGTATCTACGCCGCACTGAGGCAGATGGGTTTCAAGCAGGGCAACATTCTGGAACCTTCCTGTGGCATCGGTAATTTCCTCGGTATGCTGCCGGAAAGCATGAGCGGCAGCAAGCTGTACGGCGTGGAGCTGGACGACCTCTCCGGCCGCATCGCCCGCCAGCTCTACCAGCGCAGCAGTATTGCAGTGCAGGGCTTTGAAAAAACTGCCTTTCCAGATAATTTCTTTGATGTTGCCATCGGCAATGTTCCCTTTGGTCAGTTTCATGTGGCGGATAAACGGTACGATCGGCTGAATTTCCCCATCCACGAGTATTTCATCGCCAAGTCCATGGATCAGGTCAGACCGGGCGGTGTTGTCGCCTTTGTGACCTCCAGCTTCACGATGGACAAGCAGACTGCGTCTGCCAGAAAGTACATCGCGCAGCGCGCGGAGCTGCTGGGCGCGATTCGCCTGCCGAACAATGCCTTCAAGGCGGCGGCAGGCACAGAGGTCGTTTCGGATATTCTGTTCCTGCAAAAGCGTGACCGCATGGTGGATATTGAGCCGGAATGGGTACACCTTGCCGAGAGTGAGGACGGTATCCAGATGAATCGCTACTTTCTCGACCACCCAGATATGGTGCTGGGCGAGATGAAGATGGTGTCAGGCCCGTTTGGCCCCACGCCTACCTGTGAACCCTATTCGGATCGATCCTTAGAGAAATTGCTGTCAGAGGCCATTCGGAACATCCACGGTGAGATCACCGCCTATGACCGCGAGGAGGAATTGGAGGGCGAAGATCATTCCATTGAAGCCGATCCCGCTGTCCGCAATTTTTCCTATCACTTTATTCAGTCCTTTGCGCCCGGAGAGGTCACGCCGGAGCAGGCACATGAGATCGGATGTGAGTTTGCGCGGCGGCTGGTCGGCGAGGACTTTGAGGTCGTTGTTGGGACGCATCTGGACAAAGCCCATCCGCATAATCACATCATCGTTAATTCTGTGTCCCGCATAGACGGCTACAAGTACCACTCCAGCCCAGAGAGCTACTACAACGACGTACGCGGCACTTCGGACGAGCTGTGCAGAGAGAACAATTTATCCGTCATTGCGCCGCGGGGCAAGGGTAAGCACTACGCTGAGTGGAAAGCGGAGCAGGGCGGCAAGCCCACCGTGCGCGGCGTGATCCGCGACGACATTGACGCTACCATTCAGCAAGCCTACACCTACGATTCGTTCCTCATGCTGCTGCGAAAAAACGGCTATGAGGTGCGCCGCGGCCCCAATCGAAAATACACCACCGTCAAACCACCCGGCGCGAAGCGGGCAATCCGGTTGGACAGTTTGGGCGAGGGCTATACCGAAGCGGATATTCTGCGGCGGCTTTCCAGGCAGCGGCGCGGCGGTATGGCCGCGCCTATTGTTATCCGTACCGTCTATACGGTCAAGCGCTATCGTGTGAAGGGCAAGTTGAATACCGCCCGAAAAAAGAAAATTACAGGATTTTACGCACTATACCTCCGCTACCTCTATCTGCTGCGTGGAGGCAGACGGAAAAAGCTGCCGCCTAAGATGCCCTTCTCCGTTAAACGGGAGGTCATTCATTTGGAGCGGTATGAGCAGCAATTCAAATACCTTTTATCAAGCGGAATTACCACCGAAGTGGAGTTGGAGCGGCGTATCCGCGTGCTGGAGTGGGATATTCGCTTGTTGAAGGAACAGAGAAAACCACTTTATCGGGAAAGGAGGAATGCAAAAGATGAAGAAACGCAAGCACGGTACAGCGTGGAAATCGAACAGCAGACTGCCGCCCTGCGGGAAAAACGCAGGGAGCTGCGCCTGTGCCGCAGAATACAATCGGACATTCCGAGGGTATCCCAGCAATGCCGGGAGGCGCAGGCTGAACGGCAGGAGAATCTAAAAAAGGAGGAACATGAGCATGAGTACCAGCGGTGAAACCGCTGACCTGATGGTGCGTGAGGGCATCCAGATCACCGAGAGTGCGGTCAAGTTGGCAGGGCTGGGGGCGAAGAATCTTGCCGCCCTGTTGATCGCTCTTGCCAACGACAACCAGAAGCTCTCCGGTAAGACCAATCTCAAGCGCCTCATTCACGATGGTGAGGAATTGACGATTTTTTCTGTAAAGCGCGAAGACCTAAAGGGCTTTCAGATGGAGGCTAAGCGTTATGGCGTGCTGTTTTACCCCATCGTCAATAAGGTAGAAAAGACCGGTACGGTAGAAATTATGGCAAAAGCCAGGGATGCCAAGCAGATCAATCGCATTTTTGAGCGCATGGGCTACCCCGCACCGGTGAGGGAGGACGCTGCCGTAAAAAAAGAGAACGCCCGCGCTCCGTCCGAGAGCAGCTTGAAGGAGCGCGGGACTGGTGCGAGAGCGTCTATGGAAGCGACTATGGAGAAGCCTGATGAGCGCCCCTCCGTCCGTAGCCGCCTGATGGCTCTGCAAGCTGCGGCGGAACGGGATGACACCGCGCCCGCAAAGGACACCGTGCGGGAGACTATTAAAAAAGCCGTGCCCACGCGGGAATAAGAGTAAAGGAGAGAATTATGGCAAAATTAGACGATTTGATCCAGCAAAAGCAGCAGCGTGACGAGGACTGGAAAGCGAAGAAAACGGCAGAACGTGAAGAGCTGCGGCAGCTTTCTGACGATGCTGTGATGCGCGTTACCAGTGAGCCGAACGCCTATCTGCGCTATCTGGATACGCAGGCGATCAATCCGCAGTACAGCGCCGCCAACGTCATGTTGGCGATGGCACAGAACCCTGACATTACTTATATCAATAGTCTGGAGAATTGGGGACGGCTGGGCCGCAGCGTGAATCGTGAGGAGACCGGTTTGAAAATTCGTGTGTCCGATCCCTATGTGAAAGACGGGCGGCAGTATCACGGCTATAAGATCGGTCGTGTTTTTGATGTGACGCAGACCCACGGCAAGGCTGTGCCTGCGCCGCTGACGCTCCGCGACAACACGCCGGAGATGGAGGCGGCACTGAGCCGTCTGTTGGACAGCGCGGGCGTCCCCGTCGTGACCGACGCTGCAATGTACCAGGATGCTTTCTATGACCCCAAGGCGCAGCGCATTACCGTTTCTACCCGCCTAAGCGACAGCAAAACTTTCGCGGCGCTGGCTCGCGAGATCGTCCACGCCGGTATTCATGACCGCGGGCGCTATCCCTACTATTCCCGCGAGGACTGCGCGATGGATGCAGAGTGTGTCAGCTATATGCTCTGCCGCAATTTCAGCATTGATGTGCCGCAGCCGAATGTGAGCCGCGTGGGACAGGCGTTTGACGGCATGGAGGCGCAGGATCGCCGCAGTGTGGTGGACAGCCTGCAAAAGTATTTCCGTAGGCTGCAAAAAGACATTCAGCGGGAGATCTCGCCGCAGGAGCGCAAGCAGCCGGAGCAGAACCGGACTGTCCGCTGAGAAAAGAGGTAAAGAGTGTGAAAAAGAAACTTGCTTTTTTATTGTGCATGACATTGACGCTGTGCAGCACGAGTGGCGCGGTGCTGGCCACGGAATCCGAGCAGGACGCCGATCCGGCATCTGCGCTGATCTCCGCCGCCGATATGCCTCCGAGCGTATCGGCTTATCCTGCTGAGGTCAGAACCAGCGAGGAAAATGGCGTCTATCATCTGGAGAAGGTCTACTATCTGACCGCAAAGGACGATCCTTCCACAATTCCCACCGCTGATTTTGAGCGTGAGGGCCGCACCTATACGCTCCTCGACATGCTGAAAAACGACCAGACGGAAACGGATACGCGGGAGCATATCGAGGTGGTCACGTTGGACAGCAAAACAAAGGATATGGCTGAGATTTTGAAGATGCTGGAGCCGAAGCTGGAGGTTAAAACCGAGGATGGCTATGAGGGTATCCTTTCCCTTGACCACACTACCATTCAGGTAGAGGCAGCGGGCTACAGCACCAGCAGCCGCACGGTGACGGCGGAGCGTACCTATCCCAACCTCTCCGACGCCGATGTTTCCCTGATCCCCAAGACTGTGAATGAAAATGGCCGTACCCTGACACTCGCGGATGTGAGCTGGGAGGAGGCCGCCACCGATCCTACGGACGGCTATGATATTCCGATTCGTTATACTGCCATGGCGAGCTATTCGGGGACCGCTACCAGCAAATATGCCACCGGCTACACCGTCACGGCGGACTATAAGGGCGATGTTACCCGTACAAGCTGCGACACGGTGATCTACACCGCAATTTTCTCCAGCACCGGCAGAGCGGAGGTCCTTCCTAAAACCGGCAGCTTCAACTGGATGTGGGTTCTGGCACCGCTCGGTGTGCTGGCGCTGGGCGGCTGCGGCTATGCCGGTTATAAGGGGTACAAGCACTACCTTAATAAGAAAAGAGGTTATGAGTAAATGAAAAAGTACATCACGACGCTGCTTGCCGTCAGCTGCGCGCTGGCGGCTTTTTCTATGCCTGTTTCGGCGTTGGAATACAGCTTTGACGGAGCGGATGCAGGTGAATTCGGAAAGCCAACGTCTGTTGAGACGATCTATGTGTCCAGAGAACCGACGAATATTGACCGCAGCAAAAACGCGGCCTATATTCCGCCTGTGTTTGGTTCACCGACATCTTACACGCTGAACGCAGGAGAGCTGCTGACGCCGAATCTTGTGGGTGATGCAGTATCAGACGGAAATATCAGCAGCGGCGGCGGTGCAACGGTGATGCCGCCCGCTGCTGCGGGAGGAACAAGTGCCGATGTTGGCACAGCGGGGACGAGTAAGTACACGGCTGTTACCAGTGACCTCTATTACAGCGGCGGCTATCTTGGAACGCTGAATATCCCGTCCATTGGCCTGACGGTCAGGGTGTATCAGGGGACGGACAGCGCGGCGCTTGTCAAAGGAGCCGGCCACTTTACCAACACCTCGATTTGGGATGGAAACGCAGCGATTGCCGGACATAACCGTGGCGTTAATAACCACTTCGGCAAGATCCACACACTCAATGTTGGCGATACGATCAAGCTGACGACGAAACTCGGCGAACGCAGCTACGAGGTCTATTCCGTTGCCAAAATCGGCGCGGATGATACCAGCGTTCTGAACGACAGCACCGAAAATATCATTACACTCGTCACCTGTGTGATGAATCAGCCGGACTATCGCTGGTGTGTGCAGGCACGACAGAAATGATCAAAGCAGAAATGGTTCCCAGTTTTTTGACATGCATTATTTTCTGCGATACCATGCTTCCACATACCAATTAAATATGGAGGCAGCGTATGAACAGAATGAAAAACATCGGACTTATCCTCTGCGGTCTTGTGCTGGGGCTTACCCTAAGTTCTCCCGCGGCGCGGGCAGTGGGATCGCTGAAAGTGACACTGTCGACCAACCGCATCCTTGTGGACGGTAAAGAAGTCCGCCTGACGGCGTACAACATCAACGGCAATAACTACGTCATGCTGCGTGACGTCGGCAAGACGGTAGGATTCGAGGTTTACTGGGACGGCGATGCCAAATGTGTACAGGTCGAATCGGGCAAGCCCTACACCGGCGAAGCGCCAGAAAAGCCTGCGGAGGCAAAGCCCGTGGAGCAGCCCGCGCAGACAGATGTTGCCGCTGCAAAGCAGGACATCATTGACCGCACCAATGCGCTGCGGTGCGAAAATGGCGTTGCTGTGCTGCGTGTCAACGACAAGCTCATGCAGGCGGCACAGGTTCGCGCGGATGAGATGGCCGCCAGCGGCGTCTACTCTCACACCCGTCCGGATGGGCGCAAGAGCAACACCGTCACCGACAGCAAGTATACCGGCGAAAACCTTCACAACATCTCGGAGCTGTATCTTGAGCAGCAGCACAAAACGCTCTCCGAGGCGGTGGTCGAGCTGTGGTCCAACTCCAAGGCCCACGCGGACAACATGACAAGCTCCCGCTACGGTGAGATCGGCGTCGGGCTGGCGCGAGGTATTGACAAGGACGGCTTTGACCGCTGGTACTGCGTGCAGGTCTTCCTGCTGGACGGTTGTGAAGTTACCCGGGTGGATACGCCCGCGAACAAGTAAATATCAACTATCAGGAAAGAGCAGACCTTAACGGCCTGCTCTTTTTGTTGCCTCTCTTGAGAAAGGAGAAATTATGAAACCTATGAAAAAACGACTGTTGTCACTGCTTTTAACGCTGGTGACGATCTTGAGCCTGCTGCCGACTTCGGCCTTTGCCGCGTCGAAGACCGGCTCCGGCATCCAGATCACACAGGATCAGGCATATTGGTCGACCCGTTTGCTGGCCAACGGTACGCCGTACAGCTATCGTCCTCCGCTGGCAGACGGTAAGCTCGTGTACTGCATGGACAGCGGCCTCGGCTATCACTACGCCACAAAATCATTCCTTGATTCGTACTCGTGGACATCCGGCTCCGGCGCGGATGCGGATGCTGTATTGCAGTCGGCACTCACGAACAGCGGCCTCAGTGAGATGGATGCCATGACCGTCGAAAACGTCAAGTGGATGATGACCTACCTCAACGACTGCAAAGATTCCAACGTCGGCCAGCTTTTTATGGCCGTGCAGACCTACGTTTGGGAGAACCAGTCTTATAAGGGCGAACCCGGCGGAGACGGCGACGCGGGCGGCTACGCCAACGCGGACACCTACGAGCTGTACCTGAGCCTTATTGACAATCTTCTTGCAAAAAAGGCAGCTGAGGATGCCGAGTTTTTGAAGCAGATTGAAGCATATAAAGCACAGGGCATTGAAGCGTCCATCGTGGAGGATGAGAGTGCAAAGTGGGCGGTTTTTGCGATCTCGAGCAACCGCAAGAATCAGTCGTTCTTCAACTACTATGGGCCGAGAAAGCTGTCGGTCGGTGAGGCCAAGCCTGACCAGCCGGAGCAGCCTGTTGGTGGTACGGGCAAGATCACGCTTACAAAGACTGCGGCAGGCACATTGAAAGGCCTGCCCGGTGCGCGTTACAGCATTTATTTTAATGGGCAGATCGTTGGAAGCGATGTGACCAACGAATCGGGAGAGCTCCATATTGAGAACGCAGCCACCGGCCTTTGGACCTTCATTGAAACCGATGCCCCATCCGGCTTCTGTGTTGACCCCACGCCCAAGAGCGTCTATGTGGATGCGTCCGAAGGTGACCGCGAATACACCGTCGCGGCAGTCAACTACGCTATGCCCAGCATGATCCTCTACAAGGAAGATGCGCAGACGAGCGCTCCCGTGCCCGGCACTGTGCTGTCGGTCAAGTCTGTTACAGGCGCCTACTCTACGTCCGTTAAAATCGGTGAGAGCGGATCAGCCACGCTGGAGGGCCTGGAGCCCGGCGTTTATGTCGTATCCGAAGAGTCCGTGCCGGAGCCGTACATTTTGTCCCACACAGAGCAGACCGTGGCGCTGCGTCCCGGCAAGACCACAGAGGTCCATTTTCAAAACTACAAAAAGCCCGGTTTGGAGATCCTAAAAAAGAACATTGCCAATATGGATCCCATCCCTGATATGACCTATAAGGTCGAGCAGATCGATGGCAGCTTTGAGACTACGGTCACGACAGACCTGCGAGGCCGCGCTTACCTCGAGAATATCCCCGTGGGCAGTTACCGCATCTCAGAGGTAGGCGGGCCGTCGAATGTGATCCTCTCCGAGATCCCGCAGGTGATCTATCTGGAGGCCGGCTGCACCCGCACGGTGACCTTTTTCAACGCGATCAAGCCCACGCTGACGGTCTTGAAGCAGAACAGTGTAACATCCGACCCTCTCCTCGGTGCAAAGCTGCACATCTACTATGCGTCCGACAACACCTCCACCGGCGAGATGCATGATCTCGGTGTGTTCTATTCTAACGAGGAGGGCAAGGTGGTTCTGGTGGACGCCGAGCGAGGCTGGTACAAAATCGTCGAGGAATCCTGCCCGCAGGGCTTCGGCTACCTTGACGGGGAGGCCGTACAAGAATTTTATCTGGAAGAAAACACCAGCAAGACCGTCATCATCCGCAATGTGCCGCTCAGTGCGCTGGTCGGCTTCAAATATGACTCCAAGACAGGGAAAGGTATTCCGGGCTGCCGTTTCGAGCTGCGTTATTTGAGCGGCAATACCAGCGGCACGGGCGGTACCGTCATCGGCACTTACGTGACCGGGCCCAATGGAGCCTTCACTGTAACCGGCTTAAAAAAGGGCACTTATATCTGCGAGGAGGTATCCAGTGACGGAAGCCACATTATCGACAGCGAGCCGCAGACCGTGTGGATCTCTGGTGAGGATCAGGACGTGGTCATCATCCGTTTTGGTAACTCGCCGTTTGGCAGCTTGCTCGTTACAAAGCTGAGCGATGACAACAAGCGCAGCCCGATCCCCAACACCGATTTCCTGTTAACTTATAGTGACGGCACGTTTGTCGGCAACGACAACGGTATCTATACAACGAACGCTGCGGGTGAGATCCTTGTGGATGGCTTGGAGCCGGGTGTGACGATCATCGCGCGCGAGGTCAGGGCCGCGGCTGGGTTCTTGCTGGACGAGTCGCCGCAGCACATCCAGATCAAAAGCGGCGAGACAGTGCATCTGCAGTTTCTCAACAGACCGTTCGGCAACCTGATCATCAAGAAAAACAGCAGCGCCCCGACGCAAGAGGCCGTGCCGGGGGCGGAGTTTGAGATCACATACGCTGACGGCAGCTATGTCGACGCCGCGGGCGGTACGATCTCGAGCAATGGCCGCTATGTGACAGACGAACATGGAGAGATCCGCATCAGCGGCATTGTCGGCACCGTCGTGGTGACCGAAATCAAAAGTGGACCGGGCTACCAGCTCGACGAGGCCAACCGCACGCAGACGGTGACGATCAATCCGGGCGATACGCAGACCCTGCAATTTTACAATGCCCCGATCAGCAAGGTCGAGTTTATCAAGGTGGATGCGGCAAATCGGAGTGTGCGTATCCCCGATACGACCATCGAGGTGCGCAGACTCGACGGTGCGCTGGTCACGACGCTCGTGACGTCGGAGAGCGGTCAGGCGTTCGCCTCACTCGAGGACGGCAGCTACTACGCCGTTGAAACGGTGGCAAATCCCAAATACCAGCTCAACAGCACGCCTGTTTATTTTGAGGTCAAGGACGGCAAGTGTGCCCCCGTTGTGCTGACCAACAAGATGATCTGCGGCATTTTGATCCACAAGACGTCGAGTACGACCGGCGATGGCATCTACGGCGTGCCGTTTATCCTCTATGACAGTGGACACAATCCCATTGCGCAGGAAGAGAGCGATAACGAAGGATATGTCCGTTTTGAGGGCCTCTCCGCAGGCCGTTTTTATCTAAGGGAGGGAGACAATGAGGGCTACATCCCCGACACTCAGGAAAAGACCGTCTATGTGAAAAACGGTGAGACGACGATCATTGAATGGAAGAACACGCCTATCACGGGCCAGATCCAGGTGCTCAAGACCTCGGAAGATTATAACTCAATGAACGGCTGGCCTGCCGGTACGCCGATCCCCGACACGGAGTTGGAGATCTACAACGCCCGCACGAATCGTTTGGTGGAGACCATCAAGGCAGATAAAAACGGCCTTGCGGTGAGTAAACCCCTGCCTTTGGGCCGCTACAAAATCGTTGAATCCAAGGCTGGGAAATTCTACGGTCTCGACAAGACGCCGATCGAGGTGGAGATCGAATTCGCCGGTCAGATCGTCAAGGTGAGCATGACCAATAAGTGCCTGTACACGAATGTGTCAATCAAGAAGACCGGCCCTTCGCAGGCGGTTCCCGGACAGCCGATTCGTTACGTGTTCTCGCAGATCAAAAATGGCTCCAATGTTTCGCTGGATTCTTTCTACTGGCGAGACCAGATCCCCGCTCAAATCACGCTGAATAAGCTCGTTACGGGCTCTTATAATCAGCAGCAGAATTATAAGGTGGTGTATAAGACGAATCTCTCCGAGGATTATCGCACGCTGGCGGACAATCTCAGTACAAGCAAGGTGTATGTATTGGACGCCCGTCCGGCAGTCCTCGGCCTTGCCGCCAATGAGCGCGTCACGGAGATCATGTTTGTATTCGGCAATGTGAGAGCGGGCTTTGCTCAGGTAGAGACACCGTACATTTACGCCACCGCCCGCAGCGGCCTTGCCAACAATTCCAGCATTGTGAATGTGGCAGATGTGGGCGGACTATATGACGGGCAGTGGATTCAGGCGGTGTCCCGTTGGCTTACCACGGTTTACGCTAAGACAACGGTGAGACTGCCCAAGACGGGATATTAAATCGTGCGTCAGAAAGACTTTCGGAGCGCCGCCCCAGTGTGGGCGGCGCTCTTGCCGCTGGTTCTCTGGCTGGCGGTGATTGCCGCCTGTGTTTATGAGGATGGCATGAACCTTTTTCAATGGATGGGGTGTTTCAGCCGAGCGCTGGAACGCCCTTTTTCCGTGAGATGGACAGCGCATACGCTGAAATTCATGATGGGAAGCGTATTTCTCTATGGATGCGGTATTGCGCTTTACTACTCTGGCCGCGAGAATCGCCGACCGGGCGAAGAGTACGGAAGTGCCAAGTGGGGCGATCCGAAGGAATTGAATCGAAAGTATATGAATCATCAGCATAAGGAAGCCAACATCATCCTGACGCAGCACGTCCGACTTGGCATGGACGGCTACATCACTCAGCGCAACATGAACATCCTTGTGGTGGGCGGCTCCGGTTCCGGCAAAACCCGCTTTTTCTGCAAACCCGGCGTTTACAGCGCAAATTGCTCCTATCTCATTACTGATCCCAAGGGCGAGCTGCTGCGCGCGTCGGGCGGGCTTCTGAAAAACAAAGGGTATGATGTGAAGGTATTCAATCTCATTGATCCGAGTCAGTCTGATTGCTATAGGAGCTTATGACATTACCGCTGACGAGCTTCTTGCCGGGACGGACACCGCCA
>ERZ779861.2556-NODE-2556-length-17045-cov-8.549088_pt1 | contig 17045 bp, 13 predicted proteins | sample MGYA00511558_ERZ779861 | MGnify/ENA primary metagenome ERZ779861 (study PRJEB29588, sample SAMEA2163432) | human gut metagenome | biome: human gut; feature: human-associated habitat; material: faeces | place: Denmark | collected 2008/2010 ...
GTTGTCATGCCCTAATGTCGCAAAAAACAGCACACAGCTTGCTTTCGCTTTGCTGCGTGCTGTCTTTGTGAGGTTCCTTCCTTGCTAACTAAGTGACATTGGCAGGAATCGGGGATGTAGTTTTGTAAAAGATTCTGCGGATCTTCGATCTCGACCTGTCCGTCGAGCGCCGGCAGCACGCAGCCGCAGAAGGTCGGAAGATCCTTCCGCGCCAGATACATGGTCTGCTGCTTTGCTTCGAGCAGCGGGTAGATCTTTTCCCGAAACTCGCCCGAGCAGCGCAGAAGCTTGCCGCCGCCGAGCGCGTATAAGCTCCGGTAGCTGCCGAAAAAGCGGTAGGGGCAGGGCGTCTGGACCGTCAGCCATGCACCGCCGCCTTCTTCCGCAATTTGCAGACGAACCTGCGGATCGGCCTGCGTGAGCGTGAGTGGCCCGGAGCCTGCGCAGTCTACCGGTGCGTCCGACAAAAGATCAAACCACCGATCAAAGGAATCGCCGGTCAGCGTGATCTCGTTTTTTCGATAATCCGGAGGCTCATAGCCCATATAGTAGGAAGAAGAACCGAGTGCGCGGTACCTGCCGTATTCGTTCATCAAAAGCCGGATCATGGCCTGCGCCTTCGGTTCAAACAGTTCGAGGTTATGCTCCAGCGTCAGTCCTTTTCCGTAGACGACTGTCCGGCGCTGGCTTACATTGTCCAGAAACTCCCGGATATTCTGCACGCTGTACAGCCGGTCAAACCCGACACGAAGGGAAAACGAGGGATATTCGGTTCTGTATCCGGCGCGCAGCACCGCCGTCAAGCGGATGGGCTGCTGTGAAGGCTCAATCGATTCCTGTGTAATTTGCAGATAGCGCTGAAGCATCCACCGTGCACACGAGTCGCTGCCGGGCACAGACTCGTGCGGCGGCTCGCCTATATAGGCGATCATGGCGGCGGCAAGGTGCTTGCAGCGGCCAACGTCGGCGTAACGCGGGCAGGTGCAGCTGATGCGCAGCCGTCCTTCTGCCATTTCGGTGAAGCGCACCGTATATCGTTTGCTGCCGCGGACAGTGCAGCTGACATTCGTTTCTGGGCCGGCTTTCGTACACTGCATATCCGTAACCCGCCCCTTCCGGTAATATTCCATCCCGCGTTCAAAATCGGTGGCGGTAAACAATGATTTCACCTGATTCAGATCCATCCGGAAACTCCATTCTGCAAGATGATACCGTGCAAGCGGAAAAACGCCCGGGTTCCGCTGCATTCGCGTCTTTTCGCTCAGTATAACAGAGAACCACGGGAAAATCCATAGGCAGCACACCGCAAGTGGGCATGAATTGTCCACCTGAAGCTGGATTTGATTTATATCGTTCAAGAAATATTCGTGCTGTTTTGTCAAATAAATCTCGATAAATCCACCGCGTTTTCGCGCCCGTTTGGGTCAAATCTGGGTCAGGTCGCATGACTGCAAAAATGCATTCGTTTTTCGAGAAAAGAAAGTGGAACGATAAGCGGGATACTCCGCAAGCTTCGCTTGCTCCGTGCCGATTGCATTTTCTTATGTTTTCTGCATTGCATGCAGAAAAAGCGGCGCTTTTGCGCCGCAAAAATGCATTCGGTCGAACCACAGCGCTTCTCGCGCCACGTATGCCCAGCCAAAACAAAAAAGCCATTCCTTACGGAATGACTTTTTGTTTTGGTGGAGATAAGCGGGATCGAACCGCTGACCTCATGACTGCCAGCTGCTATCGGTTCGTGATATTAAATGTTTTTGCCTCTAATTCGTCCGTTCAGTCAACGAAAAGTGCGGGATTTTGCAAGGTTTTATCCATTGCGTCCACACGCTTTTGCACACACTTGGGTCACAATCTGGGTCAGGATAGGCAGGGGATTCGGAGAATTCCTGATAAAGCTGGGACGGATTGTAGTTTGAAATATATGATCAGCCAAGCTTAAAGGAAGCTGGGATTAAATTAAGAAATCCCCAAATTCCATAAAAGGAGAAAACTGCAGGTGCTGAGTAGAACGATTGCGATATTTGTATGTTATGCCTATATTTGTTGCTTTTTACAAAGAGATTTTGTATAATAATCGAAAATGGGCTGAAAGACCATTGTGGTAAAGCTATCGGTATTTCGTGTGCAAGGTTAAAAGTGAATGTAACAAAACAAGGAGGATATAGAATGGCGTTTTATTGTGAGCTTCCCAATGAACGGATCTGCGATATCGGTTGGGAACGGCTGACCTGCACGGAGCAGTGGCTGGAAGAGCAGATCCGCGAGATACGGGGTTACAGCAGGGAGCAGCGAGTCGAGTTGGGAACAAACAGTTTTCAGAACATAGCCCAGTTTTGTATGAAAAATTATCCGGACAGTCAAGAAATTGCGCTGGAGACACTGGGGAATCTCGGCGTGTTTGCATCTGGTATCGCCTGCCTTGGGCGCAGCTCTGTCACGCAGGCATGGACGGATGAGGTCACAGAGATGACCTCTTTGAAGCCAGAGGTTTTGGAAAGTGTGGTTCAACCGTTCATGAACGGGAACCAAATCTCTTACCGGCAAGTCGTAGTGGATATGGCGATGTTCGGAGCGAGTATCGGTCAGCCGATCGGCGCGGTGTATTTGCGGTTCTGTATCTGTATCGCTTGTGCGGACATGCCGAATGAGGCGGCGTTCAACAAGCTCCGGGAAATATATCCGGACTATCTGCTCCTGCGGGATCGTTGGGATTACGCACTGCGCACTGCTGGAATAGGCGGTGATAATTCCGAAATGGATGTCATTGACGACTATCAGGACGAAAAGCCGATCCTGCCTCTGCGCGAATACCGCAGACAGCAACGTGCAACGGAACGAAAAAAGCGTCAGGCAGAGCTGGAGCGCAAGCAGAAGGAAATAAACGCGCGGAGACAGCGCGAAAAGGACGCGGAAGAAGCATATGACACCGCCCTGATGCAATGGGAGCAGCAATGCGCGACTACCGAAAAGAAGCGTTCTGAGCTGTGTGAGCAGCGCATAACGGAAGAAGAAAAAAGGCTGAAAAATCAGGCCGATCAACGCCACGAAAGCAAGAGTCAGGAAATTTCCAGCAGACTCGCGGAGCAGGAAGCCGTGAAAAAGGAAGCGGAACAGACATTGGCCGCTCTCAGTGTGTTTAAACTGGTGGAAAAGAATCGGCAGAAAAAGGCCATTCAGGAAGCTTCGGCAGCGATTGAAGCGGCCAAAGCGGAGCAGTCCGAAGCAGACGCGGCATATAAGCGCGATTTGGAAGAATCGGAGCGTCAGCTTGTCAAGTTGAGATCACAATTTGCCAAAGAAGCGGCACGCACATTTCCGATACCGGAAAAGCCCCAAATGTCGCCTGACGTAGTACGGAGAAAAGCAGTTGGACAATATGAACCCCTGTGTGACTGGCTGATTAGTCACTTCGGAAACGAAAAATTCAAGCTTGTGGATGCAGTCGACATGTTGAATCAAACAGGTGACGTGAACAGGATCCCGTTCCTGAATGTATCAAGCTATGGGATGTCCTCGCAGAAATTTGCCTTGATCCTGCACACCTTGGAGAAAAACGGTATCGCTGAAAAACGAACAGATCTTAAAACACGGACCGTTTGGTACAGGATTCGCTGACAACAGAAAGGAGAATTACCATGCAGCTGGATTATCGATGCTATGTGCATTTTCGCGATACAGCGGCGTTTGACCGTGCGCTGGATCTATTGACCGTGAAAACAACAGCGGGCGCGTTTTCCTTCCGGAAGCTTGCCGAGACCTTTGGCAGCATGAAGGCCATGACGGAGGCAATGGACACGCCGCTCGGAAAGGTCTTCGACACCGTGACAGCGCCGAAGAATGAACAATTCCTGTTTATCCACGATCACTATAAAAACTTGCAGACCTATATGGCCATGACGGAGGAGATTTTTGACGAGCTGTACGAGGAGGATCCCAACAGCTTCCTGATGATCGCGGACGTCACGAATTTTGACGACGATTCGCTTGGCGATGTGGTCTGGTATTATCTCGGCGGCAAAGACTATACACGTTTTATTGACCCGGATATGGAGCGGCACGATATTGAATTGTCTGATTGGAAAGGAATGCTGGCTGGTCAGCCGCTCACGCAGGCGCAGAAGGACTGGGCGCAGCGTATCACCGGCGGCTGTCAGCCGCAGAACATGATGGCGCATTTCCCGATGGAAAGAAAAATGTTTGTAAAGTAAGGAGCCCGTGTAATGACGATCGATCTTGACGCGCTCCGGGAGGCACTGGAGCGGGAATGCTGCGGCGCGTTTTACGGCGGCGGATTTGGCGGCGCGATGGTGCAGGCAACGGAGGTCAAAGAGGCTTCGCCGGAGGAGCTGATCGCGCTGGCAGAAGAAATGGGGCTGGATCTGAGCCGGTTTGAGATTCGGGAGCGGTAAAGAGAATTCGCATAAACGAATCAGGTAGGGAACGGGATTTGTATCCGTTCCCTACCTGATTCGTTTATACGCTTATTTTGTATGGATTTAAGTTCAAATCACCAGCTCCGCGCGGCTGCTGCCGTCGGGACCTTTGGTGACGACGATCTGGCGGTCGATGCGCTCTTTGAGCTCTGCCACATGCGAGATGATGCCGACCAGACGGTTTCCTTCCGTCAGTCCGGCAAGCGTCTGATATGCCTTGCTGAGCGCCTCGGAGTCGAGTGAGCCGAAGCCCTCATCCACAAAGAGCGTGTCGAGATGAATGCCCGTGGACATCTGCACTTCGTCGGAAAGCCCCAACGCCAGCGCCAGCGAGGCAAGGAACGCCTCGCCGCCGGAGAGCGTATTGACGCTTCTCTCGGTCGCGTTGATATGATCGATGATGTCCAGCTCCAGACCGCTTTTGCTCTTGAGATCGTCCGCGTTCCGGCGGCGCTTGAGGTCGTACTGCCCGCCGGACATTTTTTGGAGCCGGAGGTTCGCGCGAGCAAGAATACGGTCAAAATACGTCGTCTGGACGTAGGTTTCCAGGTCGATTTTTGCCTTGCCCTGCAAATTTCCGGCGGCGGTTTTCGCTAGGGCGTTCATCCAGACGTATTTCTGCTCCAGCTCTTCGAGTTCGTCGCGCTTTTTGTCGATCCCATCGTGCGCCCGCCCGTTGACCTCAATCCGCGTGTGAACGCTCTGGCGTTGCTCTTCCAGTTCCTTCTTCTGCTTCTTTTGCGCCTCCAACTGCTCGAAAAGGTTGTTCAGATCGCCGTCTGCGCCGGTTTCAAGCTGCTTTTGCAGCTGCTCGATTGCGGCACGGGTCGCGGTAAGAGCGTTCAGGGAAGCCTTTTCTTGCTCCAGCGCGGCGGAAAGTTCCTGTTCCAGCGCGTCGGACTGCGTTTCCAGTTCGCCGATCTCCCGCTTGGCAGACGCTTTGTCCTCGTGCGTGAGCGACCGTTGGAGCTCGTTGATCCGCGCAGTAAGGGTGTTGCTCTCCGTTTGCAGCACGTCGATCTGCTTGTCCGCCTCGTACCAGCTATCCTCCGCCGCTTTCTGCGCGTCCTCTGTTTTGGGGATCAGCTTGTCCAGCTTAGACTTGCGGAGGATATTCTTTTCTGCTGTCTCGATTTTTGCGTTTAACTCGTCGATCTGCGTTTCGCAGTCGTGTAGCTGCTCCCGCGCGGCGGTCTCCGCCTGCTCCTCAGAAGTATCAGACAGGAGGTCTTGCCGTTTTTGGCGCAGAGCGTCTTGTTTCGTGTCCACTGTGGCAGCCTGCGCCGCAGCGGCAGTGCTTGCCTCGGCAGCAGCTGCCTGCGCCTTTTCATACGTCTCTTTGGCTTGCTTTACCTCGTCCTCGGTCGGCGCGTGCGCGGGAAGCTCTGCCGGGTGCGGATGCTCCAGCGCGCCGCAGACCGGGCAAGAGATTCCGGCGTGCAGGTCTTTTGCGAGAATGCCCGCCTGCGCGTCCAGAAACGCCCGCTGCATCCGTTCAAATTCCTGATGCTGCTTGTCCATTTCCGCCGCAAGCGCGCTGTATTTTTCCTGACTGTCAGCCAGCGTTTTCTGCTCAGCGCGCAGGCTCTTAAAATCGGTAAGCAGCGTTTCCAGCGCGCTCTTGCGATCGGTGCACTGCTTCAGCTGCGCGTCCAGTTCAGCCTTTTCCTTGTCACTATCCTTCAGCTTTGCTTGCTCGTCCTTGAACGCGGAAAGCTCTTCTGCAAGCGTAGCTTTCTGTTTTTCCGCCTCGTCCCGCTTCTGCTGCTCTATTTTCAGCAGCTTCTCCTTGCCCTGAAGCGCTTTGTTTTTTTCATCCAGCTCGTCATAGGACGGAAGCTGATTGCGGAGCTTGCCAAGGTGCTCCGTGAGCTCCGGCTGCGTTTTGTCCTTCTCGGTCTTTGCGGCTTCTAGCGCGGCCTTCGCGGTTTCCCACGCGGCCGTTTGCGTCTGTTCCGTTTTGGACAGCTTGTCCAGATTTTCCTTCGTCTGGCGATAGGCTTCCACCGCTTCCTTTTGCTTCTCCAGTGCCTTGATCGCATCCTCCGCAGCGCTGACCTGCTCGTCCAGTTTTGTTTCGAGCGTTTTGTCCTCGCTCAGGAGGTTTTCAAACAGCTCTGTCAGCTCGGCGGTCGGCAACCCGTCGGTCTTTGCCTTCTGCACCTGCGCGTTAAAATCCGAATTGTCCGCGCAAACCATGCCTTCGGTATACTGCCGGATGCTGCGTCTTGCCTCCGTCATCTGCCCGTCGAGCGCGGAGACTTCGTCCTTCAGGCGGGTTTGCAGGTCTGAATAGAGCCCCGTCTCGAAAATATCCTTGAAGATTTTCTTTCGGGTCTCGGTGTCAGCCTCCAGCAGGCGGCGGAAGTCGCCCTGTGAGATCATGCAGACCTGCGCAAACTGCTCCCGGCTCAGACCGATGATCTCCTGTACGGCTCTGTTTACGTCCTTGAGCTTCGTCACGACGCTGCCGTCCGGGAGTGTCAGCTGCGCGTCTGCAAGCTGAGAGGTCGTGCCGACGCCGCGCGTCTTGGCGCGCTCGTAGGCGGGATTGCGCCGGACGGTATACGTCTGTCCACCATAGGTAAACGTCAGTTCCACATAGGTCGGGTCCTCCGCCCGTGCGTATTTGGAGCGGAGCATATCAGACTTGCGGCTGCCCCCGCTCGCTTCCCCGAACAGCGCGAATGTGATTGCGTCAAAGATCGTCGTCTTGCCCGCGCCGGTATCCCCGGCGATTAAGTATAGCCCGCTCGTCCCGAGCGCTTCAAAATCCAGCTCCTGTGCGCCGGCGTAAGGGCCGAAGCCGGCAATGGTCAACTTTAACGGTCTCATGCGTGTCCCTCCCGGATCCGCTCGATCAAGTTCTGCGCGAAGTCGCGCTGTTCTTCACCCATGGGCTGATTATTTTGCAGCTCGTAAAGCTCCTCAAAAAGCTCCAGCGGCGTTTTTTGCTGCACATCGGCGGCTGCGTCAATGATATGGTCGGCGCGCGTGCGGGTGTTGTCATAGCTGAGCTTCATCAGGTTCGGATAAATCCGCCGCAGCTTCCCGACCGCCTCCGGCACATCCTCCTCATCGGTGAGGATGATGTGCAGATAATCGTCTGCGGCGGTGTGCGAATAAAAGTCCCGATCTGTCACCTCGGCGAAGCTGCTGCGAATTTCGCGCAGATCATGCTTTGGGTACAGCGGACAGAGCTGCAAGTGCAGGTCGCCTTTTTCTCCGAGCGACACGACGGTGACACTTTTCTTGTGAGGAGCCTCCGAGAAGGAATATTTGAGCGGCGTGCCGCAATAGCGGATGCGGTTCGAGCCGATGTCCCGCGGGCCGTGGATGTGCCCGAGCGCTACATAGTCAAAGCCGTCAAATACGGACGCATCGACGTTATCCGTGCCGCCGACGCTCAGCTCCTCGGACTCGCAGGTGCTCGCACCGGTCACGAACTGGTGCGTGACCAATACATTCCGCGCGGAGAAATTGACGCCCATCTGTGCAATTGCCGCGCGGCAGGCGTCCGTATAGCTTTCGATTGTCTCGTCTGGGAAAAACCGCTTTACATGCGCGGGCTTGATGAACGGCAGCAGCCAGAAATGCACGGGCCCGTGTTCGTCCTGTAATATAACAGGGTGAATCTGGCCGTCGTAGACAGGAGAGATATGGATGCCGCTTGCGTCCAGCAGGCGGTTTCCGAAGGCAAGACGCTCCGGGCTGTCGTGATTGCCGCTGATGAGCAGCACCGGGATGCTGCGCTTTGCAAGCGCAACGAGAAACCAGTCAAATAGCGTGATTGCCTCGCCGGACGGGACGCTCTTGTCGTATATATCGCCTGCGATCACGACCGCATCCGGGCTCGCTACGTCTGTGATTTCCAGAATCTGATGCAGGATATAGTCCTGATCGTCCAGCATGGAGACCTCATTGACCCGCTTGCCGAGATGCAGATCAGACAGATGAAGAAACTTCATGAAATACCTCCTACCAATCAACGATACCATAATTGTACAGGTTTTCCGGCGAAAGAGCAATAGAGATTGCCGAAAATGAAAAGAAATGCGCGAGGAAGACCGAATGATCGGACAAACAATACGATATAATCCAAAAACAGGTGCTTTGGAATAAAAAGCCAGCAGGCAAAATCCTAGGCTGCGCAGCCGGAAATTTTCTGGTATGATATTGCAGTATTGTTTGATTTGTGTGAAACAAAATGCCAGATACTTGCGCCATCTGGAAATTAGCTGTATAATTACTTTGCAAAAATCACATTTTTTGAGTTTGTTTGAGAGAAAAATGCAGCTCTTTGCACAATGGGTGTTATAACGTGTCTGATGCGTTGGATAAGGATGGTAATCGGTGATGACGGTGAAACTGCAAAGCGAGGTATTTCGCAAGGAAGAAAAATATAAGGACCTTGTGTATCAACAGTTAGACGCAATGGTCGAGTATGCAGACGGGGATGAGAAGCGCCAGCAGAAGTATGTTCTGTCCGGTGCATTTGAGGATCAGGATGCCTTTGCAGCCCATTCTGCATTTCACCGTGCGGGCAAAAAGAAGCAATCTGCAGAGCAGCTGCGTGCTGCTCTTTATAAAAGGCCATATTTTGCCCATATGGAGCTGCGCGATGATGACACAGAGGAAACGGAGCATATGTATTTGTCCGATTGTGTAGAGCTTCAAGAGGCAATCCCGATCGGGTCAGGTGGCGGTATGCTTCTTCCATTCAGAAAAGATAAAAACCGTCCCGCCTCCGGCATATTTTTCAGCTGCTATCAAAGCAGAAATGGGAGACCACTTTCGTGTTGTGTCAAAACAAGTGACGGAGAAGAACGTCATACAATCCGGCCCGTCCGGATCTGCGATGATGAGATCGAGAATCGGAAGCTTCTCAGCGCCACACAGCTTTTTCCGGATACTATGACGGCGACACGCAGCGCAGATGAGCTGTTGGAATCTCGACTCGAAGAAAACCGGAACAATCCTGCATTTCGTAATATTATCGCAACACTGCAACAAAAACAGTTTCAGATCATTGAGACCGAGGTAAACACAGATTTTGTTGTGCAGGGATGCGCGGGCTCCGGAAAGTCGCAGTGCTTGCTGCATCGGCTGTTCTACCTCCGTGATGAGCTGTCGCAGGACGACTGGAATCATGTTTTGCTGATCACGCCGTCGCAGCTCTTCCGCAGATATTCTTCTGAATTGATCCGCAGATACCAGCTGTCCGACATCAGAAACTGCTCCCTGGCTGAGCTATATAAATTTGTATTATCTGCATATGACAGCCGGTTCAAAAATCGCCAGTATCTTTTTGAACTCACCGAGGAATACTTGCCGGATCAGTACCAGCAGGAGGTATACGCGCCGGCGACCATACAGGCATCACGCGCGAAATTGATCGGGCTGTTTTTCAATATGTCAATACAGCATGTACTGCGCTAGGTATTGACACGCCGAATGTAATCGATGCTGGTACAATTGCGGGGCTGGTTACGCAGCTGGATGCAGAGCTCGTAACCTTTGCTTCCCGTGAGGCAGTTTTACCTGTTCACGCGCGTCACATTCTTCCAGATGATGGGTGCCAGTGCAGAGGCCGATGACAAACTTGAGCCGTACATGGGGGTATGATATGCAACGTGCAGATCAAATCTGGTGGAAACAAGTTCCGAATGTTCGCCTGTTTACGGAAAGTATATTGAAAAACCTTCTTGAGGAGAAAAGCGTTTTACTCTATGACACGCAGTCGCTTCCTTGGCGGCAAACGTTTGAATCTCAGATCATGCAGGAACTGAAGACCCTAGATTCTGCCAAGGCATTTGAAAAGCTCTCTGATATTGACGAGCCTGGGCAATACATACTGAATCACTACTGTAAAGCAGAAAAACGCGCCCAATATAGACCGTCCAAAAGCTATGCTGCTTTTCTGGCTGAAAATGACGATATTGTCCTTCACGAGCGCTACCTGTGGGTTTCGATTACATCCACGGAGCAATTGCAGGCGTGGACGGGTTTCGTCTCGGAATATGTAAGTATTCGCGGCAGGAAAAAGATCTCCGCAATTTTTATTCTGGAATGGTCTGAAGGCATATTGTTGTCACGGAAAAAGGGCATTGTGCCGCTCTCACTGGGAAACTATATCAGCAAATATGATTGGTGCGTCTTTGCGACGATGATGGCATCCTCTGTTGACGCGAGTTCATCCATGAAGTCGTATCTTGCCGAGCTGGCGGTAAATCTGACACAGGGTGACGCGGAACTGTGCGCACAGTGTATCTTGCAGCACAGTAAGTTCCTGCAAGCACCCTATGCCGTACTGGACGAGCTTATGCGGATGGCTTTTCGCAGTGATGGCTCGGCGTTCTTACTGCTGAAAACGCAGACAGAAGCAAGCCGCTGTATCTGGCAGGCACAAATCAGGATCCTGTATCCGATGCTCGAAGAATACAGAGAACGATTTGTACGGAAATATATTGATGTGATCCGTGTGAAGTGTCCAATCAAATCTCCTTTCGGTGAAGTCTATAACGATCCTGCCGATGTGGAACTTGGAACGCTGGTTTATATGGCCGGTTGTAGGAGCCTCCAGCTGCTATTGGAGGAAAATACGATATTGAAGGCGTTCCGCGATGCGCGTAATACGCTGTCTCATCTGGGAAGCCTGAACTTCGGCGAAATAGTTATGCTTATGCGCGCGTTTGCGGAAACGGCTGGATAAACGGTATGCTGTAGAAAACATATTTATATTTTAATGCATGGAGGTGTCGTATGGCAAATTTTCGTCCCGGCGCTGAACCCAAAGAGCTCCAGATAAAACTCGATCGCTTATTTGCAAAGCTGAACGAATACTACCCGGACAAGGTTGTAGTTGGTTTGCACAATGATCACAAAAAACTGGGTGAGCGTATAACTGCAATGTACCGGGCATTGGGCTATCCAGACTATCATTCGTTTTTGGTTGCCTATGGCTACTGTATAGAACAGAAAGCCAGTGGGCGAAAAAAGACAGTTGATCCCCAAAACGTGATCGCAGAACTACAGCGCCGCTATCCGGACGGGTCGCCATTCTGGAAACTTAGCGATCTATTCGCAGGAAATCCTGATTTAGCGAAAAACGCAAAAACGCTGACAAATACTGCACCTGCTGTGTTCGGCATGTCGTTGGCGGATTATTTGCGTTCCATTGGTATCCTTTCCAAATCTGATGGAGAAAAGTTCACGAAAGAGGAAATTGCAGCAATCGCAGTAGCGAAATCAGCGCACAGTGATGTGCCGAAGATGCCTCCGGATGAGTGTATTGCGGAACTCAAACGTCGCTATCCAAACGGCTCACCATTTGGGACAATCGACGAACTGTTTACATCCAACCCTGATTTACTGGCAGGACGCAAGCCGCTGGAAAAAAGCGCATATGCCATGTTTGGGCAGACGTTGGCACGGTATCTAAAAGAGATCGGGATACTGCGAAAGAGCAGCCATCCGCGGTCAGATGATGATTGCAGAAAGGCTGCTCAGGATCATTGGGACACAAAGCGGAATACACTGGTTCTTTCCAAGGACGGAAAAACGGTCATTGGCACTACGTGCCGACGTATATCCGGAGATTTGGTGATACCGGATGGTGTTGAGACGATTGCACACAGAGCGTTGTATGGGGTGTCATTTTCCGGACTGGTCATCAATAAGGAACTGAAAAGTATGGGCGAAGGGACATTGTTCCATCCAAATGGAACGCCGCGATCGCTACAGGTTAGGGTCGCGGAGGGCAATCCTAATATACGCGCAAACGAAGACGCACTATTTTGTCGGCTTCCTGACGGAAAATGGCGTCTGGAGTATTTCAAAAACACAAAGCTAACGTGCTATAAGGTGCCGAATGATGTGGAAGAAATTCGCAGGGAAGCAATTCTTGCGTGCACGGAACTACGGGAACTGCATCTCGGCAGGAACTGCAAAGTATTCGATGAAGCATGGCTTTCCCGAAATCCAATGCCGGTGGTTTATCTGCCGCAAAGCGTTGAGAATGTATTTCTGCTGCGAGCATCCGAAAGAGATGTGGACTGCGCACCGACAAAGTACACCGTGGACGAAGAGAACAAAACACTTTTTATTGATGAAGACTGCCTGTACCAAGTGCTTTCAGATGGAACATTCCGTCTCGTGCGCTGCAATTATGGGGGCGACCTAGTCACAGTGTTGGATGGGACAAGCGAGATCGGTCCAGATGCATTTGCGTTCTGCGGTGGACCACTCTATGTACGGTTACCGGATTCGCTGCGGATCATTGGCGATGAAGCGTTTTATGCCTCCGGTCTGAAAGAAATTAAAGTTCCAAAGAGCGTGACGCAAATCCGTGCCCGAGCATTTGCGCAGTGCGAATCGCTGCGTAGTGCCGTTTTGCCAGATGAATTGGAGCGCTTGGATGGAGATGTTTTTGATGGCGCAGAAATATATGAACCAATGGAGGGCGAGAATGAAGATATTGAGGGAGACGGGTTCTTTAATCTGATCAAAGTGGATTCCTATACGCGCGGCAGTTATCATCTGCAAAACGGAGTACTTTTCTGTGGAGATACTCCAAGCGAGGAACAGAAAAGACCCAACATGCAAATAATCGCGCAAAAGCTTCGTGCGGTAGGCGGCGCAAACGTGGAGTATGACGCGGCGTCGAACTCTGTTTCTATGGATTTTATGTTAAGGCAAACAGGTACATACAGTTTACGTATAGAGAAAACATGGGTGGAAGCATCGTTGGAGTGCCATACCGGCGATGCGGTTCAGTGGCGTCTGGGCGCTGAGGACTGGCTGAGCTGCATTTCATCTACAGGGAAAGTGATTGGGACACTGGACTGGGATTATTCTGAAGTACTGTTTCCTTATTATGAGCGGCTTTCGTTTTCTGATGGATACATTACCAGTTTAGAGAAGCCATGGGAACGACGTGGAAATGCAAAATACCCGAAAATCCAAGTGCATCTGTGTATTTACGAGCAAAGACCTGCGCCAGAGGGGAGCGAGACGGCGATATGGCAGCAGTATTCGTATCTTGTGCAGCCAGATGGTGTCGAACTGCTGCGATGGCTCAACCCGAAAAAGGCAGAAAAGCTGGTCATCCCGGACTATATTGAGGGCAAACCGGTTGTTCGGATTCGCGAATCTTTTTTGGCTGCGTTGCCGTGGCGCAATTCGCCGCAGTATACACTGAAAGAGTTGATTTTGCCGAAAACACTTCAGCGAATTGATGCTGGTGCATTTTATGACACACACAACTCATTTGGTTTTTCAGCCAATCGAATCACGTTCCCAGCCAGTCTGAGTTCTATAGATCCAGGTTTCCTGAAGGGGGGATTACAAACCCAGATCGAACTTGAGACGGAATGGGTCAATCAAAAAACTGTATTTGAAGTGCCAAAAGGCAGTTACGCTGCACACTTCCTAAGCTCCTATCAAACGCAACGAAGCGACTACTATAAGCCAAAGTTGGTTTTTACGGAAACAGCAGCGGATATACAGGAAAAGCCTGAAAAGGAAGACGCAAAGCGTGTAACATGATGCCAGCATCTATGTTTGCCGTACGTCTTCATGCGTGTGAAAACGCGCGAAAGCGCGGAGTCATTGTGCATTAAACAGTGAATGCGGAAAACACCATTTTTCATTTGATGACGATTTTTTTGAACGGACCAATAGATGCCTTAGCAAAAAACAGGCATATTTTTGACTGTAGCTATACGAAAGAGGAATTGAATGAAATTGTAACCAGACTAGCTGAAGCAATTGAAAAAGAAGGCGATGTCCTGACAAAAACAGTAAATTATAATGTCGACGGCAAGGCCACTTCTTCATAGACCAACAGATTTTTGCCCCTTCTGGAAAAAAGCCCTTTGTATTGACCGAGATATATGCTGCACTGGATTTGCAAAGCGAGAAAGCTAAGGCGCGCACCATGCTCTACCGCTTGCAGAAACGCTTTAACAAGAACGGCGTCGGAATGCTGAAAGGGCCCGAGCGGCAGCGCTGTTACCGGCTCGCATTTGGCGATGAGGTCGAAGCGAAGGAAAAGCGCAAGCATGCTAATGCTGCCGTGGAGCAAAAGTATCCCCAGCTTCTTTTCTGGCTATTTCATACTATTTCTGGAAATTTTCCTTGCATTCCTTGTGCTTTGTGGTACAATCAGATTACAGATTTTTGCTTTTTGCAAAAACTGTACCACAACAAGCGTGAGCTGTCATCAAAGGACTCGATAGCGGCGTCCCTTTTGGACAGTATTATCCTCAAAAGAACACCAAAAAGTTTAAATATAAGGTAATGAGAAAAATGCGATACATAATTGAAGATGAAGAATATTGCTTCAAGTCTGCATTTGACACCAAGACGGGTGCCTATGTACGCACAGGCGTGTTAGACGAAAACGGAGCAGATACGGGCGTTGATCCATTCATGGCCTCCTATCCGCATCTGATCGATGTCGGTATCATGGGGCACTGCATCCACGGGAAAACAGGTCTCTGCGTCAAGGCCGGAATCGGCTGTTACCAAAGCGGTCTGTTGGTAGAACAGCCGAATATGTCCGTTGAGGATTTTCGCTGGATTGCCGAGCAGGCCAAAGGCCGATGCAATCAGTTTGCCCTTGGCGGCAGAGGTGATCCGGATCAGCACGAACATTTCGAGGAGATTCTGAAAATATGCCGCGAAAATGTTCTTGTACCGAACTTCACCACATCTGGTTATGGCATGACAACCGAAATCGCAAATCTGTGCAAACAGTATTGTGGAGCTGTGGCCGTAAGCTGGTATAGAAGCGAATACACGCTGAATGCGATCCAAACACTTTTAAGCGCAGGGGTCAAAACCAATATTCACTATGTGCTGGGAAAAAACAGCATTGATGAGGCAATCGACAGGCTGAAGCGCAACGCGTTTCCGGATGGTATCAACGCTGTTATCTTTCTGCTCCACAAACCTGCTGGGCAGGGATCAAAAAACAACGTGCTTGCATTTGAAGATCCGAGGGTTGCGGAATTTTTTGCACAGGTTGACATGCCACACCCTTTTAAGGTCGGCATGGATAGCTGCAACGTCCCTGGAGCGATTCACTTTTGCAAAAGGGTCCGGCCGGAGTCGCTGGATACCTGCGAAGGAGGAAGGTTCAGCTGCTACATTGGTGCCGATATGGTCATGGTCCCGTGCAGCTTCGATCAGGACAAGCGCTATGCGGTTTCCCTGCGCGAAATGACGATCACAGAGGCGTGGAACAGCGGGCCCTTTGAGCGATTTCGGGATAAAATGCGCAGTGCCTGCCCTGACTGCGAAAAAAGAGCGCTGTGCATGGGCGGCTGCCCGCTTATGCCGGAAATTGTGTTTTGCAACCGCAAAAATTAAAATAGATCAGGAGGATATCCAATGAAAATCAGAACAGATTTTGTCACAAATTCGAGCAGCAGCAGTTTTGTCGTAAAAATCACCTTACTGGACACAGACGGGAATACCTACGATGTAAGTATTCCGTCTTACGACCCGGACGGACTGTGCCAGGGAGATCTGCACTGTTCGGCGGACGAGCTCGCATCTGTAGGCAGTGTCAACGCGCTGCTCAAGCTTATTGAGCGTAGCGCGGATAACGGAGCCGATTATGATGATTATGATGAATTGTACGACTTCGATGATAAAGATGCAATAAACACAAAAGTTGCATTACAAAGATTTTCTGACAGCGTTGCAAAAGGAATTCCGGATTTAAGCCATATTGCTATGGTGGAGGCTAAGCGGGTTCTGGAGGCATGGGGAGAATATGCAAGCTGCTTTGGCAGTCATATGCCGGATGAACTGCAAGATTTAGCTGATAAGGTTTGCCATTCTACGGGGAATGAAAAAGAGACAGCCAAGGAAGCCATGCGCGAGTATCTTGCTAATTATGTTTTTGATGATTGTGAATGTCAATTCCCGTCCGGTTTTCTTGGTTCAAACGCGCCTGCGCGAATCGTATGGGATCGGATTGCCGACTCCATTGAAGACTTTGCGCAAAGAATCGTGGACGATAATGTGCCTGATGACGACTACGCAGAAGAAACGACAGTGATTGATATGCAGACACATACGATCACCCAAAAAGCCGAGTATATTTTCCGCGAAATCTAACTCTACAACAAGTGTAAGCAATAGAAGAGGTATGGCTGGGTACAAAAGGATTTATATTCGGTTATATCATTGGATTCAAAAAACAACGGCTATGCCTGTAGGAGTACTCACTGGAAAAGCTTTAGCTTCAAGCGCCGAATGAAGTGAACTGAGATATCACCGCGGATAAAAGTGAGACTTGAGATGTGTGGTAAAATGCTTGAGTGCTATGGTTTGAACATCCTCTAAATTGGATTTTCCAACGTTGGGTTATCCTACGTTGGAAAATCCAACGCAATAAAATAAAGATATATTAAGTAAAGATATATAAATTACTGATAGAATCGATTCGATTCAGAAGCGGCGGCAGCAAGAAAAATTTTCTGCGAAAGATTATTGACAAACATTTGTTCTGATGCTATTATGTGAAACATAGCAGGAAATCCTGTCGACAACAGAATATTCCGAAGCGCACCATAAAACGTAATGAAGGAGCGCTGCGGC
>ERZ779861.2559-NODE-2559-length-17035-cov-3.360365_pt1 | contig 17035 bp, 20 predicted proteins | sample MGYA00511558_ERZ779861 | MGnify/ENA primary metagenome ERZ779861 (study PRJEB29588, sample SAMEA2163432) | human gut metagenome | biome: human gut; feature: human-associated habitat; material: faeces | place: Denmark | collected 2008/2010 ...
CGGCAGAGAGAAAAATTCTACTATTTTTTATTTTATCTCGGGTATCATCTTCACGCTGCGCTCGAGTATTCCCGTCACATAGGCGATGAATATGCCGTAGTTTGTGAACGGTACTCCAAAGTCAAGGGCGCATTTCATCCTGTACTGCACTTCCCTTTCGCTGAGCATGCATCCTCCGCAGTGTATCACGGCAGCATACGGAATGAGGTCCTCGGGGAATTCCGAGCCGGAGCAGGTCTTTATCTCAATGTTCTTTCCGGTGTGAGCCGCAAGCCATCGTGGTATTTTCACCGTGCCTATGTCTCCGCACTGTCTGTGGTGGGTGCATCCCTCGGCTATGAGGACAGTGTCGCCGTCGCTAAGCTCATCTATAGCGTGAACTCCGCGGTATGCAGTTTCGAGAAAGCCCTTGTATCTCGCCATGAGTATGGAGAACGAGGTCAGCGGCACGTCTTCCGGCACGATTTTCGACACCATAGCAAACGCCTGACTGTCGGTTATCACTACCTTCGGCTTGTCTTTCAGTCTGTCAAGTGTCTCTGCAAGCTCGGTCTCCTTTGTCACAACCGCGCATCCGCCAATGTCGAGGATATCGCGTATCACCTGCTGCTGTGGGAGGATAAGTCTGCCTTTCGGAGCGGCTTCGTCTATCGGAATCACAAGAACGGCAGTGTCTCCCGCGCTCATTATTCCGTCGACAAGCGTCTTTCCGTCATCCGATGTCATAAGCTTGCCGATTCTTTCCTTGAGCTCGTATATATTTTCGTTTTTCTCCGCGCTTACCGCAATGCAGTTTTCCCCGTCTATCACCGATACGGCTTCTCCCGCGTCGGACTTGTTGTAGACTATGATGTAGGGGATGTTTTTTTCTTTTATTATGGAAAGCAGCTCGAAGTCGTATTTGTTCATGCCGCATGTCCCGTCTACTACGAGTACGGCAATGTCGGTTTTGTTCAGCGTCTGCTTTGTTTTTCTCACTCTTTTTTCGCCGAGCGCGCCTTCATCATCATATCCGGGAGTGTCGATTATCACAACGGGACCGAGGGGGAGCAGCTCCATTGCCTTCGATACAGGGTCGGTTGTAGTTCCCTTGACGTCGGAGACTACCGCAAGCTCCTGCCCTGTGACGGCGTTGACGAGACTTGACTTGCCGGCGTTTCTGCATCCGAAAAATCCGATATGTACGCGGTTTGCGGAAGGGGTGCTGTTTAAACTCATGCTCTCTCTCCTTTTATCAGAATCTGAAATCTCTCTTGCCTGAATTCTTTATATCCTCGATATGCTCCGCGGCGATTCTCTTTACCTTTTCACCGGGTATTTTGTCAAGCTCCCTCTCGATAAGCTTGTAGCCTGTCTCCCTCGTGAAGTCGGAGGCGTAGTCCACAAGGTACTCTGTAAGCGTCATCAGCGCGTTCGGATGGCAGCAGTTTTGAATCTGTCCCGTCTTACATAGGCTCATGAAGCGGTCGCCCGTTCTTCCCTCTCTGTAGCAGGCTGTGCAGAACGACGGAATAAATCCCATCTCCATAAGCCACTCTACTACCTCGTCAAGGGTGCGCTGGTCGGACACGTCAAACTGCTCGGAGTCGTGAGGGCGTTCTTCCTCGGTATATCCGCCGACAGATGTACGTGACGCGCCGCTTATCTGTGATATTCCGACCTGCAATGCCTTTTCACGGACGCTCTGGCTCTCTCTGGTGGAGATAATCATACCGGTGTACGGAACGGCGATTCTTATGCAGGCGATGATTTTTAAAAACATTTCGTCCGATATGCCGTTGTCGAACACGTTCGGGTCAATGTCGTCGGCTCTCTTTATTCTCGGAACGCTTATCGTGTGAGGTCCTACTCCGTGTACGGCTTCAAGGTGCTCCGCGTGCATGAGAAGTCCGGCAAACTCGTATTTGTACATTTCCAGTCCGAACAGAACTCCGAGACCTACGTCGTCAATACCGCCCTCCATTGCTCTGTCCATTGCTTCGGTGTGGTAGTCGTAGTCGTGCTTCGGTCCCGTCGGATGAAGTTTAAGATAGCTTTCCTTGTGGTATGTCTCCTGGAAAAGTATGTATGTGCCGATTCCCGCTTCCTTGAGCCTGCTGTAGTTTTCTACGGTTGTCGCGGCGATATTCACGTTAACTCTGCGGATGTCGCCGTTCTTGTGATGGATGGAGTATATCGTGTTAATGCAGTCGAGTATGTACTCTATCGGGTTCATTTTCGGGTCTTCACCGGCTTCTATCGCGAGACGCTTGTGTCCCATGTCCTGCAGCGCTATGACTTCGTTTCGTACTTCCTCCTGCGTGAGCTTTTTTCTCGCGATGTGCTTGTTCTTCATGTGGTACGGGCAGTAGACGCATCCGTTGACACAGTAGTTTGAAAGATAGAGGGGCGCGAACATTACAATTCTGTTTCCGTAGAACGCCAGCTTTATCTCCTCCGCCAGCTCGTACATTTTCTGAATCTTGTCGGGAAGCTCGCACGCCAGAAGCACGGACGCCTCACGGTGAGTCAATCCCTCGCAGTGTACTCCCTTTTCGGTTTTCTTCGGCTTTGCCTTCTCGAGCAGACTGTCGATGAGCTCAGCGTTGTTCTTGTTTTCCTCCGCGTATTTCAGCGTTTCGAGAATCTCCTCGTGATTGATGAATTCCTCGGCTTTGAGGGATTTCGGGTCAAATATTGCCATTGTTTTATCCTTTCTTCGGGGGCAGAGAGAATTATGTCTTACCCCTCAGATTTATCTATTTTATTATGTCTCCTCTTGACGTGACGACGCGGTAGCCTATCGACTCCATGCGGCGTGAGAGACAGCTCTTGCACTGTGCGGATTCGTCTCCGGTGCAGATTTTGTTGTCGTACAGCTCGTATTTCTTCCTCTCAGATGTGGGGGAGAGGTTCGGCATAACCACATTTGCTCCGGCGAGGATTCCCATTTCTCTTCCCTTCGGATGGATCGTGCCGAGAGCGGTGGTGGAGGGGAGCAGTATGTTCGGTTTGAGCAGTCTGATAAGCGAGAGCAGGTATGTTGTCAACTCAACCGTACCTCCGGGGAATGAAGCGAACGGGGTGGCGTGATGAGGCACGAACGGTCCTATACCGCACATATCCGGCTGAAACTCCGAGATAAACTCCATGTCGCGGGCAAGGTCGTCGTTTGTCTGATAGGGAGAGCCTACCATGAATCCGCATCCTACCTGATATCCGATGTCGCGCAGGTTATATAGGCACTGCATACGGTTTTTGAAGCTCATTTCCGCGGGGTGCAGCTTTTTGTAGTGCTCTTCGCTTGCAGTTTCGTGTCGCAGGAGGTATCTGTCTGCCCCGGCTTCGTACATTGCACGGTAACTCTCGCGGCTTCTTTCACCGAGGGAGAGTGTGACGGCGCAGTCGGGATATTTTTCCTTAATCCGGCTGACAATACCGCACACGACCTCATCGGTATAGTATGAATCCTCGCCGCCCTGCAAGACGAATGTGCGGAAGCCGAGGGAATATCCGTCGTCACAACAGGAGAGAATATCGTCCTCGCTAAGTCTGTACCGCTCACAGGTCCTGTTGCTCCGTCTTATACCGCAGTACAGGCAGTCGTTTTTGCATATGTTGCTAATCTCGATAAGTCCGCGCACGTACACGTCACAGCCGTAGACTCTTCTACGTTTGTCCACAGCGAGCTTGGCGGCGTATTCGGCAGTTTCAGCGCACCTCCCATCGAGAAGTGTCTTCCACTCGTCATGTGTGAGCTTTTCTCCGTCGTCGAGCTTATCTGTGAGGGAGAGCAGTTTCATTATGTCTTTTGGCATAAAAAAGCGTCCTTCTGCCCCGACCTGATAATCGGAAAACAGAAAGACGCACAAAACTATCTCGCTTATCTCACTGTGAATCCTTGACTTTCGCCTTAATCGAAGTTTTTACTTCCAATTTCGGCGTCAGGCGGGACTTTTTTATTTTGTTAGTTCAGCTTGGAGTACGCGGCTTTGGCTGAGACACCGTCGAGCTTTCCTATAAGTCCGGTAAGCGAGTTTATCTTGTCCTGAGGCGCGTCTATCGCTACGCTGATTATGTTTATACCCTTGGCACGGTACGGTATGCCCATCCTGCCGATGATATATTCGCCGTATTCGTGGAGAAGCTCGTTCAGTCTTGCGACACTCTCCGCGTTTTCCACGATTATGCTGATAACAGCAACTCTTGTTTCCATTATTTATTCCTCTGTTATGATTTTACCACATGGAGCCGGAAATGTATGTTGTGGACGCAACAATTATAACATTTTTTCGCCGATATTTCAATAGCTTACGCGAATAATTTCGATACCGCCTCGTCGTTTGCGTAATACTGTGCCTGAGCGAACCACAGCTCGTGATATTTGCCGCTTTCGTTTTCGAGAAGATTTTCGTGTGTTCCCTGCTCGACTACGCTGCCCTCGGAGAACACAAGTATCTCGTCGCAGAATCGGCAGGAGGACAGGCGGTGGGAGATGTAGACTGCGGTCTTGTCTCCTACTATTTCGCTGAACTTCGTATATATCTCGGCTTCCGCAACTGGGTCAAGCGCGGCTGTCGGCTCGTCGAGGATGATGAACGGCGAATCCTTGTAAAGCGTTCTCGCAAGAGCTATCTTCTGTGCCTCGCCGCCGGATACCGTCACGCCCTTCTTTGTGAAATCCTTGTAGAGGTACGTGTCAAGTCCGTCGTCGAGCGTTTCAAGTCTGTCTCCGAAGCCGGCTTCTGTGAGGCATTTCTTTACTCTTGCACCGTCGTATTTTTCGCTTACCGCAACATTCGCTCCGAGGGTGTATGAAAGCAGCTTGAAGTCTTGGAACACTACGGAGAACACATTCATGTATTCGTTGTAGTTGTATTTTCTGATGTTTATGCCGTTTAGTAGTATTTCTCCCTCGGTGGGGTCGTATAGGCGGCAGAGCAGCTTTATAAATGTAGTCTTGCCGCTTCCGTTCTGACCTACGACCGCAAGCTTTTCGCCTATTTTAAATTTCAGGTTGACGTGGCGGAGGGAATATGTGTCGCTTCCGGGGTACTTGAACGATACGTCGCGGAACTCTATCTCGTAGTTGCGGTCGCTGCGTTTTTCAACGGAAAGGCTTCCCTCGTACATATTGTTCGGTATGTCAAAGTATTCGAGCACGAGCTTCAAAAACTCCGCGTTGTTCTTCATCTCTCCTATGCATGACACTATGGACGAGACGTTGCCCGATACTCTTGTGATGGACGAGACGTACTGTGTGACCTCGCCTATGCCGAACGCGCCCGCAAGAGCCTTCATGCAGACAAACACATACGCGCATCCCGTGAAGATGACCGATACCGCCGCCGAGCCTGCCGAATAAAAGCCCGTTATTTTTTTCGCTATCTTTGCGAAAGGTCCGTTTGACGCGAATGTAGATGTCTTATCCTTATTGAACACCTCGCATATCTTATCTATGCGGTACATTCTCACGTCGGTCGCCGCTTCTTTGTTGTATGTTCCCATGAAGCCGTAGAAATCGAAAAGACGGTTTGCAAGGTTATGTGTGTCCGCGTTCTGTGCGTAGTAGCTCTCTCCTTTGCTTCCGAGTATAGGAGAGATAAACGTGACGGCAAGCATGACTGCGATTATCGTCACGATGAACAGGGGATTGTTTAAAGCGGTATATGCTCCGGCTGAATCGGGTACGCGCCTTGTGAAAAGGGTAGCAGTCATTGCAATACCGCCGAAGAGAGAGAGTACAGCACTGAGAAGTGTACCAATGTTGACGTAAAGTCTGTACAGTCCCCAGCCGCCACCGTTCATGTTCTGCTGTATAGTACTGAGCAGCTGATGTGTTTTCGGGTCGTCCTCGTCAACATAGTCCATCTTGAGCATTTTGTCCGAATACATCTTGTTCATTTTATACCAAAATGCAGATTCCTGCAGGTCTATCCACTTATTGAAAAGTACCGACACAAGTGTGATAAGCGCGGCAGAGGACAAGGTCAGCACAACAAGTGTGGTCAGTCTCTTCGGGTCTTTCGCACCTGACAGCTCGTTTATGAGGAGAGCCGAGAGATATATTCCGACGTAAGGTGTCAGCGCACCCCAGACAATGCCGATTATCTTTGCGATAAACATATTCGGCATATTATTGTAAAGCAGCCCCAGTGAGCGCAGATTAATTTTAAAAACCTCGCCGAACGTCATTGTTTTGTCTTTCTTCTTACTCATTTTTGAAGTCCTCCCCTTCTCTGTAGTATTTGCTCTGAATCTCAAACAGCTCCGCGTAGTGTCCGCCGAGTTTCATGAGAGAAGCGTGCGTTCCTTCTTCAAGTATCTTGTGCTCGCCGATTAAGATAATTCTGTCGCAGAATCTTGTCGAGGCGAGACGGTGGGATATGTACAGAGAAGAACATCCCTCGGTCATTTCGTTGTATTTGCTGTAGAGGTCCGCCTCGGCTATCGGGTCAAGCGCGGCTGTAGGCTCGTCAAGAATTATTACCGGCGCGTCCTTATAAAGTGCTCTCGCAAGCATCAGACGCTGTGTTTCGCCGCCGGAAAGCTCCGTTGCGTCTTCTATTATCTTTCTGTTGAGCATTGAATCGTAGCTCTTCGGAAGCGACTCTATCTTCGCCGTAAGTCCTGCCTTTCTTATGCATTCCTTTACCTTGTTCCTGTCCCCGCCGTCAATGCTCTGGGACACGTTCATTGCCACGCTTCCGGGGAGAACCACAAACTGCTGGAACACGGCGGTAAAGAGCTTATAGTAGTCTTCTCTGTTATATTCGCGAATGTCGACGCCGTTGAGCAGCACTCTTCCCTCGGTAGGGTCGTAGAAGCCGCAGATTAGCTTTACAAGTGTGGTTTTGCCTGCGCCGTTCAATCCGACAACCGCGATTTTCTCTCCGGGATGAATGGTGAGGCTTATGTGCTCGAGCGTGTATTTTTCAGCCGCGGGATATTTGAAGGATACGTCCTCGAGCTTTATTTCGTACTGCTTTTTCTTGTCTGCTTCAAGCGGCTTTCCGTCGGAGTATTTGAACAGCTCCGGATATTCGATAAACTCGCGCACGGAGGAAATATCAAGCGACTGTCTGTGAAGTGTTGTAAATCCGCCGAGAATGCCGCTTACCCATGCAGTGAATCCCCCGACTGTCGAGAAGTACAGAAGGAACTGTGACACGCTGAGCCCGCCGCCTATTACCATGTTTATGAGGTAGAAGTAAGCCACACCGCCCCTCAGAAATGTCAGCACAAGATCCGCTATGCTTCCCCATACTGCTACGTTCGACTCTTTCTTTTTGAACGCAATTAATGCGTCAAGCGCCTTTGTATACAGCTCCTCAAGCCACGGACGCATATTGAAGATACGTATGTCCTTTGAAATTCCCTGTTTCTGAGTAAGTTTTGCACTGTAATTGAGCTTGTTTTCTATCTCGCCTTCTTCATCGCGGTGACGGTAGCTGTATCCGCTGAGCTGCTTGTTTATGAAATATCCGACAACTGTTGTCGCAAGGATAACCGCAATAAGAAGAGGATCTACGTTTGTCAGCATTACGAGGTAGATAACAAAACCCGCAATGTTCGTGATGAGCGACTGAAGCGTTCCCCATATTGCTTCTGTCGCCTGTGAGTTGCCCGCCGCTGCATCCGACGCTTTTGAGCCGAGCTTAATAAACTTTTCGTCCTCAAGGTTCGGGAATGAGGTACGGCAGCCTTTTTCATTCATCGCACTGATGAGAGCGCTGCGGGTAGATATCTTTCCGTACATCTCACATTCACGAATATATGCCGTGACCGCACCGCAAAGCATAAGCGCGAGGGTGAACGATACCGCAGTCAAGACAAGCTGCATGGGCGAAACTCCGCTCTCCACCTGTCCGAGAAGCACGGGAGTAACGTAAAGTCCGATGAGGCTGTTTATCACCGAAAGCACCGCAAGAAGCAGCGTCGTGACAAGCACCTTCTTCTCTTTCTCGACCCATGCGGTCTTTACCATAAACCCGACGTTCTGCCACATATTGTATTTCGGCTTCGGTGCTTTCTCTTTCTTCTTTTTCTCTGCTGTCAATTTTATCGCCTTCCTTTCTTTCTGTACGACTGCATTATAACACAAAAAATCCCCGGCGTGTAATTTCGGGGACGAATTGTATTATTTGGGGGACGAATTGCAATTTTTACTGTGAACTTTCACTGTGCGACAGGGAGCATGATTTCCAGACGGAAAGCACAGACGAAAGCTTTAATTTGCAACCGGTAACATGATTTCCGTAGTAAACGCCCCGTCCTCGCTGTTTCGGGAGATGTAGCCGCCGTAGCGCTCTATAATATCGTCAACGCGGACAAGACCGAAGCCGTGTCCCTCTCCCTTTGTGGTGACGTATCTTCCGCCCTGCTTTTTCAGCTTCTTTACAGACGTGAAGTTCGTCAGGCACATATATAGCTGCGTGTTTTTTATGTCCATGTAAAGCCGAATCAGTCTCTCCTCCTCCGCCAGTGCAAGGGAAGCTTCGATGGCGTTGTCAAAGAGATTGCCTATAACAATGCAGAGGTCAATATCCGACATTTTCAGCTCCACGGGAACCTTTGCGTCGGCGATGACGTTAATCCCCTTCGATTTTGCCAGAGATATCTTGCTGTTCAGTATGGCGTCGGTCATTTTGTTGCCGGTTTTTACAACAACGTCGACAGTGTTCAAATCCTCGTCAAGCTTGTCAAGGTATTTTTTCAGCGCGTCAAGGTCTCCCTCGGCGGCAAGAACCTTCATCGTCTGTATGTGGTTGCGGTAGTCGTGTCTCCAGCCGCGCATTTTGCGGTACATATTGTCGACCTCGGAGTAGTGCGTCTCGATAAGGTCATGCTGATATGCCGAAAGCTTTTTGTCAACATATTTCGAAAGGAACGGTATCATTTTTACCTCTATATATCAGAAATGCTTGATGAACGCCCGGTTCAGTTTATCGTAAAGCCCTCGTGAAAGCGGTATCGTCTCCCCTGTAGTCAGAGTAACGTCCGTTTTCGAGGTTCTGCTTATGTATTTCAGATTCACCAGATACGAGCGGCTCGTGCGGAAAAATCTGTCGTCAAGCTCCGCTTCAATCTTCGAGAGAGTTTCCTTCACCGTGCTCTCGCCTTCTGTAGTGTGGAGAGTGATGTAGTTCCCGCGCACTTCTATGTACACAATGTCGTAAAGAGGTACGCGAGCCATTCCGTCCGCAGTCTCAAGGAAAAGCGCGCACTCGACGGTCTTTATCCTCTCCGCAGCCTTGTCAAGCACCTTCGCCAGCTTCTCATAGTCCACAGGCTTAAGAATGTAGTTCAGCGCGTCGACGTCGTAGCCCTCTGAAATGTAGTCGCTGTAGCCGGAGATGAATATTATCTGCACCTCACGGTTGACACGGCGTATCCTTCCCGCAAGCTCCACCCCGTTTATCTCGCTCATTTCCACGTCAAGCAGAAGAAGGTCGTAGGCTTTGTTGTCCTCAAAATTAAAAAGAAAGCTCTCTGCGGACGAAAACATACTGAGCGTAATAGTGTGCCCGTGCTCCTTCGCCCATCTTGTGAGATACTGCGAAACAACTTCACGGTCGGTAAGCTCGTCGTCGCATATGGCAGTGCGTATGTCCATTGCTGCTCCTTTCTGTGGGAATTTTGCAGGAAATTTTTGTGTAGAATGCAGTTTACTTTGTCGCGTGTAAGTCAGGAAAACTCAACCATCGTGGGATATCGTCACCATAAAACTGAAAAAGCGCCGATATTGCCCGCGGAGGCTTCTTTTGTGGAAATAAATCAGTAATGCTCAACCATCGTGGGATATCGTCACCCTAAAGCCAAAAAAGCGCCGATATTGCCCGCGGAGGCTTCTCCGCCCGCATGGAAACATTGGGGCTCGAACCTTTGAGGGTGGGGGTTAAAGCTCGCGTTTTCTTTCGGTTTCGTGGCTTTTGCTCTCGTTTTCGCGGTGGGGGGGTACTACTGTTGCATATTTCGGTTGCATTTTTTCGATGAATGTCAGCAGTGTTTCGTTTACTTCCACGTTCTTTTCGTCCATTATCTCCTGATAGTGTTTCAGCATATAGTCGGACGAATGACCTATTATTTTCATGGCGTAGTTATCCGGGATATTTAATGCTTTCACTATCGACGCGAAGTAATGTCTCAATCCGTGGAAGCTGCACTCTATTCCGCGCTGTTTTGCCCATGACGCGAATCTTGCCGACATTTCTCCCGGCTTATACATTTTATATTCCGGATCTTCGCTTGCCGACATCAATAGGTCGTTTATCCAATCGGCGGCGAACACGTTTCTTGTGCCGGCTTCCGTTTTTGTGGATTTGAGCACCCAGTTTTCGTTTTTATCCTGCACCATTGCTTTATTTATATGAATAACGCAGATACGGTGCTTTTCCACTGCTGTCTCTATTTCCGTATTATACTCTACATCCGTTTTCAAGTCAAGTGCCGCTATTTCGCTCCTACGCATTCCGCAAAACGCCGCGAGGACTACGGGGATATACAATCTTTTTCCTTCAAGTGATTTCAGATCCTCGTAGAGTTTATCGTTATCCGGCACTTTGGTTTTCGGTTTCTGTTTTTTGGGGAGGGTGAGTTTCGGCTCGTAGCCTTGGCGGAAGTGCTTTATTGCCGGAACGAAGAAGTTTACTATATTCGCTATTGTTTTGGCGGACACCTTTTCTTCGAGGGCGTATATCTCATTTTGGAGCATACTGTCCGTTATCGACATGATATCGGTATCCATCATGCTTTGGAAGTGATTTTTGACGAGGGAGTAATATGAGCGGACTGTCGAGGGGCTGACGGAGCTTTTCTTCGATTCGAGGTAGGAGAGGTATTTTTCGCAGGCTTCGCGGAGCGTTATTTTGCGGGAGATTTTCGCCTGTTTTTCGACTGCGCGCTTATATGCGGCGGCGAGGCTTTCCACTTCCTTTTTACTGTCGGCGGTGAAGCGTTTATAGATTCGTTTTTCGTTTTCGTCTCTGCCGATATAGACCTGCACGGAATATTTATGTGTGTTTTTGTTATACTTGGGTGTAGCCATATTTTTTCCTTTCTTTATGCTTCGGCTGCACTTACAGTGGTTTTTGAAGTGAGGTTTTAAGTTTGGTTTTTGATTTATTTAATCGGGAAACAAGTATTCTCGTGTTATGTTCTTTTCTTTACTCAGATATGAGAGTATATCTTTCTTTAATTCTCTCGTAATTACGATTTTCACAAGTCTGTTACCGCTTTTTAATGGATATGCTCTGTCTTGTTTTTCTGCATTCAACAGAGCAATCAGGCTGTCAGGAACAACAGCGGAGTGCGGCTTGAATGCATTTTTTGATGAATAACTCAAGAGCCGTCGAAATTCTTGATTTTCTTCCAACTTTGGGACAAAATCTACTCCGCATATGAAAAAGCAGCCTTTTTGATTTCTCATACGCGCATTAGTTTCAGTTTCTTTCTCGCTTGGTACTACGGGGATTCCGTATTCAAGGAAAGACATTAATGCAAAACTCAGTTGTTCGGTATCGGAGAAGTGTTCCGCAAAACGTCTGTCACTGTCAATCAATCTTTCGGCAAACTCTTTGACGCTTATTTTGTTTTCGGGTATCTTTGAAAGCTCACAGACAGCACAAGTTGTATACCAATCCGGTTCATGGCACAAAAACAGTTGAAGAAACAGCGCGCCGTCCGAATTACTGTTTTCACTGCACGCGAAGAACATAGCAACATCGGGGTCAGTGGAAAAATCAATAAAACGTGTACCGGTCTTATAGTGTTGTATGTGCGAAATTAATTCAAAAAGAGAGCTGCCATAATCGCTGATTTCCGCTATGACCTCACACTCTCTTTTACCGGAACGCAAAAGGCTCGGCTGAATACCCCATCGGCTGTTGCTCTGACCTCGATAGAATGTCCGCACTTCTTCCCCGCATTCTTTTCGTGGAGAAGACCAAAAGTTATTGTATTCGCTTATAATACCGTATATTTCGTCTATAGATTCAATTTTTATTGCCTGATATTCGTTTTTCCTCTCGTATTTCATAAAACTTTACCTTAGTTTTGAGATTTCTCTTTTGTCCTCAGTCTTTCGCGCCTTATTACCCCAATCTTTTTTTACTCAAACACCCGGGAGGGGATTTCGGCGAGGTAGTCTTCGTAGGTATAGCATCCTGCGAGGACTTCTTTTGTTGCGAGGATATTTCCGTATTTTTCATATGTATCAGCATTTCCGCACGAGCCGCACCATCCTTTTTCTCTTACGCTTTCCGCTTCTTCGAGGGTGCCGGCGTAGGTTACTCCGAGTTTGAAGGACCAGCAAGCAGGGTCCAGATGCACCTTATGTCCTGTCGGCGCCCAGAACACGGCTTTGCCTTCGAGCTCTTCTATTCTTTCTTCGGTCATGGAGGAGGGTTCGTCGGTTTTTATAATTTCTGTTTCGGGGGAGGGGTCTTTTACGGGGACGGGTTTTGTTTCGGGTGTGGTTTCGGGCGCGACATACACTATTACGGTTTCGGGGGAAGTTTCGGCTATTGTCTCGGGTGTGGTTTGTGTTTGGGGTAAATAAAAAACCGCGGGGGGATCTGTTTCCGGCTCGGTTTCACGTTCTGTTTCTGTTTCGGTTTCCCGTTTTGTCTCGGGGGCGGTTTCATCTATTCTTCCTGCGGTGATGTAATATTCGGATTCTGTTTCGGTTTCCGTTTCGTTCTTTGAGACTGTGACGTGCTGTTTCGGGGAGAGGGTTTCTCCGTCCTCGGTTTTGGCGCAGACATATGTATCTCCTTCTCCGGCGGCGTATATTTCGTAATAGAGGAAGGTATCGGCTCTTGTATCTATGAGGTTTATTTTTGCGACGGAGGGGTCATCTGTGGAAAAGACGACTTCATCGTATGCTGTGTCTCCGCCCTGAATGCTCATCCATCCGGACACGACCTCGCCGGGGTACATTGTGATATCTTCCTCAAAAAAAGGACAGTCTATCCTCTGTCCGTGTTCTTCCGTATTATCTTCAGGGGTATATCCGCAACCTGTTAATGCTATTGCGAGAATAACGGGGAGGATTTTACCTAAGTATACTTTGGAACGCGACCGCTTTACCGAGGATTCGTATTTCATTTAATTCTTCTCCTATATACACAAACGGCTCGTATCTTGGATTTTCGGCATTCAGGACAAGCTTTTTCTTTTCGGGGTAGTAGTACACCCGTTTCAATGTTGCTTCGTCGCCTATGATTACCGCGGCGATATCTCCGTTATTCACGACGGGCATTTGTTTTACGAAGACTATATCTCCGTCGTATATTCTTGCGCCGGTCATGCTGTCTCCTTTAGCTCTGAGGCAGAAGTCGGCGTCGACTGCGCTTCCGGCAAGGACGTAGCTTTCGTGCTCTTCATCGGCAAAGAGGGGTTCACCGCACGCGATATCTCCGAGGAGGGGGTATTTCTTTTTTTCTATGCGGAAGATATTATCAAATTTCTTCTCAAAGTCGGTGTCGGCTTTTTCGTGGGTTCTTCCAAGGAGGTAGTCAACCGAAACTCCGAAAAAATCCGCAAGGCGGGAGAGGGTATCATTGTCCGGCTGGCTTGCGCCTGTTTCATATTTTACGTATGTTGTTCTGTTTACACCGAGATAGTCGGCGACATCCTTTTGCAAAAGGCTTTTCTTTATTCTTAATTCTTTAAGACGTTCCATTTCATCACCTCCGCATCTATTATAGGTGAAAACAATTCACAAATCAATAGAAGTGAAAAAACTTCACTTAATTTCTTTAAAGTCCTTGACAAGTGAAGTTTTGTAACGTATAATACATACAAGTGAAGTTGCTTCACAATTCAGCGAACAGAGGTTACTATAATGAACTTTAAGAATTTAAGAGTAAGAGCGGGGATGACTCAATGTTATCTTGCGTCACTTCTTGGCGTGAGCAGGTCTACTATAGCAAAATGGGAATCGGGAAAATCTAAGCCGAGAGCGGGAGTTCTTATCAAACTCTCGCACATTCTCAACTGCACGATCGACGAGCTGCTTGGAATTGAAAAAACGCCCACAGGGTCGCAGGCGTGATTTTTTAGGGAGGGGGGGATATGAAATTAATGCAGTTTTTGATGTGCTTGATATGTTGTACGGCTGTATCTGCTATTATAACCGAAATTCGCTGTCGGATTCATTTTCGCACCATTGACGATATGTTATCCGACACGATAGGTCAGGTTAAAAGCATTGTGAACGGCTGTATGGAGAGAATTTTCGGGAGGGGGATTCAATGAAAAAAGCCGAAAGAATTTATATGGATACTCGCGCCGAGTGTCGGAAAATTATCGAGAGACACGGCTATAAAGAACACAGCCGTCTTAACGACTTGGTGACGGAAGAAAATGAACCTGTATCAACCAGAACATTCAATGCTATCTGGAAGCTCATAAGCAATTCAAGGCATAGCAACGTGCTGATGTTACAGTTTGGTGCAATCTCGAAAGAAGAATACGAACTTGACACAAACGCGCTTAATATGGTCGAAAACACGCTCAGAGAAGCAATCGAAATTTACCGCAAGATAAATCTTTAATTTTCCGGGAGGGGGATATGAGAAATTTTGACTTTATTTCCGTGCTGTTCTACATTTTCGGGGCGGTGACGGGGGTTATTATCATTTGCTTTTTAAAGACTTTGTAATTCAATTTTTTAGAGAGGACACAACCATGAAACAGCTGAAAGAGCTTCCCGAAGCAGTTCGCGACGAAATTCTGAACACGCTCAAGGCATACGACAGAGTTGACGTGTATTTTGAGAATGGTGAATACCATTTTGGTTTGGTTATCAAAAATCACTATGACGCAGATCACAAATTCATAGGCACGTATTACGCGAAAGACATTTACACAGAAGATGAAAGAATTCTAAACTATGTTAACGAATTCCGGTGTTATCCGATAGAGTACAAGGGCAAGAGAGATTATAGGATATTCCACAATGAAAAGCCGGGAACTTTCATAATGGTGAACGGTAATATCGAATTATCAACCTTTTAACACAGGCAAATTTCTTTTTCAAGGAGTGGGTATTATGCAAAACAAGCGGAGGCAGGCTCTTGCGGAGAGGGTTTTCAAGGTGGCGGGGGACTACAAGAAGGTTTCGGGCGCGACTTTGAAGCTCGGCAGGACTGCTTTTGAGACGGAGGAGATACGCCGGTTCCGCGAGAGGGTCAATGGTTATTCCCGGGCGCTTTCCACGGCTGCTTCCGAAATTTCCGTGGGTGGGGGGTCTCTCACCCCGGCGGAAGTGAAGGCGGAGAAATATCTCGGCAGGATTTTAAGCGAGAACTACGAAGTGATGATTTACGACGGGGAGATTGGGGAGGAGCTTCTCGAAATTCTCGGGGGGAGTAATTTACATAAAGGAGTGAAAACAAAATGAACAAGCCGAAAATCAGCAACGCAAGAAAGACGCACATAGCGGAAGCGAAGATCTTCTGGAAGAATGTAGATTATCTCAAGGCTATCAACGGTCTGACCGACCACGATGTAGCCTGTGCGCTGAAGCGGAGCATATCTACGATATACAACCGAAAGAGCGAGCCGGAGACCACGGATTTACGGGATGTATACAATGCGGCTTTATACTTCGGAATCGAACCTGCGGCGCGGCTTCTTATTCCATTGACGGCGGGGCTTGTGGAACCGTTCGCGCTTGACGAGGAGGGTGAGGGGGAATGAAAGGCATTGTCATTACGTCGGACAAAAGCGAGGTTTTCACTCTTTACAATTCAAAGAACGAGGACAAGATCCGCGAGAGGCTTAAATTTTTCAGGGGGGCGGGGTATTCGGATTCGGCTCTCCGCTCGAGGTATCACAACTATGTACGGCGGCTCGAAAGCTCCGGACAGTATTACTATAACGGCGGCGACTCATACTGTCACGAATGCATGATTATGAAAGAGGTTTTCCGCAGGCTTTGCGAGGAGAGGGGGATTTTACTTTGAAGAACTTGATTGCTTTGATTTTACTGTTCTGCGTTTTCATGGTAATAGCTCTCTGCGAGGAATGCGCCGCCTTATCCTTTATATTTCTCATGCTCGGCGGAGTTACTGCTTATTTTGCGAAGAGAGGGGGTATTTGGAATGGCTGAATCGTTATCCGAAGTATCGTTATCCGAGATGTCGGCGTCACTCGCGAAGCTGAGTCTTCAGGTTTCGTCATGCCGAAATTCGGGAGAGGGGGCATGCAAGGTCTGCCCGACGCTGCTTCGGTTATTCTGTGAGACGTGCGGCAGTGGAAAATCCGTTAAAAATTCCGTTTCGGCGAAAATCAGGAGGTACATGGACTGTTCGCTTCCTGTTTCGGTGGAGGGGCGGAAATACACCATTGTTTCGTACAACTACACTGTGATGGGTCCTATGCTCTCGCGTGTTCCCGGACACATGAGGGTGGAATTACTTGACGCGGCGGGGAGGTCAATGCTGAACTGTGCGCCGAATGAGATTGAATTTTTAGAGGGGGACAGGTTATGAAAAAGTCGTTTATATTTTCGGAGGAGCTTGCGGTTAAGATATGCGTTCTTCCGGCTGACGAGAGGATTCTCGCTTACGACCACATTATAAAGTATGCGCTCGGGGCGGAAGGCAGCATGGAGAGGTATCTCGCGCTTGAAGCTATTGTTGACGGTGCTAACGGGGTAAGCTCGAAAAAGCCGACGGAAGAGGACTACAACGCCATTATTGATTTTCTGAACTCGGAGGCGGGGGTGAAGTACCGTTCAAGTTCACGGAAGACGCGGCAGTTTATTTCCGCGAGGTTTTCGGAGGGCTTTAATCGGGAGGACTTTTTCACGGTGATTCGATTCAAAATTTCCGACTGGGGGACAAGCTCAAAAATGCGCGGCTACATTCGTCCGGAGACTTTATTCGGAAGCAAGTTCGAGGGGTATCTGAATCAGGCGCGGATGGGGTGCGGTGAATCCTCCGAAAGCAGTTTTGATGTGGACGGATTTTACGAGGCTGCTCTTGCCCGGGCTTACGGCATATGACGCTATATATTGAGGTTTTCAAATTTGTTTTCCACAGGATGT
>ERZ779861.2562-NODE-2562-length-17017-cov-6.360099_pt1 | contig 17017 bp, 29 predicted proteins | sample MGYA00511558_ERZ779861 | MGnify/ENA primary metagenome ERZ779861 (study PRJEB29588, sample SAMEA2163432) | human gut metagenome | biome: human gut; feature: human-associated habitat; material: faeces | place: Denmark | collected 2008/2010 ...
TACCCCGACGGGACCTTCCGTCCCGACCGCCCCGCCTCCCGCGCCGAAGTCGCCGTTTTGCTTACGCGCGTTTTGGAACTGAAAGGCGAAGAATAAGGGGGAGAAAAATATGGGTGCCCGCGTCAGGCTTCCCGAAATGCTCGAACCGCTGCTGAAAAGTGAGCTTGAGCATACGATCCGCGAAGCTGCGTTCCATTCGGACGATGAGCTGATCGCCACACGGTACATCATCGAAAAGGTGCCGCAGATCGATATCGCGGCGGAGCTTGGATGGACGCGCGGCACCGTCGCTTCGCACATCCCATATATTCTGCAGCGCATAAGCTGCGTTGCGGAACGGTTATACGGCTCTCCCGAAAACACGCAAGCATAAATCATACATAACCTGTGCACAACGCCCGCCGGGATCAACCCCAGCGGGCTTTTTTTTGCGCTAAAATGGGAGTGTAGAAGGAGATGACATGCATGTCCGTTCAGGCATCGGAAATGATACGGCGTCTGCAAAAATGCGGATATACGGAAGAAACCGCCGCCGACATCTGCCGTCGGTATCTGACCGAGCAGGACTTTGACGGCTTGGCAATGTTTGTCCGTCGGAGTGAACTTTTGACCGATGACCGTAAAGAGTACCCCGAAGAGGCTTGACTATGTACCGCCGGTATAATGCCAACCCGTCCGGAAAGCGCGTCGGCGACTGCACGGTTCGCGCCATAGCTCTTGCGCTGAACAGGCCGTGGGAGGAAGTGTACACGGATCTGGCAGTCGAGGGGCTGCGCCGGCATGATATGCCGAGCGCAAATCACGTTTGGGGCACGTACTTACGGGAAAACGGCTTCCGGCGTGAGGCATTGCCGAACACCTGTCCTGATTGTTACACGATCCATGACTTTTGCCGTGACCATCCGAAAGGCATATATGTGCTCGCACTTCAGTCGCACGTCGTGTGCGTCCGAAACGGCGATCACTACGACACGTGGGACAGCGGAGACGAAACCCCGCTGTACTACTGGCACAGGGAGGAACAGTAAATGGCCTATCAACCGTATTACAGCCCTTATCCGCAGACAACCGGCGGATATTACACACCGCCGATGCAGGACCAGCTCGCACAGCTTCGGCAGCCGTACCAACAGCCCGCGCCGCAGGCGATGCAGCAGCCCGTACCGCAGCCACAGGCACAGACCGGCATCGTGTGGGTTCCGAATGAGACCGCTGCGCGCGAATACCTTGTCGCGCCGAACAGCGCCGTTGCAATGTGGGACAGCAGCGCGCCGGTCGTCTATCTCAAGCAGGCAGATGCAAGCGGAAAGCCTACGCTCAAGGTGTATGATCTCGTAGAGCGGGCGGCAAATGCTTCCGTGCCGCAAAATGTGGCAAATGTTCCGCTTGAAAATTACGTTACACGTGAGGAGTTCGACAGATTGTCGGCGCGTCTGGACGCTCTGGCGGCAAAAGATGCGGCAAAGTCGAAAAAGGTTAAGGAGGACGTGGAATAATGGCAAACCCGATCTATAACGCGCTCGGAGGCGGAACGCCGTCCGCGCCTGCTCCTATGGGAAATATGATGCAAATGATGCGCCGGTTCAACGAGTTTCGCAAGACCTTTTCGGGCGACCCGAAGCAGCAGGTGCAGGAGCTGCTCAACAGCGGAAGGATGACGCAGAGCCAGTATAACGAGCTGCAGAATATGGCACGGCAGTTCGCCGCGTTGATGGGCAGGCAGTAAACGACCGAATGTGCAGTCGTCCGGCGCGCGAGAACGGCCGCACTTTGGAATACAAATCGAAAAAGGAGAAAAAGCAAATGTCTCTTACCACATCTGAAATGACGCCCGCCGACATTGCGGCAGTGACCTGCAATAACGGCAGCAACGGTGCGTGGGGCGGCGACGGTTTCTGGTGGATGTTTATCCTGTTCCTGTTCGCATTCTGCGGATGGGGGAACAACGGTTGAGGCGGAAACAATTCAGGCGGTCTCGGTTCGCCCTCCGGGCAGGGCTGGGCAACGAGAGCCGACATCAACGAGGGCTTTGCGCTTCAGGGGCTCCAGACGGGTCAGTCGAACCTCCTGAATGCCGTGACCACCGGCTTTCACGGCGTGGACACGGCCGTATGCAACCTCGGCTACCAGACGCAGGCGGGCTTCAACAGCCTCGGCGCGCAGCTTTCCGAATGCTGCTGCCAGACACAGCGCGCAATCGACGGCGTGAACTACAACCTCGCAACGCAGTCCGCAGCGACGCAGAACGCGATTCAGGGTGTACGCTATGATTTGGCCACGCAGGCCTGCGATACCCGGAACACGATTCAGAACAGCACGCGCGACATCATTGACAACGCAAACGCCAACAGCCGCGCGATCCTCGATTTCCTGACGCAGGATAAGATCGCGACGCTCACTGCGGAAAACCAGTCGCTGAAATTCCAGGCCAGCCAGACGGCGCAGAACGCTTATCTGACGGCCAATCAGGAAGCACAGACCGCAGAGCTGATCCGCCGTCTCGGACGTGACTGCCCGACGCCTGCCTATCTGGTTCCGAACCCCAATTGCTGCTATACCAATTATGGCTACGGCGGCTGCGGATGCGGCGCCGGTGCGTGATCATTCCCGACTGTCGGGACGATAACGGAATATTTACATCTTTCCGAAACCTTCGGAATGTTCGGCTCCGTGCCGATTTTGGTCAATGCGGCGGGGCAGCAGTCCTGCCGCTTATTTTTTTCTGAAAGGAATGATTTATTTGGCTGAATTTACGAATATTTTCGTGCAGCAGATCGCAGCAAACGCGAACGCTGTTTTCAGCGAGACGCCTGTGTGCGGTTCGGCCTGCATCGTTCATCGGGAAGGGTCCGGCATTATCACGCTGCGCGGGATGACGAATCAGTGCCGTGCACGGTACAAAGTGGTTTTCGGCGGCAATATTGCCATCCCCACCGGCGGGACCGTGGGCCCGATCTCCATTGCGATCGCCGTAGAGGGTGAAGCGCTTGGGAGCGCGACGGCTACCGTAACTCCGGCCGCCGTGGGCGACGAGTTCAATGTTTTTGCGGCCGCGTTTATTGACGTGCCCCGCGGCTGTTGCGTGACTGTTGCCGTAAAGAACACATCTGCGCAGACGATAGAGCTGCAGAACGCCAACATCATTGCAGAACGTGTCTGCTGAAAGGAGTTTGAACGATGAAAGCATTGTATGAACTGAAGGACAAGCTGCAGATGGAGCTTGAAGAAATCGCAAACAAGCCGGAGCTGTCTGCGGGCGACCTCGAAACCGTCCACAAGCTGACCGATACGATTAAGAATATCGACAAAATCCTTATGCTCGAAGAGGACGGCGGTTACAGCCGCGCTGGCGACTGGGAAGCCGATATGCGCGGCACCTATGGCCGTGAGAGCAGCTATCGCGGGCGCAGACGCGACAGTATGGGTCGGTACAGCCGAGACGGAAGAACAAGCGGGCATATGATGTACAGCCGCGCAGACGCGAAAGAGCAAATGATGGCGCAGATCGAAGAATGGATGTCCGGCGCGAACGAGCGCGAAAAGGAAATCCTGCGCCGCGCGATGTCCCAGCTCGAAAACGCGTAGCGGGGTGCGCATATGCTGGATTCGCGCGAGATAGACCTTGCAATTTCCGAGCTTGAATACAAAGAATCAAGCTATGGGAATTACGCGAAACTGGCGTCTCTATACACGATTCGCGACCAAATACGCAGGCGTTCGGAATCCGATTCTGCGCCGGCCGAACAGCGCAACGGCAGATACACTGCATACATACCCGCCGCATATGAACGCGGATATGCAGGTGCGGCTGCGCCGGACGACAATGCGCCGGTGGTCGAGAACGCGGGAACAGAGAGTAATTTCTCCCGCGCCGTGGCCGGAAAGGATCAGGCGCAAGCGTGGCGCGTGGTCGGCGAATTGATGGACACGCTCCACATTGTGAACCCGCGTCTGTACGAAAGCGTGCTGCGCAAAATGCAGAACCTGTGAGCGGAGATGTAACCGACGCGTTACTAACAAATACGCATCTTGCACTCTGATGCAAAAAGCCGAAAATCCGCTATATCAATGATTTTTCGGCTTTTTTGCATGGCGAAGTTCGTGGGTTTGGAAATGCGGGAGTGATATATTTAACAAATATTCTAAAGTTTGCAATAGTCAAAAATTCTTTATTTTCAATAATATTTGTTGCTTCGTGTTGCGGAAAATTCGTTAAGAATACAATAGGTTACTAACACGGTTACAAGCAATACACCCCTCCTTTACTTTGGGAGGGGTGTATTGTTTTCGACCGCATCGATCAGTTCCTGCACGTCTGCGTGCACATAAATATTTGCCGTGGTTGTGTAGTCGGAGTGTCCGAGTATCTTTTGCAGCAGCTCGGGCGGCATCCCGTCACGCCTGGCGCGGCTGGCGTATGTATGCCGCGTAGAGTGCGGCGTCTTACGGGAGATGCCAAGACGTTTGAGCAGCGGATAATAGTCTTCATCGCGAAAACGCTTTGAGGTTTGCCGTCCTGTGTATCCAGATAGCAGCAGCTCCCCGTTTGCGACTGATGCAAAGTAAGCAAAATACCCGCGCCCTTCCGGCCGGATGGGAATCACACGGTTGCGCCCTGCGTCGGTTTTTGATCCGCCGACGACATAAGCGCCGTGCCAGTCCTCCGTGCGCAAACTGAACAACTCCCCGATGCGCATCCCCGTATACAGCAGCATCAGCACGATTTTCGCCGCTTCGCTTCCGTCGGCTTCGAGCAGCGCGATCTCTTCGTCCGTGAAAATCTCCTTTTCCTTTTTGACGTTCTCCGGCAGCTTGACATACGTCGCGAAATTTGTCGTTGCGATTTCTTCCCGAATCGCCCATCGCGACATTTGCGTGATAAGCTGCTTATATTTATTCACGGTGGAGTGCGATTTACACATATGCGGTTCCAAGACCTCTTGGAAATCCCGCGTCCGAAGCTGCCGGAACTGCCTGTCGTGCAACGGCTCGAAAATCACGAATGCTCTGTCATAAGATATTTTCCCCATCTCTCCGATTTCTTTGTAATGTTCCTCCTTCCATTCGGAGAACACCTCCGCGAAGGTCATATTGTATCGCTCGGTTATAGGCTTGCCCGTGAGACGCTCGAGCGCCTCTAAAGCGGCGGTCTTGGTCTCGTAATATCCGATTATGACCTTGTTCTTGGCCGCAACCCACGGACGTCTCCTGCGTCCCTGCAGCTTGTACACGGTGCCGAGGCCGTTGGCGCGCTTGAGCGCCTTGCGTGCCTCTTTGACTTGCTTCTTCCCGCACTGCGGGCAGTATTTCGCCCCCTCCGGCAGTGCGGCCAGGCATTTGATGCACGCGGACACTTGTTTCACTTCCTTTTATGCATCTTATTCCTCGGATTCTGAGGGATTCGTTTTGCCAATTTCGTTTTGCTTGATCAAAGTCGTGAGCTTGTTATTTACCCAAAGCAACTGCTCGGCTATGTCATTATTCTTTTTTGCGAGTTCGTTATTTTGACGGATAATAGATGCCAAACAGATCAATACAAAGCCGAGTATGGCAATGGATGCCGACAACGAAACGTACAATCCGTAAATCATATCAACGTCGTGATATTCAGAGGAAAACACAAACACCACAAACGCGCCAATTAGGCATATGGTTCCCAAAATTTCATAAATTAACGGCGATTTTTTCACTTCGTAGCCCTTCTTTCTTGGAGGATCAATATCCAACGGATTTCAAAGCATATTCGATTTGATCGTATGTAAAGCCGTCGCTATATAAATATAACTTCAAATCCGATTCCGATAAGGATAACCATTTTAGGTATTCCTTCGCGCAATCCGCCGCTTCTTGCTTCCAGTCTGCGCCGCAATGGTCAGCGCCGTAGGTCGCTTCCGCATCCGTGAAGTTTTCGCCCAAAAGGTATTCGTAAACTTCTTTTCGGGAGGCCGACATGTATTTCAGATACGACTTGGCTTCCTCAGCGGCCTGTGTGTTCCAGTTTGCCCCGCAGTTATCTGCGCCATAAACGGCTTCCTCGCTCGTGAAATCTTCGTGCTTCAAATATTGGATCATTCCCGTACGGGAATACGAAGCATATTTTAATATGTCGATTGCTTCCTGCGTAGCTTGTTCTTTCCAGTTTGCGCCACAGTTATCTGCGCCGTAGACAGCTTCTTCGTTTGTGAAATCTTCGTGTTTCAGACGTTCTATCAACCCCGTACGAGAATACGCGCCGTATTTCAAGGTGTCGCGAGCCTCTTGGACGGCTTGCTCTTTCCAGTTTGCACCGCTTTTGTCAGCGCCGTAAACAGCTTCTTCGTGTGTGTAGTCATCACGCTCCAGACGCTCTATTAGTCCATCACGCGAATATGCGGAATATTTGAGATGCGATTTTGCCTCCTGCAACGCCTGTTCAAAGTAATTAGCGCCACAGTGATCGGCGGCATATTCGGCATCCGAACGCGTGAAATCTTCACGCACAAGCCTGTCGATTAGGGATTTTCTGGAATAAGCGGAATATTCCAGATGCGATTTTGCTTTCTGAATTGCGTAATACTGCCCTGTTGTCATAGTTGTTGTCTGTCCGCATCTCGAGCAGACCGTCCCATCCGTATGACCGAGTGCGGAACCCTCAGATGCGCCGCATGTCGTACAGAACTTCGGCTGTGTACAGGTTGCATCCTTCCAAGTGTGCCCCGTTGCAGGTTCTGTTTCGCTATATTCATCTCCGCAAACGCTGCACTTGAATTTGATAACCCCGTCTACCGTGCATGTGGCGGCGGTGGCTTCTGTTTGGTTATATTTGTGCTTCGGGCTTCCCTCTGTAGCACCGCATCGTGTGCAGCGTTTCGGATTCTCGCAATCCGCCTCTTGCCAGCTATGGCCGAGTTTGTCGACGGCTGCGGTCTTTGTTTCTCCGCATCGCGTGCATTTGTAGCTTTTTCGGCCTGTTGACGTGCAGGTCGCGTCGATTTTCTCGACGATTTCCCATGAATGTATCACGCATTCGGTTGTTGTTGAATATTCCTCGGTTCCGTTGCTCTCTGAAAAAGCCGGATGGTTCGAGCGGCTTGTATATGAAACAGAGGGCGAAGCGGATTCATGGCCGCAGGAGGAAAGTGCCATGAAAGCAAATGACAGCAAACAAGATGCTGCGAGTACAATCCTTTTCATATTTTCTTCTCCCTTATATTATTTTGCAAAATAGCTCTCATCGCACACGCCGAGCACAAGCCCTTGGCAACGCACGTCATCCGTCATCGGACGGGGCGGATACTTGGGATTGTGCGACAGCAGCACGTCGTCGCCAAGCTCTTTGATCCACAACTGTCCATCCATATAAAATACGCCGATCTGCCCGGGTTCGATGTCGATCTGTGCACGGACGAAAACCCTGTCTCCGTCGTTGTATTCCGGCTCCATACTATCGCCCCGAACGGGCACGATATAGGACGTCCCGCTCGGCGGCATCTTTTTAAGCTGCACGGTTTCCGAGTAACCGTATTCGGCGGTCTCTCCGTTTCCGGCGCTTATCGGCTGATAGTACAGCGTTGTGACATGCACTGTGATTTCTTCGGCGGTTTCGTCTTTGTGCTTCAGCAGTGCCGCTTTTCGCTCGGCCTTTTCCTTTTCTGCGCGTTTGGCGGTGTATCCGATTTCCAAATCGGTCAGTCCGCGCACCATTCTGCGCCCCCTATCGTCCAGCATCGTGTCGTAATCCTTCGCCAGCCGCAGCGCCTCGTCTGATATAGACGGGGTGTTTTCTTTTAATAACGGCGTATCCATAAAATCATTAAGTGTACACCCAAGGACACGGCATATTGCTTGCAGAGTATCAAGCTTTGGATTTTTATTTGCTCCTGATGTTATTTTATCGAGCGTACTTAGCGTTACTCCAGATAAATCAGCAATTTGAGCGTTTGTTAGATTTTGCTCTTTTTTCAATTTGTTAATTATTTCAAATCCCATATTTTCCTCCTTATTGCCCCTTACATTATATTATTATAACTCTTAAATTCCAGATGTCAAGAAAAAATAGTGCCAAAACTGCAAAAAAATGCAATTTGCCTATTGACAAACAGCAATTAAATGATTATAATGTAATCACAAACAGCATTTAACTGCAAGAAAAAGAAAGGAGCTACTAAATATGTCTGTGGCATATCCAACGTTAGCTGGAGAAATTGCAAAACGCGGAATAAAAAAATCAATTATAGCAGAAAGAATAGGATTGTCACAAAGGTCCCTTTATAACAAACTATCCGGCTCTGTATCGTTTACATGGGATGAAGCAATGACGATCACAAAAATCTTTTTCCCCGATCTCGATCCAACCGCTTTGTTCGAGCGTAATGATAACACAGGAGATGACCCTCATGACCCCGAATGACCTCATCCGTCAATACTTGAAAGACCACGGCATCAAGCAGTCGTTTCTGGCTGACAAATGCGGATGGACAAGGCAGCGAGCCTGCAAGATCATAAACGGAAAGCAAAAAATGACCGTAGACGATTTTGACGCCGTTTGTGATGCGCTCAATGTTGACGAAACAGAATTACAGGGAGTGACCACAGAGTGAAAAATCCAAATGTTATGCAGATCGTTACGCTGTCCGCCATAGTACTTACCTTAATACTCCAAATAGTATTGTTGCTATCAAGGTAAGAACAGCGATAAGCATTGTAACGAAGTTTATCCAATTGGCTTTCCACCAATTTTTCCTTTTGATGCGTCGCTCTTTCTTCTTTTTGATGATGTTATTCGGCGCGTCGGGATCATATTTTTCCATATAATTTTTGTACATATAGTCATTGTTAGACTTTTTCACAGAAACACCTCTTTCAAAAATTGCCCCCGCCCGTGGTAGCAACACAGACGAGGGCTGTCAAACCAAATAATACGGCAATCTGGCTTGACGGGAAAAGTATACCACTTTTTCCGCGGGCTGTCAATATTGCACGAACGAAAGGACGGAAACAAAGTGGTAAACGAAAAAAGCACGCTCAAGGAGTTGGAGCAGCAGGCAAAGAACACGAAGCTGTATGTGGACAGGCTGGTCAAGGCCAACGTCGGCCTGACGCTGGAGGAAATCCTCCGGCTGGGACTGGGAGAGCCGCAGCGGGATGCGGGAAAAGAGCTTACGCCCCCGATTGAGGATGTTCGTAAAGCCGTTAAGGATGCGATAGCTGCAAAGAAAGACGGATAACGATGAAGCCGAACAAGTGGCTGGTTATTGCAAATTTGATCGCGGAGATTCTTCTTGCGATCAAGATTTTAACAATGAAATAGGGGGCGAATTGTTGCTATTGATGAGGTTTTCGTTATGTACAATTCTCAAATAGCCACGGCCGTGGCGATCAGAGACTTGAATTGCTATTCTCTGGAAACGATTGATGACAGAATACTATTGCAGAAAAAAATTTATCTGGCACAGGACATTGGTCTGCCTTTAGGTTACGGCTATAGCTGGTACATTCACGGTCCGTATTCCCCTGATCTTACCGCTGCCGCTTATCAGATTATACCGGAGGAAATCACAGCTATTGAAAACCATTCATTCAGAGAACCCTACGCCTCTATGATTTCCAGAGTAAATGAACTGGAAAACGAACTTGCGCATCAAAGCTTCAAAATCAGCGTTGTCAAATGGTACGAGTTGATTGCTTCCATTGCCTATTGGCATAAGTTCGGATTCAACACTGAAGAAAAAGCCATTCAAAAAATTCGGGAAACAAATCCGCAGTTTACAGAAGAACAAATTAAAGCAGGTTATTCCACCATACGTAGATGCTTGTATCAATGTATGACTCGGGAAGAGCATGAGATACTCCACAGCAGAAAGGAGGAAACAGACCATGTCGAACAAACGGAGGCGGCCGTACAAGGAGGTGCGCATGGCATTCCGGCAGAAACGGCTCGAGCAGGATATGAGCGTGCGTGACGTAGCACTGGCGCTGGGCGTAACGGAAACGTGCGTTTACCAATGGGAGCTGGGACAGCATCTCCCGACGGGCAGGCGGATCGTTGACGTCGCGAGGCTGTACGAATGTACGACGGACGAGCTGCTTAACGGTTCGCGCGATACGCGAATCGGTGAGAAAGGATAAACAAAAAAAGAAAGGGAAGGTAAAACAATGCAAACAAACGGCAAAGCGTTCGCGGAACGCGCCGTTCCGGTCTCCGAACCGATGTACGACGAGGAGGGGAACGAATGAAAACGAGGTGTATACTCGGTGTGGCGATGACCGCCGGACTTGTGCTGCTGATCGGCTCGGCGGGCGCGCTCGACTGCGGCTCCGTACCGGCCGGACAAGCCTTTGCGCAGGCCGCCTTCGGGCTGGCGCTGTTCGGAGGCTGCGGGCTGGCGCTTCGGAGAACCGGGGAAAAGAACCCGGGCGTCAAAAAGAAAGAGAGCTGCCGGCGGGAACCCGGCAGCCCTCAGCCCCAAAACGGGGGAGAAGATCGACGCCCACAGTATAGCACAACAGGGAGGAAAAGTCAATGACCTGCGAGAAATGCGGCGAAAAAATATCCGTCGGCGAAGGATACGTTCTCACGCCGAACGGCGAAATATTCCACGACGAGTGCCTGGAGCAGATGGATGCGCAGGAGATCGCCGATCTGCTGTGTGCGATATATGTACCATGCTATACCGGGCAGGAAAATGACGATGAAGAAGAACGATGGGAGGGACTTATGTGAACATCTACGAAAAGCTGCTGTCCATCAGCAGGGACGCGTCCGCCGTCGCCAAGAATCTGACGGTGGGCGTCGGGAAAAGCTCGTATAAGGCGGTCGGCGAAGCAGATGTGCTGGCGGCGGTCAAGCCGCTGGAGGCAAAATACGGTGTGTACAGCTACCCGCTTTCGAGAAGGATCATCACCGCCGAGGTATACACGGCAAAGAACGATTACGGCGAAAAAAGCACGCAGTTCGTCCGGCTGGAGACCGTATACCGCTTCGTCAACATCGAAAAGCCCGACGAGCATGTCGAGATCACGACCTACGGGGACGGCGTGGACCCGCAGGACAAGGCGCCCGGCAAGGCGATGACCTACGCGGACAAGTATGCGCTGCTCAAGGCGTACAAGCTCATCACCGGCGACGACCCCGACCAGTATCCGAGCGGCGACATCGGCACACCGCAGCCGAACGGCGCCCCTGCAAGGGATGAGCACCGGCTCGTGACCGACGCACAGCGGGCGGAGATGGCGGAGCTGGGGATGAAGATCGAGGACGTCGCGGTCTATTGCAAGAAGACGCCCGAAACGCTCACGGAAGCGGAGGCTGCGAAAGCGATATCGCTCAAGCGCGACAGGAGAAGGAAGGCGGCGGAAAATGGCAAACCGGCTGAAGTTTGATGCGGATACACACACGTACCTGCTCGGCGGTACGCCGCTGATCTCGGTCACGCAGCTTTTGCACAAGCACGGCCTTGCGCCCGACTACGGCGGCGTTGACGAGGCTGTTCTGGAAAGAAAGGCATCGCGCGGTACGCTGATCCACAGGGAAATCGAGGCGTGGATCAAGACCGGCGAGGACGGGTTCACAACAGAGCTTGCCGGCTTTCAGGCGCTGGCAAAGCAGTATGCGTTTACCTATATGCGCTCGGAGACGCGCGTGCACAACGATATCATTGCCGGTACGGCCGATCTGATGTGCGGCGCGAAAATGCCGGACGGGCGCAAGATCAGGCTGCTGGCGGACATCAAGACGACCGCGCGGATACATACGGAATACGCAAGGTGGCAACTCTCGGTGTACGAGTACCTTTCCGGCCGTACCTTCGACGAGCTGGCGGTCATCCACCTCGGAGAGCAGGCGCGTCTGATTACCGTGCCGCGGGTAAAACGGGAAGAGGTGGAAAAGCTGATCGAATGCGAGCGGAACGGAAGGATATATACGCCCCCGATTGCCGAGCTGTCCACCGCGCTGCTGGAGGCGGCGCTGCAAGCCGAACGTGCCATCCGCAGCGCGGAAACGGTGCGGAAAATCGCGGAAGAGCGTGCCAGACTTGTCCGCGCGCAGCTTTTGCAGGAAATGGAAAGACATGGCGTGACCGGCTTCGCGAACGCTTCGATGAAAATCACTTACGTCGCGCCCACGACGCGGATGAGCATCGACACGGCAAAGCTGCGGGCGGACAACCCGGACCTGTGCGCCGAGTATACAAAGGCTACGCCGGTAGCGGCGTCCGTTCGGATCACGCTGAGATGAGCGCAAGCTTTCGGGCGGCGTACAACGGCTACGTAATCGATGAAGACGAGGGCTTGATCCTTTCCTTCCGCGCGGAGGGGGACAGCCGCGCAGCGGCGAAGCGGGCGGCGCAATGGGCGCGAGAAAGCAACAAGGAGCTTGCCGTAGACATCAGACCCTACCGCGAAAAGCGGTCGCTGTCCGCCAACGCGTATTTCCACGTGCTCGTCGGAAAAATTGCCGAACGGCTCGACCTCGGAGAGGACGAGACCAAGCGGCAGCTTGTACTGGATTACGGAACGCCGATGCGCGACGGTACGGGCACCGTTGTCGGGGTGAAGCTGCCCGATTCGGTGGATATACACAGCATCTACCCATACGCCAAGCGGTTCGACACGCGCACGGAGGGAGGGAAGGCGTTCGGCTGCTACATCCTGTACAAGCGGACGCATATGCTGGACACGGCCGAGATGTCCCGCCTCATCCGCGGAACCGTGGAGGAGGCAAAAAGCCTCGGCATAGAAACGGCAACGCCGGAGGAAATATCGAAAATGTTATCACTACACAAAACGGAGGAATAGCAAATGGCGGCATTCAACAAGGTGATCCTGATCGGATATCTGACGGATACCCCTGAATTGAAGCAGACGCAAACGGGTATAAGCGTCGCCTCGTTTACCATCGGAGTGAACCGCAGATATTCTGCGGAGGGCAAGCAGGAGACCGATTTCATCAACATCGTGTGCTGGCGGAAGACGGCGGAGTTCGTCTGCCGGTACTTCGGCAAGGGCAGCGCGATCCTCGTATGCGGCAGCCTGCAGACGCGGACGTACACGGACAGGGACGGCAACAAGAGACACGCCACCGAGGTCGTTGCCGATGAGGCGGCGTTCGTCGAACGAAAATCGGAATCCGCGCAGACGGTCGGGGTACCCGCATACGGCGCGCCGGACAGCGGCGGCTCATTTGAAAAGCTCGACCCCGAAGACGAGCTCCCGTTCTGAAACGGTGAATCGAAATGCCGAATCGGATCATAAAAGAGAGCATATGCGACAACGAAAAAATCGCAGGCCTTTCGGATTTTGAATTTCGGCTTTGGATCGGTTTGATTACGCAGGTAGACGATATGGGACGCGGCGACGCGCGCCCCGCGATCATCAAGGGCAGGGTTTTCCCGCTGCGGGAAAGAGTTACGACAAAGGACATAGATGCCGCGCTCCACGCGCTGGCGGCCAAAGGCTGCATTTCCCTCTATACGGTAGGCGGGAAACCCTACTTTTGGTTCCCAAGCTGGGCAGAGCATCAACGTGTCCGCGACTGTCGTGCAAAATATCCCGCGCCGGCCGGCTCTGACCAATTCGCGGCAAGTTGCGGCGAGTTGCCGCGAGTTGCGGCGAGTTGCGGCGAGTTGCGGCCTGAATCCGAATCCGAATCCGAATCCGAATCTGAATCCGAAGGTGAAAAGGTTCGCGCAAAGCGCGAACCTGACGCGCGCGCGAAGCGCTTCACCCCGCCCACGCTCGCAGAGGTGCAATCCTATGTGGCTGAACGCCATTCGCCGGTAGACCCGCAGGAGTTCATCGACTTTTACGCGTCAAAAGGGTGGATGGTCGGCAAGACCCCCATGAAAGACTGGAAAGCGGCTTGCCGGAATGCGGAAAAGTGGGAGAGATGGGAAAAGACGCAGAAAAACGAAAGCAGCAGCTTTGACAGCGACGAATTTTTCCAAGCCGCTGTGACGAAAGGGCGGCGTGAGGAATGAGCAAATACAACAAATACCACGCGCAGAAGGTGGAATTTGACGGAAAGCGCTTTGACAGCCGCAGGGAGGCGCGGCGGTATGCGGAGCTGCGCCTGCTGGAGCGCGCGGGAGAGATCACCGGCCTGCGGACACAGGTGCCGTTTGAGCTGATCCCGGCACAGGACGGCGAGCGCCCGTGCCGTTATGTCGCCGACTTCGTGTACAGCGATCTGCGTACCGGGGAAATTGTCGTCGAGGACGTCAAGGGCGTGCGGACGCGGGAGTATGTCATCAAGCGCAAGCTGATGCTCTGGCGGTACGGCGTACGGCTGACCGAAATCTGAGGAGGAAGGACGCTCGAGCGTATGAAAAAAGCACGAAGGGAAAGGCGCTGCAAATCCTATTGCGGACTATCCTGCATCGACGGCACCTGCCCTATAGCGAATCGCGAGGAATACGAGGAACGAGGGTATCCGATGCCGAAAAATTGCGGAGATTGTTACCGATACGAAGGCTGCGAGGATTGCTGTTTTGACGGTACGGAATACTGTGAAAAGTATAAAAGGGAGGCATAGAAAATGGGAAAAGCCATCGTTGACTACATACCGGTGGGGCGGGAAAATGCCGTGACGCGCAGGCAGCTCTGCGAGCTGACCGGGATGCGGGACCGTGCATTGCGAAACGCCATAGAGGACGCACGGCAAAACGGCGAGATCATCATCAACGCGCAGGACGGGCGCGGGTATTACCGCAGCGAGGAACCGAATGACCTCGCCGGTCAGTACGTGCGGAACCGTAACCGCGCGATGGCGATCCTCGTTCAGCAGAAGTATATCCGGCGGAAGCTGAAGGCCGCCGGGTGGGAGTTCGTCAAAGGACGAAATCCTGTGCAGGGGAACACGGTCGTATGGCCGAAGGAAGACATTCGGAGTTCGCAGGGGCAAAATGCTGTAGGGAGCGAACAATGGACAAGATAGACGCGGCAATTGCACGTCTGCGCACGGGCAGCCTTATGGCGGAGCGCTACACGGGCAAGCCGATGGTGATTACATACAGCGGCGGAAAGGACAGCGATGTGCTGCTGCATCTGGCAAGACGCGCAAATATACCGATTGAGGTGTCTCACGGATTGACAACCGTTGACGCGCCCGAGACCGTCCGTCACGTGAAAAAGGTCTTTCGTGAACTGGAATTGGACGGCATATCCGCGCATATCGAATTCGGAAAGTATAAGGGAAAGCGCGTAACGATGTGGGAACTGATCGTGCAGAAGGGTATTCCGCCAACACGTCTTATGCGTTATTGTTGTTCCGTGTTCAAGGAATCACACAATAAAGGCCGGATGATAGCGACAGGCGTGCGCTGGCAGGAGAGTTCCGCGCGCGCAAAACGTGCGGCATATGAGGCCCTGGCACCGCGGAAAGAAGACAGAATCCTCGTTAACGATAACGACGAATCCCGCCGTCTGTATGAGGATTGCCGGCTCAAGGGTACGCGCGTGACCAATCCGCTGATTGACTGGACGGATGCGGATGTGTGGCAGTACATACACGACAATCATATATGCACGAATCCGCTGTATGGGATGGGATATACACGCGTTGGCTGCGTCGGCTGTCCGATGGCCGGTTATGTTGCACGTGTAAATGAATTTGCGCGCTGGACGAAGTATAGGCAGGCATATTTGCACGCGTTTGAGCGGATGCTGGATGCGAGACGCGCAAAGGGTTTGAAATCGGATTTGTGGCATAACGCGGACGACGTTATGCGCTGGTGGCTGGAAGACCCGAATGTGGAAGGCCAGATGACAATGGAGGAGATCATCGCGGAAGGGAGCGGGGAAGCATGAAGCGGCTGTGTCCCACGCACCTGTCCCTGTTTACCGGCATCGGCGGCCTTGATCTTGCCGCCGAATGGGCGGGGTTCCGCACGGTCGGGCAGTGCGAGTGGGCGGAATATCCTACACGCGTGCTGGAAAAGCACTGGCCGGACGTACCGCGCTGGCGGGACATACGGACGCTGACAAAGGAGGATTTTTATGCAAGGACGGGACTGCGGACAATTGACGTTGTTTCCGGAGGATTCCCATGCCAGCCGTTTTCCGTTGCCGGGAAGCGAAGAGGCAAGGAGGATGACCGTTACCTCTGGCCGGAAATGCTTAGGATTATATCGGAACTCCGGCCCGATTGGATTGTTGGTGAGAATGTTGCTGGAATCGTCAATATGGCGCTCGACACGGTGCTTTCTGACTTGGAAGACGAAGGATACTCCGTCCAAGCGTTTGTTATTCCGGCTTGTGCCGTCGACGCCCCGCACCGAAGGGACAGATGCGCAATTGTCGGGAAAAGAGCTGTATTATCCGACTCCGACAACCGGCGCGGGATTGTGCGGAGGGTCCGGGAACTTTCAGCAGTTGAAAAAACTGAGGGAGAAAGGCGTTATCACGGAGGAAGAGCGCAAAAACATGTCGCAGGGGAATGGTGGCAAGCTGAACCCGACGTGGATAGAGTGGCTAATGGGATTCCCAATCGGGTGGACAGACTTAAATGCCTCGGAAATGCCGTAGTGCCGCAGCAGTTTTATCCGGTATTCGATGCGATAAGAAAGAGAATGGAGGAAGAAAATGAAGGCATACAAGGGATTCAATAAGGATATGACATGCAGGGGATTCCAATATGAGATCGGAAAGGAGTACGAAACCGACGCGGCGGACCTGTGCCGCATCGGGTTCCACGCGTGTGAAAATCCGCTCGACTGCTTCAGCCATTACGCGCCCGCAACAAGCCGGTACTGTGAAGTCGAAATCGAGGACAACGGACAGCGGAGCTCCGAAGACAGCAAGGTCGTAGGAAAGAAAATCAAAATCGGCGCGGAACTGAGCACGGAACAGATCTGCAAGTTGCACTTTGAATACGTCCGTTCACGGTGCGACCCTGCAAAAACAAACGCCGCAGGAGACAGGGAAAGCGCATCTGCGGGCGAGTATGGCAGCGCATCTGCGGGCAAGTTTGGCAGCGCATCTGCGGGCTGGTATGGCAGCGCATCTGCGGGCTGGTATGGCAGCGCATCTGCGGGCAAGT
>ERZ779861.2569-NODE-2569-length-16971-cov-11.658607_pt1 | contig 16971 bp, 14 predicted proteins | sample MGYA00511558_ERZ779861 | MGnify/ENA primary metagenome ERZ779861 (study PRJEB29588, sample SAMEA2163432) | human gut metagenome | biome: human gut; feature: human-associated habitat; material: faeces | place: Denmark | collected 2008/2010 ...
AAAAAGGAGATGCCCTGCAGGGCATCTCCTTTTTGTTACTTATAACAGAAACCTCAGACCCGCACCATATCCGGGGTGATCTCCGCCAGCGTATGGGCACCGCACATCTGCATGGTGTCGGCCAGTTCCCCGGCCAGCTTGTCGATGTAGCACTTCACGCCTTCCTCGCCGCCGCCGTACACGGCCGTGACAAAGGGGCGGCAGATCAGCACGCCGTCTGCACCCAGCGCCAGCGCCTTGAACACATCCACGCCGGTGCGGATACCGCCGTCCACCAGCACCTTTACGCCGGTGCCCTTGAGGGCTGCGGCGATCTCCGGCAGCACCTCGGCGCTGGCCGGCGTCTGGCCGAGCACGCGGCCGCCGTGATTGGACACGATGATCGCCGCCGCGCCCGCCTCTGCGGCCTTCTGCGCGCCGCGCACGGTCATGACGCCCTTGACGATGAACGGCATACCCGCGTAGCGGATGATCTCCGCCAGTTCCTGCACGGATTTGCTGCCGGCCGGCGGCGTCATATTTTTCAGGAAGGGGAGGCCCGCACCGTCAATGTCCATGGCGACGGCCTTGCAGCCGCTGGTCCTGGCCAGATCGAGCTTTTCAAAGACCAGTTCCTGGTTCCACGGCTTGATCGTCGGCACGCCGACGCCGCCCGCGGTGCGGATGGCTTCCATCGCGCCCTGGAACACGGCGGCGTCCACACCGTCGCCGGTGAAGGCGGCGATGCCGCTGTCGGCGCAGGCGTTGACGAGAATGCTGTTATACTCGCGGTCGGTGTACTTTTCGCCGTAGTGCAGCTTCATCGCGCCGAGCGGAGCCGCGAAAAACGGGTAGCGGTACATGGTGCCGAACAGATCCACGGCCGTATCGACGGGTTCGTTCGGGCAGATGGTGTCCATGTTGACGCAGATCTTCTGCCAGGCGTCAAAGTTGCGGATAAAGCCGCTGCCGGGCGCTTTGGCGCCGGGGCCGGGGACCTGGTTGCCGCAGGCTTTGCCGTTGCAGACCGGGCAGGCTTTGCAGTACGGCCCGATGCAGGTGCGTGCGCTGTCAAGAATCTCTTTGTACTCCATGAGGGTACCTCCGTATATCTTTTTCTGTATTGATAGGATCGTGGTTCAAACGCCGGTGCCATCAAACGCCGGTGCCGTCAAACGCCGGGATCATGTCGCCGGTCGCGGCATCTAGATCCTGATAAAAGCCGTCGGTGATCGGGCTGTCGATCAGGTACTGGTACATTTCTTCGTTTAGCTCCGGGGAGATGGGATGCTGCAGCTCCGGCCACTGCGCCAGATCGCCGACGGGTGTGTACTGGCTCATGAGGCTGAAAAGCACTTGGCCGGGTGCAAATGTCTGCCCGACCCAGTCGATGACGCGGCGGGTGTTTTCCCCCTGCTGCGGCAGGATAAGGTGCCGGATGAGCACGCCGCGCTGCAGCATGCCGTCCTCGTCGAGCCGGAACGGACCGGTCTGGCGGTACATCTCCAGAATAGCGGCGCGCGCGACCTGCGGATAGTCCGCCGCAGCGGAGTAGCGCGCGGCCGGATCCGACAGGGCGTATTTCAGGTCCGGCAGGTATACCTGCACGAGCCCGTCGAGCATACGCAGCGTCTCGACGCATTCGTAGCCGGAGCTGTTCCAGACGACCGGGATGCCGAGCTCCAGCCCGGAGAGCGCCTCAGCGATCTGCCGCGTGTAGTGACTCGGCGTGACGAGGTTGATGTTGTGCACGCCCGCATCGCGCAGGCGCAAAAAAATGCCGCGAAGCTGCGCGACGGTGATCTCTTTTCCGTGCTCTCCGCGGCTGATGGTGCGGTTCTGGCAGAATACGCACCGCAGATTGCAGCCCGAGAAAAATACCGCGCCGCTGCCGCGTGTGCCGGAAATGCACGGTTCCTCGCCGAAGTGCGGCGCGGCCCGCGCCACGACCGGCGCGTCCGGCACGGCGCAAAAGCCGAACTGCCCGCCCGCACGATCAACGCCGCAGCCGCGCGGACAGATGGAGCAAAGTTGTGTCATAATGCCTCCCGCGCATGTGGTCTTGCGCGAAATCTATGGATTCTGTGGATATTATAAAGTTTTTTCATCCATTTCGCAACCATCTTTGGCATGTTTCATGAAAAGTTCAGAAATCCAGTGCGTTCCTGTGGTAGCTTTATTTAAAAGGGAGATTGCAAAAAAAGCGGCTTCGGGATAAAATAATAGACGTCAAAATAGAAAAAATATGTAAGAGGAAAGCACTATGGTAGACATCGTTTTGGTTGAGCCGGAGATCCCGAACAATACCGGCGCCATCGCCCGCACCTGTGCCTGCACGGGTTCGCGGCTGCATCTGGTCAAACCGCTCGGGTTTGACATTTCCGACCGCGCGGTCAAGCGCGCCGGACTTGATTACTGGCATCTGGTCGATATCTCGGTCTATGAGAACATCGACGAGTATTTTGCCAAAAACGGCGATGAGAATCTCTGGCTGCTCACGACGAAGGCAAGCGTGAGCTATGTGGACGCCGACCTTTCGACCCCGAACGTGACGCTCATGTTCGGCAAAGAGACGCAGGGCCTGCCGGAGTGGCTGCGCGAGCGCTATGCCGACCATTGCCTGCGCATCCCCATGCGCGCGGAGGCGCGCAGCCTGAATCTGTCCAATACTGCGGCAATCCTGTGCTATGAAGCGCTGCGCCAGCAGAACATGCTCGGGCAGATCGACCTGAATGTCTGAATACCATATCACACGCCTGTGTGAAATCACAAATCAGGAGGAAGCAAGATGAACTACAACAAAATGACCGTCAGGGACGTCCCGCTTTCCGGAAAAAAGGTGCTCCTGCGCTGCGACTTCAATGTCCCGCAGGACAAAACGACCGGCGAGATCACGAGCGATAAGCGCATCGTGGCCGCGCTGCCGACCATCCGCTACCTGCTTGACAACGGCGCTGCCGTGATCGCCTGCTCGCACCTCGGCAAGCCGAAGGGCACGTGGAAAGAGAGCCTCACGCTTGCCCCGGTGGCCAAGCGCCTGTCGGAGCTGCTGGGCATGGAAGTCATCTTCGCCAAGGACATCATCGGCGAGGATGCTAAGGCCAAGGCGGCCGCGCTGCAGCCGGGCCAGCTCCTGCTGCTGGAGAATCTGCGCTTCGATCCCCGCGAGGAGAAAAACGACCACGAATTTGCCAAAGAGCTTGCCTCGATGGCGGAGCTCTATGTCTCCGATGCGTTCGGCACGGTGCACCGTGCGCACGCTTCCACCGCCGGTGTCGCGGCGTATCTGCCCGCGTATGCCGGACTGCTGATCGAGAAAGAGCTGTCCGTCATGGGCAAGGCGCTCGAGGATCCGAAGCGCCCGTTTGTGGCCATCCTCGGCGGTGCGAAGGTGTCCGATAAGATCGGCGTCATCAACAATCTGCTCGAAAAGGCCGACACGATCATCATCGGCGGCGGCATGGCCTATACGTTTATCAAGGCGCAGGGCGGCGAGATCGGCACGTCCCTGCTCGAGGCAGACAAGATGGACTATGCGCTTGAGATGATCCAGAAGGCGAAGGACCGCGGCGTGAAGCTGCTGCTCCCGGTGGACACCATGGCCGGCGACCAGTTTGCCGCCGACTGTGCGCGCAAGGTTGTGCCGACCAATGCTATCCCGGCCGACTGGATGGGCCTGGATATCGGCCCGGAAACCATCAAATTGTTCACGAAGGCCGTCAAGGGTGCCGGTACGGTCGTCTGGAACGGCCCGATGGGCGTGTTTGAGTTCCCGGCCTTTGCCGCCGGCACGGAAGCCATTGCGGCGGCGCTGGCAGAGTCCGGCGCGGTGACGATCGTCGGTGGCGGTGACTCGGCCGCTGCGGTCGAGAAGCTCGGCTTCGCCGATAAAATGACGCACATTTCCACCGGCGGCGGCGCTTCGCTGGAGTTCCTGGAAGGTAAGGAGCTGCCGGGCGTTGCGTGCCTGCTGGATAAGTAAGTCGCAGAAAGGAATTATTGGATATGAATTTGAAAGAGAGAAAAGCAATCATCGCCGGCAACTGGAAGCTCAATAAGCGCGTGTCCGAGATCCCGGCCTTCACGCAGGAGCTGCAGGCGAATCTTCCCGCCGAGCGCTGCTGTGACGTGGTCATCTGCGCGCCGTATCCGCTCATTGCCGCGCTGGAGACGGCGGGGCAGGGCTGCCACCTCGGCGTCGGCGCACAGGACGTGTCCGAGCACCAGCACGGCGCATTCACCGGCGAGGTGTCTGCCGAGCAGCTCAGCGACCTCGGCGCGCAGTACTGCATCGTCGGCCACAGCGAGCGCCGCAGCTACCACGGCGAGACCGACCTGCAGGTCAATGCCAAGACGAAGATCCTGCTCGACAACAGCATCACGCCGATCATCTGCGTCGGCGAGAGTCTTGCGCAGCGCGAGCATGATCTGACTGAGACGTATGTCGCCTATCAGGTCGCAGCGGCCTTCTCCGGCCTCACGGCCGAGCAGGCCATGCACTGCGTCATCGCCTATGAGCCCCTGTGGGCCATCGGCACCGGCAACACCGCCACGAGCGCGCAGGCGCAGGAAGTCTGTGCGTCGATTCGCGCCACGCTCGGCAAGCTCTATGACCTCGAAACGGCCAAGACGATCAGCATCCTTTACGGCGGCTCCATGAACGCGGGCAACGCGGCCGAGCTGCTGGCCCAGCCGGATATCGACGGCGGCCTGATCGGCGGCGCGTCGCTCAAGCCGGTCGATTTCTCGAAGATCGTCGCCGCGACGGCGCAGGGAGCCTGCGAATGAGCAACGGGAAAGTCGCACTCATCATTCTCGATGGCTACGGCATCGGCGAGCCGAACGACGGCAACGCCATTTACATGGCCCAAACGCCGGTCATGGACGGCCTCCTGCAGCGCTGGCCGCACACGAAGCTGTCCGCTTCGGGGCTGGACGTCGGCCTGCCGGACGGGCAGATGGGCAACAGCGAAGTCGGCCACACGAACATCGGCTCCGGCCGCGTCGTGTTTCAGGATCTGCCGCGCATTACGAAAGCCATTGAGGATGGGACATTCTTTGAAAATCCGGTCTATGCAGCAGCACTGGACAACGCAGCAAACGGCAAGGCCCTGCATATCCTCGGCCTTCTGTCTGACGGCGGTGTGCACAGCCACATCCGGCACATCTTTGCCATGGTGAAAATGGCGCACGACCGCGGCATCGGGCGCGTGTACCTGCACTGCTTCCTCGACGGACGCGATGTTGCGCCCACGAGCGGCGCGGGCTATGTCCGGCAGCTGCGTGACTACTGCGCCGAACTCGGCACCGGAATGATCGCAACGCTGCAGGGCCGCTTCTACGGCATGGACCGCGACAAGCGCTGGGATCGCATCGAGGCCAGCTACAACGCCATGGTTTGCGGCGAGGGCATACAGGATCCCGACCCCGTTCATGCGATGGAGGCCAGCTACGCCGCCGGTGTGACGGATGAATTCGTCAAGCCCGTTGTCTGCGACCCGAACGGGCGCATTCAGTCCGGCGACAGCGTTATCTTCATGAATTTCCGTCCCGACCGCGCGCGCGAAATGACCTATGCGCTCACGCAGCCGGACTTTGACGGCTTCCGGCGCAAGATCGTTGCGGAGCATCTGCACTATGTCTGCACGACGCGCTACGATGAGAAGCTCACCGGCCTCCCGGTCGCGTTTCCGCCCGAGGAGCTGCACGATACGCTCGGCGAGATCGTCAGCGCCCACGGCCTGCGCCAGCTGCGCATCGCGGAGACGGAGAAATATGCGCACGTCACGTTCTTCTTCAACGGCGGTACGGAGACACAGTACCCCGGCGAGGACCGCGTGCTCATCCCGTCGCCGCGCGAGTATCCGACCTATGACCTCATCCCCGAGATGAGCGCTTTCAAGATCAAGGATGAGCTGGTCCGGCGCATCCGCACCGGTACATATGACATGATCGTCTGCAACTTCGCCAACTGCGACATGGTCGGCCACACCGGCGTGATGCCGGCCGCCATTCAGGCGGTCGCGTGCGTGGATCGCTGCATCGGCGAGGTCGTCGCGGCGGCGCAGGAGATGGGCTACACGCTGCTCGTCACCGCGGACCACGGCAACGCCGACCGCATGGTCGAGCTGGACGGTTCGCCCAACACGGCGCACACAACGAATCTCGTGCCGCTGGTGCTCGTCGGCAGCGATCTGCCGCTGCGCCCGCACGGCCGCCTTTCCGATATCGCACCCACGATGCTCGAACTCATGCACATCGAGCCCAAACCCGCAATGACAGGCGAGAGCCTTATCGAAAAATCATAAAGGAGTATAAACATGAAGGATTATTTTGAAATTGTGGACGTCAGCGCCAGAGAGATTCTCGACTCCCGCGGCAATCCGACCGTGGAAGTGGAGGTCACGCTCGACGACGGTACCGTCGGCCGTGCGGCCGTTCCGTCCGGTGCTTCCACCGGCATCTACGAGGCCTGCGAGCTGCGCGACGGCGATAAGAGCCGTTACCTCGGCAAGGGTGTGCTCAAAGCCGTGGAGAACGTGAACGTCGAGATCGCCGAGGCGCTGCAGGGCATGAACGTGCTCGACCAGACCTCGATCGACAAGCTCCTGATCGAGCTCGACGGCACGCCGAACAAGACCCGCCTCGGTGCCAACGCCATCCTCGGCGTGTCCCTCGCGTGCGCGAAGGCCGGCTCGCTGGCGACCGGCCAGAGCCTGTATAACTACATCGGCGGCTGCAACGCCAAGACCCTCCCGGTGCCGATGATGAACGTGCTCAACGGCGGCGCACACGCCACCGGCAGCAACGTCGATATTCAGGAGTTCATGATCATGCCCGTCGGCGCCAAGAGCTTCTCCGAGGCGCTGCGTATGTGCTCGGAAGTGTTCCACGTGCTCAAGAAGGTCGTTCCGGCCTCCGGCGTGGGCGATGAGGGCGGCTACGCGCCGAATCTCGACAGCGACGAGGACGCGCTCAAGGCGCTCGTCAAGGCCATCGAGCTGGCCGGCTACAAGCCGTATGACGATTTCATGATCGCTATCGACAGCGCCTGCTCCGAGTGGTTCAACGCCGAGGACGGCTGCTATCATCTGCCGAAGCGCGGCATCGTCATGACCCGCGAACAGATGGTCGACATGTACGCCGACTTCGTGGAGAAGTACCCGATCATCTCCCTGGAGGACGGCATGGCCGAGGACGACTGGGAAGGCTGGAAAATGCTCATGGATCGCCTCGGCAAGAAGATCCAGCTCGTAGGCGACGATCTGTTCGTCACGAACGTCCAGCGCATCAAAAAGGGCATCGAGCTCGGCGCTGCCAATGCGGTGCTCATCAAGCTCAACCAGATCGGCACCCTGACCGAGACGCTCGACGCCATCCAGATGGCGCACCGCGCCGGCTGGACGGCCGTCGTCTCGCACCGCTCCGGCGAGACCGAGGACACCACGATCGCGGACATCTCCGTTGCCGTCAACGCCGGCCAGATCAAGACCGGTGCGCCGAGCCGCACGGACCGCGTGGCGAAGTACAACCAGCTCCTGCGCATCGAAGACGAGCTGTTTGACGTGGCGCAGTACCCCGGCAAGGACGCATTCTTCAGCATCAAAAAGTAATTTTCCCCAACCGGTATAAAAGGTGTTTGCGTGGGTGACAATACCCATGCAAACACCTTTTTTCTTGGAGGGAAACACGATGGAACCGAACAAGGACAAAAAACCGGAGAAGAGATCCGTACGCTTCATCGAAGGCAAGGGCTTCTACATAGCCCTCGTCCTGTGCGCAGCGGTGATCGGCGTTTCCGCCTGGTCACTGCTGTCGGGTACGAAGACTATGGACAGCGAACACGATCAGAACACGGTGCTGGAAGTCACGCCCGCGCCGACGATCCCCGTTCCGGCGACGCCGGTGCCAACGCCGGAGATGACGCCGGAGCCGGAAATTCCGGCCGAGGACGCCGCTGAGACGGCGGCGCAGGACAAGTACGTCTGGCCGGTAGACGGCGCTGTGCTGCGGCCGTATGCCATGACGGCGCTGACCTACGACGAGACCATGTCGGACTGGCGCACGCATGACGGCATCGACATCGAGGCCAAGTACGGCGCGGTCGTCTCGGCCATGGCGTCCGGCACGGTCACAAAGGTGTATTATGACGATCTGTACGGCACGACCGTCGTGACCGAGCGGGAGGACGGGCTGCGGTGCACGTACGCCAACCTGGAAACGATCCCGACGGTAAATGTCGGCGATCAGGTTTCCGTAGGGGATACCATCGGCTCGGTCGGCGATTCCGCCGGCTGCGAGTCGGCACAGGAGAGCCACCTGCATCTGTCGGTCGCGGCCTCCGGTCAGAGCGTGTCGCCGCTGGACTATCTGCCGCAAAAAAATTAAAAATTCGCCGCAAAACTTATTGACAACAGGAGCATTGTTTGGTACAATGCTCCTTGCGTTTGGCAGTTGGCGAGGCGCGAACAACATGGCGGCATAGCTCAGTTGGCCAGAGCATTCGGTTCATACCCGAAGTGTCCCCGGTTCGAATCCAGGTGCCGCTACCAGGGGGGATGCTGCACCCGCAGCATCCCATCTTAGGCCCGTTGGTCAAGTGGTTAAGACACCGCCCTTTCACGGCGGTAACATGGGTTCGAGTCCCGTACGGGTCACCATTTGGAGGCTTAGCTCAGCTGGTTAGAGCGCATGCTTCACACGCATGAGGTCGATGGTTCGAGCCCATTAGTCTCCACCAGCAAAATCCTGTGTTCTTTGAACACAGGATTTTCTTGTTTCAGGAGGTGCTTATGAAGCTGATCGCTTTGGATCTGGACGGGACCCTGCTCAATTCGGACAAGGTCGTTTCCGAAAGAAATGCCGCTGCGCTTTCGCTTGCAGCCGCGCAGGGGAACGTGATCGCTCCAGCGACCGGGCGCGCCCTGCGGGCGATCCCGGAGCAGGTGATGGCGTTTCCGTTCGTGCACTATGCCATTACGATCAATGGCGCGAAAGTGTCGGATACGCGCGCCGGACAAGCGCTCCTGCGCGCGGAGATCGCGCTCGATACCTGCCTGCGCCTGCTCGATTTTGTCGGACGTTATGACGCGATGTATGACTGCTATTGGAATGACACCGGTTGGGTCGATCGGTCGTTTCTGGAGCGGGTGCGCTACTATAATTCCGATGAGGAAGTGGTCACGCTCCTGCGGACCACCCGCGCACCGGTGGATGATCTGAAGGCGTTCCTGCGTGAAAACGGCCAGCCGGTGCAGAAGGTGCAGCTCTGCTTTCGGGATATGGCCGAGCGCGAGACGGCCCGGGCAGAGATCGCGGCGGCGTTCCCGGAGATCCTGGTCACGTCGTCCTTCCGCAACAATCTGGAACTCAACGCCGCCGACGCGGACAAGGGCAGGGCGCTGCTCGCGCTCGCGCAGCATCTGGGCATTCCGGCCGCAGACACCATCGCCTTCGGCGACAGCTCCAACGATCTGCGCATGCTGCGCGCTGCCGGCACGAGCGTTGCCATGGGCAATGCCGCGCCCGAGGTGCGCGCGGTCTGCGGCTGCGTGACCGATACCAACGATCACGACGGCGTGGCGTCGTTTCTTTATGCGCACGTTCTGCACGGAAAATGAGATAAAAAAAGACCGCGTTCCGAAGAACGCGGTCTTTTCCATGCGGGAAATTACTTCTTGAGGTTGGCCTTGATGACCTCGCCCAGAATGGTCATGCCCTTTTCGATCTTCTCTTCGGGCATGCAGGAGTAGTTCAGGCGGATGCAGTTATTGTGGCCGGCGTCCGGGAAGAAGCCGTCGCCCGGAACGTACGCGACGTTGCGCGCCAGGCACTGCTTTGCCATCTCGTTGGTGTTGATGTACTCCGGCAGCTCGACCCAGGTGAACAGGCCGCCGTTGGGGTGGGTGAACTTCGCCTCAGGCGGGAACTCGCGCTCCATGGTCGCCATCATGACGTCACGGCGCTTGCGGTAGCACTCCTTGATGGTGGCAACGTGCTCGTCGAGGTCGAACATGTCGATGAACTTGGAGACAACGAGCTGCGCCTCGGTGGAAGCCTGCAGAGACGCGGCCTGCGCGAGGAAGTTGTACTTCTGGAGGATCTCGCCGTCGGCGCAGACCCAGCCCAGACGGTAGCCGGGCGCCAGGATCTTGGAGAAGGTGCCCAGGAAGACAACGAGGCCCTTGGTGTCCATGCTCTTGAGCGCGGGCAGGTACTCGCCTTCAAAGCGGAGCTCGCCATAGGGGTTATCCTCAACGACGGGGATCTCGTACTTATTGATGATGTCCATGAACTGCTTGCGGCGCTCGAGCGGCCAGGTGCGGCCGGACGGGTTCTGGAAGTCGGGGATGACGTAGATCATCTTGACGTTCTCGGTCGTGGCGAGCACTTTCTCAAGCTCTTCCATGATCATGCCGTCGCCGTCGGTGGGGATGGCGACAAAGTTCGGCTCGCAGGCCTTGAAAGCATTCAGGGCGCCGAGGTAGGACGGGCTCTCAATGATGACGACATCGCCCTTGTCGCAGAAAACACGTGCCGAGTAATCCAGACCCTGCTGAGAGCCGGAGGTCACGAGAATGTTGTCCGCGCTGGTCTTGATATTGAGCTTCGCTTCCATGCGATCGGCGATCTGCTGACGGAAGTGCTCAAAGCCGTTGGTGCTGGAGTACTGGAGCGCGATTTTGCCCTGCTCATCGAGGACGGCATCGGTCGCGGCCTTGATTTTGTCAACGGGGAAGAGCTCGGGCGCGGGCATGCCGCCGGCAAACGAGAGCACTTCCGGCTTGTTGGCCAGAGCGAGGAGCTCGCGGATTGCGGAACCCTTCAGCTGACTCATTCTGCTGGAAAACTGTACCATTTCTAAATTTCCTCCTTATTTTGCAGGTAATGATGAACAAAATCATCTATTACTTCTCATCATATTTAAGCACATTTTCATAGCAAAGTAAACCGTTTCCACGAATTCCAGCGAAAATTTTCGTTTTCATAATTTACACGGTTGTTTTTATTTCTTGACATAGAACGGGAAATTCGATATGATGAGGCAAAGGGGTGTTCAGCATGATCGGAACCACGCTCAAAAAACTGCTGGATGAACGCGAGATCAAGGTCAACGAGTTTGCGCGGCAGATCCATGTGCCCGCGCAGACGCTCTACAGCATCATCCGGCGCGACAATATGAAGATCGATTTTGAACTGCTGCTGCGTATCTGCGATGCGCTGCATGTCCCGCTGGAGACGTTCTGCGGCACCGGCAGCACCGACCAGCCGACGCCCGAGGAGTGGGAGACGCTCTGGAAGCTGCGCCGTCTGGATGCGCACGGCCGGCTCGTGACGCTGCAGCTGCTGGATGCCGAGTGCGCGCGCATGCAGGCTTCCGAGCAGCAGCCGGAGCAGCAGAAGATCATCCCGCTGTATATGACACCGGCCGCAGCCGGCTATGCCTCGCCGGCCTTCGGGGACGACTATGAGGATTATGCCGTCGCGGCGGATTCGGAGGCGGATTTCGCGGTGCGCATCACCGGCGACAGTATGGAGCCGTACATCCATGACGATTCCATCGTGCTCGTCAAACGCGGCGCCACGATCTACGATGGGGACATCGGTCTGTTTTTCGTGGACGGCGATATGAAGTGCAAGCAGTACTGCCAGGACTACCTCGGCAATGTGTATCTGTTCTCCCTCAACCGTGCGCGCAAGGATGCGGATGTGACGATCAGCGCCTCATCCGGCATCACCATCTGCTGTTTTGGCAAGGTGCTGCTCAAGGGCAAGATCCCGCTGCCGCAGGACTGAAAAAAGCAACGGCCATCCGCCGATCGGCGGATGGCCGTTTTGCATACTTTTATGTATTAGCGGTACATGAACGAGTAGTCCACGCTCAGGTCGCTGCCGGTCCAGGAGCCGTCGAGCTTGCTGAGTGCACGCGTATAGCCCTCTTCGTCCTCTTTGTACGGGCGCGGGCAGTAGTCATTCTTGCTGTCCGTGCTCGACAGACGGCAGGGGATGAGATCGTAATCGTCGACGGCCCAGCTGTCGCCGTCTTTTTTCACAGTCACCTGTGCGATCGCCGTGTCCACGTCGCGCGGAGCGGTGTTGCCGCCGAAACTGAAGTTGCCGAGACTGTAGAAGATATAGCCGCCGTTGTAGGCTTCCATCTTCTGCAGGACATGCGGGTGCGTGCCGAAAACGATGTGCGCGCCCGCGTCAATGGCCGCGTGCGCAAAGGATTCCTGATTTGCAGTCACCTTGTAGCTGCCCTCCGTGCCCCAGTGCGGGGCGAAGATCAGAATGTCCGCGCCGGCTTCCTTGAGTTTCTGGATTCCGGTGGTGATGTTGCTTTTGCTCAGGCCGGTCCACCCCGGACAGTAGATGCCGATCTTCAGTCCATGCTCGGTCGTGATCACCTTGGATTCTCCGGCGGCTGCCCACGGAACGCCAACTGCGTCGAGCGCGGCCTTTGTGTCCGCGACGCCTTTGGCGCCGAAGTCGTCCGTGTGGTTGTTGCCGAGTGTGACGCATTCCACGCTGCCCTGCACCAGGATATCCGCATAGGACGACGGGCCGCGGAAATAGAACAGGGAAGAGGACTTGAGCTTTTCATCCGAAAACGTGCACTCGAGGTTTGCAAGGGTGAATTCGTCCTGATCCAGGTAGTCTACCACGCCGGAAAATGGCCAGGACGTCCCGTTTTTATCAATATAGCTGTCAAAATCGCGCCCGGTCTGGATCGAGGCAAGCGTGCAGTCGCCGACCATGGAGATGACAAACGTGTCCGGCTCCTTTGGCTTGTCGGCGTTTTGCACTGGACGCGGCGTACCGGCTGCACTGCCGCGGTCAGGCATTGTGATGGGGTCCTTCGCCAGAACGTCGCAGGTCATGATTGCGACCCAGACGCCGAGCCCGATGGCGATTACGAGCACAACGATCAGAAAAATACCGGATTTGGAGAGCTTCATGGCGTCACCTTTTCAAAACAGACTAATGTTAATATTATAAACGACCGGTCGGAAAATGTAAATATCGCATTTCGCTCTTGTCCGCGCGGCGTGTTCGGGGTACAATAGGGCGATTACATTGGGAGTGACGATGCCATGGAACGAAATTATCCGAAAATTCAGATCACGGACAAGGCAGCGCGCAGCCTGCGCAGCGGCCACCCGTGGGTCTATGCAGACGAAGTGCTGCAGGCAGACGCTGCCTGCGTCGACGGGCAGATCGTGGATGTGACCACGCGCAGCGGCCACTGGCTCGGCGCCGGGTTTTATAACAGCGCGTCCAAGATCCGCGTGCGCGTGCTCTCGCGCAACGCGAATGATCGCTTTGACGAGGCATTCTGGGCGCGGCGCATTCGGTACGCGGTCGATTACCGCCGCACGGTCATTGGGCAGGATTTCGACAACTGCCGCCTGATTTTCGGCGAGGCGGACGGTTTTCCGGGGCTGACGGTCGATCGCTTCGGCCAGATCCTGGTCGCACAGGTGCTCTCGCTGGGCATGGAGCTGCGAAAGCAGCAGCTATTCGCGCTCCTGCTGCAGACGCTGCACGCAGACGGTGCGCAGATCGACGCGATCTACGAGCGCAATGATGTCAAGCTCCGGCAGAAAGAAGGCATGGAACAGGGGACAGGCTTTGTGACGCTCGACGGTCTTCGGACGGATCTGGACGGACACGTGACGATCCGGGAAAACGGCATCCTGTACGACGTGGATTATATCCATGGACAGAAAACCGGGTTTTTCCTCGATCAGAAGTATAACCGCCGCGCAGCAGCGCAGCTCGCACAGGGCAAGCATGTGCTCGACTGCTTCACGCACACCGGGGCTTTCGGGCTCAACTGCGCAGCGGCAGGCGCGGCATCCGTCTTGTCGGTGGATGTATCGGAAGATGCGCTCACGACCGCGCGGCACAATGCAGCGCTCAACGGCCTGCAGGATCGCGTGGAGTATCTCTGCGCCGATGTGTTCGATCTGCTCACGAAGCTGGCCGAGCAAAAGCGCGGGGCATATGATTATATCATCCTTGACCCGCCGGCCTTCACCAAGAGCAGCGCGACCGTGGCGAACGCCATCCGCGGCTATAAGGAGATCAATCTCAAAGCCATGCGCATCCTGCCGCGCGGCGGCTATCTGGCCACGTGCTCGTGCTCGCACTTCATGACGGACGATCGTTTCCGCGCCATGCTGGCGGACGCCGCCAGGGACGCGCAGGTCTCCCTGCGGCAGATCGAGGCACGGCAGCAGGGGCCGGATCATCCGATCCTCTGGAACGTGCCGGAGACGGATTATTTGAAGTTCTATCTGTTTCAGATCGTATGACACAGGCGAAAAAAGCCTCGCAGAGTTTGCCGCCCGCAGGCGGCAAAGCATTGCAATCATTTCCTCTCGAGACATGTGCGTGAGAGAAAATGCTTCTCAGGCTGCAAGTGTGGAATTTGTGTGCAACCGGCACACAAATTATGCGCGCAGCAGACTGCAAGCCCTTTGTCGGAAAAACCCGGAGAGTTTTTCCGACAGGCTCAAAAAGCCCGTTGGCAAACTGCCAACGGGCTTTTCCATATCTGGATTTACAGCACGTTCATGAGGTTGAACGCAATGATCAGGCCAGCAAACACGATGGAGACCGTGGAGCAGAGCTTGATGAGGATGTTCAGGGACGGGCCGGAAGTATCCTTGAACGGGTCGCCGACAGTATCGCCAACGACAGCCGCCTTGTGCTGGGGGCTGCCCTTGCCGCCGTGGTTGCCGCGCTCGATATACTTCTTTGCGTTATCCCAGGCGCCGCCTGCGTTGGACATGAACACGGCCATTGCAAAGCCAGTGACGGACACGCCGCCGAGCAGGCCGACAACGCCGGTGGGTCCAAGGATCAGGCCGGTGACGATCGGGACGACAACAGCCAGTAGCGCCGGAGCGACCATCTCATGCAGAGCGCCCTTGGTGCACAGGCTGACGCAGGCCGCGTAATCCGGGTCTGCCTTGTAGTCCATGATGCCGACGATCTCGCGGAACTGACGGCGCACTTCCACGACGATGGACTGCGCAGCGGTCTGCACAGCGCTCATGGTCAGTGCGGAGAAAACGAAGGTAAGCATCGCGCCGATGAACAGGCCGACCAGAACGGACGGGCTCGTCAGCGTGAAGTTGAGGGTCTCGGGCGTGCGGGTCTGCACGATGTTGACGTAGGACACGAGCAGCGCCAGAGCGGTCAGGGAAGCAGAGCCGATCGCAAAGCCCTTGCCGGTGGCAGCAGTGGTGTTGCCAAGGGAATCGAGGGCGTCGGTGCGGTCGCGGACTTCTTCCGGCAGGCCGGACATCTCGGCAATGCCGCCGGCGTTGTCGGCCACGGGGCCGTAAGCGTCGGTCGCAAGGGTGATGCCGAGGGTGGAGAGCATGCCGACAGCGGCAATGCCGATGCCGTACAGGCCCTGGTTGAACTCAGCAGTGAACGCACCGCTGGCATCGATGATCGTGGTGGTGCCGCCTGCGCAGAAGTAGCTGAGCAGGATGGCGACGGAGACAATCAGAATGGAAGCCATGGTGGACTTCAGGCCCAGGGAGATACCGCCGATGATGATCGTAGCGGAGCCGGTCTCGGAAGCCGCGGCCAGCTGCTGGGTGGGCTTGTAGTTGTCAGAGGTGTAGTACTCGGTGAAGTAGCCGATGGCGCAGCCGCCGATGAGGCCGCAGAGGATGGCGACGTAAACGCCCCAGCAGTGCTGCTCGGGTCCGAGAATGAGGTAGGACAGGGGCAGGGCGAGCACAGCGGAGAGGGCGGCAGCCGTGTAGGTGCCGGTGCGCAGGCTCTTGAGCAGGGACATCTGGGTAGCGTCTTCCTTCGTCTTGATGAGGAAGGAACCAATCAGCGAGCAGACAATGCCGCAGACAGCCAGCGCAACGGGCAGCAGCATGCCGCTCCAGCCATAGTTGGCGGCGGCGCTCAGCGCGAAGGTGGCAAGGATGGAGCCAACATAGGACTCGTACAGGTCAGCGCCCATACCGGCAACGTCGCCGACGTTATCGCCGACGTTGTCCGCGATGGTCGCAGGGTTACGCGGGTCATCTTCCGGAATACCGGCTTCGACTTTACCGACGAGGTCGGCGCCGACGTCAGCAGCCTTGGTGTAGATACCGCCGCCGACACGGGCAAACAGTGCCATGAAGGAAGCGCCCATGCCGTTCATGACCATGATGTTGGCAAGCACGGTGGGATCGGTGATCTTGCCAATGTAGCGCAGGCCGATAAACCAGAGCGTGATGTCCAGAATGCCGAGGCCGACGACCGTGAAGCCCATGACCGTGCCGGAAGAGAAGGCAACGTTCAGGCCGTGGTTCAGGCTCTCATGCGCGGCATTGGCCGTGCGGGCATTGGCGGCAGTGGCGATCTTCATGCCGATCAGGCCGGCGAGCATCGACCAGATGCCACCGGTCAGGAACGCAAACGGCGTCACTCTGGAAAGCATCTGGCCCTTGGAAGCAAAGGCGATGATCAGCAGGATGACAAATACGACTGCAAACACTTTTGCAACAGTGGAATACTGCTGCTTCAGGTAGGCGTTGGCACCGGCGCGGATCGAAGAAGCGATCTTGACCATCTTCTCGTCGCCTTCAGAGCACTTCATAACTTTGCACTTCTGCAGGTAGGCGAAAATCAGGGCGAGCGCGGCTCCGACGAAGCCGATCCAGAATAGGTTATCCATGGTTTTCCTCACTCCTAATATTTTGGGCTTTGGCCGGCGTGCTCTCTTCCATACGCCGGTCAACTGTCTTGATGACGTACATATATTAAACTAATCTGATCATAAAAGCAAATACTTCTTGCAAAAACGATGAATTTTTTTGCGTTTTTTTCGCCAGAACTGTTCACTTTGCGCTTCCGCGAAAAAGAAGAGGGAGAACCGGGCGGTTCTCCCTCTTTCGGGGTGATTGCAGAAGTGATTACTTCTTGGCGAGACCCTTCTGGCGAGCGTACTCGGCAGCACCCAGAGCGCCC
>ERZ779861.2576-NODE-2576-length-16938-cov-3.398685_pt1 | contig 16938 bp, 13 predicted proteins | sample MGYA00511558_ERZ779861 | MGnify/ENA primary metagenome ERZ779861 (study PRJEB29588, sample SAMEA2163432) | human gut metagenome | biome: human gut; feature: human-associated habitat; material: faeces | place: Denmark | collected 2008/2010 ...
TGACTGCTGTCAGGAAAATTTTTTTCAATTTGTTCATGGTGATAGGATGATGTTATGTTATTCTTGATAATCGATCCATACTTTCATCTTGCCTGCTTTGCGGTTGTCCCAGGCATAGTAAGGAATGAAATGTAGTGTTTGTCCATTCGATATGGCTTTGATTGAGCGGATGCCACCCAGGTTGTCCGGTTCGTCTTTGACCTCGAATGAGGAGGTGGGCGTCAGTGCGAGGTCGGCAAAGTCTTTCGCGTTGTCCGTCTCTTCGAGGCAGTAGACCAGCGGTCCGCGTTGCAGGGCGCGCTTGCCCGTGTTTTGCCGCACGCGCGGGTCGGCTGATACTTTTTCGACCGGCATGTCCATGTTGAGCACGATCAAGTCGCCGGTTTTCCATTCCTTGATGACGGTATATCCCTTGTCGGTCGTACTGTCGACTTTGTTCCCGTTGACCGACAGGGTGTATGACTTGCACCATCCGGGGATACGGATGCGCAACTCCTTGCCGAGCGGTTGTTCGGAGGTGACGGTCAGCTTGACCAGCCCGTCCCAAGGGTAGTCCGTTTCTTGTTTCATGACGACCTTTTTCCCGTCGATCGTGACTTCGGTGGTGTTTCCGATGAAGAGGTTTACCCACAAGGCCTTGTCCGATGTCCCATAGATATAGTTCCCGATGGAAGGCAGGAAGCGCGAGATCTGGCTCGGACAGCAGGCGCACCCGTACCAGGCCTGGCGGTGATGGTCTCCGTTCGATTCCAGCGGATTGACGTAGAAGAAGCGGTCTCCAGCCAGTGAGACGCCAGCTAGCGCACCGTTGTACATGGAACGTTCCAGTACGTCTATGTATTTCGAATCGCCTGTGAACTGGTTCATGCGTTGGTTCCAGTAGACCATCCCGACGGAAGCGCATGTCTCGCAGTAGGCATCGAGGTTCGGCAGGTCATAGTCTTCGGTAAAGCCTTCGTTGTGCCGTGAAGAGCCGATCCCGCCGGTCACGTACATGTTACGTAGTACTACGTCGTCCCAGAGGCGGTTCAAAGCCTCGACATAAGCGGTGTCTTTTTTCAAGGCTGCCACATCGGCCATCCCGCAGTACAGGTACATGCAACGGACGGCATGCCCCGAAATGTCGGTCAGTTCTCTTACCGGGATAACATCCTGGTAGTAGGCTGGGTCCCATTTCCCTTCGCCACCCATGCTCCCGTGTCCGTGTCCGCGTTCTTCGAGCAGCCAGTTGGCGAAGTCGAGATATTTTTCCTGACCGGTTGTCCGGTATATTTTCACCAAAGCCAATTCGATCTCCTCATGTCCCGGCACCCAATGGCGCTTGCCGGGACCGAACAGTTCCATCATGTGGTCTGCCATACGGATGCTCACATCGAGCAGTTTCCGTTTTCCGGTTGCCTGGTAATAGGCGACGGCGGCTTCCATCATGTGGCCGGCACAATACATCTCGTGCTTGTCCATGTTGTTCCAACGTTTGTCTTGTCCGGTCAGTGTGTAGAATGTATTGATATATCCGTCCGGTTGTTGGGCTGCCGCGATCTTGTCGATCCATTCGTCCGCTTTCTTTTCCAGTTCGGGGTCCGGGTTGTTGATCAGGCTGTAGGCGATACCTTCCAACGCTTTATATACGTCCGAATCGTCGAAGAAGATACCGGAATGCTTCCCTATCCCTCTGGCTGCATTTTCAAAATTTTGCATTCTTCCGGTTTGGTTCTCTATTTGGTCGATACAGACAGGGAGTGTAGCCGATGTGTGCTTGGCGAGACGTGGCGACCAGAAGTTGTCCCGGATGTGCACGTGCGAGAAGTCTATCTGGTCGATTATTTTCAAAGGCGGGGTTTCTATTTGGTCTTGTCCGCCGCATCCCCATAGTGCCATACAGGCAAAGAGTAGTACAAAATACTGTTTCATGGTTTTAAAATTTAATGTTATAATTTGCAACTTATTTTTGTCAAAGTAGGAGAGGTGGCTGTCTTTGTCCCGTTGATGAAAATCGACAGTCCGGCTCCTCGTTTATATTTATCACCTGTCTTATCATAAAGCACGCATATTGTTTTGCCACGATAAGTCAGATTGTCCAGGCAAAAGTAATCCCAATATCCTTCCGGTATCAACGGGTTGACATCGAGTTCCTCTTCTTCACTTGGCCGGATTCCGATTAACCCGTTGATGACGAGGTCGCAGAATAAAGAATGATTATAATCTTTTCCGCGTTCTTCGGGTTTTTGGTGACGTGTTGACAACATTGTCCTGGATATCCAATCGCCAGTAAAAGGATTCAGGTTTTCGTCAATCCATGGTGTTAGTATGCCATTCGCGTCTTTCTTATACAGGCTTCGTGCATAAATCGAGAATAAAGTTATGAAATCTCGTGAATCTACAAAAGATTGCGTTTGATTATTTAACAAATTAGCCAATCCGACCAATGTCATCGAGGTCGCGTATGGCCAAGAAGGACCGTTCCACTGGCATTCATGTCCTTCGTAAGCAACTTTGAATTGAGGATGGCATTGTTCGGCAGTTGTTGGCCCGTAAGGAGCGAGAAAATGTCGTGTGTTCATCAGGAATTTCCAGGCGACGGCATAGTCCGCGGAAGCCAGGTCGAATGCCCAAGGCGTATATCCGTGTAGTTCGCGTACGTCTTTTAAAGAAGCGTTTTTTTCAACAGACAGTACTTTTAGAAATTCCGCTTTGGGGTCCCATAAATATTTGAACATGTTTTCTTTGATCCGGCAGGCTTCGGTTTCGAGTGCTTGTGCTTGGTTGTCGTTTTTCCAATGTGCAATTTTGGATAAGGTGGCGGCTTCGGCCTGCCATATATGAGTTGATGGTTACCCGAAAACCGTGTCCGCCGATCGAAATTTCCATGCCGTCTTCTCCGTCTTTTTGCCAGAACAATCCTTTTTCAGCTATGAATTTTTTTTTCTTCCACTCTGAATAGTTTTGTAAAAGTTCCGGATATAACTCTTTCAGCAATTGATAATTCCCCGTGATCTGACAATATTGGTAGATTGCATGGGCAACGGGAAAACTGTAGGAATGCGTGTCACCTCCTCCCTTCAGCCAATAGTACGCATAGTCTTTGAGGAAACCGGAATACTTCAGCCACCTGCCTTCCCGAAAGTGGAACCAGGCAGGGCAACAGATGCCGTTGTGCTTTCCGGCCCACGGGACATCCGGAAGGAATTCGGTTACGATGAACCCGTCCGGTGTCTTTTTCAAATGTTTCCGGAAAGTCCACCAGCGGAAATAATAGATTTCCTCTATGTTTTTGTCCGGACATTCGAATAGCGGTATATTGCCGGATAAGAATTCTTTTGCCTGTCCGTTTGAAATATGTTGCACATACAATTCCTTGTCTTGCATGTTGAACCGGTCGATATACGAGCCTATCATGGCGGGATCAAGGACCTGCCCTGTGGTTGTATATGGAAAAGCCGTGACTGTGAGAAGAAAGTATAGGAGAAGGATTACAAGTTTGTTCATAAGGACATTTTTTATTTGCAGGGAAGCTTGCTTCCCTGCGAGGTTTGTAAGTTGATTACGTTTGTTATTTATAATGGGGGTTTTGTTCCAAGTTGGGATTGGAGGTCAAAACTTTTTCGGGTATCGGGAAGACGGATCGGTAATCACCTTGTGGTTTATGCGAGAGCCAGCTTTTTTTCGTGTAAACACCGAATCGGATGGCGTCTCGTCTGCGGTGCATTTCCCATGCGAATTCCCAACCCAGTTCGTCATACATTCTACCGAATCGGATGAGGTCCGTGTTCCCTTTGTCTGTAACGGTGTAGTGTTCCACATAGCCATATTGATATGAACTGTTTTCTTGTAACTGTGCATCGGTTACTATCGCTAATTCGGGATTGTCTTTGAATGCCCGTTTGCGGACTTCCGTGACCAAGAGGCCGGCTCCTGGTTTTCCCGAACGCAATAAGCATTCCGCTTTCATCAGGAGTACTTCTGCGTATCGGAACAGAGGCACATCCGTTTCGGATGAGGATTGCTCGCCTTTTACGATTTCGAATTTGTTCATGCGAAAACCTTCCATCTCACTGGTGTAATTCCCGTCCGGAAGATCTTTCGTATAGACAAGCGGTTCTCCCATTTTGTCGTATGTCCCGTATAGAGGACTTCCGTCTGCAGCTCGTTGTTCGCCCATCAGCCAGCTATCGGCCAGACGGGAATCTTCGGGATCATACGTGTCGATGAATTGAGTGACCCCCATAGCTGAACCGCATCCCCAAGGAGTCGCTTCGGTTTCGTATTTCTTTTTCAGTTCCCCGTGCCAGGAAAACATGTGGATCGAATTACCCCCGGCGATATTTGCATCGAACGGGATGGTGAAAATGACCTCTTTGGATGTTTCCACGCCTGTAGAACGGAAGGGGTCTTTGTAGTTGTCGGACAATGCGAACCTGTTGCTGTTTATGATGTCGTCACACTGTTGGATACAGTCGTCCCAGTGTTCTTCGCCTGTATATACCTTGGCATTCAGGTATATGTTTGCCAACAGCGTCTTTGCCGCCCATTTGTTCATCCGTCCGTAAAAATTTCCGCCTTGTTCTTCACTTAAAGAAGGGATGATTTCTTTCAGTTCTTTTACTATGAAGTCGAAGATCTCTTTACGGTTACTTTTGGAGGGTAGTTCCATCGTGGTTGTCGTGACTAACGGAGCGTCTCCGAAATTGTCGCAGATTTGCCAATAATAATAGGCTCTCATGGCCCGTAATTCCGCTAATCCCATTGTTTTGTCCGCTTCGGAAGATGCCGGTAAAATACCGTTTTCTATTTGTTCTATCACTTTGTTGCATAATAAGGCGCCTTGATAGAAGTTGGACCATATTTCTGAGACGTGTCCTTGTTCGGAGTTCCATGTTTGGTAGTGCATACGTCGATAGACTCCGCCATCATCCCAGCCGGAAGCGTTAGGGGGCATGACGATGGCGTCGGCACTGACCTCTTGTGTCGTGAAATATCCTCCATGACTGGGGAAACTTCTGAGTTGGCTATATACGCTGGCAATAGATGGTGAGAAATCGTCGACCGTGTAATTGTAGGTTTGTTCGGTTATTTTGGAATATACTTTTTCATCCAAGTCATTGCTACAGGAAACGATTGTTCCGGAACAACATAACGCTAAAAAAAATTTTGTATAAGTATTCATGATAATTACGTTACGATTAAAATTTGACAGATATTCCTAATGTGTAAGTCCGTGTAGAAGGATAACGGTTCTTATTGTCGACTCCTGGTGCCAAGCCGCTTATGCTTACTTCCGGATCAATGCCGGAGTAGCCTGTGATAGTGGCGAGGTTGGAAATCGTGCCATAGATTCTCAAGCGTTTTATCCAAGAATTGAATTTGAATGTATATCCTAAGGTCACGTTGTCGATTTTCCAATAATTGCCTTTTTCGATATAATAGCTGACATATTGTAATTCTTGGTCGGCCGCTAAAGGAACTTTCCCGTATTTCGTATCGAATGCCGCATTCAGCACGTTCCCTCTTGACAACATGACCGGCGATTCATATTGCAGGCGTGGCATGTTCAGGATGTCGAAACCGAAAGCACCGCGCATGGTCATGTTGAAATCGAAGTTTTTCCAATTTAGGGTGTTGTTCCAGTTCAAGTAATGTTTAGGCAGGCCGTTCCCGATGATCTGTTTGTCTGTCGGTTGTAGTTGTGATATCGGTTTCGGACTGCCGTCGGCTCCTTCTATGATCCAGTGTCCGTTCTCATCGATATCGATACTTTTGTATCCCCAGAAATTACCAATCGGTTGTCCTTCCTGAATGCGGTGGGTTGTCGTTTGTAAGGGTTCTCCCGTAGAACCTTGATCCGAGTAACCGCTGGAGACAAACTGATCGTTGGAAAGTGACAAAAGTTCGTTTTTGTTTGTCGAGTAATTCATGGATGTCGTCCATTGGAAATCTTTTGTTTGGACAGGGATGACCGTGATACCGGCTTCTATTCCTTGGTTGCGCATCGATCCGGCGTTTGCTACCATACGGGAGAACAGGTAAGGAGGAGATGGCACGTCATAGTCCCATAACAAATCTTCTGTTTTGCGATTGTAGTAATCGATATTACCTGTGATGCGATCTTCCCAAAAACCGAAGTCGACACCGATGTTGATCTCTTTTTTCTTTTCCCATCTCAATTCGGGGTTCGCATTTGAATCCGGTCTGATGGTTTTGATCCATTGATTGTTATAATAAACATAAGTTCCGAAGTTCAGCGTGTTCAGTGACATATACGGATCACTTGGAACCGTTCCCGTGACACCATATCCGGCACGTAGTTTCAAGATGGACAAGACATCGGTGTCTTCCAGGAACTGTTCTCCTTTGATGTTCCATGCAGCAGAAACAGATGGGAAGTTGCCCCATTTGTGATCGGCTCCGAATTTGGTGGAACCTTCGTGACGGAGACTGGCTGCAAACATATATTTCCCTTTATAGCTGTAGTTCAGACGGCCGAAGTAACCGATCAGTTTGCTTTCATTGGCCGTCGAGTATTCCGTTCCGCGTCCGTCTTTCAGTGCCTGCCCTGTGCCCATATTATTATAGGTATAGTCATTGGAGGGAAAATTGAAATTCTGCATGTAAAAATTCTGGTAATGCGTCTTTTGCCAACTATATCCTCCTAAGAGTGTAAACGAATGGTCTTCAAAAATGGTTTTCCTCCATTGTACGGTCAGTTCCGACAAATCTTCATTTGAGCGCGTGGAACCACGGGAAGCATATCCGTTTTTGCCGTCTTTCCAAGTGGATTTGTGTTGCTGGGTCTCGTAATATCCTCTGACTTGGTTATAGGTATTGGAAGAAAACAGATATTTGATATCTAATCCTTCGATTGGTGTATAAGTGATATTGGCGAACATGCGCAGGTTGGTTGCTTGGTTTTCTCCTTCCACTTCGTTCAGGAGGGATACAGGGTTGAAGTATTCGTTTTTAGTGCTTTCCGAATAATTGCCGTTTTTGTCGTACACAGGAGTGGTCGGATTGTATATCAAAGCGTTTCTATATACTTCGCTGTTGTAGCCCCCACCATCGGAACCGGAAAAATAGGTTTGTTTGTAACCGCTCAGGCTTGCGTTCAGTTTCAATTTGTTATTGAACATGCGATGAGTGATTTCTACACGCGGGTAGAACATCTGGTTGTTTGTACGTTTGATCAGGCCGTTCAGACCACGGTATTCGAAGCTGGCCACATAATTGGTCGTACGGCTGCCACCGCGCAGGCTGATGTTGTAAATCTGTGTGAACGGTGTACGGGTCACTTCGTCCAGCCAGTCGGTTGATGCACCGTCGTCTTGGGCTCCCGGCCATCCTTCCTGTACGCGTCGGCGATATTCGTCTGCTTTCATGAACGGCAAGGTCTTTGTGATTTGCTGGGTGGAAAGATAAGCATTGACATCTACTTCCGTAGGCATTTCTCCATTGGCATTCTTGGTGGTAATCAATATGACGCCGTTTGTTCCTCTGGTTCCGTAGATCGCGGCGGCGGAACCGTCTTTCAGGACGTCGATCTGTTCGATGTCATCGGGTGAGACGGAGTTCAGGTCGCCGGGTATCCCGTCGATGAGCACCAAAGGGCTGGAGCTGGCTTTCAAGGTGGTGATTCCACGTAAGGCGATCTGCGAGGTGGAAGTCGGGTTGGCATCCGGCGTAATGATACTTAGGCCAGGAACTTTCCCTTTGATCAGTTGTGCGGCATCCGTAGTCGGTGTTTTTACGAAATTATCGGATTTGATTGTGGAAATGGAACTGGCCACTTCCCCTTTCTTTTGCGTACCGTATCCGACAACTACCACTTCATCGATCTTTTGGGTGTCTTCGATCAGTATGACGTCGGCCGTTTTGTTGTTATCGATAACGATTTCTTTTGTCAGGTAGCCGATGTAAGAAATTTGCAAGATGGCTTTTGGTGGAACTTCCAAGGTGTATTTCCCATTGACATCCGTGACTGTTCCGATAGAAGTCCCTTTTATGATCACGTTCGCACCAATGACGGGTTCTCCGTTGTTGTCGGTTACTGTACCTGTGATGGTCCGGCTTTGTTGGCCGATAAGAGATGTCCTGCCCTTATCGTTCTTTTTCAGCAGGAGGATGTACCGGTTGTCGAATTCGTAGGTGATATCAGTATCTTTGAAAGCTTCTTCAAGATAGGATATCATTTTCCCGGATGTGTTTTGGACAGTAATGTAACGTTCTATGTCTACTTCACGACTTTTGAAAACGACCAGATAATCGGTTTGATTTTCAATTTGAGTGATCAACTGGCCGACTGATATCACGCTCTGTTCCAGTTTTATGATTGTGTTTTGTGTTTCCGAATTAAGCGCTATCGTCTGAAAAGTACAGGCGAAAAGCATGAAGGACGGTAACAAAGTGTTCATTTTCATTTCTTTTCTAAGTAATAAAGTGAATACTAAATGAATTTTGTAGATAAAGGCTTGTCTGTTGATAACGGATGTTTCCGATATCAATCATTGTTTTTACAGATGTGTTTCCATAGGCATTTTTTTTAGATATTAAACATTCGATTAACTAAGTGTAATGATATTGTTTTCTTCATCCTTTTGTATCTTGAATTTGTGTATTTTTTGTAACATTCTGAGAATATCGTCGATGCTGTCTCGTTGTCGGAATTTTCCAGTATATTTCTCTTGATTGATGGACGGGTTTCTTATGATTATCCGGACATCATAATAGAGTTGCAATTTGTTCAGTATATCAACAAGCAACTCGTCTTTAAAACTGTAAATTCCTTCTTTCCATAAAAAATAGTCATGATGAGAAATCGTGTCCACCTTTATGGTTCCGTTTTTTATGCTTATTTGCTCGTTGGGGCTCAATATGATACTTTCATTTTCTTTCCCTGTAAAATAGATTTGGAGCGAACCTTCTATCAGGCTGGTTCTCACATCGTTGTTTTTTCGGTAGCTGCAAATGTTGAATTGTGTGCCCAATACTTTCGTTTCTATGCCTTGCGATGAGACGATGAACGGTTTGTGTTTGTCTTGAGCTACAATAAAGAATGCTTCTCCGTCTATGGCGACTCTTCGTTCTTTTTTGTCAAAAATGGCAGGATAGGTGAGAGTTGTGTGGGAGTTCAGCCATACAGTAGTTCCATCCTGAAGTGTCAGTTTGATGCGCTGTCCGGCAGGTACGTGCAGTTTGTTTTCGATATTCTCCTGTAAAATTTCGGAATGCTGGTTCACGCCGGCCTGATAAGCGAATATAATGAGTAAAGTGATGATAGCTGCATATTTGAATAGGTAGAATGAAATCTGTCGTATGTGTTTCGCTCTCATTTTACACAAGAACTGGGTGTAGCTGTCTCGAGTAGTCTTTTTCCCGCAGGCGGCATCGGAAAATGATAATAGTGCGTATGTATTTTTGAATTTGATGAATTGTTTTTTCAATTCGTTATCAGATTCAACCTGTTTTAAGAAATCCAGTCTTTCGTCTGCATTCAGTTCTTCTTGAAAATATTTTTCGATTTGTCTTTCCATGCGAATGAAATGTTACATGCTGTAAACACTTACTCCGGAAAAATGTACCAAAAGAAAATCATTTTTTTTACGTTGGATTTCGGATTCATCGTCTCGTCCCCAGACTGTCACTCGTAAACATCTCCGCGATTCTATGTGCAATGAAAAAGGAAAAGCCATAAAGGAAGATAGTCCTTTAGTTCGTTCCTAAGCTTTTTATAGGCGATGCTGATTTGATTTCTGACCGTGTTGGTTGAGAGGTTTAGTTCGGTGGCGATCTGTTCTTGCTTTTTCCCTTCCAGTTTGTTCATGATAAAGATTTCCTTGCATTTGGTCGGCAGGCTGTCTAAGGCCCGGTTAATTAAATCTTCAATATCTTGGTCGGAGAAAATATGTTGCTCGAAGGCTTCTAAAGAATCTAAATTCATACGAAGGGTCATGTTATATTCTTCTTGCATATTGTTGATGGTTTCCAGGGCAATCGTTTTATGTCGCAGGTGGTTGAGGCATTTGTTCTTGATGATGGTGAACAGATAAGCGATCCGGATTGTTTGACAAGTAAACATTTCTCGTTTTTCCCAAAGTTCCGCGAACATGTCTTGCACGATATTTTCCGCATCTTGTTCCGATATCACATATTCTTGTGCAAAGCGTTTCATTTTTGGAAAGTAGGAAAGGTAGATGTTTTCGAATAAACGATCTTCTTTTTGTTGGGCGGACATTATTGTCATATATTTATTGTGGCCTTTCAAACAGCCGGAAAAGGCATAATTGTTAAAAAAGAAGTGGGCTGCTGTTCTTTTTCCTGTTATAATCCGCAAAACCAAAAATCAAGATTTCAAAAACGAAAAATCAAAAAAAACGGCAAACGATTTGTTGATAGCCTTTATAGTCTAATTGATTTGAAGACCATTTGAAAGTCTTTTAAAAGGGAGGGTCTATAAAGAAGCAAGGCGAACCTTTCCGTTCGCCTTGGTAGAGTCAGAGTGTATCGGTAGATGCTGAAGCACTCTCTTTCGTTGCTTCATCCAAGATCTTTACGTATGTGGGCATAGTGAACTCTGAAAACATGCCGTTTCGATCAATAAATTCAACACGACTTTTGAGATAGGCTAATTCTTCATCCGTCAATGAGATTTCAACCGTATCGGTGATAGAAGCCGCATCGGTAAATCCGATGTTGATTTGACCACTCCCCATATCCTTGATAACGATACGCTTCTGATCAACCTCCGAGATCGCTATCTTACTGTCTATCGATACTTTCAGTTCCATGTTTTTTCTCGTGTCAAACTGTGGCAACACGGTGTTGAGTATTAATACTCGATCTTTTAATGTTAGTTCCATACTATTATTTTAATGATGTTATTGTCAAAAGTTCTTGTTAAACAAGTACCATGTTTGATTAATATATGCGAATGTAGCGCAATCGCCTTTACGCATATCAAGAGTTATCGAGTCTCCGTTTTCATTTACTAACGGAGTATTTGTGTCTTCGGGTCGTACACATATCGCATCAGTTGCGTGTCTCGAAACTATTACATGTATGAATATGACAGAATTATAACCGATTTCACTCCAGGAATCTCCATAATCGTTGTAAACAGTTCCCATTTTACTTGAGACAGTATTTCGAGAAGGTAGATAAACGTTAATATATGACGTTGGTTGAAAGAGATAGGTATCCATATAACCTATATCGTTTATAATCGCATTAGTCTTTGCCCCCGGTCTGACATATCTTGCGGTCGATATCGCACCATTCAGTCTTAACCCCCCATTGCAGAATAATGCGTAGTTGCGATAGCCACCATTAACATTTATCACAGCCCCATAATTTATATCGTTGTGATTAGTTGTATACTCAAGGCGCATCAAAGCACTTGTTCCCCCAAGCGTAGACGGCAAGGTATTTAGACCAAGACCGGCCCATTTACCGGAAGATGAAAATCCCAAAAACGCATTACTTCCTGATGAATAAAGGAAAAATTTAGAAGACGATTCACCTGAATAGCGGTTATCCGAAAATAGTCCTCCACTCTCCATCCTGAGCCCTCCGATATAGGCATCCCCATTTTGATAAACCTTAAAGGGGGCATTTGCAGGTGCTGTATTTCCGGCCCAGATCCGAACAGAGTTTCCGGCTGTTCCACCTCCGGAGAGTCCGGCAAGTTTTTCTCCATTTGAATTTGCAATATAGATACTTCCTCTACTTTCCACATTTCCGTTGCTTTCTACCCGGAATGTCGGATCAGTGGGTGGTTGTCCTTTCGCCCCGGCTGTTCCTCCCGACCAAATACGGATGGAACCGGAAGCAGCCATTCCACCTGTGCTTCCGAAAGCGATCGCACCGGTAGTTATGAGTCCGCCGTTGATCTCCGTTATCGTATTGTCATACTTTGAGGCAAGCACCCATTTAGAACCGCTATATCTATAGATATTCTCCCCATCCACCCATAAGTCATTTGTCCGCATACCCGATGTTGGATCCGTCGTTTGATAAAATACCCTTGCCTTGTTATTTGCAGTCAATTGGGCGTTGTTAGCTGCATTTGACGCATTCTCTGCATCCGTCAGGGCATCATTTATCCCATCATACAACGGTTGAAGGTTAGGACGGTCGGAAATGTTATTATAACCGGATGTTCCGGATTTGAATACCATCTTCCCGCCAAACTCTCCGATCCCCAGGTTGAAATAGCACTTTCCATCTGTCGATACTATGCGATCCACCGTGATTCGGCCGGGCAATATCTCCGTGAAGCCGTAGCAGGTCACAAACGACCGTACACCGTCGGCTTGACTACCTAATAAACCGACCAGAAAGTAATAATCGCTGCCTTCGTCCATGTCGTGCGGTTCTTCGGACAAGATAAACTCGCCGGCCTCAGAAGACTTGCCACATTTGGCGTACAGGTAGAGCTTCCCGAAGTCGCCCAGCGGCGGACTGGTGTAGGCAGGTAGATCCCAGAACTTATATTCAGAAACGGCATGGCTACCTTTTATTTCCGAGATGCCGATCGTCATGTGTTGAAGGATCGCTTTCGGGGCGGTGAACAGTTCGGTCGCATCGTCATAGACAAAGTCCGGATCGACTTTCCGGGGATTGGTCTTGCTGTCCACGAAGCGGAATTGCAGGTTTTCATGTCCGACCAAAAGGGACATGGTGCGCACCCAGACTGGATCGATCCCCTTGGTGTAATCTTTAAACGCCTTTTCCAACATCTCCTGTGCTTCAATCGCATCACGTAAACGGCGCTTGGTGTAGTGCATCGCATCGCTGTGGCGGTCGTCATTGATCACCTCGTTGCTTTCGATCTTCGACAGATCCGAGGAGACAAAGCCACCGACCGGCACATTGCTTAGCTCCAGTCCGGGGCTGTAGGGTCTATTTATATAGTCTTTTACGGCCGTGATGCGGATACGCACTCCCTCAGGCTGAAACTGCGGGTCGTCAAACAGGATGTAACCACCTGGCACCAACCGTCCACCCACCTCCAGCCACTGCGATTTCGCCCAAATGCCGTCCAGCTCACCGGTAAAGGCAAAAGATTCCTCTTCCTTGTTGTACAGGCTTCGGGCTGCTTCACGGAACATATCCCATGACGCACCCGTCTGTATAACATCGTTGCAGACGTATGCCTGCGGCAGCGAGATGTTGAAGACCGCGTATGTATCACCCACGGCCGGACAGCGGTTCGGATTCGGTATCGTGCCTCCCTCTTTCTCGACAGGCACCAACTTAAACCGTCGGGCTGCATGGTCGTAACCGGTCAAAGCGTCAGATGTCTGCTCGAGGTCAAATTCTTCTCCAGTCATCACACCCGACTGGAAGATAATCGTTGCAGTTTCGCCCGGTATTCGGCATTTGGAATAGTCCAAATCTGCCGGAATCGTGTTATCGATGATATCATAGAGATGCTTTTCGGCATCCACCACAACCACCTCGGACACGGTGCCCACCCGTGAGGGGTAGATGTGCGAACAGTCCAAGCTGTCCTCATTGTTATTGGCCAAAGCCCGGTCGGCTCGTGTAATGAACATACCATCCTTGTCGGTTTTATAGTGTCTGCCTTCGTATTCCAATTCCTGGGATTTTGGCAGCAGCAGACAGGAAGCCCCATAGGCGGTGCGGTCGATGTTGCGCTCGCCACCCTGCACATAGAGGATGGAGGTGGGTGGTTTTTCGCCCTGCAGCTTACGGCCGACACCGGTTTTGAAGCCATTCCCACGGCCGTAGGAAAGAGGCAGAGGATCGTCCTTGAACTTCTCTACCTTGCCGAAATTGATAGTCTTGCTGACGATTTCGAATTCTGTTCCCCATTCATCCGCAAAGCGGTTCAGCACATCCAAACAGAACTCATGGCTAAAGGCCAAGGTCTTTTCCGGTGCATCGATACAGGTCCCAATAGACCATCCACCAACTCCCGATTGGTTCATGTTATTAACCAATAGCTCCAGAAAGAAGCGGGGTTTTCCGGTAAGTTGGAATTTCAACTTTCGGGGGATGGCTGACAGATGCTTGTATTTGATGGTATTCAGCAGTTCCCAGTAGCCGCCAAAGGTGGCACTGTATTCGAGATTGCGAGTGCCATGCTTTGTCAGATCCTCCGGTCTCCAGAGCGTATATCGCTGACCTTGATAGTCAACATAGCTGTAGACAGGTATTTCTACATGTTCTGTCAACGAGAACACAAGATTGACCTTGTCGCCCTGCCGGATGGCCCGATAGCGATAACTGGTATCATCGACCGGTATATCGAGAAGTATTTTCCCTGTCTTTTCAAAAATGATCATAGCTCATTTAATTAATTGATTAACTTTGTCTCCGGAGACCCTCGGTCCCCTAATTTTCTTTTTTTACAGCCTCCAATCTGTGATAGCCTGGAGGCTGTTTTATTATTCTTTCGCCACCGAACATTTTATATCTCCATTTGTTTTAAAAGAGAATACCCAACCTGGGGTTGGCGATTATCAATAATTTTTTCTGAATATACATTTGCTGTCTTTCTGCTGTGACAGCCCAAAGACAGTGTCACTAATTTATTAATACGGCCTTGCAGGCGGAGTGAAGTTTGATGTCCAACGGGCAATATTACTGATGCGAAACTCGTCAATCATACCGTTCAGATACAATCCATAATCCCGATATTTTCCGATCATTAAAGAACTATAGTACCCTGAAACCATCGTTGATGTGAAACCAGACGCATACACTCCATTTACATACACTTTCCAATATCGAGATTGTGACCTGACGATCGCAAGATGAACCCACTGATCCCGTGGCATCGTAAAATAGCATATTGCATCCCCTCGGGTTCCACCATACTGCAGTCCAAAGAAAATGCGTCCGTCAGATTCCTCCATTATATCAAAGCTGTAACTTCCATAAGCAACGCCTTTTGACATTATACCGTTTTTCACACCACTTTTCAGTTTAATCCAAAAATCGACGGTATAGTTTGGATATAGGGACTCGTTTATGGCATTCGTTCCACTTATCTTTACATACCCGTTTCCTGAAAACGAAACGCAATTCTTGAATTTTCCCACTACATAAGACATATTACTACCAACATAAGGCTTGCCTGAGGCTTCATCTTTCAATGATCCATCAAAATGTAGCAACAGCAAAGTATTCCTGTCTACTTTCTTCCGTCCCATCATCGATCTTATCATACCAACCTCCTTTCCGCCGAAAGTCGGTCAGATACTTTAGTTAAGAGGTGTTTACCCCCCCCCGTTAACATTTGTAAACAATTATTTCTCATGACTTTATCTCCTATTTTTTAGTCGTTAATATCTTGTTTCATCTTTTTCAACGGCAGATCATTCTTCGTAAGCCCAATAGCGGATCAGGACAGTGCCATCACCGCCGTTACCGTAAGTACCACAACCGCCACCACCGTAACCGCCACTTTTTCTATTGCCATTTCCAGTTCCGCATCCTTTGTCGTAATCGGATTCTCCACCCATGCCCCCATTTATATTTCTGTCTGAACCACCACCTCCGGCATTTCGTTTCCCAGTAGGTTCGCCAAAATCGCGGGTTGTATGCCTTTGACCCTTTCCTCCGCCATATAGGGAACCAGCTGGATAGAGAGAGCCATTTTCATTGCGGCTGCCGATTCCGTTAGATCCATCAGAACCCGCTTTAGCCGTATCTGAATCATCTCCCGCTCCGCCACTTCCGCCGTTGCCACCAGTATATGCTCCGGCATCACTTCCGCCTGGATAACCATTACCCGCACCATTTCCGCCATTAGCTCTATAACTTGAATTTAAGAATTGAGAGTATCCACCGTTGGGGGCAACTTCAGAATACCCTCCAATTCCTCCTTTCCCAACTGTTATCGGAATTGACTGACCCGGTGCAACAGAGATAGCATCACCGTCTCTCCATCCGGATGTATCTTTTTTGAAGGTTTTAGTATAGCCGCCACCTCCACCGCTTCCATTATGTCCTGCACCCCCTCCTCCGACAAGAAACACATCAACCTCCCTACATCCTTTAGGTACGATCCAGGTATAATTCCCGGCAGGATAGAACCTCTTGGTGAACAACTGCAACTTCTTCCGTCCCATCATCGACCGTCTCATCTACGCCCTCCTTTCTCACGATAAGAGGTCGTAACTTCTTTATTTAGAGAGCATTTTACCCCCCCCTGTTTAACTTTTAATAACATAACCTGTTTCATTGCTTTACCTCCTGTACAATTGTGGGCAAGTCTTTCAAGTCGTTCGGATAACCTGTAACGGTTGTCAGAATGCAGAGATAGATCACACCGTATTGTTCATAATATTTGTCTTTCTCGAATGCCATACCCTGCACGTATGGAATAGGATCATCAAGCGTGCCTGCGTGCTCAGCTTCAACGATCTTATACAGTGAAGCAGTTTCTATGCCCGGTTTCCAGTCGGCTTGCAGCTTGTGCTTTTGTATCACTTCAAACAAAGTGTCGCTTTCTCCTTCCACTACTCGAAGCCGGAAGCCTATTTTAACTTCCTTGCCAAACTCTGCATCTTTCTCACCCCAAATGGGGAATAAGACCTGCATCTCCAACGCTTGGCTGGCTGTGAGAGACACGCTGTTCATCATCGCACGGGCAAAGGTCACTGCCTGCGCTTCCGGGGATTTAGCGATTGCCTTATCTGCTTTAGTTTGCAAGGCTGCCGTTGTTGTATGGATCATTTCAGGATAGCCTTCCACCACGATAGCTTCGACCTCCTCGGCTGTTTGGGCGGCATCGATACGGGATAGCAAGCCGTCTGTCACCTTGCCGCATTGCTCCGAATAGTCAGCTATTTCGTCAAGAGCAACCGTTAAGATATTCGAGGCGTACAGATGACCGCCTACTTCGACTTCTTCCTGCCGGCCTATGTCTCGTCCTGAAATAGGTTGACTTCATAAAAGTCAACAAAGATGAAAAAAGAG
>ERZ779861.2577-NODE-2577-length-16935-cov-9.790344_pt1 | contig 16935 bp, 10 predicted proteins | sample MGYA00511558_ERZ779861 | MGnify/ENA primary metagenome ERZ779861 (study PRJEB29588, sample SAMEA2163432) | human gut metagenome | biome: human gut; feature: human-associated habitat; material: faeces | place: Denmark | collected 2008/2010 ...
TGCCTTTCACGCATGCATTCACGGGTTCGAATCCCGTACGAATCACCATTAAAGTAAATCGGTAAGTCTTCTGAATTTATAGCATTTCAGAGGGCTTTTTTTGCATTTTAGGATGAAAATTCTAAAAAATTACAAAACACAAACTCAAAATTATGAAAATTATATCCAAATCACTAAAAATACAAGACTTTTTGTATTAAACACTAGGGGAGACTTACCATGGACTCGAACCAATGAGATAATAAGAGAATGAATTCTCTGGAAATAAAACAGCAATGAAAGAGATTTACCAATTGTGAACATAATTTTTGAACCTTGTCCAATTCTTTAAAAAAAGATTCGAAAACAAACCAGGGAAAAAGTTAAAAGAGGATGTTACCGATTTTTTTAGACTGACGAAGAAAGCATAGGTTTTTTATAGTTAGTCTTTTACCATATATTTAGAATAGTAAATTATAAATTTATATTTTTATTGAATAATTGGGTCATTATGTGATATAATATAATTAGAATTGACCTAATAAAAGGAGAAATAGTATGTATAGTGAATCAAATAAGACTGAATTGAAGATAGAATTAATTGAAAATGTAAAAAAAGAAATTATTGCTTTTTTAAATACTGATGGTGGTGTTATTTATATTGGTGTTAATGATGATGGAAGTGTTGTTGGAATATATGATAGACAAGAAAGAGATTCATTAGAACTTAAATTGTCAAATTGGATTCAAGACGCTATTTATCCTATACCCTCATCATTAGTTAATTATTATTTTAATGAGGATAATGTTTTTGTTATTGAGGTTTCAAAAGGTGATGATAAACCATATTATCTTAAAGAAAAAGGACCAAAACCTAGTGGTGTATTCAAACGTGTTGGTTCTAGTGTAAGAAAAGCTAATGATAGTGAAATTTTATTAATGATTTTGGAGTCAAAAGATTATAGGTTTGAAAGTGATTTATCGGAAGAACAAGATTTGACATTTAAATATTTTAATCAAATATGTGATGAAAATGATATAAAACATGAGGAAAGAAATCTAAGGTCGTTAGGATTGTTAAATAAAGAAAACAAATATACTAATTTAGGTTTATTATTATCTGACCAATCTCCAATAACAGTTAAATTTGCAAAGTATGACAAAAATTTAAATTTTTTAGTTAAGAAAGAGTTTAAAGGATCACTTTTAAAATGTTTAGATTTAGCACTAGAAAATTCTGCCAATTATAATGATGTATCAGCTATAATTGATAATACTTCTTGGAAAAGAATAGAAACAATTTCTTATCCTGGAGCAAGTTTGCGTGAAGCAATTTTGAATGCATTTGCTCATGCTAATTATTTTATAAGATCGAATATTAAACTAGAATTTTATGAGGATAAAGTAAAAATTACTAATCCAGGTGGTATATTTCAGGCTACACTTGAACAAATATTTGATGGAGTACAAACTTATAGAAATCCAGGTTTAGTTAATATACTAAGTAAACTTCAATATATTGAAAATTTTGGAACAGGAATACCAAGAATATTACATGCATATGAAAACAGTAAAAGACAACCAGAGTTTTTACCTAGCGAAAGTTTTTTTATTTTAAAAATGCCTAATATGAATTTTGACCCAATAAATGACTCATTAAAAGACCCAATAAAAGACCCAATAAATCAATCTCAAAAAATTGACTTATCTGATTTTGACTTGAGTGTTGTAAGAGTAATTAGTGAAAAACCAGGACTAAATACAAAACAAATAGTTGAGGAATTAAATCATATATTAGATAATGTTACTATTGACATGGTTAAAAACTCATTAAAAAGGAAATTAATTAATATATGTGAGTTTAAAGGTTCAAGAAGAAATGGTGGGTATTATTTAAAAAAATAACTATTTTATTTATGTGATTTATATTTTATTGTTTTAATTTTAAAGTAAAAACTTTTTGTCAGTTATTATCACGTGAGTTTACACTTTTGTCTCGAAGAAAAAGTGAATAAAAACAATAAAAACATACTAAAAATTAATTAAAATATAAGAAAAATAGGAGAGTTTAGCTAAAAGTCTGTAAATTTTATTGAAAAAATCATCGAGACTTTTTATTAAACTGAACTTAGGACGACAAGATAAAAAGTCTGTGATGAGACAAAATTAATGATTAAAATAATAAAAATCATTGGTTATAATTTACAATGAAATTATAGATTTTTAAAACATACAACGAAGAAATATAAATGAAAGAGAGAAAATAATGAATAGAGAAGAAGAATACTATATAAGAGGTGCACAATATTTTGGTGAAAATTATATAAAATTAAAAAATAAAGAACAGTATAAGGAAGAGCATTTTTTAAATACTGGGCTTTAGATATTTAGAAAGAAACACAATATAAAAATTTTTACATCTTGTATTTCAAAAGTAGATTATTTACATAAAGTTATAAAAGCCCCTTTACATAATGTTGAAATATATTATTATGCTAGTAATGTTTGAATAAGTGAACTAGAAACTCATTATAAAAATTCAAATGTTAAATTTATTAGATTAAGTAAAGATCCATTAATAGAATTCAAACATAGTACAGTAGTTTTTGCTTCAAATGATACAATAATATTTGATAAAAAAGAGTTAGAATAAGAAAAACTACCAAGTGGTGAAAGATGTGTGTATAGAGATAAGTCACAAGCACATTTCGATTTATATTTTAGTAGAGCAAAAAAATTAATATGAGATATAAAAAAGGTAAGTTAATATGTACATTGAAAAGATTGTAATAAAGAATTTTAGAATATTTGATTCTAATGGTGTAGTCATTAATTTAAAAACTGGAATTAATGCAATTATTGGTGCTAATAATAGTGGAAAATCAGCAGTTATTGATGCTATGAGAATCGTTTTATCAATTTCAGAATATAAGAAAATGTTATATTTTACATTAGATGATTTTCATATTAATAAAAAAGGCGAAAAGGCAAAAACAGCTGAATTTGATTTTTATTTAAATGAAGTGCCAAATGAATTAATTGATATTTGGGATCCAGAGTCTCCAGAAAAAGGAGAATTTCATATTCGTTTTAGAAGAGAGGAAAATACTAAGGGAATTGAAAAAGTAAGATATGAGCTATGGGGTGGAAAGATAGAAGGTAATAATATTTATGGAGAATTTTTTGATGCCTTTAAAATATCTTATTTGAATGCTTTAAGGAATGTTGAAACTGATTTGAATCCTTCAAAGAATAGTAAAATAGCTTTATTAATAAAATCTCTCTATAATAATAAAACAGACGAACAGCAATTAGTTAAAAAATTTAACAACTTAAATGAAGAAATTTTATCAGAAGAAAATATAAAAAAAGCAAAATCAATAATTAATAAAAATTTATTAGAAATAGAAAAAAATATTTTTAATCAAAAAATAGATTTAAATATTGTCGAACCTAATTTTAATTCAATTTTATCAACTTTTAAAAGTAATGTGATCTCTAAGTGGACATATATTAGTGAAAATAAAGAATTCTTTATAGAAAATTTACAAGATGCAAAATTCACTAAATTTATTAAGATAGATGGTGAAGATTTATATTTGGATATTGAAGGTTTATTATTGGTTGATTTAACTGAAGAGGTAAAAAGCAAACTTCAAAATATAAATCAAGTTTATTATAATATTAGTCAAAATAGTTTGGGTTATAATAATTTAATTTATATCGCATCTGTATTAGGTGATATGTCACAAGAAAACGATGGAGTTTTATCAAAATTATTTTTAATTGAAGAACCAGAAGCTCATTTACATCCTCAACTACAAAAACTATTACAACTTTTTTTTGAGAATAAATGTAAGGAATTAACTAATTGTCAAATTATATATACATCGCATTCACCAAGTATTTTATCTAAAGTAGATTTAGATAATGTTAATATTTTGACAGAATATAATGGAATTGCTAAATGCGTAGCAATACAAGATACTAAACTTGATGAGAATGATAAGGAATATATGCAAAAATATTTAGATGTAACGAAATCACAATTATTATTTTCTAAAGGGGTTATTTTTGTAGAAGGAATAAGCGAAGCAATTATTATTTCAAAAATCGCTGAATATTTAGGAAGAAAACTTGAAGATTATTTTGTTGAAGTAGTAAATATTAATGGTGTATCTTTCAAACCTTTTATTAACTTATTAAGTCTTAATAATGAAGAGCCGTTAATAAGAGGAGTTGTAATTACAGACGATGATAGATGCACAAACAAAAGTGATAATGAAACTTACATAGAGTCATCTATAGATTATGATTATTCTAATTTAAATGAAATTGTTAATAAGTTAAAAAACGGAAAGCAATCTGACAGGTGCGATAAATTGGATAAATTAATAACTGATTCGAAAATTATAGTTGAGAAAGCTTGCAAAACATTAGAATATGAATTGGCACTTAAAAATCTTGATATTATGATTGCTATATTGAAAGATATTCATGAAATCGCAGGTGTTGAATTAGAAAAACAAATTAAAAAAGTTAAGACAAATGAGGAAAAAGCTGCTTTAGTGTGGTTATTTATTAGAAAAAGAAGCGAAGATAAATCAGATATTGCACAAAAACTATTATCGAAAATTAATAAGGAAAGTGGATTTGTAGTTCCTGAATATATAAAGAGAGCAATAATACATGTTACAAGTAGATAATAAACAAAAAATTAATTTAACAGATGAACAGCTAGAATACATAAATTCAACACAAAATGTTGTATTAAAAGCATGTCCTGGTAGCGGCAAGTCTACTGCAATAGCATATAAATTTTTGAAGTTAACTAAAAACTGGAAATGTAAATATTCGGGAGTAGCATTATTGTCATTTACTAATGTAGCTAGCGAAGAATTAAATGATAAAATTAAATTTATAAATGAGAATAGTACAGGAGTACTAAATCCTCATTATAATGGTACAATTGATAGTTTTTTAAATTATATACTGTTGAGATTTGGGTATTTATTATTTAAAAGAAGACCTTTAATTGTAATGGATGTTGATAAAACTATATATAAAGTGTGGAATAGTCAATGCTATCAAACTTGTTTAAGTAGAAATGTGGATTTTTATTTTTCGATTGACAAAAAGTTATATAAAAACAATGAAGAAGTGGTCTGCAATTGTATAAATAAAAATTCATTAACCTATTGTAATGCTTTTTATAATCATTTGTTTAATAATGGGGTAATATTACAAAATAATGTATATTGTGCTTTATATGAATTATTTACAAAGTATCCACAAATAGTTGATGCTATCAAGAATAGATATCCTATTATAATAGTTGATGAAGCGCAAGATACATCTAAAGAACAAATGGCTATCTTCGATATTTTGAATAAGAAAGGGATAATATTTAATTACGTTGGGGATCCTGATCAGGCAATTTATGAGTGGAGAAATGCAGACTCAAGTAAGTTCATAGAAAAATATAATTCTAATAAATTTATTCCATTGAAATTAACTATAAATAATAGAAGTTCACAATTAATATGTGATGCCACAAAAATATTTTCGAATGAATTATCGCAGGAGAAAAATTATTTGTCAAATTCATCTTATAAGGATTTAAGGATGAAACCAATAATTCTTCTTTATGAAAAAAGTAGTATTCAGGATTTAAAAGAATGGTTTTTAAGTAAAGTCAATAGTTTAAATATACAGAATAGTGGTACAAATATTGCAATTGTTCATAGAAAGAAAATTTATTCAGAGACTGATATAAAAGATTTATGGAAAACACCGTTAACTAGAATGCTTGCAGAGGCTTCATATGAATGGTATTTAGGAAAAAGGAAAATAGCATATGAAAAATGTTTATTAATTTTGTATGATTTAATTTATGCAGATTATAAAAATTTTAATATAAATCATATATCTAGTAAATCATTTGGAAAATTAAATTTGTCTTTTGAATATTTATGTAATTTATTCTTAAAAAACTTAATTACACCAATGGCTACTTTAGATGATTGGTTAAAAAGAAGTATTGTAATGATTAATAATTTTCTTACAAGCAATAAACTTGTTCATAGAAAATCAATAAAAGCAGAAGAATTAATTAAAATTAAAAGTCGTGATAAATCTCATAAAAATTTTAAAAATATAGAACTATATAAATTTTTTCAAAAAACTAAAAAAGAAAATTATGTTTATTCTACTATACATGGGGTAAAAGGAGCAACATTTGATGCTCTTATGCTAGTAGTTAATAGTAAAACTGGTTCTACTTTAACTCCAAAAGTTCTTTTAGATAGTGATAAAAATACTGAAATGGCTAGATTAGCTTATGTTGCAATGACACGTCCTAAACAATTATTAGTTGTGGCTACATATAAAAGTGATAAATATAATTATAATGTATTCTTTGATAAGCAAATATGGGAATATATAGAAATAAATTAAATTATTGTAAATATTAATAATAAATTGGAGGATAAAATAATGTTAGAATTCTTTTATGATGAGTCTGAACATAGTAGAAAACTAACAAAAGAAACATTGTTAGCGGAAAACTTTAGAGAACATTTTGTTGCATCTATTATAGGAATTCTTCAAAGCGAAAAAGAAAAAGTTGAAAAAGAATATAGTTTATTTGAAGAAAAATATAAGAGAGTATATACAATTAAATATGGATCGGAGTTGAAAAGTACTATTTTGACTCCAAAGAAATATAGTTTTGGATTAGTAACATTTAAAAAAGATGATTTAAATTTAATAAATGATTATTTAGATATATTAATTACAAACAACATAAATATTTATATAACTTCAATTAATAAAATTGAATATCTAATATTACAATTATTGCGTATTTATAAAAATACTCTTGTTATAGATGCAGATAGTTTGAAATATTCAATAACAAAAATGGTTTCTTTGTATCAACCTAAAAATGTAATAGAAGCTATATATAATAATGATAGTTCTTTTCTTGATGAACTTGAAAAATTTATGCTTAATGTTAAAAAGAAAAATGAAAGTATTGGACAAGATTATAGAGTTTTAGAGAATAAAGCAATAGATCAAGCATTAATAATATTACAATCTGTTGCAAAAGATGTTCAGCTCAATTGGGATTATGAAATATCATTTGATGGTTTTGTAAAATATTTAAGAGAAATAAAATGTAAAGAATATAATTTAACTATTGATAAAGAAGGTAATGGTAAAACACTACAAGCGGCATTGTCCGCAGGATTAAATAAAAGTTGTGAAATGAAATCGGATGAATCATTTGGACTTAGAATTTCAGATTTTTTGGCAGGAATGTTTTCTTCTTTTATGAAGGCAATAAAACAATCATTTGTAAATGGCCCTACCGAAGAAACAAAAAATTTACTTTTTATGAATCAAAATTGGTTTAATATTAACCAAATTCATTTGGAAATATATAAAAAGTTAAAAAAAGTTATAATAGAGCAACATAAAGTTTGGGATAAAATCTATTCTGGTAAGTACTGTGATGATTTATATACTTTTATAGCAATATTACACTATTTTGATAGTTTTAATAATATAGAGGAGTTTAATAAATATTCTAAGTATGATCATCAGGTAAGGTTAAATAATAGCGTAGTAAATATGTTAGATGATCATTTCAAAAAAATGGGAAATAAATTACCTATTGAGCCTGCTAATATAGATAATGGAGTGTATTATAATCAAAGAGGTGCGAAATGTTATGTTGACTACAGAAAGCATAAAACTTTAAAAATTCTGTCATCAGGAAATAAATATTATGTATTAAGTGCAGGTTTTTTTGGAAATTTTGATAAAGCATGTGTTACAATTTTAGAAAATAATAAGCCTGTATGTTATTTAGTTCCTGATAATCTAAAAAGTTGGGTAATTAATTTGGTTGGTTTGAAAAGTATTGGACAGGAATTACTACCAAGTTTTGTTTTATTTACATTTAATAAAGGGAAGTATTTTGCGGACATTCTATAGAAGAATTCTTATTGAATCTGTTGTAATTAGAGGAGAACGATGAACAAACTATTTAAATATATATTAGAATACTACAATGACGGAAGTGAAAAAGTGGATTCATCTACTGAACTATATAAAGTATTAACAAAAATACTTCCAAATAAAATAGGATATACACTAGGAATAAGTGATCTTATTGTTAAAGGATCTATGGGACAAGGTAATAAAACACAATATCCTTGGATTGCTATAATGGATAAGAATATTACACAATCAACTCAATACGGATTATATATGGTATACTATTTAAAAGAGATATGACAGGGTTTTACTTATCTCTTAATCAAGGGATTACTTTCTTTGAAAAAGAGTATGGTAAAAATAGATACATTAACGCAACACTTGTTGCAGATTACTTTAGAACACAAATTGATGAAACATCTTTTTCTAAAAATGAAATTGATATAACTTGTGGTGATAAATCTAAATCATTAGGATATGGATATCAAAAAACTAACATTATTTCTAAGTATTATCCTATAGATAAATTAGATGAAAAGATGTTAGTTAGAGATTTAATGGATTTATATCATATTTATGATGATATCCTTCAACATATCTCTACTTCATCATATGATGCTATTATTAAAGATATATTAGTACATGAAGAAGAATCATTTTTAGATGCTGATACAGCAATATATGAAATAAAGAAAGTATTAGATCAATATGATAATTTACCTTCAGGTTTACATAGAACATTAATAAAAGCAGAGCCTAGTGTTAAATTATCAAAAAAATATGAAAGAATTACTAAACCTAAAACTACTAAGATAGACTATATCAATAAAGCAAGAAAAGATGCTGAAATAGGTTTACTTGGAGAAGAATTAGTAATTAATTATGAAAAAGAAAGATTAATTAATTTAGATTTAAATGAATATGCTGAAAAGATTAGATGGATATCTAAAGAATCAGATTCATATGGATATGACATTGAATCATTTGATGTAGATGAAAATGGTATAGTATACCCTATTAAGATAGAAGTAAAAACTACGGCATCAAAAGCAGATACTGAATTCTTTGTTACTAAGAATGAACTTGAAGTATCAAAAGAATATAAGAAGAGTTATTTTATATATAGAGTATATGATGCAAAAGGATTATACCCTAAATTCTATAGAGCCGCAGGATGTATATCAGACAATTTCATACTAGATCCTGTTACTTATATGGCTAGATATAAATATAGTTAAGAGCTGGAATACATTATCCAGCTTTTTTAGTAATTGCAGATTTCAAACCCAATTTTAAGGCCTGTATCAGATTTGTTTCAAAATGAAGTAGAGTAGAGGCACACTTTGTGACTATATGGAACGAATTTTAAAGATTGCATTACTCCTATTTGATAAAAAAAGACAAATTATGATTAGATATTTGTTTAATGCTTTCAAATTTTATTAAATTGTGTTATAATATTTATAAATAAATTGGAGGTATCTTATGTTCAAAGTGATTTGGAATAAAATGAATAATTTGGTAAAACTTGTTGATTCCGTTTCTGATGAAAGTTTAGAAATAGTCCCTCCAAGATTAGTTTTTTCAAAAGAATTACAAATTTTAGGTATTAATAGATATGATTTTAGTAAGCGCAATGATAGTGCCATTTGTTGGGCAATAGATAGAAAATATTATTATAATGGGGATTTAATCTTTGAAGCTAAAGGTGGAGATATTTATCATGCTCCAACTATCATATATCCAAATGAATTGAAATATAAAACTTTAGAAACTATTGATAAAAGTGCATTGAGACGTATTAATGAAAAACAACTAAAAACGTTAGAAAATGAGGCGAAAGATTTTATTAATGAACAGTTCACATTATATGATGGTAAAGTTGATATTTTTTCGTCAGCATTTAGTGGTGGAAAAGATTCACAGGTTGTTTTAGATTTGGTGACAAAAGTTATTCCTCCGCACAAGTTTAAAGCTTTTTATACAAATACAGGGATGGAATTACCGTGTACATTTGATACAGTTGAAAAAACGCGAAGTATTTTAATAGAATTATATCCAGATTTCGAGTTAGTATCATGTGATTCTGAAGAAGATGTTATTGAACAATGGAAGAAATATGGCCCGCCAAGCCGTATGAATAGATGGTGTTGTAAGGTTAGAAAAACTTCTTTATTTGCAAGAAAATTAAAAGATGTATTACAAACTAATAAACAACCTCGCGCAGTAGTTTTCGAAGGGGTAAGGGCAGATGAAAGTGCTCGTCGTGAAGCATATGAACGTGTTGGCATAGGAGTTAAACATATAAATTTAATTAATTGTAGACCTATTTTTCATTGGAACGATACTGAAGTATATTTGTATATGTTTTTGATTTCAAAAGTTCCAATTAATTATGGATATATAAATGGATTGACTAGAATTGGTTGTAATATATGTCCTTTTGCATCAAATTGGTCAGAGTTCATGATTAATAGACTATATCCACATATTTCTAAGCCATTTATTGAAATTATTGAAAATATGGCTAAAAACATTGGTGTTAAAGGGCAAAATAATATAGATGCGTATATTAGTTCTGGGAATTGGAAAAAAAACGCCGGTGGCAAAGGGCTAGACTCAGATATTACTAGAATTGATATAATAAAAAAAGAACCTGATTATGAATGTGTTGTGCATAATCCTAAACAAAATTGGAGAGTTTGGTTAAATACTATTGGAGATATTTCAATATCAAATATAGATGAAGGAATTTATGCAGGTACAATCAAATATGGAGAAGATATTGTAAAACTAGAATTAAATGAAAAATCTTCTTCAAATAAATTAATTACAAGATTACTTTCAACTACTGGAAAAATTTATTTAACAAGTTTTATGAATAAAGTAATGATGAAAACAGCATATTGTGAACGCTGTGGTGTTTGTGAGGCTGAGTGCCCAACCGGAGCATTAATAGTTCGCAAAAATTTATTATCAATAGATACTACTAGATGTGTACACTGTCATAAATGTTATGACGTTAATTCTTATGGGTGCATTGTAGGAAGCAGAAAAAGAGTTTCTGAAGGAGGAAATAATATGTCTAAGACTTTGAGATCATCAGGTGTTGATAAATATTCTACATTTGGTATAAAAAAAGATTGGTTTGAGTCTTTAATGAATATTGGAAATGAATGGTTTTATAGTTATCCAGGTTTAGGACCAAAAATGATACCAGCAGCCATTAATTGGTTTAGGGATGCATTAATTGTGGATCTTAAAGAAAAAAAATTATCAAAACTAGGAGAATATGTCCAAATTATTAATAGAAAGAATAAGTTTTTAGCATGGCAAATACTATGGATTAATTTAGCATTCAATTCAGCAGTTGTAAATATTTATTTGAAAGAATTATTGAATGAATGTAATTATTCTAAAAATGACATTATTACAATGATGCAATATTCATATCCACACTTATCTGAGGCGACATTAGGGAATCCTGTAGGAGCTTTATTTAATATGTTTGATAATTCCCCTTTAGGATGTTCAATAGATAATTTGGAATTTGATAATTATTCAGTAAAAATGGGAGTTATTTCTAAAGATGGTAAAGATAGAAAAATAAAAAAAATAGGAGCCGATAATATTAACTCTTATGCTATTTGTTATTTGTTATATTTAATAGCAGAGAAAAACCAAAGATATTCATTTACTGTATCAGAATTATATGAAAATAAAGATTTATTAGGTCCAAAAGTTGTTTTTAATATGAAAATTGAAGCATTTCGAAATATATTGAGGATGTTAACAGAATCTGGATTCTTAGTAGCAGAATTATTAGGTGGTTTAGATAATATTAAATTACAAGAGAATTTAAAATTTGAAGAAGTATTAAAAATTATTATAAATAGATTGTAACAGAGGAAAATATGAAGAAAATTTTGTGTCAAAGGTGCGAAAGAAAATTAAATAAAGATGAAATAGCACTGAATAAAAAAATAATATCCAAATCAACCAAACAGTTTTTATGCATTCATTGTTTAGCAGAATATTTAGACACTGACGAAGAAGAGCTTTTAGAAAAAATCAAAGAATTTAAAGAAGAAGGATGTACATTATTTATATGAGATATGGTGATATAATAGGCGTTAGAGCGAATTTTGATGATACATTCAATATTATTCAAGAAAAATTAAATTCTTGGAAAGGATTTATTACAAATTCACAGTTTGAAAATAATCTAAATAAAATATTATTAGCCTTTAGTGCTCCTCAAACAGATTCTAATTATAAAAAATCTATTTGGGTACAAGGAACATATGGGACTGGTAAAAGTCATTCGACTTCAGTGGTTAAACATATTTTGTGTGATGAATATGAAGAAATTGAAGATTTTATAAACACAATACAAGACAAAACATTAAAATATAAATTGACTACTTATCGAAAAAATCATAGAGCTTTTCCAGTAGTTTTAAAAGGTAGATATACTATTGTAGATGTTAAAGATATGCTTTATGTCCTACAGCAAGAGACAAGGAATGCATTAAAAAAAGCAGGAATTGAAATAAATATAAAGACTGATTATGAGACGGCTATAAATATGCTTGACAATGAGAGTTATGATTCTTGGTGGAATTCATTGCTAAATAATGAACTTAAAATCTATTGTAAAGACAAAGAACAAATAAGACAACAATTATTAGATAATAATAAAGATATTTTAAATATTATTGACAATAAATTTAAAAAGGAAACTGGTGGATCGTTTGGTACAAAAAATATTATAGAATGGTTAAAAGATGTTAAAAGACAGATTTCTGCTCAAGGAGTTTATGATGGTTTATTTATTATATGGGATGAATTTACATCACTATTGTCAGGCCAAGAATGTAGATCTATATTGAATACTGTTCAAGACATAGCAGAATTAAGTAATGCTTATGATAATAATCAAAATCCAGAAAATATTTATATACTTTTAGTAACACACAAAAACATGGAACAAACAGATGCATATCGCCAACGTGATGAGGAAGAGAAAAAATTAGCTCAAGATAGATTTATTAATTGTGAATATAAAATGCAACCAAATACAATTTATCATATTCTGTCTAGTTCTCTAAACAAAAAAGATGAATCAAAATTACAAGAATTGATTGATGAAAGAATCAAAAAATCATTTGCAGTCACAGAAGTAATTGATAAAATTGTCAGTGATATTCAAGGAGATAATAAAGAGGTAGTTGAAAAAATAGTAAGTTTATATCCAATACATCCATATACAGCATACCTATCAACATTTGTATCGAGACAACTTGGAGCATCTGAAAGAAGTGTATTTAATTATTTGAATGACCAAAAAGTTGGATTTAAAGGTTTTTTAAATGAAAAAATCGACGAAAAGTTATTTTTGTTATCTGATTCTATTTGGGATTTCTTTTTAACGATTAATAATGTTTCTTTAACAAATCCAAAGCTTGGAGAGATTATTAATAAATATAATTTACACTTAGATGATGTGAAGAAAAAAGGTAAGAAATTTGTTAGTGTATTTAAAACAGTATTATTATTAAATGCATTAAATTCTGTTGTTGATAATAGTGAAGATGTTATAGAACGAAATTTAGTGAAACCTAATGAAACTAATATTATTGATTGTTATGCTGGAGTATTAGACTCTAATAACATTAATGGTATATTGGAATTTTTGGATCAACATAATATAATTATGAGGTCACCGGATGGCTTATTTGAAGTATCTACTTCCGCAATTTCTCAAAAAGAATTACATGATTTAATGCTTGTTAAAACACAATATTATAATGAAATTACTAAAGCATTTAGTGATTATCCTTTTGATAGCGATGAATTAAGAAAATATCTTAAAACTAATTCATCACAAACAGTTAGAAATGTAGAGGTAATTGAGGTAAGCTCAACTTTAAAAAATCCTCAAATAGAAACAAATATTCAAAGCAAAATAGAAAACCCTTTAATATCTGGTAATTCATTATTTGTATTAGAAGTATTTTCTCATGAAGATTATGCTGATACAGATAAATTGCCTACTAGACAAAGAAGTGAAAAAGAAATAGAAGATAGTTTAGTTAAGATGTCTTTAAAAGAAAATTTTTCAAATGTTGTTTTTGTGAATGTTAGAGAGAAGTTGCCTGCTAAAGAGATGAAATATTTTATTGAATATACTGCACGTTATGATATGTTCCAGAAAAACAATACTTCCTCATCAGAAGAGGGCAAGAGAGCACAAAAAAATGCAGGTGGTACAATAAAAAAATGGATTCAACACATTATATATGATGGGGAGTTGTTTGTAGCGTTTAGAGGAAAGGGAATTATTTGTAAAGTAAGTGAACTTGCAAATGATATTACTAATAAATATATTCCATTTATTTTTGACTCTGGATTGGATAAAATAAGACTTATAAAAAAAGAAGCGATATGGAAAGAAAAGAATTGTAAAAGTACTATTGAAACTTTCCTATATCAACAGACTAGAGATGATATAGAAAGTAAACTAAAATGTGGAGACATAACAAATTTAAAACCGTTATTGAAAGATGATGATAATAATTATATTTTTGATAATAGTATGAATTTGTTAATGAGTGCTCCTGAATCACATCCTGTTGTTAAAGCTATTAATACAATAAATAAATCTATCAATATAGCAAAAAATAAAAACCCAATTATAAATTTAGCAAATGAATTACGTTTTCTATTCGAACCGCCTTTTGGATATTCAGGTAATATGGTTTCTTATGCAACTGTGTGCATTGCATTAAAACAATATATTGACAAAATTTTTATTGCAAAAGAAGGCACAAAGGTTATAAACACAACCATGAAAGACCTAATTGAGGCATTATTTAATGCAATTTTAAAAGGAAAACAAAGTTCTAAATTGTCAGTTAGATTTAGTAGTGATGATGAAATTGAACTTATTGACCAGCTTAATAGTGTTTTTGGATTGAAAGAACAAGGGTTAGTTAGTGTGAGATGGAAAATAAGAGAAAAGTTTAAAACAGATTGTGGTATACCTTTATGGATGCTTAAGGTAATTACAGAAGATAGTAAATTAATAGCTTTATCAAATGAATTATTTAATTTGACTGTAGAGATAGATGATAATATTTCGATAACTCAAATGAAAAGATTAAATAAAAGTTTGATTGAAAATAAGTATAAGTTAATTACTTTAATTAATAAAGCTAAAGCAGACAAAAATTTAATGCTAATCTTTATAAAAAAACAATTGAAAGAATTAAATATATTAAATATAGATGATTCATTATGCTTAGAATATAAACAATATATAGAACAACATTCTCAGGAAGATGTTTGTTATCTAAAGGAGTCTGACATATCTGCTGCAATAATAAAATGTTATCAATCTAAAATTAAACCGAATACTAATAATATCTCAAAACCTAATACTCCAGTTAAACCTTCTATCGAAACACCAATAAAGGATGAACCAAAAGTTGAAAATACTATTGATATAAGAACAAAAATTTTAAATTATAATAATGATTATAGATTAAAACAGATTTTATTGATAATTATCAAAAAATATCCTGATTTGATAGAATTTATAAATAAAGAGTTGGGTGATTAATGTGCTAAACATAAATTATGCAATTAAGCAATTAATTTTGGATAAGAGTAAAACTAATATTTACAATAGATATCCAATTAGATTCTTATTTACGCCTTTGACTGAAGATGCAGAAAACGATATTTTTAAATTGTATAACGAATACGTGAAGAAATATTATACTAACAAAAATAAAGAGTTAATAATTAAAAATTTATATGAAGAACTACCTTTTGAAGATGGATGGATTACAAAAACTCAACTTATCAACTTTATTAAAAAAATATTGGATGATAATAATGATTATATTATTTTAGGATTTTCGGAATTGATTAGATTTTATAGTAGAGAAGATTTATCATCAATAATTATTTCATTTATGACTGATATTGAATCATTAAATGAGATAAATAAAAGAATATATATAGTTTGTTTTTCATTATTTGAACAAATTTCCCTTGAATTAAAAACTAATAATAGAAATGAATCGATAAACCCTATTATTCAATTATCTGAAGAACAACTATATGAAAATTTTATATCTGTTTATTATGCAAATTCTAATTTTGATACCCGTCTGTTTGATAATAAGATAAAAACATCTTCTGAATGGCTTTCTATTTATAAATCAAAAAAATTAAATCTTTCTTCGGGCATTGTTTGTATTTCTGATACATTAGTGACTTTATATGAAATGGCTAAACCTGATAATTTTGTGTCAATTGAAAAATTAGATTCATATTTTAAATTATTAACTGTGATGTATAAAGTTCAATTTAAAAATACATACGAAAGTGACTTTCCGGATGATTTTTGGGAATTAATTTTCAAAAAATGCAAAAAATATAATTCATTTGAAATCAGAAAAGTTTTATTAATTTTATTGAATTTACAGGAAATTGATGCTGAAATTTTTATTAATAAATATAAGAATTTAGATGATTTCACATCAAAAATGTTGTTATTATATCTTAAAGAATATGGCGAAAATACAATTCATGGATATGAATATTTATTGAAAAATATAGAAGGATCAAATAATACATACAATAATTTAATTAAAAAGATATATACTGGATTTAATTCTAATTATTCATTATATGAGTACAATATCAGAAAAGAATATATGGAATATATAAGTGTTGATGAGTTGAGTATTTTTTCAAAAGAATATAAGGATTCAATTAATAAAAATTTTATAAATGATATGCGCATGAAAATTTTTAATAATGAAATTGAAAATATAAATAATGAAGACTTATTTAAGATAAACATATATCAAGTTTGTGATAATTGCAACATAAATCTAGATTATTTTAAGAAAATATTTAATATGTTTTATAATAATT
>ERZ779861.2591-NODE-2591-length-16884-cov-6.712936_pt1 | contig 16884 bp, 14 predicted proteins | sample MGYA00511558_ERZ779861 | MGnify/ENA primary metagenome ERZ779861 (study PRJEB29588, sample SAMEA2163432) | human gut metagenome | biome: human gut; feature: human-associated habitat; material: faeces | place: Denmark | collected 2008/2010 ...
TCATCATCATCTGAAACAAAGCTGTTCATCATATCAGCCAACTCAGATTTTGTCACAACATCCTTCAAGCCTTCTGCAACATCTGAAATCTGCTTTTCAAGAGATATCATATCTGAGTTGATTTTGTTAATTTCTATTCTGTTGTTAGCAGTTTCCATGCTTAGCTGAAGTATTTCCCGCTGACCTATAAGATCTCGATTTTCTAAAATGTAATCTTTCATTTTCTTGAAAGTCTTCACAAGTGCACGGCTTTGTTTAATTGCAAGCTCGCCGCGCAAAACTGTCATAAGCATATATACTCCCTGCTCTGTAAACACATAAGGTTTGTATTTTATATTTGAACCTCTTCCCATATTCAAGGTGAAATTTTTGCACCTTGAAAGATTTTCCACTTCTTCATCATTCAATTCAAACATAAAATCATCGCCTTCAAATTTGGCAATGTTATTCTTAACCTGCCTTTTAAAATTTTTGGTTTCATACCCATAAATTTCTGCCAAGTCTGAATCAAGCATAACTTTTTTCCCTCTGAATTCATAAAGTCGATCCTTCATGTATTCTTCTGTAATTTCAATTACTGCAATTTCTTCTTTCTTCTCTTCTGTCATAAATTTCCTTCCTGATTTTGCGGTCACAAAATGTGACCACAAATATTTTCTGTTTCATGTTTGCGGTACAAAAAATCCACCGCAAAATTCATTCAACCATTTTCATAACACCTCAAAGATGGTCTACTCATTATTCTTTTCTTCCCTCATTTTGTCATAATACGCTTTATACCTATAAATCGTCCGCTCACTGACATTGTTCCTCTTTGCAATTTCTACCATTGTCATGCCGCTCTCATACCCAACAACAAAATCATTGTAAATTGCCATCCACTTGGCATTATGTTTCTGCCGACCGCTTAATTTACGATTTCTGTAATACTCCAATTCCTCCCGAATTTCTGCATTCTCTTTTTCCAACTCCTCAATTCTTTTTAATGCCTCTTCAAGTGTTACAGTTTTCTCCATTACTCTGTCCTCCGTTCATGTCATTTTCGTTTTGTCTATATTATAAATATCTATGTTACTTTAGTCAATCCGATTATGTCATGTTGTGTCTTTTTTTACAATAGCTTTTATACAATCGAAATACCGCTGATATCTTTTACAGGCTAAACTTCTCCAAAGGCAGTCAGCCTGTATGTTTTTTATCCAATCACGTAAAATCCATTTTCTTTTTATTGTCGGTCCATATTTTAAGATCAGTGCTGTCACAACATCCACACATCTCTCAAATGCTGCATTCTCTTTTGCATCATCATAATATTTCTTTCTCATTTGTCCGCCCCTTTCTGTGCTTAAATTGCTTTGGCAGCCAATTATCGTTATCTGCTTTCAACAAGTCATACACATATATCTTATTCGGCTTTCCTAATCCCTGATGGCTTCGATAAATCAGATTATGTACCTCCAGTTCCTTCAGCATCTTGTTAATTTTCTTATTTCCCAGATGCAACAGCTTCATCATTTCTTTGATTGTAAAAATGATAAATATAGCTCCATATTCATCTCTCCATGCATCACCATTACACTCTGATAAGCAGCGCCGATCCAACAAAATCATATAAAGTGTCTTTGCCCCATTCGTCATACTTCTAAATTGATCTTCTTTAAATAATCGTTTCGGTAATCTGTAAAACTTTTCATCATATTTTGTATTTCCCATTTTTCCTGATCCTCCATATACTTTAAAGTTCTTTCGTCATTAACAGCCTTTTGTGCTCAATTCCTGCATAGAACTCAACTCTCGTTACATAAATATGACTAATTGGCAAGCAGTGCATTTGTACGTACAAAATGCCTTTTTAGCTTGTTGGTGTACGCCCCCAATCCCCCAAAACCATGAAAATGACTTTTCATAGAGCTGCGCCTTCCGGCTTTTTTCATACTGATACATTTACAACATTCCATAATTTTTGTACTCCTTTCCGATTCATTGTATGAAACTATTTTCTCAAAATTTTTATACGAATCCGGTATATCCAAGATGCTGGAAAAATATCCTCTTTATGATTTTTTCCAATATTCTGGATAAGACATGAATTCGAATTCACTTTATTCTGCACCAATATCATGGTAGTCTATCTATATCTGTGAAACGAGGAACATACTATGCATACAAAACTTACCATACCAGAAAGACTGAAAGATTTGAGAGTCGCAGAAAAAAGAATGTCATTGCAGGAATTGTCTGATGCTACCGGCATCCCAAGTTCCACACTTGGCAACTATGAGAAAGATGAAAATGTAGATATGTCACTTGGCAATCTACTGACGCTTGCAGACTTTTATCAAGTAAGCACCGATTATCTTCTTTGCCGAACCGAACTACGTGAACATACAAATAAGTCAGTATCCGATCTGCATCTCAATGATGATGCAGTCCAAATACTGACTTATGAAAAATATAATCCACGGTTATTATCAGAATTACTCTCTCATGAAAGCTTCCACAAATTCATGACCGACCTGGAAATCTATATTGATGGATTTAATGATAAAGGCATTCAGATAGCAAACGCTTTTCTTGATGTGATGAGATATAAACTGAACGAACTCGGTGCCGATTCCACCGATGCATTTACAAAAATATTTGATACTTCCCACATTGAGACAGAACAGTATTACATAAACATCCTGTTGGAAGATTTAAAGCCAATCGTCTCTGACCTGAGAAATGCCCATATGAAAGACAGCAACACTGCCAGTGATATTGACTATCAAAGCATGATCAAAAATATCATTGATGGTTTTACTTCTCCAACTCAGTTTACTACAGAGGATACTCCCGAAGCCTCTAATGATGCTTATATTAACGGACTACTCCTTTTGTTCTGCAAAAATTTGGAAATGAAAATTACCCAGCTTTCTGTCGAAGAAAAACAGACCTTAAAAGAAATATTTTCACGTTCCAAGCCGGCAAAGGAACATAGGAAACTGAGAAGACGAAATCCGAAGTTATAAGATTCAAATTATCCATTTTCAAAACAAGCCACCGAGCATTATCCCTATGTGGCTTGTTTCATCTATGATTATTTCCATTATAAAGTTTAGGTTTCATGTACAATCGACAGCCCAACTTAACTATCTGCTTTCTACTATTGTATATGTTCCTGATTCAAAATTTACATTTAATGTTGCAAATGCACTATTATATTCCCATCGGATTTGCAGAAAGCTCTCCCCTCCGGAGATTGCTACCTCTGCGCCTTCCGAAAATGCTTTATGGGTATTTCGCATGCGGATTAACGCAAGCTGTTTTTGAACCACATCTTTTTTCAGGTCTTCCGCGATCTGATCAGTGGAAAGGTTTGTCCGGTTGATTTCCTTATGCCCGGATTCTCCCGCGCGCCGCACCGCCTCGTGGTCATTTTTTCCGGCAAACAAATCCAGATACCAGACCTGAGGTTTGCCCGGCATAAACATCTGTATGGCACGCGCCAGAAGCATTTTTTCATCCGATTCTCCCAATGCACTGTAATATGTAGCGTTTACCTGATAATACAGATTCTTTTGTCCATGTAAATTTTTGACCATGCCTCCACGGGATACGATCCGGTCAATCAATGACTGGATCTCCTCTTCCGGAAGCAGCCCCTTTAAATCCAGAAGCGGGATGCCATCGTGACAGCCAAGCATGTTGACCGTGGAGATCTTCTTTGCCACAATCTCCTTCGCCCATGCCGCAAGGTACGTTCCGCGCCGGTTCTCAATCGCATCAATGACCAGTCCCGGCAGGAAAAAGTCATAGGTTGCATAGCCTTTTTCTGCAAGTGTCTCATATATTTTTTCATCATACGCTGCGTGGATCTCCGGCAAAAGCGTAAGTCCCAAAGGTTCTGCCAACGTATGGATCTTCTGTAAAAGTTCCCACGTCTCCGGATCATTGAGAAAGTTTTTCTTTCCCGGTGCTTTCGGCGCATAGGCAAAAGCATCCAGCCGCACGATTGCTGCACCGTAAGAGGCTATTTTTTCCAGTGTTTCACGATAAAACTCCCACACTTTTGGTGACTGGATGTTTACATCCATCTGCCCGAGATACTGTCTGCCATGCACCTCCTGATAAAAGGTATTCCAGTACGGCACTTTTTTTCCATCCGGAAATTCCACCATCAGGATCGGCAGCCCGGGTTTGCGGAAAAACATCTGCTTCAGGCAGCTTTCATCCGGCTGGATATAGCCTTCCTCCGTCATGGTTCCATGCCCTTCCCAGAAATGGTTCCAGTCGATGAAAAAATTGCGGTACGCAGAATCCTCCCCTTTTTCCACAAGATCCCGAAACTGCGGGGACTGTGCGGAAGCATGGTTTAAAATAAAATCCAGTTTCAGGTCGATTCCCATATCCTTTAACTGTTCAAGGTCTTTCCGGTTGGCAAGCTGCTCATTCAGGTCATAGTCGATCACGGAAAATCCCCGGTCGAGATCGGAATGGTACAGGCTCGGCAGAATGTAAAAAGAAGAAAATACATTCTGCAAAGCCTCCGTTTTCAGCAATGTTACGATATCCCCAAGATTTCCTCCAAGACTGTCTGGATATGCATTGAGCATCGGTTTACTGTTCATAAACACTTCCGTCCTTTCCCACGATCAATCCTGCATTTTTGCGCTGCACTTCGAGTTTTTCCTGTTCCAGTTCCACCACACGGCAGATAAACGGGCTTGCGGCATTCTCGTCGCGGTTTCTGCGGATGCGCCGCTCCTTTGTCTCCTCCGGGGAACTTTCCAGAAAGACGGATAGATCCACACCATGTAAATCGTCACTGCCTCCGTGCGTCCACTCCAGAAGCAATACAGATATTCCTGAAAAATCGGTTTCTTCTGATGAAATCTCACCATCTTCCCGTCCCAAATGCCGCAATGTGATCGTATCTTTTCCCTCATGAAAGGCCGCAAGCACTTCATTGATCCGGGCGAAATCAATCTCTTTCTTTGTTCCAAGATATCCACGCAGTCCGTCTTCCCCGGCTTCTTTATACACACGCAGCCGTTCTTCATCGTTGCGTTTTGGAATCCGGTGGGGATAATCATCGCCCGAGAGCAGGTAACAGCCCCTGCCGTCATTTAAAAAATACTGCTGCAATGCCGTGGCAAGCGTTGTTTTTCCGGAACCGGAGCCACCGTAAATGCTGATGACCATGCGATTTTTGGTATTCCTCTCACACCATTTCTGTACTTTTTCGTATAATGCTCCAGCCTCTTTCAGCTCTGTAAAAACAAACTGATACGCCTCATATTCTCTGGTAAACGGCGGAAGCGGAATTCCCGCATGCATCAGTGCTGCACCGGAATACTGTCTGCCGCTCTGTTCTTCCAGATACACGGCATCCGGTTTTAACCCACGCAGGCGGACATAAACGGCTGCCTGATTTGCCTCTGCCCTAAGACGCACTGCGCTGACTAATGCATGATCCTGTTCCTCTGACACCGTCATCCATGCCGCAATTTCATCCATAAACGGATCGGACAGCCGCCAGTAGGTTCCCTCGTTAATGAGCGTTTCAAACTTCTTGTATGTTTTAATCTGCTCCTGGATCTGCTGTTTTTCCTCATCGGATAAAAGCGCCGGGTTTAATTCGTAACCGAAGGTTCCAGCCATCGCCGTCACCCCTCTGGTGTGGAAACTTGTTACCCGTCCGGTCTGGTGGTTCGGCACCGCTGAAACGTGCGCCCCCATTACGGAAACCGGATAGAAAAACGACGTTCCGTACTGGATCCTTGTGCGGTTGATTGCATCGGTATTGTCACTACACCAGATCTGCGGGGAATAATAAAGCATTCCTGCGTCAAATCTGCCGCCGCCACCACTGCATCCTTCAAGCAGAAGATCCGGATACCGGCTGCACAGGCGCTCCATAAAATCATAGACACCAAGCACGTAATCATAGGACAGATTTCCGGCATAGACATCTGCCATACTGCGGTTCATATCCCACTTGACATAATCAATTTTTCCCTGATCCAGCACGGCACAAATCTGCTCAAATACACAGTCGCGCACTTCTTTTCTGGAAAAATCAAGCAGTAACTGGTTTCTCGAGCGCACCGGCTTTTTCCCCGGAATCTGAATTGCCCAGTCCAGATGTGCCCGGTAAAGGTCGCTGTCTTCATTGACCATCTCCGGCTCAATCCAAATGCCAAATTTCACCCCCTGATTATGCACACGGGTAATAAGCTCTGCCAGGCTTCCCCCCAGTTTCTTTTCATTGACCTGCCAGTCCCCAAGGGAAGAATTATCATCGTTTCTTTTCCCAAACCAGCCGTCATCCATCACTACCATATCAATTCCAAGGGAAGCGGCTTCTTTTGCCAGATCCACGATCGTATCTCCCGTAAAATCAAAATAGGCTGCCTCCCAGCTGTTGATCAGTACCGGGCGCTGCATATGGACATATTTGCTGCGGCACACATGGTTGCGGATGCAGTTATGATACTGCTGCGACAGTGCTGACAATCCATCTGCCGAATAGGATAAAATAACTTCCGGCACCGTAAAGGTTTCTCCCGATGCAAGCGGATAAGAAAACAGTTCTTCATTCAATCCGAGAAGCAGGCGCGTCTGGTTAAACTGATCTTTTTCTGCCTCACAGGAGAAATTTCCGCTGTATACAAACAGCATTCCATAGCAGTTTCCTGCGGTCTCTGTTGTTCCTTTTTCTGCCAAAATCACTGCCGGATTATACTGATGGCTGGACGTTCCCCTGCGGCTGCCAAACGCAATGGTTCCATGCCCCAGCGGCGTACGCTCCAGATTGCGCTCCATGGCATGCTTTCCATAAAACCGCAGGACATCAAAATCTCCATGTACAAAATCCAGACAGGCTGCCGCTGCCTTTTCGATCGTAATCTGCCCGGTTCCCGTATTTTTAATCCGGACGCTCCTTGTAATGACATCGTTTTCTTCCAAAACACCATACAGCAGATGAACTTCAACCTGTGCGTTTTCGTCTGCAAGGACAATTTCCAGTGTCTGTGCTTCCTCTTTGTCTGCCCAGACAGCCGGAAGTCCCTGTAACTGGTATTTGCCGCTTCGGATCTCATAACTTTTAAAAAGCAGATCTGCGCTTTCCACCTCTTTTTCATTTTTGATATTCAGTGCAATATTGCGGTAATCCCCAGTTCCAATGGAAGGATACTCCTGTGGCAGTGCATCCAGAGAATAGGTGCGGTTCATGCCCGCTGCATAAGGATTTCCGGAAAATCCACGGTCTGCATAGGTTAAAACATAATCCATGGGGCTGTTTGTTTTATCTCCATAGTACAGATGCAGCAGATATCCCAGTGGATCGACCTGCATCTGATAAGTTGTATGCGCCGTATGCAGGTTAAATATTTTTTTATTTGGATTGTATATAATTGCCATAGAAGTCACCTCGTTTTATTTTTATCGTTTTATTTTTATCCTTTGACTGCACCGTTTGCCACACCGTTTAAAATCTGTTTCTGGCAGATCACATAAAAGATCAGGATTGGGATCAGCGCCAGAATATAGGAAGCAAACGCCAGATTGTAGTTGGTTCCAAACTGTGTCTGGAAGTTAAGCTGTGCAAGCGGCAGCGTATTCTGTCCGGTTCCAGACATGATCACAAGCGGTGTCATAACATCATTCCACGTTCCAAGAGCTGTCAGGATTGCAACTGTTGCATGCATTGGCATCATCATTGGAAAGACCACTTTCCAGTAAGTAGTCCATGTGCTTGCTCCGTCAATATCTGCAGCCTCTTCCAGCGCTATCGGAATATTTTTTAAGTACCCACTGTAAAGAAGGACGTTCATTGGCATATAAAATACCAGATACAACAGAATGACGCCTGCACGGTTTCCAAGTCCCATCTGTGCTGTCTGCTTTACCAACGGCATCATTAAAATGGAGAACGGAACAAACATGCCACTGACAATATACAGATAGATAAATCGGAAGCTTTTTTTTCTTGCCATACCGCGTCCGATCACATATCCTGCAATCGAATGGATCAGGATTGCAAGTACAATAGTCACGAGCGTAATCAGTAAGCTATTTCCAAGCGAATGCCAGAAATCGGTCACTTCCATTGCCTGACGGAAATTTTCAAAACTCCACTGTTTCGGGAAAGAAAGTGCACCCGCCACATCGTTTGTCATCTCACTCGGTTTCTTAAATGCAATAATCACTGCCATATACAGCGGGAAAAAAACCGTAACCGTTCCCAAAATCAGAACAATCGTAAGTACCCAGTTGGTTTTCTGTTTTGCTTTCATCATAACTGCTCCTCCTTCTTATTCATGACTGTCATCTGGAAAAGTGAAATCGCCACGATCACAATAAAGAAAATGACTGCATTTGCACTCTGGAATCCAAACTGTCCGCCATCCATACCATTTTTATAAATCAGGTAAGAGATGGATTCGGTGCTCTGTGCCGGACCTCCCTTGGTCAATGACATGATCTGGTCGAATACCATGAGGAAATTCTTTGTGCTCAGTACCAGATTGATCGTCACAAACGGCATCACTAGTGGCAATATTACTTTCCAGAACTGCTTCCATTTACTGGCTCCGTCAAGCATGCTCGCCTCGTAGACTTCCTCCGGTACAGTCTGCAGACCGGAAATATAGATGATGGTATTCATGGCAACTGCCTGCCATACGCCGACAATCAGCACTCCGATCCACGCATATTTTTCACTTGCAAGAATACTGTTCTGCAAAAATCCAATATGGAACACATTTCCCACAGTTGGAAGAATGTAAGTAAAAATAAAACTGAAAATATAGCCGATGACAAGTCCTCCTAAAATATTCGGTACAAAATAAATACCGCGCAGTGCACTTTTAAAACGGATTGCACTGTTTAATCCAACTGCCATGATCAGGCTCAGCACATTTACCAGTATCGTTCCTGCCAGTGCATATTTAAACGTAAACAAGTAGCTTTTTCCCACTCGGGAATCCGTAAACAGATCTGCATAGTTCCGGAACCCGACATAATCGTAAGTTCCGTATCCTTTATAATTGGTAAAACTGTAAATCACACCTTTGATCATTGGAAGTGTATTGAATGAAAAAAATAAGATTACAACCGGTATGATAACCGCCCAGAATGTTTTGTCCCTGTTTGACATTTTCTTTTTCATTGTGCATCCTCCTGTTCTTTCTGATAATCCTGTACTTTCCGAATCAGATCCCGGTTATAGCGCTTCCAGTCGGAATCAAATTTTTTCAAAAACTTTTCCTGTGCATTGTCGCTTGTATCCAGCAGGAACGTCTGCACCATGGCATCCACGCTCATCTCACTCGGATAATGGTGATCCTGGAAATCTGCCATACGGTTGTTTTCAATATAAGAACGCATATCCTCGAGTGTTTCCGGAATTGCGAAATCCCCATCCTTGCAGGCAATTCCTCCCTGATCATCCAGATAAATCTGAATGGTTTCATCTTCATACAGATATTTTAAAACTTCATATGCTGCTTCTTTGTTTTTGCATGCTTTCATCACAGAAAACTGTAAATCAATTCCTGAATTTAATACATTGTCTGATTCCTCATCATTTGCAGGAAATGTAAAAGAGCCGATATTCATATCCGGATTGACCGATTTGATCTGTGGGATCGCATAGCTTCCGATCGGATACATGGCAGATTCCCCGCGGGCAAATGCTGTACAGGCATCGTTATAACCGTATGCATACGGATTTTTTTCGGCGTAATCCAAAAGCGCACGCATCTTTTCTGCTACCGGTCCATACGTATCGGAAAATGTGGTATTTCCCATATTTACCTGATTGCAGGTATCCGAATCGGTAAGTCCGACTGCCAGTGCATTCCACGGAGCCAGACAGGTCCAGGTATCTTTAAATCCCAAATACAGCGGAAGTGTTCCGCTCTGTTTTATTTCATCACACAGTGTAGTAAATTCCTGCCAGGTGGTCGGAACTGTCCAGCCATTTTCCTCAAACAGATCTTTGTTATATAAAATTCCTGCCGCGTTTGCCACATATGGAAGTGCATACGTGCCATCCTTTGGAATAAACTCCAGTTCCTTATCCATATCCAGATATGCCTGTTTTACGGTCTGGACTTCATCCAGATCGGAAATATCATCAAACAGATCTGCATCTAAAAAGTTGGAATAGTTGATGTCTCCTCCGATTGCGATGATATCCGGATAATCCTCCCGGATAAAACGTGTCTTTAAAATGGTCATTGCTTCGTTTGGAGATGAAATCGTCAGATGGATGTCATCATGTGTTTCATTGAACCGCTTTTCAATCTTTTCAAATGCCTTAACTGCTTCCGGTTTGTAGGAAACCACTTCGATTTCTGTTTTCCCGTCTGACCTTTTTTCACTTCCGCATCCGGCAAGACCCATCATACACATGCCAAGTGCAAGCACCGCTGCAACACGGCGGAAAATATTTCTTTTTGCCATATTCCTCTCTCCTTTTTTGCAATATATCCGTTTACTTTTTTGATAATCTGATTATAACATACCTTTATGCGTCCTTAAATATCTACATTTTTTCAGTTTTATACCGAAATGCAATATTTTATGCTATAATAGACATTGATGTCGCATTTTGGTATATAAGGAGTATTTTATGAGCAATATATTATTTAATATTTTTCCGAATGAAAATTTTATTGATCTGTGTATGTATCAGTTTGGATATGAACAGTGTGATCCCGGTCATTCTTTTGGTCCTGCCACACGCAATCACTATCTGTTCCATTACATTCTTTCCGGAACCGGAACCCTTATGGCTGACAATGCAAAAGGTGAAACACAGACCTATTCCATAAAAAGCGGGCAGGGATTTATTATTTTTCCCGGTCAGATCAACACCTACATTGCCGATAAACAGCTTCCCTGGGAATATGTGTGGATTGAATTTGATGGCTTGCGTATAAAAGAAGCTTTAAGTGTCACAGATTTGTGTAAAGATGCGCCCATTTATCATTCACACTCCAAAGAATTGCGTGAAAAACTTGCTGATGAAATGCTTTATATTGTAAATCATCCTCATGAATCTTCTTTTCATCTCATTGGCCATCTGTATTTATTTATGGATTATCTGCTGCAGTCAGCAAAATCTACTAAGCTGGTTTCCAGTGGGCGCATGAGTGATTATTATATAAAAGAAGCAATCAATTATATTGAACAGAATTTTCAGAATAATATCTCGATCGAAGATATCGCTACAGTATGTGGCATCAACCGAAGTTATTTGGGGAAAATCTTCCGCAACTCAATTGGCCGCTCTCCGCAGGAATTTCTTATGAACTACCGCATGGTAAAGGCTACCGAATTGTTAAAGCTGACATCCTTATCTATTGCGGACATCAGTTCCGCTGTCGGATACGAAAATCAGCTTCATTTTTCCCGTGCATTTAAAAATATTTATGGTATCTCCCCACGGGAATGGAGAAATCAGAACAAGTAACAATAGATAAGATAGATATCATTCCTATCAATACTTAATACTTCAGTATCATTACCTTGTCCCTTGAACACTTCCATATCAGTAAAAAGGACATCCCCTTACCTGTAAAATCTACAGTTCCGGAATGTCCTTTTTTCCATACTTCACTATATTTTTAACACATGATGCTGCTTATCCACAATCTATACAATTCCAAAATGCTTAAACGCCTGCATAATCGCTTCTTCCTTCTCCGGTGTACACTGTGGCTGTCTTGCATTCTCAGATTTAGGCAAATTAAAATTCTCACCGACATCCAATCCACACTTCTTCTTAATCTGTGCGATATACAGTGATGAAACCTTAAGTCCCGTCTGCTCCAGTACATATGCCTTTATCTGCTCATATGTCGCTTTTCCCTTAAATTCAGATAAATCCATATCCTCCAGGGAGAAGTCCACCTTCACTTTTCTGCTGTCGACCAGTCTCCGTTCCACTTCGGTCCGCGCTGAGCAAAGGTCCACCGGACCTTTAGCGCCCTTGGAAAGTAAAACAACCGTCTCCACATGATTCGTCCAGCCAAACATATCCACCGGCCAGGCTTCTACAGCGCGATACTTTACTTTCTTGAAGCTCTCCAGATCCCGTCCCAGTGTCTCCGGGTTACAGGACACATAGACCACTCGCTCCGGAGCAAGCTGCGCCACAGCCTGAATGAATTCTTCCGTGCTGCCGCTTCTTGGCGGGTCCATAGCAACCACGTCTGCCTTAGCGCCTTCTTGCGCCATGGATGTCAGGTATTCTGTTGCATCTGCTGCAACGAAATGAATATTATTGAGATTATTGCGTTTTGCATTGGCTTTGGCATCTTTTACCGCATCACGATTCAATTCAATGCCAAGCACCTTACCTGCCTTGGAAGCCATTGCCATACCAATCGTTCCAATACCACAATAAGCATCCACTACTGTCTCTTTACCGGTTAATCCTGCTGCCTGAATTGCCTTCTTATACAGCACCTGCGTCTGGGCAGAATTTACCTGATAGAAGGAATTGGGTGAAATACGGAAACGCAGTCCACACAAAACATCTTCAATATATCCTTCTCCATACAGCGGTTTATTGCGTTCTCCCAACACCATTGTCGTATTGGCTTCATTGATATTCTGGACAATCGTTGTGATCTCAGGATGTCTTTTTCTCAATTCTGCTACAAAATTATTCTTATGCGGGAACTCCGGACAGGCAGTGACCAGTACCACCATGATCTGCTTCGTGGACATTCCCTTGCGGACCAGTACATGACGCAGAACGCCTCGCCCTGTATCTTCATTATAAATCCAGATTTTAAAAGACTTTACCAGCTCTGTCACTGTCTTGATAATGGCTGATGCCTGGGCATCCTCTATGAGACAGTTATCAATAGGCACGATCGTATGGGTTCCTTCACTGTATGTTCCGGCAATAACTTCATCCTTCAATCTTCCAAACACTGCATGGACTTTATTTCTATAATGAAAAGGATAATACATTCCTGCAACATCATGAATATTTCTGCAATATTTTCCAATATGACTCTCTACCAGCTCTTTCTTGGCTGTCAGCTCTTCTTCATATGTGGTCTGTCCCATATGACAGGCTCCACATTTCTCTACATAAGGACATTTTTCCTGTATCATGATAATTCCTTTCTGTTCAAAACATTCTCTTTCTTCATTGTGCCATGGTTTCCCTGAAATGTCAAAAATACGATTATGCTGGGAAAGTCAGTCTCATCTGATTCCACACCACATTGCCGTGAACGGATTCTGAAACACCCTCAAGTTCAAATCCAAATTTTGAATAATAAGGAATCAGCTTATCTTTACAGGTAAGTACCAGCCCTTTTCTTCCCTGCGCCCTGGCATCCTCAATGGCTCTCTGGATTAGTTCACCTGCATAGCCTTTTCTACGATAGGAAGGAATCGTATTCACACCAAATATCATCTGCCAACTGCCTTTTTCATCATGCATGGATGCCTTTTCATACATCTCATCTGTCAGATCCTTCTGGTCTGTTACCATGCCATCTACAAAGGCTATGAGTCTGTCACCATCAAACATGAGCCAGAAATGTTCCTTATAATATTCCAGTCTCTGTACAAATTCATCCTCGGCTGCCGCCTCCGCTGGCGGAAAGCAGGCTGCCTCTACCTCTGCAATCTGCTGCAGATCTTCTATCTTAGCTGTTCTAATCAGCATATTATCACTCCATTCTGTTGTATCTTCATCTATTGTAGCAGTATCGTTTCCTGGTATGCAATGAATTTTTAAATATTGTCAAGTGTATGAATTATTTATATAATATGCATAATTATAAACAGTTTTATTAGTAGAAGGAGAACACTCAATGAAAAGAATATGGATCGTAGGTTCCCTGGGTCATATGGGACAGGCACTGATCAATCTGCTGGATATGAAATCCTATGAATTATATGAGACTGACAAAGACGAAGTCGATATTACTGACGAAGAACAGGTATTTACATTCATGAACCGTAACCGCCCTGATGTCATTATCAACTGCGCCGGTTATAATGCTTACTCTGCTGATGGAATTCCCGATTCCGACAGGGCTTACAGCATCAATGCCGTAGGCGTGCGCAATCTTGCACAGGCGGCAGAGGCTATTCAGGCGAAGCTCATTCAGATATCTACCGATGATGTCTTTTCCGACATATCTGATGTGCCCTATAACGAATTCGATGACGTGAATCCTAAAGGAATCTTTGCCAAATCCAAATATGCAGGAGAGAAATACGTAACTCAGCTCATGACGCGTTATGCCATTATCCGCAGCTCTTGGATCTATGGCATTGGAAAAGACTTCCTGAATGAAGTGCTGGAAGCTGCCAACAATGATTCTATCACCACTCTGACTCTGAAGGATAATGCGCAGGCAGTACCTACCTCTGCAGCAGAGCTTGCCAAAATCGTTAAAATATTCATAGATGATGATCATTTCGGTGTCTACCACGCTGTATGCAGTGGTGGTGGCTGTACCCGTCTGGAGTATGCACGGGAGATACTCCGGCTTGCTCACAAGGAGGATGCCCTTACCATTACCGTAGCACCTGACGCCCCACAGAAATATTCCGTACTCGACAATATGATGCTTCGTATCACCGGTCTGCCTGAACCTCAGGACTGGAGACAGGCATTAGCAGCCTATATGCAGGAGACAGGAGGACTCGAATAATGAGTGAAAATAACAAGACTAAGAAGAAGCTCAGCCTTTCTACGATTATTTTTATTGCCCTGCTCACAGGTGCTGTATTCGGAATACTGATCCATTATTTCATTCCAGAAGGATATTTTCGCGATACCATTCTTATCAATGGTATTTTCTATGTCCTCGGAAATGGCTTCATCCGTCTGATGCAGATGCTGGTCGTTCCTCTGGTATTCTGCTCTCTGGTATGCGGTGCCATGGCAATCGGTGACACCAAGACGCTTGGAACCGTTGGTGTAAAGACAATTATCTTCTACCTGATTACCACAGCGCTGGCTGTGTGCCTGGCACTCTCCGTAGCCTCCCTGATCAATCCGGGCTTAGGTATGCACGAGACTGTATCAGATACCTCTGCTACCGTAGAAACCACAACCATTAATTTCGCAGATACACTGCTGAATATCATTCCCAAAAATATATTCAACTCGCTGGCAAACGGAGATATGCTCCCTGTCATTGTATTTGCCCTGTTCACCGGTATCCTGCTGGCATCCATGGGCAATAGAGTCTCCACCGTAGCCAACTTCTTCAGCCAGTTCAATGACATTATGATGGAAATGACAACGGCTGTTATGAAGGTCGCTCCTGTCGGTGTATTCTGTCTGATTGCCAAGACCTTTGCCGGCATTGGCTTTGATGCCTTCGTTCCAATGCTCAAATACATGGGCAGCGTTATTCTGGCTCTGGCTCTGCAGTGCTTCGTAGTTTATCAGGTGCTGTTATTTCTTTTCACCAGACTGAATCCATTCAGATTTATCAGGAAGTTCTTCCCGGTCATGACCTTTGCATTCTCTACCTCCACCAGTAATGCAACGATTCCGCTGTCCATTGATACCCTGTTTAAGAAGATAGGTGTGTCCAAGAGAATATCTTCCTTTACCATTCCTCTAGGCGCTACCATTAACATGGATGGTACCTCGATCATGCAGGGTGTTGCGGTTATCTTCATTGCGCAGGCATATGGCATTGACCTGACACCGTCTGCCCTTGCAACAGTTGTTGCAACTGCTACTGTAGCCTCTATCGGTACTGCCGGTGTACCAAGTGTCGGTCTGGTCACTCTCTCCATGGTGCTGACCTCTGTAGGACTTCCTACGGAAGGTATCGCTCTGATCATGGGTATCGACCGTATTCTCGACATGCTCAGAACCGCAGTCAACATCACCGGCGATGCAGTATGTACTACCATCATTGCCAGACAGCAGGGCGCATTTAAGAAAGAAGTATTCGATGCTGATTAAGCAACAAAAGAGCAACCGGTGTTCACTTGGTTGCTCTTTTCTGCTTAATATTCTTCTGCAATATCTATCTCTTTCTGTTCCTGCTCGATAGGCATTGAATAATATGGTGTATGTCTTAAATATACCAGCCAGTAACCGCAGCCTACGATTCCGGCTCCACCCAGAATATTTCCCAGTGTAACCGGCAGTAGATTTCTGAATAGAAAGGTTCCTGCTGTCAGACCTTGTGCTGCGATTCCATATTCCTTTGCTGTAAGTAATGCTGCAACTCCAAAGTAGATATCAGCGATACTGTGCTCAAATCCGCAAAGCACAAATATCATGACCGGCCAGAAGCTCATCATCAGCTTGCCTGACACCTTCTTTGCTGCAAAAGCCGACCATACTGCAATGCAGACCAGAATATTACACAATATGCCTCTGATGAATGCCTCCGCAAAGGTCTGCTGTACCCTCGTCATACCCGCAGCAACTATTTTTTCCGCAAGTCTCTCCTGAAACAGGTCAGGAATATGGCCATATACAATCATCACTGCCACAAAAGCTGCTCCGATAAAATTACCGACAAAAACAAATAACCAGTTCTTCAGCATTTCATAGAATTTGACCTTTTTCTCCAGTACACTGACGATGATCAGATTATTGCCTGTAAAAAGCTCACTTCCTGCCACTAGTACCATTGCCATTCCCGCCGGGAAAACAACTGCACTCAGAAGCCTGCCCAGTGAAGCATTCTCTACCGTAGCTGCTGCCGTAGTAGATGCCACTCCCGCAAAGCCTATGAATAAACCTGCAAAAATGCCTAAAATAATCATCTTCCATGCTGACAGTTTTACCTTATGTATCCCGATTTCCACAAAGTTCCTTGCAATTTCCAAAGGTGAATGCATATCCGTTTCCTCCAGTCTTATTTCCATTTCATATAG
>ERZ779861.2600-NODE-2600-length-16803-cov-2.844280_pt1 | contig 16803 bp, 15 predicted proteins | sample MGYA00511558_ERZ779861 | MGnify/ENA primary metagenome ERZ779861 (study PRJEB29588, sample SAMEA2163432) | human gut metagenome | biome: human gut; feature: human-associated habitat; material: faeces | place: Denmark | collected 2008/2010 ...
AGGAGTGCAAATCACAATCGCATTTACCGAAGACGCACCTGAGCGAAACATCAAAAAAATCCTCGTGGATATGCTGACAAAATCGTATGAGCGCAAAATCGTCGGCGAGTCGGCATCCTTGTGAGTACGTCGAAACCGTGCTATACTGATGAAAAAACAAGGAGATGAAAAAATGAAACGAGTATATTCGCTCAATCGCGTTTCCACAGTCAAACAGGTCGATCACGTCACCTGCGGGAATACCATCAAAGATGACATTCCCATACACAACATGGAGATATTGTTTATTTCCAGTTTAATAATGATTCTATTATGTTATCGGTAGAATTGTATAGTACAGACTTAAATGCTTATATAAATAGTACTAGCTATAGATTAGAAACTTTTAGTGGAATAGAGTGTTGGATAGAAAGTTCCGAAGCCATTAGCTATTATAATGTAATATTTGTCCAGGATAATTGCACATATAATATGTCAATAAAAAATATAGAAATACTACCATTGATTATGGAAAATTTAAGGCGGGGAGAATGAAAATGAAACTTAATAAGAAAATTATAGTATGTATAAATTTGGTTATTATAGTTATGATATCAGGCATATGTGCTATAGCACATGAGATTTCAGAATCTGAAAGAATTGAAGTGATTTTTTCTGAAAATTCTATTTTTACTGAAGATGAGAAACACCTTATCGAATCGTCATTTTCTGAATATTATGACGTAAATAAATCCGTACCATATGGATTGACGTGCACCTTGTTTGGTCATGACTATAAATCGGAAATCGTAAATATAATTAGTCATAAAGTTTATGCAGAATCACCAAGGTGTGTTGAAGAAGCATATAATACTAAAATATGCACTAGGTGTTCCGATACACAGTCAACACTTTTGAGTCATAAGAGAATAGATTGCTGCAAATGATTATCAAAACAACATAAATACATTCCCGGTATGGAGTTATTTTCATGTCGGGAAATTTTTTTGAAAAAATTTTTTTATGTCAGAAATTTGATTTTTTTCCGACTATATAAGTGAGAGAATAAAATATAACATTTAGGAATGAAGGGAGATATAAGTGGACAGTCATAAGACAGTTATAAGGTAGAAAAACAAATATTGCGCTGAAAACAAGGTTCTGGCTTTTTATAAATTAGGTAATGAAGCTCTTGGAAACGGAAGGCAGAATTGGGAAAGTATGAATATGCGTCTTGCGGAAAAAGTTTGGTGTATAGGTGAAATCAATAGACTAAATAAAATATACAATCAAAGCGTATCGCCTCCTGAACCGCCTTCAACTTGTAATTTTACAAATGGAGGAGGAATATGTTCATTGTTAATACGAGCTGATGATCGTATTGCTCCATGTCAATTTTTTTATGATCAGAGTTTAGGTAATATATATGAAAATACTGTTATTGAAATTCTCACTCATCCAAAACTTCAAGAATTTCGTGAAATTTCAGAAAAACGTAAAAGAATATTGGCAAATAGTATGAAATGTAATGGGTGTAAAGTAAGAAAAGGATGCATGTTTGGCTGCATTGGAAAAGCAAATGAGCTAGGTAATATAATGTCATACGATGGACAATGCGATTTAAGAGTTATGGCTACAGTTTGTCTTTATAATAATTTAATCCCACAAGATTTAGATTCAAAAGGTGCGAATTCGGTACATTATGAAAAAATGACGCTTGTTGATGCAGATAAGTTGTAAGGATGGCGGATACTAAATTATTATAAAATAAAATGGTTGGAGTTGCACATGAAAATAAAGAAATCCGAAATAATATGGAATATCACAAAAGAGACGGCACTTTCAATTATTATTGCGTTGGTCGCTTATATTCTTCTCAGTCCCCTGTTAATTGCTATTATATATCCTGACGATCCTCCGGGACATCGCGATTTTGCGCCGCTTTATTACTGTATCACAATAATCTATGCGATTTCATTTTATCTCATATATATTAAGAAGAGCAGTGAAAATGCGGCTTTGGAAACCATCAATAAGTTTGACGCCGTGGAAGACTTAAAAAAGTACATAAAAGGCGACGGCAAAATTCTGCTCATCTATTATGCGGTAATGCTTGTGCTTTATACCATCGGAAATCTGTTCCTGCCTATCGGGAATCCGTTGACATTTATTTTCTGCTTCCCGTTTGCGATTTCACAGAATATCCCGATACCCGTTTTAAGTGAAATCGTCGCTTATATCATCTAGATGGCTCTTATTCTGCTACTGACCGTACATCAGCATTATAAGACATATCAGCATTGGAATATAAAGAAATCATAAAATTATTAGAACATTATTAGAACAATATAGTGCATCTATGATAAAAAATGCATCGGTCTATTGAACTTGGTGTGGAAAAGTTGACTCTAAAAGAGTTGATGGTTATGTAGTATTAGAAGTGTGGGATTAGAAATTAAGTTGATCAGGCTACTAGAATATATGCATTAATGAGATATTTTGTCAGAATTAGAGTAAAATTATAGTTCGCTTCTGACAAAGTCTACTTGCATTTCTTCAAGTAACAAATCCACAATCTGCGGAACTGCGTTTCCGTCAGCTTGTCCTTGAGCTTGACGACCATATCTGATGCCATCTTGCGCCTGTCGTCCTGCTCCTGCTGTCTCTCCATCTCAACGTCGATGGCGGGAGTGGCAAAAGCCGCATCGGATATGTTTTCGGCGGAGACTGTACGGTTGGATTCCCTGTGGTCGAGCTTTTCTTCAGAGTGGAAGTTCTCGTCAGACCATTTCTTGAAAGCGAGGAATTCTTCCTCGTTCGGGAAATCCTCACGGGTAACGAAAACAGGCTTGCCTGTTGCCGAGGGGTACACAATGGCGTCGGGGTTCTTCTTGTTGAGCGAATAAATGCTGTTCTTTTTTATCATTTGCGGTTCCTCCGGTTTTGAAATTTGATTTTCGTAAAGGTCAAATTTCAGACTGGGGGGACCGCGTATTCGCCGTGCTGTGCAGCGATCAATAAAAAAAGAAGGAGTGCTTCTGCGCTTTGCAAAAGCACTCCTTCCAGGGAATGTTCGGTTCAAAATAGAAACCTCCGTAAATCAAGATTTGAGCATCTGCTCATAAAGCTTGATTTACGGAGGCAAATTGTAGTTTTGCCGTTATCGCGCGGCGGTCGTTTATAACACCCTTGCATATTTAAGATGATTATTTCACAGTCTCAGATTGCTCACGATGTACCATTTCAAAGCATCTGATTACATCATCATTCATGAAGAGCTTTGCCCATCCAATTCTCTGGGAGTAATTTTGCGGCAGCTCCGAATTTGTAAATAGGGTAGATGAGCTAATATCCTTGCGGGGTGTTCCTTAGTAGATCGTGAAATTAATTTTTCGATCCTGCCGCGGTCAGTACCTCTCGGATCATATAGTGTGAGCAGTGAAGACTCGATTCGAGCTGATGCTGGCTGTAGCCTTCGTGACTCAGTCGTAGGATTTCTCTATAGCTTATTATTCTGGGATAACTCAGTTGCTTTGCCGCGTTATTTTGCGCAACGTAATCATCCCATAGATTTCTGATTGATATGTCAGGTGGAGTTCTCATTTGTTTTGATAGAGGCTTTTTCGCCGTGCAGTCAGGGCGCGAGGCGATTTGGGATTCCTCTTTTATTTGATTGTTTACATTTTTTCTTGATTAGTGCGGTCTATTCTCTTTCCGAAAACAGTGTGTCCGCACGGTTTTCTATTATCATTATTACCTCATCCATGCTTTTTTGTCCGGAGAAGAACGCGCTCGCTTCCTCTGTCACGATTCCGCACAGCTGTTTATCCGTTCGGCTGATCTGTGTCGCGGAACAGATTAGGCGCTCGACTTCATCGGCGGCTTCTTCCGTGAGAAAACCGTTTGCTTCGTCTGCAGCTATGTCCCTGAGCTTCGCCAAAGCAGCTTTTGAGACAGGGAAACCGAACGGAGACGACCATACGCCATCGGTCATGCGCGGCATCTGTGCGTCTTCCGTGAGAAAATACCTGACAAATTCCCATGCCGCCTCCTTATGACGGGAGCTTTGCAGGATCGCAAATTCATAGGCAAAGCCTTCCGTGAAAATGAGCGAGCCATTCCCGCCGTCATCGGGGAAGCCGACATACCCCGCATCCGCTCCGCCGAAGGTATACTTCTGCATGATCTCATACGAGTCAAAGCCGCGAACCTGTTCCTCCGAAAGAAGAACGCGGTTTTCAATATACTGCGTGTCGTCCCGGAAGCCGCTGAACTCTGATTCATCCGCCAGAGTTTCGGCAAACGCCAGGGCTTCACGGAATTCCGGCGTGTCAAAGCGGGGCGTTCCTGCTCCGACCTCTGCCGACGAAGCATAATTGAAGCGGACATATGCTTCAAGAAAAGCGTTCCGACCGTACGCGGGTGAGAACATTGCAATGTCGTGTGCGGCGGCATATTCCGTAAAATCCTTCCATGAGAAGCCGTTTTCCGTATCAAGAAGTGATTTTTTCGCGGCAAAGGTCTTTATCCCGAAACGGTTGGGCAGCGAATACAGCTTTCCGTCCGTTTCATACGCTGTCAGTATGCTGTCAAGATAATCAAGGCGGTCAACGCTCTTGTCGGAATCCATGAATCGGTACAGATCGACAAACAGCTTTCTCCCGACCATATTCCCGTAATTCTGGCTGTCTCCGATTAAGAGAATGTCGGGCGCATTCTTCGACGCCATGGCTGCGTTCAAAAGCTGCGCTGCCGTGTCGCCATACACGGAGTAATCCTCCAGTACAACACGGTATTTTTCACTCTGTCGGTTGAAAGCAATGATCTCAGACCGTATCTGACCCGGATTCAGCGCGGCTACTACTACGATCTCTTTGGCTGTGATCTCCTCCTCCGGTACCGGCTTCAGTATTCCGCAGCGCTGAACGCCGTCTTCATAATACAGTACAAGGAAGCTGTTTTGTCCAAAGGGACAGACCTTTGTTATATCTTCATAACGGATATCCGACGAGAGATAATTCACGACCTCGCGTTTGTCAAGCTCTCCCTCGTCTCCGTCTCCATAACCGTAGCCGTAGATACCGTCGATCTCCGAAGTAAACGCTATATACCCGTCCGTTTCCGACGACAGGAATGCTCCCGTGCCGAAACCGCCGACTGCCTTCTCAAGAGCCTTTTTTTGCAGGTCAATGGGGAAAAGCATCGGAGTACCGTTTTGATCGTTTGTGTATGCGAGGACAAAGAGATCGCTCCCCGAGCGCAGTATTCCGCCGAGGCTGTAGTTGTCGTCCTCCATAGGTATCACAGACTGAACGCCGTCCGCGGAAACCTGCTTCAGGACACCGTTTTGCAGAATCAAAGCCGTCCCGTCGCCGACCGGTTCAACCGAAGAGATGTATCCGTCGTCTGCCGTGATCTGCTTCATGACTCCGCCGCTGCAGCGGTACAGGCGCTGGAAAGAATGCTCCTCGCCGTCATTACCGCGGTCGCTTCCTTGTGCGGCAAGCCACAGATCCCCCGAGCCGTCGGCGGCAAACGCACCGACAAAGCATTGACCGTGCTCCGAAATGCCAAAATCGAGAACGATGGTTTTTTCGGCTTTTCCGTCCGTGGCGAGGATCTCATAGCCGCCGCTGCCTTTCATAAGAAGAAAAATCGTATCCTTCGCGGCACAGCAGTTCAGTATGGTCATTTCCGACGTATCGTAAGACGTGGTCAACGGCTCGATGCGATATACGTTCTTCGGCTTTGACAGCTTAGTGGTGCAGGCTGACAATGCGGGTATCAGCAGCACGAGCAAAGGCACGAGCAGAAGCAGCCGCCCGCATTTTTTCGGTTTCTTCATGTAATCCACCCCTTTGACACTGCGCGTGTGTTTCAGGTATAGTTATACGCAATCCGATTCTCTGTGATTGTAGTTGCTGACTTGCCTTTTTCGCAGGAATCCTTTCAACAGAAAAGAGCAAAAACACCGAGATACGCGAGAATTTGCAGCCGATTCCGCAACAAACGTCCGTTGTGCTTCTTAATTTATGATTTCGTCTGGTTTGTTCGAAGCTCTCCCTAAGTGTCAGTTTTTCCCAATATCAAAAGAGCCTACCACAGGAAGAATATATTTTTCCAGATAATCTTCTTCACCGGATCCGTCTTTGAATTTATAGTGATACGCATCTATCAAAATGATGTTAGTTTCATCGACAGTGACAAAAAACTTATAGTGTCTGGCAGTCTGTCCCTTTCTTAGCTCAACATCCCTATGATATACGCGATAGGTGAATCCGCTATCCGTCTTTTTGCCGCTCAAAGCCTCAACTTCATTGTACTGCGCGTTTTCATCCGACAAGGATTTGAGATAATCCTCCGCTGTCGTATTTTCGAGAAGACTGAATCTGAAGTATTCCTCATCCGAACCGTCATACAGAACATTGTCCTTCAACGTCATTTGGTGATCCGCCGCCACACTTATTTCAATATTCTCAGATTGTGTTTCCGGCTTTATGGTAAAGACCGATGTTGACAGAGGATAATCCGCCGATGTGTCCAAGGTGAACCGGATCGGTGCGTTTACAAGATTCCGGTATTTATCAAGGCTTGAGTCGGTGATGTTCAGAGAAATCTCTTTCTTTCCGGTGTCGGTATTGAGAACATCCACCGTGAAAGAAAGCTGTAATTTGGTATCCCGAAGCGCGTCACTGAGTTCGGCGTGGAAGACATCTTCGTTGTCAATGGTATATGTGCCGGTGAAGGTGTTTTCCCATTCGCTTTCATAATATCCGATATTCCATTCCATTTTATCGGATGAAGGGTAGAAAAGCAATAAATAGAGTTTTTTGTAGTCCCCATCCATGAAATAGCTGTACCAATGCGGACTTGAAAGCGAAAGAAAGTCAATCAGCTCTCCTTTCGTCATGCTTATCGGAGCATTGTTGTCGACTTCCGAAACGGCTGCTGTGGTTTCCGAACCTCTTTCGGTATCCGTCATATTTTTTTCGGTCAGTGTTGCTTCTGCGCCGCTCTGATGAGATTCTTTCGTGTTGGAATTTCCCATACAACCGATCTGAAGCAAAAGGCACAGGCACAACAGAATAGTCATCAATATTTTCATAAATTCTCTCCTTTGGAGCCTCAAATTGTAGTAAAAGAGCGAGCATACTTTACGGCAGTCGGCGTTTTTCTCATAGACCTTGACAAATGTTCCGGCGCAGATCGGATAAATATGTGCTCCCATCACAGCCAACGATCGTTTTCCGTCTGCACAATATCGGACTCACTTATCGTAATCGTTGCAGAATGCGGACTGTTTTTGTCGAGAATTTTCAATGTGACGACATTTGGAGATGATATATGTGCCGCAAACGCTTTGGCTGGGCGTAAAGGGAAGGCGTCGTTGTTTTGATAGGGATAACGGAAAACCGTCGGTGTCGGCGCACCAAGGCGCAGCGTTAATCTCTGCTTTTCCGGAAATGTAAGCCTGACAAATTCCGGTGTGACATCTGCAAAGAGAGTTCCGCCAAGCTCCGGAACATCTCCCATAGCTGAAAAACAGCGGCAGGTGGAGGTATTTTTTTCGGTTGGATATGCGAGCGCCTCTGCCGTTTTTTTGAGACGACGCGACTCCGTTTTGTTCTCCGGGAGGGGTTCTTCGGATATTTCGCCGCACAGCCGCCACAGCATGTCAAGCACAGGCTGACCGGCGTTGTTGTATCCCGTATATGCAAAAACAAGCTGGCATTCCGGAACGATGACTATAAACTGCTTGAACGCGCCGTCTGCCCGATAAGCTTTGTGCTCTCTTCCGAACCGAGATATCCAGAACTGATACCCGTATCCGCTTTCCCAATCATTATCATGATCTCCGTTCTCTTCACGGTTGTCTATCTGATATACGCACGCCTCGTCGATCCACCTGTCGGATAGGATTCTCTTACCTCCGAAAACACCTTGATTCAGGTAAAGGATGCCGAAGCGCAACATATCCTCAGTTGACACATACAAGCCCCAGCCTCCGCCGCAGACTCCGAGAGGAGAACGCACCCACGATATACCGCTGATACCGAGCGGTTCAAGCAGACGGGGACGAAGATAATCAAGAAGGCTCTCTCCGGTAACGCTTGCAAGAATGGATGAAAGCATATAAGTCGCGCCGTTGTCATAAACAAACCTGCTGCCCGGTTTATATTTTATGGGAATGGCGAGAAAAGCGCGTTCCGGATTATCGACATTTGAAGCAAGAACATCAAGCGAATCCTCGGCATGTCCGGAAGTCATCGTCAGGAGATGCCGTACCGTCATTTCACGCAGAAACGCGGACGGTTCGTCCGGTATTTCATTCGGAAAGAATGAGACAACACAGTCGTCGAGCTTTAGCAATCCCTCGTTCACGGCAAGTCCGACAGCTGTCGCCGTCCAAGATTTGCTTACGGAGTAGACCTGCTTTTTGTCCTCGGCTTCAAACGGAAACGGGTGCGCTTCTGCGAATACATACCCTTTTCGATAAAGCATAAAGCCGCGCATTCCTCTCTCAAAGCAGCGCAACAGAAATTCGCAAACGCGGGAGGACGATAAGCCGACGTTTTCCGGCGTTGTTCGCGGCAATGATTTACCGGGGAACACGGTGTTCAATTTTTGATCCATAACGATTATTCCCTTTCCGAGATATATGCTTTGATTCGAGCGTATCCGGCGTAAATTTCCGTATCTCCGTTTTCCGTGTATACCACCAGTGACGGAGCCTGTCGCAGTCCGAGCGATAAGGCTTCCTCTTTGTATTGCTCCGCGTCGCGAACTACGAAAGGAATTCCTGACGCCTCCAGCACCGGCTTTATCATTCTGCACTGAGGGCATGCCGCAGCAGTTTACAGCGCATACACCGTTCCGACGGATTTACAGCGATTTTCTCGGTTGCGCTGCTGTTCTTTGTCCGCGAACACACCTCCGCTGTAGGTTTTTCTGTCAGCGAACTCCTGTCTTTTGCCGTCGTTCCAGTTCTGCAAAGGACGGTAATATCCCGTGATACGACTGTAGATCTCCGTTTCAGCGCCGCATTCCGGACAGGTCGGTACTTCGCCGCGCAGGTAGCCGTGATCCTTGCAGATGGAATACGTAGGGGAGAGCGTGTAATAAGGCAGCTTGTAGTTCTCCGCAATCTTCCTGACAAGCGAAGCCGCCGCTTTCCAGTCCGGCAGTCTCTCGCCGAGAAAAGCATGGAATACCGTTCCGCTGGTGTAGAGCGTCTGAAATCTGTCCTGTAAGTCGAGGGCGGAAAAGATGTCCTCCGTGTAGCCGACCGGCAGATGACTGGAGTTCGTGTAATATGGCGTGCCATTTTCGTTCGCCGTTATGATGTCCGGAAAACGCACCTTATCGTGCTTTGCCAGTCTGTATGCGGTGGATTCTGCCGGTGTTGCCTCCAGATTATACAGATCTCCGTACTGCTCCTGATAATCCGACAGGCGTGAGCGCATATGCTCTAAGACCCGGACGGCGAAATCCTGCGTTTCCCTGTGAGTCAGATCGGATTTGAGCCACCCGGCATTCAGCCCCGCCTCGTTCATACCAACCAGTCCGATGGTGGAAAAGTGGTTGTCGAAGCTGCCGAGATACCGTTTCGTGTAAGGATACAGTCCTTCTGCCATCAGCTTCTCTACCGTCGTGCGCTTGGTTTTCAGACTGCGCGCCGCTATATCCATGATGTGGTCCAGACGTTTGAAGAAATCCCCCTCGTCTGAGGCGAGACAGGCGATGCGGGGCAGATTTATCGTCACAACGCCAATCGAGCCGGTGGATTCGCCGCTTCCGAAAAAACCTCCGCTCTTTTTGCGCAGTTCCCGGAGATCCAGTCGCAGACGGCAGCACATACTGCGCACATCCGACGGCTCCATGTCGGAGTTAATGTAGTTGGAAAAGTACGGCGTACCGTATTTCGCCGCCATCTCAAAGAGCAGGCGGTTGTTTTCCGTTTCGCTCCAGTCGAAATCCCGTGTGATGGAATAGGTCGGGATGGGATACTGGAAGCCGCGTCCGTTTGCGTCTCCCTCAATCATGACCTCGATAAAAGCTTTGTTAATCATATCCATTTCGCGCTTGCAATCGCCGTAGGTAAAATCCATTGGCTTCCCTCCGACGATGCATGGTCTGTCGGCAAGATCCGGCGGAACGACCCAGTCGAGCGTTATATTGGAAAATGGAGCCTGCGTTCCCCAGCGGCTGGGTGTATTGACGCCGAAGATAAAGCTCTCGACACAGTGCTTCACCTCGTTATAGCTGAGACCGTCAGTACGCACGAATGGCGCAAGATAGGTGTCGAAGCTCGAGAACGCCTGTGCGCCAGCCCACTCGTTCTGCATTATTCCGAGGAAATTCACCATCTGATTGCAGAGCGTGTTGAGGTGCTTTGCCGGTGCGCTGGAGATTTTACTGGGAACACCGCCAAGTCCCTCCTCTATAAGCTGTCTGAGACTCCAGCCGGCACAGTAACCGGTCAGCATGGAGAGATCATGGATGTGGAAATCGGCGTTCCGATGCGCATTCGCGACCTCTTCATCATAGATTTCGCTGAGCCAGTAATTGGCGGTGATTGCGCCGGAATTCGAGAGAATCAATCCGCCGACGGAGTATGTGACGGTCGAGTTTTCTTTAACGCGCCAGTCGGCGACCTTCAGATAATCGTCCACAAGTTTTTTGTAGTCGAGTACCGTCGAGCGAATTTCCCGCAGCTTTTCGCGGTTCTTTCGGTAGAGAATGTAGGCTTTGGCGACCGAGGCGTACCCCGAACGCTGGAGCACAGCTTCCACGCTGTCCTGTATTTCTTCCACATTGATTCTGTCGTTAGTTACTTTGGGCGCTACGTCCGCCGTCACCTGCAAGGTCAGCATGCGGATGATGTCCTTATCATATGGCATTTTTGTCGCTTCAAATGCCTTTTGGATTGCGGAGGCGATTCTGGAAAGGTCAAAGTCCACCTGCCTCCCATCTCGTTTGACTACTTGATACATTTCATCTCTCTCCTTAATTTATTTGTTATCCTAATTATATACACCGCGGATATATGTATTCGGAATGCAGGGAAGCAGGATCTGCCGGTATGTATACAGTTCTTCATGTGATGGCGGCTGAATTCCTTTTCGGAGTATTCTTCCGGAATCCTCAAACGGCTGCAAGAAGTACCGTTTCGCGTCGCGCAGCCATTCGCCGATCGCGCGTATTTCCCGTGCCGTGTGCAGACCTTTGCATATCGTCGTCCGGAATTCGTAAGGAGTATCGCCGTTCATGAGCAGACGGACGCTGTCCTCGACCTCTGTCAGGACGTCCATGCCGCCGCAGGTTTCTGCGTATCGTGTGGGGCTGTTCTTAATATCCATGGCGATATAGTCCGCAAGCCCATCGCGCAGAATCTCATATAACATCCGTGGGTTAGTACCGTTCGTGTCGAGCTTCACCTGAAAGCCGAGCTCACGTATCATCGACAATAAAGCCGGCAGCTCCGGATGAATCGTCGGTTCTCCGCCGCTCACACAGACGCCGTCGAGCTTGCCGATGCGCGAGGACAGAAACCGCAGCAGCTCTCCCTCGGGCAGCGATTCCGCCGTTTCATCCGGAACGACGAGTCCCGGGTTGTGGCAATACGGACAGCACAGGTTGCATCCGGCAAGGAATACCGTGCAGGCTGTCCTGCTGGGAAAATCAAGCAGTGTGAGCTTCTGAAGTCCGCCGATAGTCACGAGTTTCACCTCCGATTGTTGTACAGCTATAGTATACCATGGATAACATATCCTTGTCAAGACGAAAAACACAAGATATAGAAATTATAATCGGCAAAAACACTGTATATTGCGTTCGTGTTGCGTTGGTAGATGAAGCCGCAGGAAACCCGGCACGCATTTCGTCGTTTCTTATTCCTCCCGCGCCGGCAGCCGTACCGCGAATGTTGTTCCTTTGTCCGAGCTGTCCTCTACCCATACCTCTCCGCCATGCAGGTTTGCGATCTCCCACACAAGCGAAAGTCCGAGTCCGACACCGCCGTATTCTCTGCTGCGGGATTTATCCACACGGAAGAACGGTTGGAAAATACTGCGTCGGTATTCCTCCGGAATTCCGCAGCCTGTGTCCTCAACGCGAATTAGAATGTCTAGCGATTCATTTATAACCGAAACGCGCACATTTCCTCCGGCATGGTTGTATTTGACAGCGTTCTCAGTCAGATTGAAAATCAGCCGGTAAATAAGCGTGTCGCTTCCGGTCAACACCCCGTCGCCGTCATGTGTCAGTGCGACTCCATTCTGCTCTGCCAAGGGTCCGAGATCGGTGAATATCTCCTCGATCATCGGGGAAAGCTCGATCCTGTCGTCACGCACTGCCGTTTGCAGACCGCTCATTTCAAGAAGAGTCTTCGTCATCTGCGTCAGCCGCTCGACCTGTTCCCGCAGAAGCGTGAGAAATTCCGCAGTCTCTGGCAGAACCTCCGGATGCTCGTCACTGAAAAGCTCTATCTGCGCCTGCATGAGCGACAATGGCGTTCTCAACTCGTGCGCAGCGTTTCCGGTGAACTGCTTCTGCGCCTCGAACGCGCGCTTCAGTCTCTCGAGCATATCGTTGAACGAGCTGCTGAGCTGTCTGAACTCGGGTAGTCCGTCGTCCTTGATCCGCATATCGGCAAGATTGTTCATCTGCACCTTCTCCACACGAGACGCGAAGTCCCGCAGAGGCTTCAGGGCGTGTCCGCTTACGAAATACGCTAAAATTCCACCGAGCAGTGTCACCGCCGCTGTGATATACCAGTTGGTCGTGCAGAACTCCTCTTGCGCGCCATGCACGACAATTGTCAGCTCATCATCAAACTCCACGAGCGACGGATCAAAGCTGGCTGTCTCACCGTCGTCCGCATTCTCTGAACCCGCGACATAATTGCCGATCGAATCCATGTAGTGCATTCCGGAATAGCAGAGAAGCAGCTTCATCGAGACGCAGGTCACGCCGATGAGCAGAGCGGTCATCAGTGTAATGCGCCATTGCAAGGACAGTCTTTTCATTCGCTCCTCGCCTCCATCACATATCCCTCGCCGATGCGGTTGCGGATGGGATCGTAGCCGAGAGCCGCTCGAAGCTTCTTCCGAAGCGATGAGATATGTACGCGTATTGAGTTGCTGAAATTGTCCACGCTGTTGTCCCACACATGGTCGATGAGCTCCTCCTGACTGACTGGACATCCCTTGTTGAGCAGGAGATATTCGAGAATTCCGGTTTCCTTCCGTGTCAGCGTCAGTACCTGCCCGGCAACCGATGCGGTACGCGCCTTTGTGTCGAACGCGAGATCCCCGCAGGAGAGAACCACGTCGTGCTGTGTGAATTGTCTGCGGGTCAGGCTCCGGATACGCGCCTCAAGCTCCGCCAGATGGAATGGCTTAGCCAGATAATCGTTTGCTCCCGCGTCTAGACCATCCACCTTGTCGGTTACCTCGCTCCGCGCCGAGAGGATCAGCACCCGTGTTTCATGGTCGGTCTCCCGCAGCGTCCGCAGCACCGTCATACCGTCTGCCCCCGGGAGATTGAGGTCAAGCAGGATGAGGTCATACCGCTCGACTTCAATCAGTTCAAGCGCTTTGTTTCCGTTATAACAAAAATCCACGCTGTACGCCAGCCGCCGTAGACTGCGGACGATGGTGTCGCACAGTGCGCGTTCGTCCTCAACAATCAAAATGTGCATTGTTAACTTCCTTTTCCGTATTTTTTTGCTTCTTCGTATTTATTATACCATGCGCCAAATAAACTCCATGTTAAATTTCTGATTTTAACAAAGATTTTACACCGACTGTGGTATAATGAAACCGATAAAATAAGAAAGAGGTGGCTCAAAATTGAAATCTGTCGGAAAAAGCGCCGTGCAGATAACGCTCCTTGTCTGCGGGATCGTTATGCTGTGCTTCGGCGCGTGGCGCGGGGAGGCGGAAACCGTGCTCGGTAAGGCGATCCGCTTGTGTCTGGAGTGTGTCGGCATTGGATAAAAAGCATAAGGGAGTGTCGCAAATCATGTCGCGTTTCCGCGGTTTAGTGCAGGCAGGCGCGGCGCTTCTCACAAACATTCATCTGCCGAACTTTCTGAAGGCAAGTCTTTATCAGGGTAAGGGAAAATATGTCTGCGTGCCGGGACTCAACTGCTATTCATGTCCTGCGGCGTCTGGCGCGTGTCCGATCGGCGCTTTTCAGGCGGTGGTCGGGTCGTCGAAATTCCGTTTTTCCTATTATATCACCGGGTTTCTGATTCTGCTCGGCGTTCTTCTCGGACGGTTCATCTGCGGATTTCTGTGCCCCTTCGGCTGGCTTCAGGATCTTCTGCATAAGATACCGACGAAAAAGTTCTCCACAAAGAAACTGAAGCCCCTGACCTTTTTGAAATACGCCGTACTGCTCGTGATGGTGTTCCTCCTGCCCGCGCTCATGAAGGGGGACACAGGGATAGGCGACCCGTATTTCTGCAAGTACCTCTGTCCGCAGGGAGTACTTGAGGGCGCGATTCCGCTGTCGATCGCCAATTCCGGCATCCGCGCGGCGCTGGGATCACTGTTCAACTGGAAGCTCGGCGTTCTCATCACGGTGGTTGTGCTGAGCGTACTGTTTTACCGTCCGTTTTGCAAGTGGCTCTGTCCGCTCGGCGCTTTCTACGCGCTCTTCAACCGCGTGTCATTATTCCGGATGAGTGTGAAAAGGGACAAATGCGTATCCTGTGGGAAATGCGCCAAAGTCTGTAAGATGGACGTGGACGTGACCAAAACGCCGAACCACACCGAATGTATCCGTTGCGGGATGTGCGTCAGAGCCTGCCCGACCGACGCGATAAGCTTCAGATACGGCTTCGGGAACGGATGTCAGTTATGCGGAAAGAAACGCGAATCCGGAACGAATGAATCAGACAACGAAACAAACATTGAAACCAACAAGGAGAAAAAATCATGAAAACAGTAAGGAAACTCTTAGCGGCACTGACCGCGCTCGTACTCGTCTTCGTCATGGTGTCCTGCGGAGCTGTGGGTGATGACATGATGAAAGAACCTGAAAACGCAAAGGAAGCGTTCGCAATGCACGAAAAGCTCATGAAGAAGGAAAACGAAATCCTCTCGGAAAACTCCGCCATCTGGGAAAAGGTCTTCATGGCGGCGGATAAAGGAATGGCAATGATTGAGGACGGCAAGAACTACGGCGACTTTCTCATAGCAACCATCGAGAATGCCAAGGGTGAGTTCTCGGACGACGACTACACGCTGATCAAAGGCGAAGCGGAGAAGATACGCGACATTGAGAACAAACTGACCGAGCTTGAAAACAGATTTCCGGAGATCAACAAGACCTCAGGCGACGATGAGATGAGTATGCCAGCCGGCAACGCCGATATGACGAAATTTCCGTCCTTCACCGGTAAAGAATTAGACGGAGGCGAAGTGAATAGCGACGCTCTCTTTTCGGGAAACGCTGTCACGGTGGTAAATTTCTGGTTCACGACCTGCGGTCCCTGTGTCGCGGAGTTGTCGGAGCTTGACGCGATGAACAAGGAACTCGCCGAGAAAGGCGGAGAGCTGATCGGTATCAACGCTTTCACACTGGACGGAGACGAAAAGTCGATCACCGAGGCAAAGGAGACGCTCGACAAGAACGGCGCGACATACCGCAATATCTTCTTTGATTCAGACAGCGACGCCGGAAAATTCACCGCAGGCATATACGCCTACCCGACAACCTATGTGGTAGATCGAAACGGAAACATCGTCGGCGACCCGATCGTCGGCGCGATAACGAACAAGAATCAGATGGAGGAGCTGCAAAAACAGATTGACACGGCAATTGCGACTGACAGTGTGAAATAACGCGGCGCCTCCGGGAAAGGAGGAGCATTATGTACAGAAAATCAGCAGCTATCCTGCTATGCGCGGCACTTTTTCTCAGCGGGTGCGGGGTAGTTCCAATGACGGCGAACGGCATGGCAGGGGAAACAGAGACAAAACAAATGGAAACCGGGAAATCGGACGCAAACATGGCACACACATATGAAACCACAAAGGATTTTTCCATGATGCCGTCCGCCAACCGGAAATCGACAGAGACGGAGGAGAGCGGTATGAAAACGGAGACGACCGAAAACGTCATCTATTTCGCGGGCGGCTGTTTTTGGGGCATGGAACAGCTGATGCAGTCGATCCCGGGAGTCATCGACGCAGAGAGCGGCTACGCGAACGGCACCTGCAAGGAAGACGCCGATTACAAGACAGTCTGCAAAGGGAAAACCGGCTTCCGGGAGACGGTTCGCGTGGAATACAATCCGGACGAGGTGAGTCTCGACGCACTTCTGCTCGCTTACTTCTATGTCATTGATCCCACAGTCGAAAACCGGCAGGGCAACGATGTCGGCACGCAATATCAGACCGGAGTCTATTACACAAGCGACGCGGCGAAAGAGACGGTAGAGCGCATCGCGGCGATCGAAAAAGGTCGGAGCAAGAAGTTCTTTGTGGAAATAGGACCGCTTATAAACTTCTTTCCCGCCGAGGAATATCACCAGGATTATCTTGAGAATAACCCGAACGGCTACTGCCACATCCCAAAGGCGGAGATGGAGCTGTTCTCAAAGCTGCGCATCGACCCCGGCGACTACAAAAAGCCCGCCGCCGAATCCATTCGTGACAAGTTGACTGATGAGCAGTATCGCGTCACACAGGAAAACGGCACAGAACGCGCCTTCACGGGCGAATTCTGGAACCAGTTTGAGACGGGCATCTATGTTGATATCGTCACCGGAGAACCGCTCTTTTCCTCCACGGACAAGTTTGAGAGCGGCTG
>ERZ779861.2608-NODE-2608-length-16760-cov-12.362706_pt1 | contig 16760 bp, 20 predicted proteins | sample MGYA00511558_ERZ779861 | MGnify/ENA primary metagenome ERZ779861 (study PRJEB29588, sample SAMEA2163432) | human gut metagenome | biome: human gut; feature: human-associated habitat; material: faeces | place: Denmark | collected 2008/2010 ...
TGTGGGCTTTATCCCCGTGGAAGAACTGCTGAAACAGGAAACGGCGTGACCGAAGTCACGCCGCACCCCTTGAAGACACAAGGTTTTCATCATTTTTTGATTTTACTGTTTTACGATCACCCGCCATTCGGAGGGTGCTTTTTTTTGCATTTTTCCTTAAAATCTGTTTTCATCTTGGGGCAGCTATGTTAAAATATAATTGAAATCAATGCTGGGGAGTGATATTTCATGGAACGAATCAAGAAAAATTTTGGCTTTGGTTTTATGCGGCTGCCGATGAAGGATGGCGAGGTGGATACGGCGCAGACCTGTCAGATGGTGGATGCTTTTTTGGATGAGAGGGGTTCAACTATTTCGACACAGCCCATGGCTATCTTGACGGAAAGAGCGAGCGGGCGCTGAAAACCTGCCTGACCAGCCGTTATCCCCGTGACAGATACGTGTTGACGGATAAGCTGACGGATGCTTATTTCAAAAGCGAGGCGGAGATCCGTCCTTTCTTTGAGAGCCAGCTGGACATTTGCGGAGTGGAATTTTCGACTTCTATCTGATGCACGCCCAGAATAAGAACACTTTCCGTCATTTTAAGGAGTGCCATGCCTATGAAACGGCCTTCGCGTTGAAGGCGGAGGGCAAAGTGTGCCATGTGGGAATATCCTTCCACGACACGGCGGAGTTTCTGAAGCAGATTTTGACGGAGTATCCGCAGATCGAGGTGGTGCAGCTGCAATTCAACTATTTGGATTATGACGATCCCACGGTGCAGAGCCGCAAGTGCTACGAGGTGTGCCAAAAGCACGGCAAACCGGTCTTTATCATGGAACCGGTCAAGGGCGGTAATCTGGTGAAGCTGCCGGAGGCGGCCAAAGCAGTGCTGGACGACCTGCACGGCGAAAGCCCCGCCAGCTATGCCATTCGTTTTGCGTCAAGCTTTCCCGGTGTGGCCATGGTGCTGTCCGGCATGAGCGATATGCAGCAGATGCGGGAGAACACAAGCTTTATGCAGAGCTTTACGCCGCTGAATGAGACGGAGCTGGCGGCCATCGAACAGGTGAAAACTATTTTCCGGGGAATGAATCTGATCCCGTGCACGGGCTGCCGGTATTGCGTAGCGGGCTGCCCCACGCATATTGCCATTCCGGATCTGTTTGCCCTGATGAACGCTAAGCAGCTCCATCACGACTGGAACGCGGACTATTACTATACGCAGGTGCATACCGCGCCGGGACGACAGGCTTCGGATTGCGTGAAGTGTGGCCGATGCGAAGATGCTTGTCCCTAGCATTTGCCGATCCGACAGCTGCTGATGGATGTGGCGGAGGAATTTGAAAAGCCGCAGGATACCAAATAAGGAAAATGGAGGAGAATCGAGGGATGAAACGACTGCTTGCTCTACTGCTTGCATGCCTACTGCTGGTACTGAACGCCTGCGGTACGCCGACAGAGGATGCCGCAAATGCAGAGCCATCGGAGCTGACAGCAGAGGAGCTGCCGGAGAGCTGTCGCCGCTGGTTCGACATTGCCGCCAGCAGCGGCACGGCGGAGCCCGACAGCCAGCTGCCCTTTGCGGAAAAGGGCCACGACTGCACCAGCGAGATCTACGGCGTACATATGCCGGATGGAAGCTATACCGATTTGATCCTACGGGAGTTTCAAACCGAGGGCGTGACGGTGGCTGAGTTCTCCAACGGCGGCGCGAAGGTGGAGACCAACGCGGGGCGGCTGGCTTGGAATGGTGAGCGGTACAACGCTTTTACCATTTCGGCCAGAGATTGTGCGATCCCCAACCTGATGCCGGTCACAGGCGGCTTGCTGCGGCTGGACATTTCCGGCGACTGCACCATTGACGGCGGCGGAGAGCCCTGCTTCAACGGGTTCGACTGTGTGCTGATCACCGGCGACGGTACGCTGACCTTTACGACCATGGGCATTCGCTGTGGAGGAGACCGGTTCGACCTGCCTGCGCTGATGGTGGCCGGTGACGTGACGGTGGTTTGCCCGGACATGGAGTTGCTGAGCAATGGCAACGCGCCCGCGTATACGCAGCTGGGCGGCACAGTTTATACCGACTGGATGCAGGTGAATGGCGAGGTGCTGGTGGCGGACGGCCTGCTGTTAGCCCGCCAGCTTTTGGAAGCGAAAGCCTGCACCTTCCGGGGCGGCGTGGCGCTCATAGATGAATACAACGTTGACAGTGCCGCAGCGATCGTGATGAGCGGCGGACAGGCGTATTTCAACGGTGAGCTTCCCAAGGAATCGACCATCGAGGGCGGAGCGGGGACGCTGGCTGCCGCCAATTTGGCATCCGTCACCGCAAATTCCTATAATGCTACGCTGCTGGATAATGAACAGGACGGCGGCGCGTACTACCAGACGGCCTTCAGCGAGGAGTGGGCTCCGGTGGACGGTGAGAGCGTGATGTGGGACGGTCTTTGCGCGGCGCAAGTGGAGCCGCTGTGCTGGTTTGGCGGTACGATGAAGCTGAACGGCGCGGCCCTTGAAGATCTGCTGCCTTGGGGTGCCCTGCATCTTGAGCTGACCGGAAGCAATGCGATTTCCGGAGAGCTGGGCGGTACAAGTCTGCTGTTTACCGGGGACGGAAGCCTGTCGGTGAGCAAGCTGAGCATCTGGGGCTGGGGCGCTGTGACCCGTCCGGTGCTGGCTGTCCGGGATGGCGCGGAGATCACCGTTACCGGCGGTGAGGAGTTGGCCATCGGCAGCAACGCGGAGCAGGAGGGACTGCTTCTGCTGGAGGACGGTACGCTGACCTGTCCCGCCCTGTGGCTGCAAAACGCGGCGCTGGTGGTGAAAGGTGACACACTGCATGTGACCGGTGATTGCAGCATCGAGAAGGGCAGCGTCACTGTGGAGGGCGGCACACTGATCCTTGACAGCGGCCTATGGCTGGGCGCCGGCGACGTTACCGTTGCCGGCGGCGAGATCGTCGTACCCGGCGGGGAGGATGCCCTGTGTTTGGACAAGGGAAGAGTCACGATAAACGGTGGCACGATCCGCGAACCGTAAGATAAAAAACGCCCGCATACCGGTGGTATGCGGGCGCTTTTCAGCTTGTCAAAAAAGGGCGAAACCCTTTTTTGACAAATATAGGAATCACTCCGACCCGCGCTTTTCCGCCCATAGATGGGCGAAAAAACACTCTCTCCGCGCAAAGTATTTTTTGCCACGCACATGTCGCGGCAAAAAATGATTTTATTTGTTCGCCGCCTTGGCGGGCGGCGAATTCTGCGAAGCTTTTTTGAAAAAGAAACGGGTCATGCGGCCTTGAGAGTCAGAACGGTGAAACGGATCGGAGCCGCTTCGACCTCTGGTTCTTCCTGCTGGGCCAGCATTGCCTTGACGGCGCTCCAGCAAAAGAGGAGACCGAACAGCAGCGGCACGCAGACGGCGGCCTGATGGCCGACGGTGCTCATGGAAAAGGCGGATACCACCACCAGCATGAGGGAAACCACGGCGATTGTCAGGTAGGCACGGATGTTTTTCGTGGCAGATTCCTCCTTAAAATTTGAATTTTAGGCTTGTGCTTTAAACAATTATATAGTAGAATATTTAACAAGAAAAGTAAAACGATAAAATATGACAGCAGATATCAGGATTACTGACAGTAAAAGGAGACGGAACCATGGAAACAGCACGATGCAGAGCCTTTTTGGCGGCGGCAGAGACCGGAAGCTTTTCCAAAGCGGCGGAAGCCCTCAGCTACACGCCGTCCGGCGTGAACCAGCTGGTGACGGCGCTGGAGAAGGAGCTGGGCTTTCCGGTATTCCGGCGGAATACAAAGGGCGTGACGCTGACGGAAAACGGTGAGCTGCTGCTGCCCACGGTGCGGGAATTTCTGCGGCAGGAGGATCGTATTTTCGAGCTGTCCGCCGAGATGAACGGCCTGCTGATCGGCAGCGTCACCATCGCCTCCTATTCCAGTATCGCCACCCATTGGCTGCCTGCGGTCATCAGTGCGTTCCAGCGTGATTATCCCCAGATCCACATCAAGCTGATGGAGGGCATTTGGCAGGAGGTATCCAAATGGCTGGACGACCGTGCCGCAGACATTGGATTTTTTAGCTATCAGGAGGGCATGCCCTATGAATTCATCCCCCTGGCGGAGGATCCCATGCTGGCGGTGCTGCCCCGGGATCACCCCATGGCCAACGCGGAATGCTATCCGCTGGAGAACTGTAAATATGACCGTTTCATCATGCCGGCCCTGGGCTGTGACGACGACATAGAGGCGCTGTTCACCCAGAACGGTATTGAGCCCAATGTGCAGTTCACCACGCTGGAGAGTTTCTCCGTCATGTCCATGGTGGAGCAGGGGCTGGGCATGAGCATTATGAACCAGCTTATTACGGAGAAGCGCATCTGTGATATCGCCATGCTGCCTTTGGATCCGCCCTCGTACTGCACGCTGGGCGTGGCCATGAACTCTAAGGCCGATGTGTCTCCGGCGGTGAAAATGTTCCTGAAATACGCGGTCAGGATGCTGACGCGGGTCGAGAAAGCGTAAGCGCGGCGAAAGGGGAGGACAGGCATGGAACGCCGACAGAAAACATCCGGCGGTAATGGCCGCCGACCTACGCTGAAGGAGTGGCTGGCAAAGCTGATGACGGTGCCGCTGGGCCGTTGCCTGCCGGAGATCGCCCTGTGCATGCTGGTGTGCTGCATGCTGACAGGCTATATTGTACTGCACTTAGAGCAGAAGGAGCAATACCGGCAGGATACCTTTAAGGTGTACTTGCAGGAGCATGGTCAGCAGGATTCTACCGCGCAGACGGAGTCGGAGGTGACGGTTCCGCAGAAGGGCGTCACAACGCCGCCCGATGAAGCGGCGCTTCCGGACGACGAAGTCACAGAACCGGAAGAAACTACACCCCCGGAACGGGCGGAGCATGTGTATGCCTCGCCCAGCGGAAAGCGCTATCACTATGACGCGGCATGTCCCGGTAAGAACGGGCAGGAGATCACCTGGGACGAGGTAGAGCGGCGGGGACTGACACCCTGTAAGAAATGTGCATCATAAGAAAAAGGACGGCGTGGCCGTCCTTTTTCTTATGGAAGCGGTCATCCCCGCCGCACCCGGTAGACCTGGACGGAGATGGTATAAGAGATGACAAAAGCAACGATGGTGATTGCCAGCACCATCAGCAGTGCCGAATAGACGCTGACAGTGTCCAGGGATGCGATCACGTCATCTGTGTTCATAGCAAAATACGTTACGCAGCCGCAGGTCAGCAAAATGTAGATGATGCGGCCCTTTTCTACGCCCAAACGGAACATCAGAGGCAGATCTATCAGCATCATCAGCAGAGCGCCGCAGGCCACCAGCGGAATGCTGATCAGCGTCTCAGTGTTAAGGGGGACATGCTGCACCACGCTGACTACCACTTGTGACGCGGCGGACAGCAGCGAGATACTTCCGATCAGCAGCAGGCCCAGCGCATACTTGCTGCCTACGATGGCCTTGGCCGTGTAGGGCATCATGGCCGCCAGCTCATCCCATTTGCTGCGCTCATCATAGGCCAGCGCGGTAATAGGCATCATAGCGCCGTAAAATACAGCAAACGCTGAAGTGGGCAAGCCAGGGATACAGGCGAAAACCACCATTAGCAGCAGAATGATCTTCGTCTGCTTGTATAGGGTCAGAATATCCTTTAACAGCAACCCTTTCATCTCCGTGTACCTCCCTTCGCCAGAAACAGAATGATATCCTCCAGATTGGTGTGCTCCAGCGGCAGGTCGTGGGGGACTTTATCCCGCAGCACCAGCACACGAACGCCGTAGGGATCGTTCTCCGCGCTGATCACGCTATCCTCCGGCAGATCGGCAAGACGCTCATGGGACAGCCGCGCCAGGGCATATTCCTCCAGCAGGCGGTCCTTTTCCTCACACAGCACCAGCTTCCCCTTATGCAGAAAGGCGATGTAGTCGCAGATCTTCTCCAGATCGCTGACGATGTGGGAGGACAGCAGAATGGAACGATCCTCCTGCCGGGTGTACTCGTTGAAGATATCCAGAATTTCATCCCGTACCATGGGATCGAGGCCGCTGGTGGCTTCGTCCAGAATCAGCAGCTTCGCCTGATGGGACAGTGCCACGGCGATGGCCAGCTTCATCTTCATGCCGCGGGAGAAGTCCTTGAAGGCTTTGTCCCGGGGCAGGCCGAAGCGCTGTAAATAGCCTTCATAGGTATCCGGTTCCCAGTGGCAGTAGGTATTTGCCATGATATGGCCCACGTCGTTGGCGTTCAGCACCTCGGGGAAATAGGCCTCGTCCAGCACGATGCCAATGTCCTCCTTGATGGCATGAAAGGCGGCGCTCTGGTTATCCACCCCCAGCACCGATACGACGCCGCTGTCCCTGTGGACAGCGTTCATGATCAGCTTGATGGTGGTGCTTTTGCCTGCGCCGTTCTCGCCTACCAAGCCCATAATGCTGCCGGAGGGCAGCGTCAGGTCAAGACTGCCCAGCCGGAAGCCGGGATATTCCTTTGTCAAACCGTGTAATTCGATGGCATTTGTCATTCCGCATCGCTTCCTTTCATTTCCCACATGAGCCGCAGCATCCGCACGGCTTCCTCCTCCGTCAGCGAACAACCCTGCGCCAACGAGACGATCTCGCCCATGTGATCCTCGATCTGCTTCAAATGAGCTTCCCGTACCAGCTCCAGATTCTGCTCCGCTACATAGCAGCCTTTGCCGGGCACCCGGTCGATGAAGCCGTCACGCTCCAGCTCGTCATAGGCGCGGGTGGTGGTGATGACGCTGATGCGCAGGTCTTTTGCCAGCGCCCGGATGGAGGGCAGCGCGTCTCCCGGCGACAACTCACCGGAGAGGATGCAGTTCTTGATCTGGGTGTAGATCTGTTCGTAGATGGGCTTTCCGCTGGCGTTGCTGATGATAAGATCCACAGGAACACCTCCGTCACAACTGTATATGTTCGATATAGACAGTATATGCACGGTAACATAGTTTGTCAAGAGGAAAATAAAAAATTTCCCTGACCATCGGTCAGGGAAATTTTTATACATGCTATGTGGTGCTGCGTCAGAAAACGCGGCGTGCCGACAGGTAGCGGCTGGCATAATAGCTCTCGCTGAGGCTGGAGATGATCACGCCGCGGCTGGTGGAGGCGTGGATGAACTGTCCCCCGCCGATGTAAATGCCCACGTGGCTGGCCGCCGAGCTGGTGTTGTAGGTGCCGAAGAAGAACACCAGATCACCGGGCTGCAACTCACTCTGGGAGACGGCGTACCCGTTATTCAGCTGGGGCGTCGCACCATGAGCCAGACTGACGCCGAAGTTGGAAAACACGTGCATGGTGAAGCCGGAGCAGTCAAAACCGCCGGAGCCGGTGCCGCCGTAGGCGTAGGGCGTGCCCAGATACTGCATGGCGAAGGAGACGATATCACTGCCGGAACCGCTGCTGACGACGGTGTCAGTGCTGCCTTCGGCGGCGCTGTCCTCGGTCGTGGCGTCCTTCGCGGCGGTGGTGGTCTTATTGGCGGCCTTGACCGTCACCTTCGGTGCGGGCGCTTCCTTCTCCATGGTCAGATCCAGATCGTCGCCAGTGACATAGCCGGTCTTGTCGCCGCTCTTAATGGCGAAGTAGCCATTCTCCAGACCGGTGACCTCCACGCGGTCACCGTCCTTCAGGGTAGCCAGCACTTCGCTGCTCCCGTCGGCCTCCTCCAGCAGAGACATTTCCTCGGCGTCAACCACGCCGTAGGTCTCAAAGGCTTCGTCATACTTCAGAAGCTCGATATACTCCGGGGGAATAAAGCCGGTGCAGTCGTTATAGCTGACCCGGAACCAATCGCCCAGATCCTCCATCACGGACACGATAGCGTCCAGCGGAAGCAGGATGTAGACGTTGCTCTCCTCGGTGGGGTCAAAGAAAAGGGGAATGTCCTTTTCCAGCACACGGCCCACGGACTTGACCTTTGTTTCGCTGGGCAGCAGGCGGGGAAGCTCCGGCTTCTGGCCGTTGGCCTCCAGACCGGATGCCAGCGCGGTCTTGATGACAGCGGCGTCCTGCGCGGTGGCTGCGTCGGTCGTGGTCGCCCACGCGCAGACGACGGTATTACATAGCATTACCGCAGACAGTGCTGCCGCGGTAAGCATACGACTGTAGTGAGATCTCATTGGGCGACCCCCTTACAGCTTTCCGGCCAGCGCACGCTCCAACCAGATGGAGCCAACGTCCATGGCGGCGTACAGGCTGCTTTTTTCCGACTTCTTCACCACGCGGTCGCGGGATTTCAGGTCGGGATCGGTCAGCTGAAGCTGCACGGAAACGCGGGTGGCGACGTCCATATCCTGCTCCTTTTTGGATTCCAGGATCTGGAACATGACGATATACTTATCTGCCATGGAGCCATAGTAGATCAGGTTGTCGATGCGCCGCAGGGGGTGGTTTTTATAAACAAGGCCTTCGCCTTTTTTCACATCTGCCATTGTTTTGTGTCCTCCTGTTTAAGAATTTCCATCGATTAACAGGGGCAAACACGCCGGACAGCACAGCTTTCCGGTGCGTGCTGACCGCCAAAACCATGCTTGCCCTTGTCAATCAATGCTCACCAGTATAGCACAAAAAAGGCCCTGTGTCAAATCGCTGGCAGAAAGGTTGAGAAAAACAACAAAAGGGAAAGAAACCGTCTGGTTTCTTTCCCTTTTGTGCGATTTTTACGTCAGATATCCAGATACCGTTTGACCAGTATTTGCAGCAGCTCGTCCCGGTCGATCTTGCAGATCAGGGTACGTGCGCCGTTATGGTTGGTGATATAGGTGGGATCCTCCGACAGAATGTACCCAACGATCTGGTTCACGGGATCGTAGCCTTTTTCCTTCAGTGCCTCATACACCGAGGTCAGCACATGGTGCACCTGCTCGTCCCGATCCTCTGCGGCATTAAATTTTCTGGTATAATCGTCCATTGAGGCACCGCCTTTCTATCCAGCGTTTACTATATCAATTATACGACGGATCGGCGAAACTGTAAAGAGCTATTTTTACTTTGTGCCAAAGATCCGGTCGCCGGCGTCGCCCAAACCGGGCACGATGTAGCCGTTTTCGTTCAGATGGTCGTCCAGCGCGGCGCAGTAGATCTCCACGTCGGGGTGACGGTCATAGATGAACTGCACGCCCTCGGGAGCGGCCACCAGGATCATCAGCTTGATGTTTTTGCAGCCCAGCTCCTTCATCTTGGTGATGGCCATGTCGGCGCTGCCGCCGGTAGCCAGCATAGGATCCACGATCAGCACGTCGCGCTCGGCGATGTCCTTGGGGTACTTCAGGAAGTAGAAGTGGGGCTCCAGCGTTTCCTCGTCGCGGTACATACCGATATGTGCCACGCGGGCGGAGGGGATCAGATTGAGGATGCCGTCCTCAAAGCCCAGACCTGCACGGAGGATAGGAACGATGGCCATCTTTTTACCGGCCAGCACAGGCATTTCGCAGGTGCACAGAGGCGTCTCGATGGTCTTGAGGGTGGTGGGCAGGTCGCGGGTGGCCTCGTAGGTCAGCAGCATGGCGATCTCGCCCACCAGCGTGCGGAAGTCCTTGACGCTGGTGTTCTTGTCGCGCATCACCGTCAGCTTGTGCTGCACCAAAGGGTGGTTTACGACGTGCAGGGTAGGGAACTTTTCGTTCATGATCTTATCCTCCGTATATAAAATTATTGATGATCCAAAGTAATGGGCAGCCCCTTTGCCAGCCGCTCCCGCTCCGCCTGACTGAGACGGAGATAGACCGGGCGCAGCTCCTGCGCTGTTGCCATGCGGCCCTCCGCCGCCATGCGCTCCGCCGCGAGACCAACGCCCACGGCGTTCTGATACAGGCTGTCAGGCGGCGCCATGCGGCACGCGATCCCCTGTTCCGACAGATAAGTATAGCACAGCTTAGCGCCATCGCCAACTACTATTTTCCTGTTATTGGAATTTTTCAGCTCCTCCGCCAGTACCTCCAGCGCCACGGCACGATCCTCGCACTGCCGCGTCAGTGCGCCGTCATGGCAGTCAAACACCGCGTTATAGATCTGCTGGCGGCGGGCATCCATGGCGCAGATGACCGTGCCCTCAAAGCTGCGGGCGTTCTCCGCCATGGCCTCCAGTGTGGACACGCCGCAGCAGGGAAGCTCCAGCGCCCAGGCCAATCCCTTGGCGGCGGACACGCCGATGCGCAGCCCGGTAAAGCTGCCGGGCCCGGCGGCCACGGCGATCAATCCCATGTCCCTGGCAGTCAGCCCGGCGTTTTTCAGCATGCTGTCGATCAGCGGCATCAGGGTGACGCTGTGGGTCAGACCGATATTCTGGTAGGCGCTGGCCAGCACCGCGCCGTTTTCCACCACGGCGGCGGACACGGACTTGGCCGACGTTTCCAAAGCCAGTATTTTCATGCGATGCCGCCTCCCTCTACAGTGATGATCCGTTCGTTGTCTTTTTCGCCGCGGGCGATGCTTACGATGATGGCGTCGGACGGCAGCGCATCCGCCACGTTCTCGCTCCATTCCACCACGCACACACCGCCCCGCTCCAGATAGTCCTCCCAGCCGATGTCAAACAGCGCGTCGCTGTCGTCCAGACGGTACATGTCGAAGTGGAACAGGGGCGTTTCGCCCAGATATTCGTTCACGATGGTAAAGGTGGGGGAGGTAACGCGGCCCGTGTAGCCCAGTCCCTGAGCAATGCCGCGGGTCAGCGCGGTCTTGCCCATTCCCAGACCGCCGCGGCAGGCCACCACGGTATTGGGATGCAGCTGCTGGGCCAGCTGGCGGCCAAACGCCTCGGTATCGGACACGCTGTGGGAAATATACTGCATGGTAAACGTCCTTTCGGAAAGTAAAACGGCCCTATTTTGCCATTTTCATTATCGTATCACAAAAAGTTCAAAAAAGAAAGGGGGTAAGACAGGTTTACAGGGAAAAAGTATTGTGGTAGAATGTACAGAGTTTATTTTGGGTTGCTATGCGCCCCGGCGGAGACCACGGAGGAACCATTTCATGCAGCGTGTGCGGGAATTTTTACGGGATATTTTGCGGCAGACAGATCTTGTTCTGCTGGCGCTTTGCTGCACCGCCACGGCCTATGGCATTCTGATGATCTACTCCGCCACCCGGTATATGAATACGCTGCGGCTGGTGCTGGTACAGACCGGCGGCGCGGTGGTCGGCATCATTCTGTTTTTCCTGCTGTCGCTGGTGGATATCAGCGAGCTGATGCGAAAAAAGGGCTGGCTGTGGCTGACGCTGTTCGGCCTCGGCATGATCCTGCTGCTGCTGGTCTTTGGCGAGGCGGGCGACACCGGCAATCTGGCGTGGCTGGATTTCCCGTTCCTGCCCTTCATGGTGCAGCCCTCCGAGATCGTGAAGCTGACCTTCACGGTGGTGCTGGCGTGGCAGTTGGTGTGGCTTCAAGAGAACCGCACGCTGAAAAAGCTGCCGGATGTGCTGTTTCTGGGCGCGCACCTGATGGTGTTCTTCCTGCTGTACTATAAAATTTCCTCAGATATGGGCAGCGATCTGGTGTTTGTGGCCATTTTCATCTGCATGTGCTTTGTGGCCGGCGTGTCCAAGGGCTGGTTCATCGGCGGCGGACTGACGGCGGCGCTGGCCTTCTACATTCTCTGGGAGGAGGATGTGATCGAGGATTACATGAAAAACCGCTTTATCGTGGTGTTTGACCACAGCTTCCACCCCATGGAGGAGGGCTGGCACCAGACCCGAAGCCTGATGACGCTGGGCGGCGGAAAGCTGACGGGCATGGGACTGTTCCACGGCGTACAGACCCAGAGCAAGGACAGCTCCAGCCTGCCCAACCGCCACACGGACTTTATCTTCTCCGTCATCGGCGAGGAGCTGGGGTTCATTGGCTGCCTGCTGGCGCTGGCGATTCTGGCGGCTATCGTGCTGCGGTGCATCTATGTGGCCCGCAACGCCCACAGTAAGCTGGACGCCTACATCTGCGTGGGCGTGGTGGGCATGCTGATCTTCCAGATACTGGCCAACGTGGGCATGTGCCTGTTCGTGATGCCGGTCATCGGCCTGACGCTGCCGTTTTTCAGCTATGGCGGTACCTCCATTCTGGCGACCTTTGCAGCCATGGGATTGGTCTCCGGCGTTCACAGCCGGTCGCGTCCGGACTGGCTGCGGAAATAATTGTATAAAGTATGACCGCCGTACAGCAAACGCTGTACGGCGGTCGTTTGTTATGCGGTGGTTTCGGCGGCTATCCGCCGGGCGTACAGGGTATTCAGCCGGGGGTATATATCGGTCTCGCCACGATAGCGTACCCAGACCACCCGGCAGCCCTGCCGCAGAAACAGACTCTGATAGGTGTAGTCCGGCAGCGCGGGAAGGCCGGCGCTGTCCTGATGGTGGGCCCGAGGATTACCGATACCGCGGCAATACATGGCCTGGTCCCAGCCGTCGATTGTCACTTCCTGCCAGGAAACATCATCGTTACGGTGGTAATTGATCACCTCGGCGTAGTATTTCTCCGCAAGATCCTCCCTGTGGACATCCGTGACCGTCACAGAATAGGAGAGCGGCGTATACCCCCAGCCCTCTCCCTCCACCCACACGGTGGGGCCGCTCTGCCGGTAGATGGTGTTATCCGCCAGCAGGTAGTGATTGCTGCGGACGGGGATGCCGTAATCCTCCATCACGATCTGCTCCGCCTCCTCCGGCGAGATGGACTGCAGCAGCACCACGGGACAGGTGTCAAAGGAGGTGCTCTCGGTGGCTTCGGGGACGCCAAATATCGTAGGCAGCATGGGAAAAGCAAACATAAGGATCAGCAGCCCCAGCAGTACAAAATAGAACCGCTTCCGCTTTCTCAGCACGCCGTCAAACCGGCAGTCCCGGCCCAGAAGACAGCGCCTGCGCTGCCGTGCCAGACGGACGAGAAAGGCGGCGGCCAGCAGCACCAGGATCAGCGCCAGCAGTACCTCCGGAATGAGGTATTCGACAAAGATATCATTCAGCAGCAGATCATAAAACCCACTGTAAGCCTTCGTAACGGCGAATTTCTTCCACAGGCTGTAAACCGTCAGGGCGATTAGCGCCGCCGCCGCGATGCCGTCGAACCACATGTTAGAGCGCAGCAGACTGCGCAGGGCGTCCTCGTCGGTGTTGATCTCCACCGCGTCGGGCCGCGTGGCCCGATAGACGTCGGCCCGGTAATTGATCCGCCCCACATATTCCCAGCCCAGCTCCCGCATGGTCTCCTTGTACTCCTCCTGCTGGGTGTAGTAGCCGTTGTGGGGCTTCACATGCACCCGATAACGGGCAGGCGGCTCGTCGCTGGGCTGAAAGACGCAGAGCTTCCCCTGAATGTCTGTCAGCCGCAGTCCCTGTTGTGCCTGTTCATCCAGCCAAGCTTCCACTGCGTCGATCTCGTACCAGATATAGGGAAGCTCCTTGGCAGTGCCATACCTCCTCTTACTCATCGCGGCGTCTCCTTTCCGAATCTCAGCGGGCGAATTTATCCAGGGCGTCCAGCAGGCTTTCCTCCCGATCGCAGCTGATCTCCCAGACTTCTTTGCCATTTTGCAGCAGCAGCGTTTGACCGCCCCATACGGCGCTATTTGCGCTGTACCAGGCGTGTTCCCAGCCGGGGACGGTGATCTCCTGTAGCTCAAATAGCTGCGCACGTTCCCGCGTATAGCCGTCGGCGACCCACTGCCATGCGATTTGGAACACATCCGCGTCGTAGAACCAACTGCTGTAGGAAGATCCCGTTTCGGGATCGGCGATATTTGGCCCCTTTTGCCTCAGGTAGCTATGGTTACACAGCAATTCGGGAAATTCCACTGCCAGAGAGTGATCGTATGTATCGGAAAACACTTGCGCCGCCGTCGGTACTGGAAATTCATCCACAGGGACGGGATTGCCGGGGTCTGCGATTACCGCGCGTAAAATGAGACACAGTACCAGAGCGGCCAGCGGAAGGGCGAAGGATGTCAGTTGAAGGATCTTCCCCCGCCGCAGCTCGGCAGGGGAGCGCTGCGCCCGCTTCAAAAGTATCCGCCGTCTGGTGGTCACAGCACTGACGATACAGGTGACCGCGGTAATTGTCCAGAACAGCACAAGGGTTCCCGCAGGAACAAATATCCAGGCGTCTCCGCTTATCAATTGCGCATATATGCCTGTATGCTTCCAGTAATAGAGGAAAAAGATGCAGTAGAGCCATACAGGAATCGCGCACAGACTGACAATACTCCATATCGTTTGGCTTTTCAGCTTTTTGTCCAGCACCTCATGGAGCGTCTCCTCATCGGTGTTCAGCTCCGGCACAGTGGGATCATCGCAGCGGTAGATGTCCAGATCACCGGCCAGCTCGCAGACGTATTCCCAGCCCAATTCTTTGTAATCAGCGACGCGCTCTTTCTCACCATAGGTGCCGGGATTCTGCTTCACGTCGATGCGGTAGCGCACCGGACGGGGCTCGCCCTTTTCAAAGCCCATGGTCAGGCGGGAGCGAACGTCTGTCAGGAACAGGCCCTTCTTCGCCTGGTCGTCCAGCCAGCTCTCAATGGCGTCGATCTGATATAGGTAGTAGGGCAGCAGCTTGATCATACGTTTTCCTCCTCTCTGTCCGCGTCGCGGATGCAGCGGCGCAGACGGTCACATTCGGCATCATATAGCTTCCTTCCCGCTTCGGTCAGCTCGTAGGTGCGCTTGCGGCCCTCCACGCTGACCTCCCGGATCATCTGCTCGTCTGTCAGCTTGGAGAGAATGGTGTACAGCGTTCCCGGCCCCAGCGTTATGCGCCCCTCGGTGGTTTCGCCGATCCAGTGGACGATCTCCACGCCGCACAGCGTCCGGCGGCGCAGGGCCATCAGCACGTAAAACATGGGCTCCGACAGGGTCTCCAATGACCGTTTTGGCATGGTGCTCCGCTCCTTTCCTTGAATATCGTTTTACGATATCACTATAACATCGTATTACGATATTGTCAATAGGTGAAAAATTATTTCTAAATTGTGAAGAAAATGCTTGCAATCGGGAAAAAGCTGTGCTATACTCCCTTCATCAATTGAACAGCGCCCGATGAGCCTTTCAGAATTCCAACGGAAAACTGAAAGGGGAGGGGACTCTGGAGAATCCCATTGAATTGGGTGCCGAAGGTGTAAGGCGCGAACGCGCTGAATCTCTCAGGCAAAAGGACAGAGAAGACATTTGAGTGTCTACCTTGTTTCTCCGGAGTCGCTGCATGGCAGCGGCTCTATTTTTCTGCGAAAAAGGAGAGAATCAACATGCAAGCCATCGAATCCGTACTGTTTCCCATCGTAAGTAAGATCAACGAATACCTGAGCAACTACATTCTGGTGTTTCTGCTGATCGGCGTAGGTCTGTGGTACTCCATCAAGACCCGCTTCGTGCAGGTGCGCTGCTTCGGCGAGGGTATGCGCAAGGTGTTCGGCAACCTGAAGCTGAAGGGCGACAAGCACGACTCCGGTATGAGCTCCTTCCAGGCGCTGGCCACCGCCATCGCCGCTCAGGTGGGTACCGGCAACATCGTGGGCGCTTCCGGCGCTATCCTGACCGGCGGCCCCGGCGCCATCTTCTGGATGTGGGTCATCGCCTTCTTCGGCATGGCTACCATCTACGCCGAAGCCACGCTGGCCCAAAAGACCCGTATCGTCGATCCCGACGGCACCGTCCGCGGCGGCCCCGTGTACTACATTACCACCGCGTTCAAGGGTGGCTTCGGAAAGTTCCTGGCGGGCTTCTTCGCCGTGGCTATCGTGCTGGCGCTGGGCTTCATGGGCTGCATGGTGCAGTCCAACTCCATCGGCTCCACCATGAACACCGCCTTCAGCATTCCCACCTGGGTGTCCGGCATGATCCTGGTCATCATCTGCGCGATTATCTTCCTGGGCGGCGTGCAGCGTCTGGCCTCCGTTACCGAGAAGATCGTTCCCATCATGGCGGCTATCTTCCTGCTGGGCGGTCTGGCTGTTCTGGTGGCCCGTATCACCTACATCCCCGCTACTTTCGCCATGATCTTCAAGTATGCTTTCCAGCCTCAGGCCATCATCGGCGGCGGCTTCGGCTACGCTATCAAGACCGCTATCAGTCAGGGTGCCAAGCGCGGCCTGTTCTCCAATGAGGCCGGTATGGGCTCCACCCCCCACGCACACGCACAGGCCAACGTGGCCCACCCCCACGATCAGGGCGTGGTGGCCATGATCGGTGTGTTCATCGATACCTTTGTGGTGCTGACCCTCAACGCGCTGGTCATCATCTCCACCCTGTATACCGCCGACGGCCCTCTGGCCGAGTGCGGCGCGGCTGCCGCCAGCACCACGCTGACCAAGGCCAATCTGGCCCAGACCGCTTTCGGCACCGTGTTCGGCGAGAAGTTCGGCGCCATGTTCGTGGCGGTGTGCCTGTTCTTCTTCGCGTTCTCCACCGTCCTCAGCTGGAACCTGTTCGGTAAGATCAACGCCAACTACCTGTTCGGCAAGAAGAATCCCCGCCGCTGCACCGTGGTGTACAGCCTGATCGCGCTGGTGTTCGTGTTCATCGGCACGCTGGCCAGCAACGATCTGGTGTGGGAGCTGACCGACATGTTCAACAACCTGATGGTCATTCCCAACGCCATCGCTCTGTTTGCCCTGACCGGCATGGTGGTCGCCATGTGCAAAGAGGGCAAGCTTGCCAAGAAGAAGTAAGCAAACCTTTGCTTTCTGACATTGCTCTCCCATGAGAAAAGGCCCGAACCGGCATGCCGGTTCGGGCCTTTT